>OIWS01000053.1_pt1 | contig 157055 bp, 128 predicted proteins | sample 1587611 | NCBI WGS metagenome assembly OIWS01 (sample SAMEA3888919, study PRJEB22519) | human gut metagenome | biome: human gut; feature: human-associated habitat; material: faeces | place: Denmark | collected 2010 | reverse complement strand
GAAATTAATTTATGATTTTTATCTGTCTAAAACCACAGTACAAAATTGTAATTTGTCGGGACGCGGCCACGCTCAGACCTAAAACGGCGTTGATTTTCAATGAGTTATAAAAACAGGGCGTGGAAACGTGGCCAAAAAAGGCCTGCGTTTCCACGCTACTGTAAAAATAGTATCTGATTATCAGCCAGTTATAAATATGACCGTGGCCGCGTCCCGACAACTTGCTCCGAAGGTAATCATGGTGATGTTTATGTCGCCCTTTGACGCGCCCCGGCGGGGGTGGGACTTTCGTTGCTACACAGCATGATCTATTTGTCCAGTTTATCAAGCCATTTGAAGAGAGCCTCTGGCCAGTCAGGCCAATTGCCGGTGGCGTGAGAGTTATCGTTATAAACGTGCACCTCAAAATTAGGGTGATTAATGGCACGGAGCGCATCACCCATTGCCTTGCCGTTGTACTCCTGAGGGACAGTCGTGTCTCCGGTACTGTAGGAAACATAGGTCGGAGGCGTCTGGAGCGACACGTGCTTTTCATTGCAATACTTGTCAATCTCCTCTTGCGAAGGATCACTGCCGAGCCAGTAAAGCAAGGTACCCTCATGAGTCTTGCCTGGAGCAAGCGTCACGACAGGATAGATAAGTATCTGGAAATCAACGTCATCATGCCGCGTCTGCCCGATGTAACCTGCGAGATGTCCTCCTGCCGAATTGCCGATAAGACCTACCTTCTCATATCCTCCCCACAAAGCCTTGTTCTTCCAAGCCAAGTCAAGCGCAGCATTGGCATCCTCAAGAGAACGGTCACGGAGCAAACCCTTGTTCGGAAGAGTGAAGTAGTCCACGATAAGGGTAACGTCAGAGCCGCGGAAATCTTCGATTACGCTGGCAATACCTCCGGCATGATGCACCGCATAGCCGCCGCCAGGATAGAGAATCACGCACTTGCTGTTCTTCTTGTTGGCAAAATACACCTCCAGATAGCCCTGCTCTGAAGTCTTCACAGTAGCACGTCCGTCATCATCCACCTCATATTCAGAACCCAGGCGACCGGCCGCAAGAACCTGTCCGGCCTGAACCGTATTCGATTTGGCTGTAGACTTTTCGACTACGACATCATTGGCATCAATAGTCTTGAACGAGAATCCTTTCTCGAAAGTCTGCGGAATGACAGGAATATAGTACGTACCGCTTTTGGATGCATTTACAGTGATCTTGTCCGAAGGATTCACGCTCTTCATCGACCACTTGCCTTCTGCATCAAAAGTGAGGCTAATAGACTCGGCGCAAACGCCGGTTCCGGCAAATTCAACTTTCCTTGCCCTGGCCAGTTCAAACTCGATGAAACCGAGAACATGATGATAGCGAAGTTCCGTATCGGAAGTCATACTGACCAGAATGTCTGATGAGGCGAAGCTGCCGTCGAAACTGCTTCCCATCGGGAAATTCATCTGCTTTTCACCGGAATTGAAAACCACGGCATCGACCACGCCTTTCGGGCCGGCTATGGAATAATACGGACCTGCGCCCAATTTCTTGGTGGCGAATTCGAAATCATCGCATCGCTCGTCAATGGTAAAGGTATCGCTTGCACCGGAGGCATCGAAAACCTTCACGACATCACCTTTGCTCCAGGAAACCGTAGTACCGCCGTCATAGACAGTTTTCGTTTCCACCATCGAGCACTTGAAAACAAGGGCTTCGGAATCAGGCCGGTTGTTTTCAACAGGCCCGATTTCACGACTGCAGGATAATGCGCTCAGCATCAATGCCGCAACGCCCAAAATATTTGTTATTCGTTTATTCATTTCCATCATTTTTTAACAGGACAATCTACCAGTTTACATCTCCCCTGGAGACACCGTCAATGTTGTTTCCTCTGGTCACAGTAAAATCATCTACGAGGATTATTCCCGCCTTGGTCGAGCGAAGTTCGACCGCATCACCAGGCTTGAGTGTCGTCTTGAATATATGAACATGCCCGGTGAAATCGCATTTGTATTCAGATACAGAAGCCCCTGGAGTGTACGGAAGCAAAGCATCGGACGAGACTATTCCTACAGTCTCCCATTTCTTGCTTTCCGCACGCCATACATTGACCTGAAGCGTGCCGGAGTAATTGTCCTGAGGACGGACACGTGCAACTGCAGAGAAGGAAATCGTGCATTCCGAACCGGCCTCATCAACTCTGCCGGCAGGAATCGCCGGAGTGCTGACTATCGTAGGTGCGCCGTCCAGACCTACCATTCCCATGAAAGGACGTGACCAGCGGCCGAAAATCCAGCCTGCCACATCACCTGTAATCGCATTTACAGAGCCTTTGGCACGACCTATCAGATAACCTCCTGTAACATTGCCTGAAGTTCCGTCCACATGTTTGCCGTCAGCCGTAAGATTCCAGGTGTTGGTCTGGTGCTGACCTTCTCCGTGAGGATAGAAGGCAAAACCGATGGCCTTGTTGCGATTAGGATGATTCCATGGAATCCAACATCCTCCAAGAGCCGTACCTGCGATGCTTCCGGCAGGAACTGCGCCAGGCGCCCAGGCCTTGTAGTCTGACTGTACGCAGAAATCATTGAAACCGGTATAGAACACGGTCCTCTCATCCGGAGTTCTTTCATTGTCAGTTGCCATGGCGACAGGCTGCGACCATTCAGATGTGCCGAATGAATTTGTCAATGTCACGTTAGCCTTACCCAACCCATTCTTCATGGATATCGACTTGAGCGTCCTTACGCGCACGTAGTAAGTAGTCGCAGGATAAAGTCCACCGATCGACACTCTGGTAGGAGTCAGGTAATTCACACACTCTATTCCGTCCTGAAGCTGGGACGTATGCCCGAAGTATGAACTATTGCCGAAGCATGGATTCAAGAGCTTTTGTCCGTCATAAGGCACAAAGTCATAAACCAACTTGGTGCAGGCCTCATCCTCGAATATCTGTACCTGGTAAGCCTGCTCATAACCATCATTTCTGGTCCTGCAAATGGCATCCCAGTCAATGCAGAGGAATGTGGTACCGGTGCTGACATCATTCTTGCGCAAGCCCTTGGTCTTCACTTCTACAGTTGAAGAAGCAGATGAATAATCATTGTAAGCCTCAACTTTCAAACTGCATTCAGCGCCTTGCGGAAGTTCCTTGGCCGTGTAGCTGCATTCCTTGACATCACCGGCAAGTACGCCGTTGACATAAACCTTGTAGCCGTCGGCACTCTCGATGGTGTCCCAAGAAAGATGCGCATCAGTGAAGGCAGTAACCGTCTCTTTCAGAACCGGCGCAGTAACTTTAGGACTGAACACGCTGCCGAGCTCGACAACCTCTCCCGGATTGACCACAAAACCCGATGCGAAGGTGTTGGTGAAGGTCAAGTCACCCTCGAAGGCCAGTTCCACCTTGAAGCCGCCGTCGTAAGTGCCCGGAAGAACCTCCACGACATAGGTACCGAGAGCAAAGATTTCGCCTTCCGGCGGAGTCATGACAATGACCTTCTCGCTGCCGTTGCCGACAACATCCCTGCTGAACACGTCCACGGAAGAAGCTCCGGCAATGACCTTGTCGTCAAGACTTGTAAGTTTCAATGACTTCACATCCTCTGCGACCATGTTGAACTTCAGGTATGAAGCTACCGGGCGGAAAGCCAGAGACGTCTCAAGGGCCTGGGCGAAAGCCACTTGCGGAGTAACAGGAAGCGCCTCACCCTCATCGGTACGGCAGACCTTCTGCTCCGCAGGAACCGTGCGGACCGCATGGCCTTCGGAGAAAGACTCGAAAGCGGCAGACGGATACAATGCGTAATACATGTCGCTCGGATCATAGGACTGACCTGAAAGGACAGCTGAAACGCCATCCGAAGAAGTCGTCTTGAAGACATTGGCCTCATGCTTTGCGACATTGTCATATATCGACACATCACCGTTCCATACAGAAGAAAGCGATGCTCCAAGTTTCGCCTTGAACGTGGTCTCCACCAGAACCGTATCCAACTTGACCTCCACTTCAGGACGCTTGTTCGGAACAGGAGCTGAGACCTCCTTGACACAGGCAACCAGCGAAACTGCCGTCAGCAACGATGCTGACACTTTCATAATCCTATTCATACATCATCTTGATTTCATAGTTATTCTTATTCTCCGTAGAGTATTTCCACGTATTCCGGCAGCCGCAGGAATCACCGGTCTCGACAAGAGACTTGGAGCCGGAATTGTCCACCGGTGCGGCAACAGCCTTGGAATCAGCGACTTTCTTCCATGTAGGACCTGCAACCTTGTTCTCTGACGGATAACCTGTCTTGGTAGACGGCCAGCCGTCGCCCCATATGATTTCATCCATTGACATGCAACGTCCGTTGTACTGGTTGCCTGCCCAATAGTTATGGTAGCACATCCAGTCCTTGCCTTTGTCATCAGTAACGATACCGGCATTGTGGCCCGTTCCGGCGAAATATCCCGAAACAGGACTTCTCAGAATCGTATTGTTATCATTGTCGAAAGCATTGTTCCTGGTAGACATGAGCTTGCCGTCCTTGCCCTCGTAAGGTCCGAGAATGTTCTTCGAGCGGCCCACTACGACATGGTAGGTACTATTGGCACCCTCACAGCAAGAACCCTTGGAACCGAAGCAGTAGTAATAACCGTTCTTGTAATGCATATAGGTTCCCTCGATTTCATAAGCGATGAAAGTCTTCTTCGCGCCCGGGGCAATCGCCAGACCGTCATTGGTAAGCTGGATGGCCCAGATTCCGGAATCACTTCCGAAACTGCCCCAGAAAAGATAGAGTACGCCGGTAATTTCATCGCGGATGATATCCGGGTCAATGGAGTTCGACACACCGGTAGACGCATAGTCCACCAGCTTGCCGTTTTCATCTGCCAGCGGATTGATATCCTTCAGGCCGGTCCACTTGAAAGGCCCGGTAGGGCTGTCGGAAACAGCCACACCGCAGGCACTCCTCTTAGGGTCATCCCAATGTCCTTCAGCATAGTAGAGACAATAGCGTCCGTCAATGTATTCGATATCCGGAGCCCAGATTCTGGTATCAGGGACCCACTGAGGTCTTTCCATACCGCCGAAAGCATTGCCCACAAGCTCCCAGTTCACCATGTCGACAGACCTGTAAACAGGCATGTAGACCACGTCCGAGGTACCGCTCGTACCGTTCTGTGTACTATAGGCATAGAAATATCCCGTTCTCTCACGATCGTCGAAAACCGACGGGTCAGGAGCATTGTTTCTAATTACCGGGTTAAGGTATGAGGTGGTAAAATACCCGTCGCCCGCTCCCGTATCAGGTTTTATAGGGCGCTCGTCAACAACTTTTTCCTCGCAAGATGAAAGTGCCACAATAGCGGCGAGCATTGAAATTGTATATAAGATTTTTTTCATTTTGATTGACATTTAAATTAGTCTCTCCAACCATCGTTCTGGGTAAGACTTGAGTTCATCTCACGCTCCTTTGCAGGAATCGGCCAAGTCTCCACATAATTTCCGAGAGCATACCAAGTATAAGTTCTGGTTCCCCAGATCTGCATAAGGCCGTTGGTATTCATCTCACCCGTCTGACCGGATGAACGGTCACGGAACTTCCTGTCCAGCCACACTCCCCAACGGAGCTCATTGAAATACATGCTGTCCTCACCGGCAAGTTCCCAATAGAACTCATTGCGGATACGTTCGCGCATGTCGGCCTGGTCTTTCACCTTCGTAAACTCATTGGTATTGAGAAGAATATGCTTTGCGCGGGCACGGACCTTATTAACCAGAGTCACAGCCTCGTCAGTGCGGCCCAGCTCATTCAGGCACTCGGCGCGACGGAGAAGAATCTCAGCATAACGGCAGAGGATATTGTCCTCCTCATAGACCCAGCGAAGAGTATTTTCAATGCCTTCCGGCACATATTTTCTCCAGAGATAGTAGAACATCGAATTGGTATCAGTACGGATGTCACGGGAAGAAGCGCCGTCTGTACGGTATGGCCATCTGAGTGTAAATGTATAAGGCACGCCTGCGATACCGCCGTAATACTCTGAATACGGAGTGATTATGGACATCTTCAGACGAGGGTCACGGTTATCGTACGCCGCCTTGATACGAGTCTCGTTGGAATACTGCTGGTACTTGCTCATATCGGCACCGTATGCAGCCATATTGGCTTTTTCGCCGTCCGTCATATCGTTGCGGAGGAAGAATACGGAACGCTGCTCAGGAGTCATTTCGCTCCAGCCCGGGCAGTAATCATCCCAATTGAACTTGCTTCCGTCAGCATTCTCGAAAGATTCCACGAAGGCAGGATTCGGCAGATAGTTGTTCCAGGCACCGCTTGTCACGCCAGTACAACGGTTTCCGAAAAGCACCGCACGGGAGTTACCCATACCCGGCTGCTGCGTCATGCGGATGGAGAAAATCATCTCGTCGCACTGCTCGTTGGCCGGTTTGAGAAGCTGTTTGAAGCTGTCATTGCCGGCACCTTGATAGAGAGCGAATCCCATCGGTTCGAGAGCCTCGAAGTCCTTGAGAGCCAGCTCCCAATACGTCTTCTTGTCACCTTCTCCACGCGCCGCGAGGAACTGATACATCTGTCCCCTGTAGGCAAGGGCGACCGCTCTGCTCACGTGACCGTAGTCTGACGAACCGGCCTTGTAGCGGTCCGGAAGATTCTCTTCATTGACGCAATCCGTCAAATCACCGATGATGGCGTCCCAAACCTGCTGCTCCGTCGAGCGCGGACGGTTCGCATTCGTAGCATTTTCAATGTATTCCATATAGAGAGGCACTCCACGATAGAGGACATTGAGGTTATAATATCCGTAGGCGCGGAAGAACTTGGCCTCGGCCTTGAGCTTCGCCTTTTCTTCGCTTGTCATGTCAGGCACCTTGTCGATGTGGCTGATCACATCGTTCGCACGGAAAATGAATGTATAATAGTACCTGTACATCTCCGCGAAGGTTCCGCTGGCCGGAGTTCCGTCACCATAGCACACTTTCTGGTTCTCATACCAGTTCTTGTCAGTGTCCATCACGGAGGAATATGCTTCAAACATCACTCTCCAGTTATCCTCACTGTCGGTATTGCTGGCTCTCACATAAAATTCGTTATAAATACCATTTACCGCCTGACGGGCAAGAGTCGCCTTGTTCCAGACGTTGCTGGATCCGACCTGATATGAGCTCTCGAAGTCGAGAGTCTGGCAGGAAGCCAAAACCATGGCAGCAAACGCAGCTGTTATAATTAACTTTTTCATCATTTCAACAAATTAGAAGGTAAGGTTCAAACCGCCCGCAAACTGGCGCATTGTAGAATAGCCTGCTGTCGAACGCATTTCCGGGTCCATTCCCGGGAAGCTCGTGATCGCGAACAGGTTCTCACCGCTGACATACACTCTGATCTTCTGGAGCTTGATCTTGCTGGTAAGCTTTTCCGGGAAGGTGTAACCCAGAGTGAAGTTCTTGAGTTTCAAGTAGTCGCCCTTGCAAAGGTGCAATGATGAAGTGGCATCGGACTGACATGAAGTCAAGTTCACGAGACGCGGCTGCTTGGAATTGATATTGGTACGAGGGTCATCAGGATTCTTCGGATCGAAGAAATAGTGGTCCTTCGCTACAGACTTAGGAATCGCATAACCGTAGATCGTGTTGGACGAGTTGCTTGCCTGCCTGTAATAGTAGACCGAGAATCCAGCTGCACCTGCCCAGCTCATGGAGAAGTCGATACCATTCCAGCCGGCGGAGAACTGTATACCATAGTTCACCTTAGGCGTTGTAGAAACATTCTGGAACACAGCATCATAAGAGTTTCCGTAGAGCCCGTCGCCGTTGGCGTCGGCATAGATATATTCACCATACCAGATCTTCTGCTTGCCGATGCCCTGCTGAGGATAGAACGTATAGCCGGCATCCATCATGGCGCGTACCCATGCCATATCGTCGGTAGTACGGATCATACCGTCCACAGGACCGCCGTTGATGTCAGGCGTACCGTCCGCATTCCAATATTTGCCCGAGCCCTTGTAAGGGTCCATCATATAGAATTCATCGATCATGTGGCCCTCTACCACTCTCGTGGAACCGCCGGTGGAGACATCTCCGATATTGGTTTTCCATACGCGGTTGCCGTCGCCGTCGACTTCCCAGCCCTGCTTGAGTTTGCCCTTGTAATGGCTCACCCTGTTCTTGTTATAGGTAACGTTGCCGCTGATGCTGTAGTAGAATTTGCCTACGCTGTCTTTCCAGCCGAGCTCAGCCTCGAAACCGCGGTTGGTCACGGAAGCGATGTTCTGTCTAGGTGCACTGGCATTACCCATTACCATATACATGGATGGAGTATAGAGAATTCCGTCGGTAACCTTGTTGTAGTAATCGACCGTACCTGTGAGCCTGTTGTTCAGGACACCGAAATCCACACCGAAGTCAGTAACGGAAGTCGTCTCCCAAGTAAGCGCGTAGTTCTTGATGGAAGTAATTGATATACCATTGGTTATATCATCAGTACCGAACACGTATTTGGTAGTGCCGTATGTCGACTGCCAGTCGTAGTTCCCGATGGAGTTGTTTCCCAGACGGCCCCATGAAGCGCGTACCTTCAGGTTGTCGAAAATGTGTGCATTCTTGAGCCATGATTCCTCACTCATACGCCATCCGGCTGAAACTGAAGGGAAGAAACCCCATCTGTATTCCGGAGCGAAACGTGAAGAAGCGTCAGCACGGAGGTTGGCCTCGAAGAGGTACTTGCCCGCGAATGCATAATTGATTCTTCCGAAGCATGAACGGGAAGCGTACTCCGTACCGTAACCATTTGCAGAATAAGGGTTTGCCACAGCATTGAGGTCACCCACGGATGCATCCTGCAATCCACGTTTGTAGGCACTGAAATCACGATACTGGAAATGGCTTATCTCATAACCGAACATCGCTGCGATATCATGCTTCTTGACGGTCTGGTTATAATTGAGCACACTGGAAACCTTTACGAAGTTCTCCCTCTTGTTGTACATGTAGGAGTAAAGCTCGGAAGGGTCGGCAGGAGCGATTACATAAGAATCATTCTGGAAATCATATTTGCCGATACCGGTATCAATCCTCTGTTCCTCCTGACGGTAATCCTTGTAATAGACATCAGTATTCCAATTGAAATATTTGAGGAACTTGATGTTGGCATACCAGTCAGTGAAAATCTGGGTATTCTTCGTATAGCCTCTGGTAGAATTCATGTCCACGAGAGGGTTGTGCGCCTGAGGGTCCTGGCCGTAAGCCTGAGGACCGCCGTAGAGGTCGAGAGACTTCGAATACGGATAAATGTCCGGAGTCATCTTCTGCGTGTTGAGAGATGTGAGCGAGCCGACATTGCTGTTGTCCTGGTCCGTATGGTAGCCCCATATGCGCGCGCCGATCTTCAGCCAGTCCGTCACCTGCCCGTAAACGTTCACCCTGCCGAAATAGCGTTTGTAACCGGTATTGTCAATGATACCAGGGTTGTCAATGTAGGACAATGACACATTATATCCCATCGTCTTCACCTTGCCGCTGGCAGAAATCGCATGTTTCTGCATTATCTTGTTCTGATAGATGACGTCCCACCAGTCAGTGTTCGGATATGCCATATAGTTGTAATAACCGGATTCCGCACGTCCCCATGGGTCTTTGCTTGCCGCAACCCACTGGTCTATAACGTTCTGCGAGAACTGCGCGATACCGCCGATATTGGTGCATGACTCATTGTAGAGACGCATGTAGCTTGCCATGTCCGATACCGTGTGGATAATCTTGAACGGCTGGTTGTAAGAAAGCGTCAAGTCATAGCTCACTTCGCATTTGCCGTCAGCAGAAGAACCGTTCTTCGTGGTGATGAGGATGACACCGTTCGCTCCCCTGTTACCATAGATTGCGCAGGAAGCGGCATCCTTGAGGACATTGATGGAAGCGATGTCGGAAGGGTTGACGTTGCCCAGGCCCTGTTCCATACCGTCCACGAGGATGAGCGGACCTGACGAGTTGAGCGTACCGGTACCGCGGACGAGCATTGAGAAATCCTCCTCGTACGGATTACCGGAACCCTGCATCACCTGGAGGCCCGGCATTGTTCCGGAAAGCGCCTGGGAAGCATTGAACATCGGACGCGATTTGATGCTCTCAGAATCGAAACTTACGGATGAGACGCTGCCGGTGACATTGATCTTCTTCTGGACGCCGTAGCCGACCACCACGACCTCATCGAGGAAAGTGGTGTCTTCGCGGAGCACGATTGTATAATCAGAAGCGGTTCCGAGAGTGACAGTGCTTGACGCATAGCCGATTGCACTGACCTCCACGGACAATGTATTCTCCGGAACGGAGAGGATGAAACGGCCATCGACGTCGGTGGACGTTCCGTTGGTAGTATTCGGGACGAGAACTGCCGCACCTATGACAGGCTCCCCGTTGGAATCTTTCACAGTACCGCTGATCTGGCGATTCTGTGCGAATGCGCTGCAAGTCACGAACATTGCCAGCAGCATCGTCAATATGTATCTGAATTTTTTCATTGCATTCTACTTAAAACAAGCCACTACGAGATTGACATTCTCGGATCCTTCCGGCTTCATGCCGCCATAGTTCGGGTTTGTATGTGTGATATACCATCTTGAGTTGGTCCAGAAGAGATCCTTTCCTCTGGCCGTGCCATCCTGGAGCACTACGCAAGACCAGTTGTAGTCTTCCACGGTCATAGCGTCGCTGCAGCCGAGATTGCTCATGACAGCAGCAAGTTCATAGAGGGTAAGACCCTTCTTGTCATTGCCTACGCCGTCCTTGCCGTTATCGACATGCTGGCCCTGATTGTGGGTATTCACGTATTTTTCAGAGACGAAAATCACAAGCGCGCCCTCAGCGGTACAGCCGACGCCGATACGTCCGGTGTAAAGCCTGTCGTAAGTGGAAATCGGCACGGACTGGCCCCAGTCTCGGGTAAGGAAGCAGGTCATATTGTCGAAATGACGCCATTCAGAATTGTAGAGAGTGTAGAACTTGTCTGCCTCGCCGGAAATGAGCGTCTCGCCATCCTTGCAAATCTGGAAATAACCGCCGAATGCGCTTTCCACATCCCATGAAGCCTGATCTGCGCCATTGGCACCGGAATAGCAATAAAGCTTTCCGTCTACGGCAGCGGCCGGCTTGATGCTCACTTTACCGTCCTTGATACCCATGGCTGGGGCATAAGCCTTGTTGCTTCCGCTAAAGCCATCGTTTCTGAGGACTCTAGTAACACCCTTGTCATCAGGACCATAAGCCAACGGGCTATAGTATTCGCATCCCGATGAGGCAGTGCTTCCGTCGGTATGCCATACCGCAGGACCGGCCTCCGGAAGGAATATCACGAAATCCCTGTTGTTCCTCTGAACAGCGGAGACTCTGATATTGTCATTCCCTATGACACTCTTTTCAGCAACTTTCATGTTCACATAACCGGCAGGAATCGTGAGGACATAAGCAGGATTGCCGGCTCTGCCCATAAGATTCGACGTCGTGTAAAGACGCACATTGCCGAAATTGACGCCGTACTGGCTGCTCCAGGACTTGGTAATCTCCGCCCAGCTGCCATCGAACTTGGCCACGTCGGAAGGGTTCGCATAGATGGTGAAAGCCTTCTTGCGGTTCACAGCCTTGTCGAGGACGACGAGTTCCACGCCTTTTCCATCAGAGAAGTCAATGTTTTTAAGGGAGTTCGGGTCAGTCACCAGCTCCACATCCTTGTTCAGGACCAGATCGATGTCGACGCCCTTCACCTCAGAAGCAAGGAAAGCGGTAGAGAATGAACCTGAATAGGTATTGTCCACCAATGAAAGGTCGATGGTTTCGTCACCGAGTTTGGCTTTCACTTCCTTGACCTGATCGTACATTGAAGCGGAAATCGTGTAAGCGATATCGTCAACGCCGTCATTTACAGTAATCTTGTAGTCCATTCTGAGATTGGCGGCAATTCTGGTCTGCGTAGGGCTGACCATTCGTGCCCAATCCTTGTTCAGCTTGACATCGCAAACGACATTGTCGAGAGAAGCAGCGGTGTGGAACTGGAATTCAATAGTTCTTTCTTACTGGTTGATGTCTCCATCAATCCATCTGTCACCGTCGAGTGCACGGATGCCGACAACAGGGTCATTGACATAACCCGGGTCGTCGGAAACCGAAAAAATCATCTTTTCCTCACAAGATACCGCTCCGAAAAGCAGCAGTGAAGAAAGAATGACGAACGGAAATTGTTGTGTTCTCATTTTAATATTATTTGTGGATTATTATCGTAATTCGAAAGTTCTGGTCTTAAATGTCGAATCTCCTGCATAAAAGTCAATGCTAATGTGCCTTGGACCGACATTCAATTTGAAAGACCCAGGCGTATAGGAATGGATATAACGGGTGATGCCGGGACGATATTCCTCGAAAAGGGCGCTCTCGTCCTTTATCGGAGACCCGTCAGGCATCGTCTTCATGGACATCCGCCTGATGCCATACTCCGCAGGACCTTCTGCAACAACCTTATATTCAGCACTTTCAGGTCTAGCCCAAACACTGCTCATTTCCATCTGCGTAATGATGCCGCCGTCACCTTTCCATTCGGTGAGAGTGGTAGCATGGGAATGTCCGCACAGCACGATTGCCTTGCGCTTGGCGAATTCCTCACGGAAATGACGCCTGGCAGCAGTGTCCTTTTCGTTCTCTCCTCCATGGAAGAACCACCTGCAGCTCTGCTCATCCATCGGAAATACCGGGCCGTGGGTAATGATGAAAGTGTGCCGGGCGCCCTTGATTTCCTGAAGCATCTTCTCTATCTCCGCATCGTCAGGATGGTTGAAGTCCAATACCAGGAAGGCGTCAGGGCCAATGTTGAAGTAAAAAGTAGTCTTTTCAATGTCCTTGCCGAGTTCTTCCGTCATGCGTTTCGGCATATATTCATGGTATACCTTCTCCGCATCAGTTCCACGGACATCATGATTGCCCTCCACCGTGACGAACGGCAGACCTCCGAATTCCTTCTTGAATGCGTTCATGACATCGTCGAGCATCCTCCTGTGCACATCGCCGTTTCCGCAATCACCCTGAATGAGGTCACCTACCTGCAATGCAATCCTGGTATTCTCATCTGCCAGGCATGCGCATCTTTTCAGAAGCCTTGGACAGCGCTCACGCCACATCTCGCCGTTGCGGGCGAACTCCGCCCTCTGGACACGGTTGAGCCACTCCACCTTTTCATTATAATGGGAGTGGTAAACAGATGCCGGTTCCGTATCGAAGTGAGTGTCTCCGAGAATTACTATGGAATAGCTTTTGTCTTTCGGCGATTTGGCATAAGAAAACTCCGGAAAACGGAGAAAAGCGATTCCGGCCAAGGATGCCGCTGAAGTTTTAATGAAATTACGTCTGTCCATTTCGAAACATGTGGTTGGTGTTCACATATCGAAGGTACGACGAAGATACTTATTATACTAATTTCCCTTTCAAACCCCTTCAGAATGCCGCATAAACGTTTTAGATGACCGATTTTTGACTAATTTTTATCACGTTCTGACGAATTTTTCCATTGAATTCGTGACTGATTTTTAATTTTGATTAAATAATTGAGGATTTTAGCAGAAACGCGACACCACGGCACTACAGCATTTTCCGCCTCTGGAAGAGGTAGAGGATGACTGCGAGGGAGAGCAGCATGAAGCCGAGGATGAGGAGCCAAGACCATGGCTTGTCTGATAGTGGCAACGCCACGTTCATGCCGTAGAAACTGGCCACGAGGGTCGGCGGCATGAGAAGCAGGGAGATGAGAGTGAAAATCTTCATGATGCGGTTCTGGTCCAAGTTGATAAGACCGACGACGGTATCCTGGAGATACTCCAGCCTCTCGAAACTGAAATTGGAATGGTTGATAAGAGAAGAAATATCCTGGAGCAGGACATTGAAACGAGGCTCCAGCTCGACAGGGTACTTGTCACTCTTCATCATATTGGAAATGAGACGCTGCTTGTCGACGATATTCTCGCGGACTGTCATCGTGTTGTCCTGCAACTGATTGATATCCAAGAGAAAAGCCTCATTGATATCCTCCTGCTGGTTCACGCGCCTGCTATACAGGGCGATTTCCTTGGACATGAGCTCTATCATGTCGGCATCAAGGTCGACACGCTGGTCCATGATACTCACGAAAACCCAGTAACCATTGGGGAAAAGTCGCGGAAGCGCCTGCATCTTGCGCTGGAGTTCGGTAAAACTTCGCAGAGGCACGTCACGCAGAGTAGTCAACACGTTCTCCACCAGCGTGAATGACACCGGTTCCATGGAATACTCTTCAGGTCCTGGGATAAGGAAGTTCGTATTGGCGAAAATGGCAGTCTCCGTCTCGGAAAAACGTGAAGAACTCTCGATCTCTTCCGCTCGCGCACGGCTCTGGATCTCTGTGTTCAAGAATTTCTCCGTGGCTCTCTTTTCATCTCCGGAAGGGGAAAAGAGATCAATCCAAATAACGTCATCCATCTTGAAGGTATCAAGATCAGCCATCGACTGGGACATCAGGATTGCTCCGCTAGATCTGTAAAAGATTGTGACCATACCTTTTCTGGTTTTATCCGGACCTCAGCACCTTCCTGGAAACATGATATCCAAAGAAAGCACAAAATCAGGTGGTTAACTTTCTGCCAGTTCGCATTCCATAACGCGAACTGCAAAATTATCAATTTTTCCTGAAAGAAGGAAGAAAAAGAGCGTATATTTGCAACATGAAAGACAAAATCAGAAACAGCGGACTGCTCGCATTGAGCCCGCTCGCAGTTTTTTTAGGCATATACCTGGTATCATCCCTCATAGCGAAGGACTTCTATAAGATTCCCATCGCTGCAGCATTCCTGATAGCATCCGCATACGCACTCCTGATAAGCAAAAAAGCCCCTATCGAAGACAAGATAGCCGTATTTTCCCGTGGCGCGGGACATAAGAACGTGCTGCTGATGCTCTGGATTTTCATCCTCGCGGGCGCATTCGCCGAGACAGCCAGACAGATAGGCGCCATCGACGCCACCGTAGCGGCCACATTGCATATCCTTCCTCCGTCAATGCTGTTCGTCGGGCTCTTTCTGGCATCCTGCTTCATATCCATGGCCATCGGAACAAGCGTCGGCACCATCGTCGCACTCGTCCCGGTAGCAGCCGGAATCGCCTCAGAATCAGGGTTTGACACAGGTTTCGTCACTGCCATCGTCGCCGGAGGAGCATTCTTCGGGGACAATCTCTCGTTCATCTCCGACACCACGATCGCCGCCACCAAGACGCAAGGCTGTCTGATGTCCGACAAGTTCAAGGTCAATCTAAAAATCGTAGCTCCGGCAGCATTGGCCGTAGCCGTCATGTATATAATAATAGGTCAAGGCGCGAGCTTCAGCGCACCGGCGGATCCGGTCAACTGGACACGCCTGATACCATACGTCCTCGTCATCGGACTCGCAATGTCCGGGGTCAATGTCATCGAGGTATTGGCCATAGGCATTGGCGTGAACGCAATAATCGGCTTCTGCCAAGGAACATTGACATGGACGACATGGCTGGGCAGCATCGGAACAGGCATCGCCGGAATGGGCGACCTTATTATCGTGACGATGTTGTCCGGAGGCATGCTGGAGGTCATCCGCGAGAACGGCGGCATCGATTATCTGGTGCGGATTCTGACGAAGGGCATCAGGGGAAAACGCGGCGCGGAATTCAGTATCGCAGCGCTCGTCAGCATGGCCAATGTCTGTACCGCGAACAATACCATCGCCATTCTCACCACGGGACGGATCGCGAAAGACATCACCACACGTTTCGGCCTGGACCCGCGCAAGACTGCAAGCATCCTGGACACGTTCTCATGCATGATCCAGGGATTGTTGCCATATGGCGCACAGATGCTTATGGCTTCCGGACTCGCCGGAATCTCATCCCTGTCCATCATCAAATATCTCTTCTACCCATATACGATGGGCGCTTTCGCCGTGCTGGCAATTCTGCTGAGGTATCCTAGGAAATATAGCTAAGGCCGGAACACCTGTCGGTTAACAATGGATCGGCCAAGTGTCAGCTGGTCAGCATATTCCAGGTCATCCCCGAAGCCGAGCCCCCTGGCAAGGGAGGAAACTTTCACGCCGTACGGGGCGATCTGGCGGTAAATGTAGAATGAAGTGGTCTCTCCTTCCACGTCACCGCTCAATGCCAAGATAACTTCGACAGTATCGGGTGACTGAGCACCTTCAGCGGCAGCCTGGACACGCGCTTTCAGCTCCGCTATCTTCAAGTCCGACGGACCGATGCCGTCAATAGGCGATATTTTTCCGCCAAGTACATGATACACACCATGATACTGGCCTGTAGCCTCGATGCTCATCACATCCCGGACATTCTCCACCACGCAAATCGTGTCATGGTCACGGCTCGTGTCACGGCAAATCGGGCACTCCTCCTCATCGGAAATCATCATGCACTTGCGGCAATACTTCACATTCTCACGAAGCAGGCGGATGGACTCCGTAAAATGCCGGACATTGTCCACAGGCTGCCTCAGCAGATGGAGAGCCAGCCTCAGCGCGCTCTTCTCCCCCACTCCGGGAAGCGAGCTTATCGCATCCACGGCGTTCTCCAGCAATTCCGACGGATATTTTTCAGTTCTCATTTTCTTCAATGTGATATTTTACGAGCCCCTCGATCGGTGAAGAGACAATATCGGAAATCCCCACCACGTATTCCTGTGCGACTCTCAACAGAATCTCCTTGTGCGCAAAGCCGAAGCCGCCGACCACGCCGACAGGCTTGCCTTCAATGTCGTACTGCAACAGACACCTTTCGAACAATGCCCGGAAGTTATTGTCCACCAGACACTTGATATACAGACAGCTGTCGTAATGCTCCATGATGAAGGGCGCGAAAGAGCCGAGATAGCTTGCCGGCGACGGACCTCTGTACACATTCTTCACCACGTTGAAATATTCCATATCATACTTCGCGGCAAACTCCGAGGCCACAGGTTCCGGCACGATTCCTTTCAGGAAATCTGAAACGAACTGCCTGCCCAGACTGGCTCCGCCGCCCTCGTCGCCGAGTATGAAACCGCCTGAACGGACGTTCTTTACAATCTGCTTTCCGTCATATTCGCAGCTGTTGGAACCGGTTCCCAATATCACGGCTATTCCGGGCTTCCTGCCAAAAAGGGCACGCGCTGCTGCCAGCAAATCGGAAGCATATGTCACTTTCGCTTCAGGAAACGCCTTCTTGAATTCACCATGCAGACGGACCGCACCTTCCGGAACGGGATTGCCCGGGGTCGAAATCATCCCGGCAGCATAAAAATGTATCCGTTCTACAGTCTCTCCTGACGGGTTCAGCTTGGGAATCGCCTCACGCAGAGTCTTTTCGACGAAAGCAACATCCGCCGTCGCCACGTTCATTCCCGTGGAACGCATCGAATAAACTGTCCCGTCAGAAGCAATCGAGCGCCAATCCGTCTTGGTCGCACCGCTTTCAGCTAATATGGTCATAAAAGTTACGCGAGTTTACGTGTAAAAGTTACGCGAGCATTTACCGAAAAAAGCCTGCCGCACGTTAAGGAGCGGCAAGGCTATCAATATCAATGTCTTGAATTCTACTTCTTCTCTGGCATCGCTTCGAGGGCAGCCACGAGGAACTTCCAGCACTTGTCCACGGTATCGATCTTCACTCTCTCGTCCGGTGAATGAGGATGGAGAAGTGTAGGTCCGAGTGACACCATGTCCCAGTTCGGATACTTGGCACCCAGAAGAGCGCACTCCAGGCCGGCATGTATCGCCATGACCTTCATATCCTTGCCGAACAACTTGTGGTAAACGTCCTTCAATGTGCCGATGATAGGTGCCGTAGGAACAGGAGTCCATCCAGGATATGCGCCGAAAGTCTCAAACTTGGCACCTGCTATTTCGAACAGGCAACGCATCTTCTGCGCAAGTTCCTCCTTGGCGGAATTAACGGAGCTGCGGATCAGAGACCACACTGTAAGATGACCGTCTTTTGTACGAACAACAGCCATATTCACTGATGTTTCCACCAGGCCGTGCATCGTAGGGCTCATTCTCTCCACGCTGCTAGGGCAAGCATAAATAGCCTTGACAGCCCTCAACATGACATCATCTTCTATATAAAAGGTATAAGGCTCAGCCTGTTTTTCGAAAATGCACTTGGCAGCAGGATCTGTATCAGCGAACTCTGCCTTCGCCAATGCGAATACACGCTCCACTTCCGCCTTCACAACCTCCTCATTTTCAGCAGGAACAAGCATTGACACCTCCGCCTCGAACGGAATCGCATTGCGGAGACTGCCTCCAGTGAAGTCAGCCACTTTCACGCCGTACTTTTCGAGAAGAGGCAAGAGAATCCTGACAGCGATCTTATTGGCATTGGCCCTGTAAAGAACGATATCCTGACCGGAATGTCCTCCTGCAAGTCCCTTGACAGTAAGCTTGTAGCCGACATATCCGCTGCCTGCCTCTACAGTCTTGTATGAGAAATCCGCCTTACCGTCGACACCGCCGGCGCAGCCGATATAAAGCTCTCCCTCAGCCTCGGAATCCAGGTTCAGCAGCACGTCGCCTTCGAACTTTCCAGGCTTGAGATTCTCGGCTCCGGTCATACCGGTCTCCTCATCATAAGTGATGAGAACCTCCACCGGACCATGTTTCAATGTATCATCTTCGAGCACTGCCAATGCGAGGCAGACACCGATGCCGTCATCGGCTCCAAGCGTGGTGCCCTTCGCGGTAACCCACTCACCGTCAATCTGTGTCTGGATAGGGTCCTTCAAGAAATCATGCACCGTTTCGGCAGTCTTCTGAGGCACCATGTCCATGTGCGCCTGAAGGATGACACCCCTTCTGTTCTCGTATCCCGGTGTAGCCGGCTTTCTGAAAATTATATTTCCCGTTTCATCTCTCTCGACAGCGACATTGTGCTTCTTACCCCATTCAAGAAGAAACTCCTGTGCTTTTTCCTCATGCTTGGACGGACGTGGAACCTGCGAAAAATCGTAGAAGTTGGTCCATACGCTTTTCGGCTCTAAATCTTTAATTGTCATAATTCTATAATTAATTATATGGTTATTTCACTACTATAGGGAATGTGCTTTCGACACCGAGTTGATAAACCGGTATCCTGCTCTGCAGCAAGACATTGACACCGTCACTGAGCTTCACTGTGCACACTGCCGGTATGCGGTAATGCGCTACGATGCCCTTGACGCGTGCGCCCTTCTCATCCGGAATCTTGACATCCTGCGGCACGAGCTCCATCAGATACGGCTTTCCTGACAAGTCATCCGCCGGCACGAGACCCTTGGAATCAGAAAGACGGAACGCAACATACAGCTGGGACTCATTATCTTTCGAAGGAACTATCTCATAATTCATCTGCTGTTCCGAGTACTCGCTGTATCCGATGAACATTGACATATACTCGTTTTCGAGACGCGTAATCTCGCTCACGGCAGCCTGCATGGCCTCGCCGCTGAAAGTCGCGTCAGTGTCGCCTGTCACGATCTGCACCCTCTTCTTCCTGAGGTTGAAAATCATCTCCGCAGCCTCTTTCGCTCTGGATTCCAATGACTTCTGAACCACCATCTCCTGCTGGACAGCCACCTTGTTGTACGCCGACTCGTTCTTCACATTGCGATAAAGCGTGGTGGATTCGGAAGTGAGGTTCGAAGTCAGGCCCTTGTCCGAGAAATCAGCCTTGCCGGCAGCCGGAAAGCGCCATTCCGTCGACTCAGCAGCACCTGAAGCCACCGACACCAGACCCTGCGAGGTCAATGTGAGGAAGGCCGGCATCTGGGCGCCCGGGGCAATCGTATAGCGTACAGCCTGGTCAGCCTCAGTGTATGACTCCATGGTCACGGACGTCACGGTACAGGTCACGGCATCCTTCTGACGTGCATCGATTCCCAGATATTTCTGAGCATATTTCGCATACGGACCGGCATAGAAATTCTCCTTCTGCGCCTTCACCTGAAGCCTGACGGTCGTAGAAGGCAACGAATAAACGAGGCTGCCCTCCGGGTCTTGGGCAGACATTGCAGCAGCCAAAATCATTCCGGCCCCTGCCAAAATCAACTTATTCATTTTCATACTTATTTTTTCCATCTTTTATGAGTCCAGAGATAATTCTCCGGCTGTGCATTTATATCTTCCTCCAAATAGGAGTAAAACTTGTTCATGATATCTTCCGGCGTGAATTTCGACGCATCCGGGCAAATTTCCCTGAACGACATCTTGTAGCCGAAGCCCTCTTTCTTCTTGAATGCCATGTAGACTACCGCGAAACCGAACTTATGCGCCAGCGCCGCGCCTCCCGTCATGGTCAATGTCGGCTGATGCATGAAATTGTCCACGGTGTGTGCCGAAGCATACTTGTAAGGACATTGGTCCGTCGGGAACACATACAGCCACTTTTCATTACGGTGGGCAATGACGAAGCGCAGGATCTTGCGCGACTCCACATAGCAAGTCTCCTTGTTCTCCTTCGCGATCGGCGCACAGCGGTTGTCACCGAACACCTTGTCCCAGAAGCTGTTGGAAAGTTCCTTGTAGACGACCGTCGTGTTCTTCTCGCCGAAATCCACCTTGTCCGGGGCATAGACGTAATTCAGGATACCGCCGGTAAGTTCCCAGTTTCCGAGATGGGAATTCAGGACAATGACTCCGGGACAATCATTGTACAGCCGGTTCAGCACATCGGCATGTTCCATTTCACAGATATGCGAGTCCCTGAGTCTCTTCGTGTCATGCGATCCGGCGAACCATAAAGTCTCGGCGAACAAGTCCCCGAAATGCTTGTAGAAATCATCGGCAATCTTAAGGAGCTCACTGTATTTTTTCTCCGGAAACGACCGTGCCAGATTTATCATCACCACGTCACGCCTGTAATGCATCGGCCCGGAGATGAACCATGAAAGGCACCTCCCCCAGAAATAATGCATTTTCAGGGGCTGCAACGCAAGCAGCCGCATCAGCATTTCCGTTATTTTCACTCCTGCGCTCATAAATCCTGTTTAACTTTTTCAACTTCTGACGCCCACAGCATGGCAAATATAAGAAAATTTATGTATGTTTGCACAATAATGGAAACGGTTTACCACGGCCTTTTCCATCAAACAAGCTGAAAAGCAACACAGTAAGGAAATTTAAACCTTAAAAATATTAGAAGACAATGTTCAAAGACCAGCCGAAAGGATTGTTCGCCCTCGCTCTCGCCAACACCGGAGAGCGCTTCGGGTACTACACGATGCTCGCTATCTTCCTCCTGTTCATCCAGGCGAAATTCGGATTCAGCGCAGCCGTCTCCACTCAGATTTATTCCATTTTCCTCGCTGCGGTTTACTTCATGCCGCTTTTCGGAGGAATGTTGGCCGACAAGATAGGCTACGGCAAATGCGTTACCACAGGTATCGCCGTCATGTTCGTAGGTTATCTCTGCCTCGCGATTCCTACTGGACCGGACGTCGCAGGTAAAATCCTGATGTTCGGCGCACTCGCACTCATCGCCATCGGAACCGGCCTGTTCAAGGGCAACCTCCAGGTAATGGTCGGCAACCTCTACGACAACCCGAAATACGCAGCCAAGAGAGACTCGGCATTCAGCTTGTTCTACATGGCCATCAATATCGGTGCAATGTTCGCTCCTTCAATGGCCAAGGCTGTCACCAATTTCTTCCTCGGCAAATCCGGCCTCGTATACGATGCCAATGTCCCTGCACTCGCCCACCAGATCATGGACGGCAATCTTGCCAATGCCGAAAAGCTCCAGGCTATCGCCGACACCATGTCAGGTTCCGCAGGAATGGACCTCGGCACATTCAGCCAGTTCTATATCGAAAAGCTCTCTACAGCATACAATTACGGCTTCGGAATCGCCTGCATCTCCCTTATCATTTCAGTAGCCATCTACTTCAGCTGCCGTTCATGGTTCAAGGATGCCGATGTCAATGTCAAGCAGGCCGCTGCAGGACAGAAGGCAGAAGCGGAACTCACTCCTGAGCAGACCAAGAGCCGCATCACAGCCCTCATGCTCGTGTTTGCAGTGGTCATCTTCTTCTGGATGGCATTCCATCAGAACGGAGCGACAATGACATTGTTCGCAAGAGACTACACAGCCAGCACCGTAACAGGAGCTACCAGAATCGGATTCAACATCTGGAGCTTGTTCCTCATCGCTGTTTCCATCTATACGCTGTTCGGCGCATTCCAGTCTGAAAAGACAAGCGGCAAGGCACTCTGCGGCGGAGCCACACTCCTCCTTTGGGGCGGCGCATACGCCATCTATGCAGGAATGCCGGCTATCGTAAACATCCTTCCTTCAGACTTCCAGCAGTTCAATCCGTTCTTCGTAGTGGCATTGACACCTGTATCGCTCGCCATCTTCGGCGCATTGGCGAAGAAAGGCAAGGAGCCTTCAGCACCTCGCAAGATCGGTCTGGGCATGTTCGTGGCAGCCATCGGTTTCGGTATCCTCACATTCGCATCCATGAACCTGGCATCTCCGAAGGAACTCGGCGGAACCGTAAGCCCGAATCTCATCTCACCGGACTGGCTGATTTCCACCTATCTGGTATTGACATTCGCAGAGCTTCTGCTCTCTCCTATGGGTATCTCCTTCGTTTCCAAGGTTGCTCCTCCTAAATATAAAGGTGCAATGATGGGCTGCTGGTTCGCTGCCACGGCTTTCGGAAACTACCTCGTTTCCATCCCTGGACTTCTCTGGAACAAGATTCCTCTGTGGGGCGTATGGAGCCTGCTCATCACTCTCTGTATCCTCTCTGCCCTCTTCATCTTCTCTATCATGAAGAAACTCGAGTCAGCTACAGAGTGCTAAAAATGATATCTACTAAAAAACAGCGTTGTGAAATATCACAGCGCTGTTTTTTTATGCGATTGATGTAAAAATTACTTGGTACCGAAGATACGGTCGCCGGCATCACCCAGACCAGGAACGATGTATGCGTCCTTGTTCAGATGGTCATCGACGGCTGCCACGTAGATATCTACGTCAGGATGCTCCTTCTGCACACGTGCGATTCCCTCAGGGGCTGACACGAGACACATGAGTCGGATATTGTTGCAGCCACGCTCCTTCAGCATTGACAATGCATCGCAGGCGCTGCCGCCGGTTGCGAGCATCGGGTCGGTCACGATGACGAGACGCTGGTTTATATCCTCCGGAAGCTTGCAGTAATACACTACAGGCACATGGGTCTCCTCGTTACGATAAAGGCCGATATGTCCGACCTTCGCTACCGGAACGAGTGTCTGCAAACCATCCACCATACCGATGCCGGCACGGAGAATAGGCACGATAGCCAGCTTCCTTCCGGAAACTTTCTTGGCCATGGTCTTGCAGATAGGGGTTTCGATTTCAATGTCATCCAACGGCAGGTCACGGGTAACCTCGTAGCCCATAAGAAGTGAAATCTCTTTAAGTAATTCGCGGAAATCTTTAGAACCGGTTTCCTTTTTCCTCATGATCGTCAGTTTATGCTGGATCATCGGATGGTCTATTACGTGGATTTGGCTCATTATTTTTAATTTTTCGTAAAGTTATCTATTTTTGTGCAAATTCCAATCATGAGCAGACGCTGATTTGGGACATAAACTATCACATACGGAATCAATGGTAAAGATATTCTGCAAGAACACAGGAACTTACAAGGAGTTCCAGGAGGGCACGATGCTTCTCGACATGATCAATGAATTCGACTTCGAGAAACCTTACGAAATCATTGCCGCAAGGGTGAACAATGTCGCCCAGGGCCTGAAATTCAGGGCCTACCACAGCCGCGACATCGAATTTCTGGATTACCGCACCTACAGCGGGCGCAATGTCTACAGCCGTTCACTCTGCTTCCTGTTATATAAGGCAGCATTGGACATTTTCCCGGACTGCAAGGTCGTAATGCGCCGCCCCATCTCGAAAGGATTCTTCTGCAGCATTGACAAGTGCGACGGTAATCCATTGTCTGCCAGGGACATTGACATGATAAAGGCGCGGATGCGCGAGATTGTCGACGAGGATATTCAGTTTCACCGGCACGAAGTGCAGATCGCGGAGGCGATCGACGTGTTCCGGAAGCTCGGACATTTCGACAAGGTGAAGCTGCTGGAGACTTGCGGCGAGGTCTACATCAGCTATTATACGCTCGGCGGGACAGCTGACTATTATTATGATGTGCTGGTCCCTAGCTCCGGCTACCTGAAAATCTGGGATTTGACGCCGTACCGTAACGGGGCATTGCTCCGCGTGCCGGACAGACACCATCCGGAGCAGCTGGCTCCGTTCTACGAGCAGCCGAAGACCTTCGAAGTGTTCTCGGAGACCATCAAATGGAACAGCATCATGGGCCTGGACAATGTCGGCGACGTGAACAAGGCGTGCCTGGACGGCAAGGCCACCGACCTTATCCAGGTAGCGGAAGCATTGCAGGAGAAGAAGATAGTCCAGATAGCAGAGGAAATCAACAAGAGGTACAGGTCACCGCAGAAGGTGCGGATCGTACTTATCACCGGACCGACCAGCAGCGGAAAAAGCACGTTCTGCAAGCGTTTGAGCGTCCAGCTGATGACATGCGGACTGCACCCGATTTCGTTCTCCACGGACGACTATTTCGTAAACAGGCTGGATACGCCGAAACTGCCGGACGGAAGCTACGATTTCGACAATTTCGACACCGTGGACCACGCGCAGCTCCAGAAAGATGTATTAAGACTGATTTCCGGGGAGACCGTGGAAGTACCTGAATATAATTTCGTTACGGGCATACGTGAATATAACGGCAAGAGCCTGAAACTGGAAGAAGGCTCCGTGCTGCTCATCGAAGGCCTGCACGCATTGAACCCGAAACTGCTGGACAATATTTCCGATTCCGAGAAGTTCAAGATTTTCATCAATACCATCACCAGCTACTCGCTGGACGACCACAACTGCATACCGACCAGCGACAACCGCCTGCTGCGCCGCATCGTGCGCGACTTCAACAAAGGTGCGTTCTCGGCCCGGGAGACCATCTCGAACTGGCCCAATGTCCGCCGCGCGGAGGTGAAATGGATCTATCCGTACCAGGAGGATGCGGACGTATTGTTCAATTCCGCATATCTGGTGGAGTTCGCAGTGTTGAGAAGCCATGCCGAAAGGATTCTGGCGACGGTGCCGAAGAATTGTCCGGAGTACAGCGAGGCGCACAGGCTCATGAAATTCCTGCATTACTTCATTCCGGTGTCGGACAAGCAGATACCGCAGACGTCGCTGATGAGGTATTTCATCGGGTAACGTCGATTCCGACAAGAATATTTCAGAATGAGGATGTTTACACTTATAACATCCTCATTTTCGGTATATTATCGCCTACCCCCCCCACGAAATTCCATAATATGGACCAAAATATGTTGCTTTCGTCATCTATTATAAGTATCTTTGTCACTCCAGTGGAATAAAACTGAACCGTTATGATGGATAAGTACAATTCCGAAAAAGATGTGCATTGCAACTGGATGTTGCAATGTGTGAGGACATAAAATAGGAAACGATGAAGACGCTGGATAGCTCTGACTCTAACCCTATAGCCGAGGGAACGACCAAAGCTCCTGAAGGGCAGCAGATTACCGGACAAGATGAGAAAGTCATGTCAGGTGATATTTCAGTTGTCACACGGCACACGGCCACCGGCAAGGAAGCCGAAACCTGGAGCTACCTCAGCATCCACAACATGCGCGTCACAGCATTCGAAGACCGCGTCATCAATGACGCCAAGTTCAAATGCTTCATCCACAGGACATGGCAGAAGACAATGTCCCACGGCACACCTAAAAAGGAATTGAAACCCACGGTGAGCGGACTCGTATTCCTGCAAGGAAAACCGGACGAAATCCAGAAATATCTGGACGAGTATTATCCGCCATACCATCTGGTAAAAGACTGCAGCACAGGCAGACCTGCCATCATACTGGATGCACAGATGCAGCCTTTCATGAAAATCGCATCAGTACATCCTGACCGCGTCAGGTTCCTTCGCAAACCATTCATGAAATTCGCGGAAACCCATACACTGCTACGTGTGCTCACAGGTCCGTTCGCCGGGCAGGAAGGATACATCGTACGCATTGACAGAGATCGTCAGCTCGTCATGGATTTCGGCGGCATTGCGGTAGCGTTCAGCGGCATACGGAACGAAGACGTGGAACCTGTAACGAAAAACTAAACAATAATTCACTCATATTTATGACTATTCTACGAAGAATATCCAACTGGTATTTCTCCAAAGCAGCACTCCCTTACTGGTGCATTCTGGTAATCGACTGTACAATCGTAGCGGCATCCAGCTACATCGGATGCTACCTGAGCAGGGGCGGGGATATGCTGGCCTCACTTTTCTGGCCATTAACCTACGGCATAGCCATCGGCATGGTGCCGTTCATTATCGCATTCAGAGCCTTACATACATACTCCGGCATTGTCCGCTATTCGTCCTTCGTCGACTTGCAGAAAGTCGCGACGGCGACGTTTATCGGAACGCTCACCTGTTACTTCCTCCATCTGGTAGTCAACGAAGCATGGGGACAGACAGCGATAGTGTTCCCGAGTCTCAAGAGTTCATTGATCATATTCATAAGCAGCACGGTACTCCTCTGGGCAGAACGCATTGTCGTAAAACGCCTTTTCGACTCGTTCCACCTGGACGGAGCGACTCCGGCCGCCATCTACGGCACGAAAGCCGGGGGCATCAGCATTGCCAAGAGCATTGTCGCGCTCAAGGACAAGAAATATTCATTGGACTCATTCATCTCCGACGGAGAGGAGATGCGCGGCTCGTTCATAATGGGCAAGCCGGTGTTCCTGAACCACAAGGGAATTGCCAAGGAATTGAAGAAGAGAGGCGTGAAAGCATTGCTCGTTTCGCCGCTGAAAACCGAGAAGTTCCGCCAGAACAGCGCGATGGTGGACGAGTTCATCAACGCGGACATCAAGATAATGATGATGACCTACGGCACCGAATGGAACGGAGACGAAGCTTCATTGTCCCACAAGCAGTTGCATGCGGTAGACATCGAGGACTTGCTGCCTCGCGACAAGATTGAGGTCAATATGGCTGAGATAGAGAAGCAGCTGCGCGGCAAGCGTATCCTCATCACCGGCGCGGCAGGTTCCATCGGTTCCGAAATCGTGCGTCAGGTGGCGCAGTTCGGCCCGGCGGAGATGACGTTGATCGACCAGGCGGAGACACCGATGCACGACATCAGGATGATGATGGCCAGACGGTTCCCGAACATCAAGAACGAGACCATCGTTTCCAGCATTGCCAACAAGGAGCACATGGAGAAGATTTTCGAGGCTCACAGGCCGGAGTACGTTTTCCATGCAGCTGCCTACAAGCATGTCCCGATGATGGAGGACGACCCGGCGATCGCTGTGCAGAACAACATCTACGGCACACGTGTAATCGCCGACCTGGCAGTGAAATACGGCACATTGAAATTCGTCATGATATCGACTGACAAGGCTGTGAATCCGACCAATGTCATGGGCTGCAGCAAGCGAATCTGCGAGATATATTGCCAGAGCCTGAACCAGGCGATAATGGAAGGCAAGGTTTCAGGTGTCACCCAGTTCGTCACCACACGTTTCGGCAACGTATTGGGTTCCAACGGTTCCGTCATTCCTATCTTCAAGCAGCAGATACGTGCGGGCGGACCTGTAACAGTCACCCACCCGGACATTGTCCGTTTCTTCATGCTCATTCCTGAGGCTTGCCGTCTGGTACTCGAGGCCGGCGCGATGGGCAAGGGCGGCGAGATTTTCGTGTTCGACATGGGCCAGCCGGTGAAAATCGTGGATCTGGCGAAACGAATGATTGCGCTTTCCGGTGCGACCGACGTGGAAATCAAGTTCACAGGGCTGCGTGACGGCGAAAAGCTGTACGAAGAGGTGCTGAACGACAAGGAAGGCACCATCCCGACATCCAATCCGAAAATCATGGTCGCAAAGGTGCGTGAATACGATTACGCCACGGCATGCGCCAATGAGGAGCGTCTTCTGGAAGTATCCAAGTCATTCGACGACATGGCTATTGTGCGCGTGATGAAGGACATTGTCCCGGAATACAAGAGCAGACAGAGCAAATACGAAGTTCTAGATAATTAGTGTCATTATGAAAGATATAAAAATAGCAGTAGCTGGAACAGGCTATGTTGGCCTTTCCATCGCGACGTTGCTTTCACAGCATCACAAGGTAACGGCAGTAGACGTCATTCCTGAAAAAGTAGAGAAAATCAACAACAAGGTCTCCCCCATCCAGGACGACTATATCGAGAAGTACCTGGCAGAAAAGAACTTGGACCTGACGGCGACTCTTGACGGCGAGGCTGCATATAGTGATGCAGACTTCGTGGTAATCGCCGCCCCTACGAACTACGACAGCAAGAAGAACTTCTTCGACACCTCACACGTGGAAGAAGTCATCGAACTGGTCCTGAAAGTGAACCCGGAAGCAGTCATGGTCATCAAATCGACTGTACCTGTGGGATATACGGCATCCGTCCGCGAAAAATTCTCCTATAGGGAGCGTCTTGCCGACGGCACCATGAAGACAGTAATGCCGAAAATCATCTTCGCACCGGAATTCCTGAGAGAATCCAAGGCATTGTACGACAATCTCTACCCTAGCAGAATCATTGTCGGTTACGGCGACGACAGCCTGAAGGAAGCAGCGCACACCTTCGCGGACCTCATTCACGAAGGCGCCATCAAGGAGGACGTGCCGGTGCTGTTCATGGGCACGACCGAAGCCGAGGCCGTAAAGCTCTTCGCCAACACCTACCTCGCGCTCCGCGTAAGTTATTTCAATGAACTCGACACATACGCCGAGATGAAAGGTCTTGACACCAAGTCCATTATAGACGGTGTCGGTCTGGACCCGAGAATCGGCACACACTATAACAATCCGTCATTCGGCTACGGAGGATATTGCCTTCCGAAAGACACGAAACAGCTTCTGGCGAACTACAACGACGTGCCGGAGAATCTTATCCAGGCCATCGTGGATTCGAACAGCACCAGAAAGGATTTCATTGCTGACCAGGTACTTGACAAGGCAGGCTACTACAGCAGCAACAGCCAGTGGGACAGCCATCAGGAGAAGAAATGTGTCATCGGCGTCTTCCGTCTGACCATGAAATCCAATTCAGACAATTTCCGTCAGTCTGCCATCCAGGGCATCATGAAGCGTATCAAGGCGAAGGGTGCCGAGGTGATAATCTACGAGCCGACATTGGAAAACGGCACGCTGTTCTTCGGCAGCGAAGTGGTCAATGACCTGGAAGCTTTCAAGGCGAAGTCACAGGCCATCATCGCGAACCGCTACGACACCTGCCTCGATGACGTGAAAGATAAGGTTTACACCAGGGATATATTCAGAAGGGATTAATTCAGGACTTTCAGGATGGTAAAATACAATGTTTCTCTGGACGGGAAAACCGTTCTGGTGACCGGTGCCGCCGGATTCATAGGCAGCAACCTGGTCAAGAGACTTTTCAATGAATTCCCCGATATAAAAATCGTCGGAATAGATTCTGTCACAGACTATTACGATGTAAACATCAAATATGGCCGACTGGCGGAGATCGAGGCATTGAACCGCGACTGGACCTTCGTGAAAGCAAGCATTGCCGACAAAGGCATTGTCAACGACCTTTTCGCGAAGCATCATTTTGCGGTGGTGGTGAATCTCGCGGCGCAGGCCGGTGTGCGTTATTCGATTACGAATCCGGACGCCTACATAGAGAGCAACCTCATCGGTTTCTACAATATCCTGGAAGCTTGCCGCCACTACGAGGTAGAACATCTGGTATATGCCTCATCGTCAAGCGTTTACGGCTCAAACAAGAAAGTGCCGTATTCGACCGACGACAAGGTGGACAATCCGGTAAGTCTCTATGCCGCGACGAAAAAGAGCAACGAGCTGATGGCTCATGCCTATTCGAAGCTCTACAACATTCCGTCCACAGGCCTGAGATTTTTCACGGTCTACGGTCCGGCCGGACGTCCCGACATGGCATATTTCGGATTCACGAACAAGCTTGTCCACGGCGAAACCATAAAAATCTTCAACTACGGCAACTGCAAACGTGATTTCACCTTCGTGGACGACATCGTCGAGGGCGTGGTCCGTGTCATGCAGCATGCTCCTGAGAAGCAGAACGGCGAGGACGGTCTTCCGATTCCGCCGTACAAGGTATATAATATAGGTAACAGCCACCCGGAGAACCTTCTGGAATTCGTCGATATTCTCCAGCAGGAACTCCTCCGCGCCGGCGTATTGCCATCCGACTACGATTTCGACGCGCACAAGGAACTGGTTCCGATGCAGCCGGGCGACGTGCCTGTCACCTACGCCGACACCAAGCCGCTGGAGCAGGACTTCGGTTTCAAGCCCTCCACTCCCCTGCGTGATGGTCTGAGAAAGTTCGCCGAGTGGTATCGCGGTTACTATGCGAAATAGAACCAACTTGCATAAATGCCGGTCAATCAGCTGAAAGCAGGAGTCGTCCTGAACTATGTCGTAATTTTCCTGAACACGGTCGTCGGTCTGTTGTACACACCGTACATGCTCAGGATGATGGGACAGAGCGAATACGGCTTGTACTCTCTGGTTGCTTCCGTGATTGCGTACCTGACCGTACTTGATCTCGGATTCGGCAATGCGATTGTCAGATATACCGCGAAGTTCCGGGCAGAGAAGAAGACGGAAGAACAATATGAGATGTTCGGAATGTTCTTCCTGCTGTACCTCGTCATAGGAATCATCGCATTCGGGATAGGGCTGGGGCTTTATTTCAATGTGGACACCCTCTTCGGGAACACGATGACAACCGTCGAACTCGGCCGTGCCCGCATTATGATGCTCCTTCTGGTGGCCAACCTGGCATTTACCTTTCCGATGAGCATCTGGGGCTCGGTCATCCAGGCATACGAGGATTTCGTATTCCAGAAGTCGCTGAATATCTTTAGGATCATTCTCAATACCGCAGTAATGATCTGCCTGCTCCACTTCGGCTACAAGGCCGTGGCGATGGTAGTGGTCCAGACAATATTCAACGTCCTGACCCTTGTAGTCAACTTCATATATTGCATAAGGAAGCTAAATATACATATATATTTCAGGTTCAAGCACTTTCACTGGGGTTTCCTCAAAGAAGTCGCGATTTATTCTTTCTGGATATTCCTCAACGCCATCATGGACAGGGTGTATTGGAGCACCGGACAGTTCGTCCTCGGAGCGATGGTCGGGACGGCAGCAGTGGCGGTCTTCGCCATAGCGATCCAGCTGGAAGGAATGTACATGCAGTTTTCCACGGCGATTTCCTCGGTTTTCCTTCCGAAAGTCACCGCCATGGTAGCCACAAACAGAAGCCGCAAGGAAATATCGGACCTGTTCATAAGGACAGGACGTATCCAATATATAGTTCTGGCGTACATACTCTCCGGATTCATCATCTTCGGACGCCAATTCATCGAGTTATGGGCCGGCGCAGACTACTCTGACGCGTATATTATATCACTTCTGTTTTTCATTCCGCTGACGGTGCCGCTCATCCAGAATCTGGGGATAACGATTCTTCAGGCACGTAACGAAATGAAATTCAGGTCAGTATTGTACATAATCATTGCCCTTGTCAGCCTTGCGATGCAGATAGTGCTGACCAGATTTTTCGGCGGCATCGGCTGCGCCATGGGCGTTTCGGGCGCATTGGTCGTGGGACAGATACTGATAATGAACGTATATTACCGGCGCAGGCAGGACCTCGACATAAAGACATTCTGGAAGGAAATAAGCAAGATGTCTATAATCCCCATCGTCCTGATATTCAGTTCAATGCTGGTTATCCGTCACTTCTTCGCATTGGACTCCTGGGGAAAACTGATACTGGGGATAGCGGCATTCTCATTGGTTTATATCCCGCTGTTCTTCCGTTTCAGCATGACGGATGAAGAACGGAACCTGTTCATTTCGATGTTCCACAAAATCTTCGGCAGGGCATGATTGACATCAAGAGAGCAGAGGATTGCTGCGGCTGCGGCGCATGCGCGCAAGTTTGCCCGAAGTCATGCATTTCAATGATTGCGGACAATGAGGGTTTCCTGTACCCGCACGTAAATACGTCGGACTGCGTCCAATGCGGCCTGTGCGAGAAGGCTTGCAATATATTGCACCGAAGAGAAGAACATGCCCCACTGAAAGTTCTGGCGGCAATAAACCGTGATGAAGAAATCAGGAAGCAAAGTTCTTCCGGCGGCATTTTCCACATACTGGCAGAAGAGGTCATCAATAAAGGCGGCATCGTTTTCGGGGCAAGATTCGATGAAAACTGGCAGGTCGTGTTCGACTATGCCGACACCCTAGACGGGATAAAGCCGTTCATGGGTTCGAAATATGTCCAGGCGACCATAGGCGGTGCATATAAAACAGCCAAAAGGTTCCTTGAAGAAGGAAGGCAAGTGATGTTTACGGGTACGCCATGCCAGATAGCCGGACTGCATCAATATCTTAGGAAAAGCTATCAGAATCTCCTGACCGTGGATTTCGTCTGTCACGGAGTTCCCAGTCCGAAAGTCTGGGGGAAATATCTGGAGAAACTGAAGGCGGACATCCTGGAAAGCGGAGACGATTCCGTGTATGTGCCTTTCCGTAAAAGCCACTACATGAGGGCTTTCCTGGCCGACATCATACTGCGCCCGTCCTGCTACGAATGCAAGTCCAAGGGAGGAAGGAGCAACAGCGACATCACGTTGGCAGACTTTTGGGGAATTTCATCAATATTCCCTGAAATGGATGACGACAAAGGGACGAGCATGGTTTTCGTGAACACGGACAAAGGAGCATCAGCGCTGGACCTTGCCACGTTCAGTTACAAGGAAGCGGCATACGATCAGATTAAACCTCTGAATCCGTCCTGCTACCGTTCCGCGTCGAAACCGGCAAACAGACAAATGTTTTTCGACTCGTTGGACTCGACTGACGACCTGAATACATTGGTCGACAGATGCACGAGATGGACATTCAGAAAAAGACTGAAAAACATCTGCCGGGTTCTGCTCCGTAAGATTCAACGGAGCAAGGCCACATCCGGTTCGACCATCAAGTCGATATCGTTCAGAGACAAATCGAAAGGCTGGAACTCGTATGGATTGTCCGTAAAGATGGGAAGAAAGATGAAAATAGGGATACTGACGCAACCGCTCCGCACCAACTATGGCGGGCTTTTGCAGAATTATGCCCTCCAACAGATACTCATCAGAGCCGGATTTGAAGCAGAAACGATAGATTGGGACGAGCCCGAAGGATTCAGGCAATCATTGTACCGGATAAAAATCCGCGTCCGTCATGCTCTTTTTCCGGGACACTGGCCGGAGCCGTTGTACAGGCCGAGCGCTGACGAAATTTCGGCAATCAGACGCAATACCGGTTATTTCGTAAACAAATATATACGCCATACGGAGGCATTGACCTCCGGGGACATGTTTGCGAAGCAGGCAAAACGTGGCGGGTACGAGGCATATGTGGTCGGCAGCGACCAATGCTGGAGACCATGTTACAACTATTATCTCCCCGCAATGTTTCTTGACTTCGCTCGGGACAAGAAAGTCAGACGAATCGCTTATGCGGCGTCTTTCGGAACGGACAAATGGGAGTTTTCCCCGAAGCAGACCGACCTCTGCGCACCTCTGGCGAAGACGTTCGACCTCATAACGGTACGGGAGGATTCGGGAGCCGGGCTATGCAAGAGATATTTGGGAGCGGACGCCACACATGTGCTGGACCCGACAATGCTTCTAGCCAAAGAGGACTATATACATCTGTGCGAAGCGGAAAATGAGCCACGTGCAGAAGGTACGCTTTTCCACTACATCCTGGACCCCGATGCCATGAAGACCTCATTTGTCGGGAAGGTCGCCGCTGAAACCGGATTGAAAGCATTTCAAGTAATGCCGGAGCGCTTTATCGGAAATCATACGCAGGAGGACATGAAATGCAGAATCGAGGATTTCGTATTTCCGAGGGTCACCACATGGCTCCGGGCATTCATGGACGCGGAAATGACCATCGTGGACAGTTTCCACGGAGCGGTGTTCTCGATTCTCTTCAACAAGCCTTTCTGGGTGATAGGAAACGAACAGCGCGGCATGGCCCGTTTCACTTCCCTATTGAAGATGTTCCATCTGGAAGACAGGCTCGTAGACGAAGCGGAACTCGACAACCTCGATTTCCACAAGGCGATAGATTGGAACGAAGTGAACAGCATATTGGAGGAGAAACGAAGGGCAAGCAAAGAGTTGTTATTGGAAAACCTGCATGACTGACATGCCGAAAACAAGTATCATAGTTCCCGTATACAAGGCAGAAAAATATTTGAGACGATGTATCGAAAGCATTGTCCATCAAACATATACGAATTGGGAGCTTCTTCTGGTCGACGACGGTTCTCCTGACGGCAGCGGCGGGATCTGCGATGAATACGCCGGCAGGGACGCGCGCATACGGGTTTTTCATAAGGAAAACGGCGGCGTCAGTTCAGCGCGCAACCTGGGTTTGGAGAACATACGTGGAGAATATGTGACATTCGTGGACAGCGATGACATGATAGACGCCCGCACGCTGGAAATCTGCATGTCACGATGCGAAGGCCTGGACATGCTGCAGTTCTCGTTTTCCAGGAATGTAGCGGACCTGGGCCCGGCAGAAAATTCCGAGCCGGAAATCTTCGCCAACCGGGATTATGTGAACAATGCCGCCCTACACAAGTGTGTCTGGGGAACCGTCTTCAGCTCCGATATCATCCGCCGGAACCATATCAGGTTCGACGAAAGCATGAAACTGGCTGAAGACCAGCTGTTTGTCTTTTCATGCATGGAGCATGCGGAAAGGATAATGAGACTCCCCGACGTGCTGTATTACTACTATTACGACAATCCGTCCAGTGCCACGAACAATGAGCGTTGCAATGATCTCATACATTCGTCGCAGCGATGCATTGATTTCAAGAAGAAGCATCCGTTGTTCGCGCGCCCGATTGATGAAACGGTCATATATCTGATAGAGAAGCTGATAGCGAGGGGAAAGTATTCCGCGTCCTATAAGCTGTTGTCGGAATTGAAGCCTCATCATGCAGAGTCGCGCCCATGGCCTTCAAGGCTGATGGTCCGCATCTCCAGCTGCAGCGCCTTGGCCGGATTATGCATTGGTGCGCCTTTGTACAACGTATATTTTTTCGTCAAGAAAACATTGACCCTCATAAAATGTGCATGAAGAAAACGCCTAAGGTTTCTGTCATCGTCCCGGTATATGGAGTCGAAAAATATATCGGACGGTGCGTCAGAAGCTTGTTCGGACAGACATTGGAAGACATCGAATACATTTTCGTGGACGATTGCACCCCGGATGGTTCGATTTCCGTCCTCAACAGCGTGCTTTCTTCGTATCCGGCCAGGCAGGAACAGGTCAAGATAATCCGCCATGAGAAGAATGATGGGCTTGTCCATGCGCGTCAGACAGGGCTGAAGGCTGCAAGCGGCGAATATATAGCGCATTGCGACAGCGATGATTGGGTGGACACGAATCTTTACGGGACGCTCTACGACCAGGCCGCGGCCCAAGGTTCGGATATGGTCGCGTTCGTCTGCAAATATACCGACGGAGAGAGGACGATAAAGGAGGCTCTCACCGGAAACCGCACGGAAACCGCTGAGTGTCTGGCAGATATGATACACGGAAAGATGTGGTGGTCATTGTGCAACAAGCTCATAAGGAGTGATGTTTACCGCCATAGCGACATAATCTACCCGACCGACGGAATGGGTGAAGACATGTGCCTGTCGCTCCAGCTTCTGTATCATTGCAAGTCGATATCATACAACCACGACGTATGCTATCATTACTACCAGAATCCGACATCCATGACGAAGGTCCAGACCGAAGAGAACTGCCTCTCCAGATTCCGTCAGATCTGCCGCAATGTCGAGATAGTCAAGAAATTCTATTCCGGCAAGCCGGTCAATGACAGCCTCCGCAAAGGTTTCAGGTACCTGGAGTTCAATGCCAAGCGCCCCCTGACCCCGCTTCTGTCCGAAAGGAAATACCGCAAGCTCTGGCGCCAAACCTACCAAGGCTGCGAATGGTCCGTACTGACCGACCCCGAGGCCCCGGCCCACGACCGCCTCAAGTCCCTCCTCTGCCTCTTCGGCATCACTCCGCTGCAGTATGAGCGGTGGAGGGAGTGGGTGAAGAGGTGATGGAGTTTAAACTCATTGAGTGCATTTTTACCACGAAGCCTGCACTCAATGAGTGATTATAAGAAAAACCATTAAGTATACTTTATTGTTTTTTCATATATTTGCAAATGTTAGGTTTAATACTACCATCCAAGAAAATATATGGCACCAGAATCACCGATTATCGTTTATCATGGAACTAACACCATAGTAAGATTCAAACATCCGACGAATCAAATACTCTTTTGCACGGACAGGGCGCTGCAAACATTGAAATTCAAATCACACTATCAATTATGAGCAACAAATACTTTCCAGACGAGCAGATAGATTTCGATGATCTGTATTTTGTCTGCTACATGATAGAGAGAGTCGCACGGAAAATCCAACAGAGGAATCGATACGTCGTAGCAAAACTCGGTAGCAAAGGCCTCCTGCATGAACTGTCCATAGCTGAAACAAACCATTGTCTTAATCCGGAACAGGTCGAGGATGAATGGATTACGACATACGGAATGGCACCAGGGAACTTCGACATAACCAAAGTGGACTCACGCTTCACAGACAAAGTCCCGTCACCTACCCAGATGGGCAAAGTCTATGCAAGGCTTATCTCATCCGTAGATACCGAGGACAATCTTCCTGCGACAATGAAAGCGGTTTACGCATCACCTGTCTGCGACAAGATAGATAACTACAATACAAGTGCCTACTACGAGCCCAGCTATGTTCAGACACGAGCTTTCCTCAACGGAGGGTTCTGAGGAACAACAGACGTATAACATATAAATAAGAAGCTTGAATAACACTCACGATACGACGTTTACAGAACTTACTGAAGAAGATGCTCGCCGTCATTTCCTCACTCGCTCCATACAAGCCGAATGCAGACAGTCTGGCATCGGAAATCGGCATCAGCAGAAATAATGTACAAGACTACCTCTCCCTTCTGGAAAGGGCACAGTTGATCGGACAGCTCAGGGATGATGTGAAGACGACATCGAGTTCGCCCAAGGCAACGTCATTCCTTTGTGGGCATTCGGGATGAATTACTAGGATATGAAAACGACTAACCAATTTGATGACATGTTAGGAATCAATGAACACAGAGTTACCGTAACAGGAGAATTTGCAGCAGCTGTCAGGAAAGCAGCAAAGGCCTCTGTCATTGCAAATTCTAAACAGGTATCTTCCCAAAAAGACTCGAAAGAAAAGAAATATCATTTCGATTGGAAATGATGGTATAGATTGAGACGTGTGAATAATTTAACGCCAAACGATATGAGACACTTGGTCATAAAGAATTTCGGTCCGATCCGCAATGCGGACCTTCAACTTGGACAGGTAAATGTATTGATAGGTATGCAGAGTTCCGGCAAGAGCTGCGTACTTAAGACGGCGTGCTATTGTACCTGGGTTGAAAAACGTCTTGAATTGTCGCAGAAGGTCAACGGTTTCGGTAACGGCTCGGCCTTCATTGACACCATGACCAGCTATTATCAAATGGCAGGATACGTCCATCCGGATACCTACATCGAATATGAAACCGGACATGTATTCTTCTCATACAGCCATTCTGAAAAGAAGTTTACGATGAAATGGAAAAAGGATCATTGGAACTATAAGAGGCCAAAGGTAAGTTATGTCCCTGCCGACAGAAATTTGGTGGCTTCAATTCCAGGGTGGAGTTTCCTTCCATTGGATGGCAACATGCTTGACTTCATGTCAGATTGGGACAGGGCCAGGAAGTTTGTAAAGAGCGAGGAGAATTTCTTGAATCTGGGCATGTCTTATTCTTATGACTCCCAGACAAATACGGACAACATAAGACTGGAGAACGGAACTCCACTGAAACTGAAGGAGAGTTCCAGCGGTATCCAATCGCTCCTCCCTATGTATGTACATCTCGATTATCTTACTGCAGGCCAATACAATGCAGAAGCAGGCAAGATGTCGTATGAACAGAAAGAAGAGCGCAAAAATCTATTGTCGACCATTTACGCCAATCTCTACGAAAAGGATTTCAACCATGACGAGACGATAGAAGTCGTCACCATCGATGGTGTAGATTATTCGTTTTCCAAGCCAGACCAGACGAAGAAGTTCAAGTCGATTTGTCAGGAATATATCAATGTAGATCATAGCGAGATATTCCTTGAGGAGCCCGAGGATAATTTGTTTCCTCCGACTCAATGCCAATTCGTGAATTGGATGCTGGAGCAGATAAAAACGCACGGAGACATGCTTTTCATCACGACGCATAGTCCGTATGTTCTGAATCAGCTGATCAAGGCAGCCCCGAAAGAATTGTCAGTAATGTTCACTCATCCACAGAAGCCTGCCAGCAGAGTTTTTTCCGTAAAGCAGCTCAATGATGAGGAGATACATGAAGCTTACGATAACGGTGTAGATATGTTCTTCAATTTCGAGATGTATGTATGAAGCGGAAGAATACAATCTTCCACCAACGCTGAATTCAGAGCGTTAAAGATGGCTTTGAAGTATTTATTGGACAACCAGTACAAGGCGGATATTTCTGAACTGGCACGGATTTTTGGTGGTGAAACATAATAAGATTAGAGTATAACAATTTAAGTTCAAATCACAATTTTTATCTGTAGGCAAAACTATAATAAATATTTGAGACGCAATACAATAATGGTTAAATTCATAACACTGCATCGGCACGGAGATAATAAAAAGTTACACATTAATATCAATTCTATCGCGTACATCGAAGATATGCAAGAAGGTGCATATCTCCGGTTCTGGTGTCCAAGTGTTTCCAGTTCAAATAATTCTTTTTCAAGCAGTCTTGAGAGGATTCATGTAAAAGAATCATATTCTCAAATTATATTTAAGATCGAGAACTGATGGAGGATTTTATTATACCTATTGATAATCACATATCTGATTTCATAAATCATCTCGTAGCTAATCCCAGAACGATATTATCTTCTAAATTCGGGGACGGAAAGAGTTATTTCTTGAATTCGGTTAAAAGCAATCAACAGGATGATATGTTTAAATTCCTGACGATTTATCCTGTAAACTATCAAATTGCATCTAATGAAGACATATTTCAGCTCATCAAACGCGATATATTCTTTCAACTGATGCTTAACAACATGTTGCCGACGGCCTTCACATTTCCTAATAAATCAACAACATTTTGGTTCTTCATAAAAAACAAGTTCAAATCATTAGCAGCTGATCTTATTCCTTATCTCGCAGAAATAAACTTATCGCCAGAACAAACAACATCAGTTTTAACAATGCTGAAAGGGCATAAACTTTTCAGCTCCATTAAAAAGAAGTTTGAGGTTTTTAAACAAACTGTTGATAAGGATAAAATAATCGATGATTTTTTAGCTGAAGTAGATACGAACTACATATATGAAGAAGATATTATTACATACATCATAAAAGAAGCAATTGCAGACTACAAGAAGAATAGTTCAAAAAGAATTGCACTGATTATCGAAGATTTAGATAGAATTGATCCTGCACATTTATTCAGAATATTGAATGTATTCTCTGCCCACATGGATAATTGTTACAAATATTCAACTGCTCCAGATAATTCGTTAATTGGAAATAAGTTCGGCCTTGATAATGTAATCTTAGTTGCCGATTATTCGAATGTTCGCAAGATCTTTAGCCATTTTTATGGAGACGAAACCGACTTCAACGGATATATCAGCAAATTTCTTTCAAGCACGCCATTTCATTATTCATTGAAAGAAATCCGAAAAGAGTTCATATATGATCATATTTTGAAACTCACCGATTGTCCGATTGATATCATAAAAGCGTTTATAGACGAGGACTACTTGGACAATCCTACAGTTCGAGATTTAATACATTCGTTCAGTATTGATAATCAAATAATTCGAAAGACTATATTTACAATAGGGAATCGAGACATCCAGCTTGACATTAGAATGCTCAAGTTGCTTTCTATTATGAGAAGATTAAAGTTTTCTGAAGAAGACATAATCAGCATTGGAGTTTCTTATTTTAAAAAAGCGATTGAATCCTTCTATAAATATGTGGCACCATATAAGTTGTTCCTCATGAACAAAGCATCTTTAACCCCTGATAAATTAATAGTAACTATTGTTCACTCAAATGGTAATGATTTGCTAAGTACAGAAGTCCATATCCTAGATCATGGGATTGGTGCTGCAGGCGAAACATATTACGCAAACTCTAGAAGGTCCGCTAATGATATTGGAGATACAATTGAATATATGCTTAGTTTTATCGCAAAATAGTGCAGATTTTGTAATCAACCCTTCCCAAATGTTTCATCTATCGAAAGCATAATAATCCGACTTGAACAAATGAAAAACAGATATCTACAAGATATTTATGAAGAAACAAACCCGGAAATGGAAGGGATTGTTTGCAGCATTGCTCTGAATGAAAACATTAAACGACAATATACGTATAATCACCGATAATTTAGTTTTGATATAATGGAAAAACCTCAACAGTTCTTATATGAAGTTGTACCTATCAGACTATTTCTGATAGTAATGTTGGTTTTTTATCACGCCTTTGCTATTTTCACCGGCGCGTGGAAACCTATCGCAGGATACCCGGAAATACCGGGCTACGCATTATTGGGCAATTTATCATACGCATGCCTTCTGGAAACATTTGTTTTCATTTCCGGTTATGTTTTTGGATATCAGGTTCGCGTCAAAGGAGACACCGCACTATCTGCAAAGAAACTCCTCGTGAAGAAATTCAAAAGGCTAATCATTCCGTCCATCATTTTCAGTATTGCATATTTGCTCATAATAAAAGGCTTCCACGATTCTCTCTTGACCACATCATATCAAATATTATGTGGCGTTGCGCATATGTGGTTCCTTCCAATGCTGTTTTGGTGCTTTGTTATAGTGTGGATCATTGAAAAATTAAAACTGAAAAAAAATATCGCGCTATTAGTATTATTGGCATTATCGATCATTTCCTTTATTCCTCTACCATTGAGACTTGGGGCTGCGTTATATTATGCAGTTTTCTTCTATGCCGGTTACCTAATCCAGAAGAATTACAAAACCGACAAGAAATTGCCCAAGGCTACGATAGCCATAGGAATTGCAGGTTTCATTTTTTTCTTCATTTTAAAGGGCTATTTGTCTGATAAGTGTACAATACAATTATTCGGAATTAATCTTCTCGATAAGGCGTTAAGATTATCTCTTATGTCTGTTGTACGATTATCATGTGCTTCTTTCGGCATATATCTCCTTTACAGCATCTCTAAAATAATTGTATCTAGTTCACAACTGTCAACTAGGGGGGGGGTGGAGAAATTTGATATCATTAAGCGAAAACTGCTTTGGGGTTTATCTCTTCCAGCAGTTTGTGCTCAAATTAATCTATAATTCACATATTCCGCAAATGCTAAATCCTGTCCTACTGCCTTGGATTTCTTTTGCTGTTGCACTCGTTATTTCCTTATTACTAACTATCAGTATTAGAAAAACAACTCTCGGAAAAACACTTTTATAATCTATTAAATGTCTAACGAATTAAATAAAAAAGTCATAAATGCCACTAAGTGGTCCAGCATAACTGAAATAGCAGCAAAACTAGTTGCTCCAATAACAACGATGGTCCTAGCACGATTGCTTACACCTGATGCTTTTGGAGTATTAGTTACTGCCCAAATGGTCATATCTTTTGCAGAGATTTTCACAGATGCAGGATTCCAAAAATATATTGTGCAACACGAATTTGAAAATGATGACGAAAAGTACAAATCCACGGCCGTTGCCTTCTGGTCCAATTTAATAGTTTCCCTACTTATTTGGTTTGGCATCTGCATCTTTTCAGCTCCCATCGCCAAAGTAGTCGGTTGTGATGGTAATGGCATCGTAATCGCAGTATCTTGTATATGCATTCCTCTAGAAGCTTTTTCAAGTATACAAATGGCCCTATTCAGAAGGGATCTTGATTTCAAAACTCTTTTTTGGGTCCGCATTATTGGAATACTTATACCTCTGATAGTTACCATCCCTCTTGCCTTCGCGACGAAAAGTTATTGGGCTCTTATCATTGGAATGATTGCCCAGAATTTTTTCAACGCATTAATATTGACCATTAAATCGAAATGGAAACCTCGTTGGTATTATAGTATTCGTCGATTTAAAGAAATGCTTTCATTTACCATCTGGTCAATGTTAGAAGCAATTAGTATTTGGCTAGCCTCCTACATTGATATTTTTATTGTAGGAACAATGCTTAGCCAGTACTATCTTGGTTTATATCGGACATCCATGGGCACGGTTGGGCAAATCACATCAATTATCACTGCAGCTACCACACCTGTCCTATTCGCTTCATTGTCTAGACTTCAAAATAATAAAGAGGAATTTAATTCAATGTTTTTTAAGTTCCAAAAACTAGTTAGCCTCTTAGTTATGCCTATCGGTGTGGGCATTTTCATTTTCAGCAACTTAATTACAGAAATACTATTAGGGCAGCAATGGTTAGAAGCCTCATCTTTCATTGGAATATGGGGGTTAACTAGTGCAATTACTATAGTTCTCGCTCATTATGCAAGTGAGGTATATCGTTCAATTGGCAAGCCTAAGTTATCCGTATTATCTCAATGGCTCCATATTATTGTACTGTGCCCTATATTGTTAATTTTTGTTCAAAAAGGCTATTCTTCACTATGTATGGCGAGGGCACTTGTTCGTTTAGAATTAGTTCTAGTGCAATTAATCTTGATGGGTGTGGTTGTAAAAATGGATGTGTGGAAGATGATTCAAAATGTCTTGCCATCAACACTTGCGGCTTCCGCCATGCTGCTAATCCTACTATTACCTTCATCCGAGAGCCTCCTTCAACAATTTGCATATATCTTCGTATGTGTATGTATTTATTTCATTGTTATAATGATGTTTCCAGAAGAAAGAAAGTTGTGTTTAAATCTCAAATCTATTATTAAAAGATAAAATGAAAGTCCTAGTAGCAGGTGATTTTGCGCCAGTAGCAAGGCTTGCAAAACAGATAGAAGAAAAAAGATTTTCAGAAGTTTTTCCTGATAATCTATGCAATATTATCAAATCAGCCGACTTTTCGTTGGTTAATTTTGAGAGCCCTATAGCAGAAGAAGGTTTTAAGCCAATCCCAAAATGTGGCCCCAATCTTCGTTGCTCAAAAGAAGCAGCAGAGGCTGTGAAATACGCAGGTTTCACTGGAGCAACAATGGCAAACAACCACATTCTAGACTATGGAGCCGAAGGACTTCACAAATCAGTGGAGTGTTGTAGGACCCAAGGGCTTGATATCGTAGGAATTGGTAACAACTTGGAAGATGCAGCTAAAGTACGCTATCTGGAAAAAGATGGGAAACGTCTTGCTGTCATCAATTGTTGCGAACATGAATTTTCAATAGCTACTGATATAGCGGCTGGTGCGAACCCCTTGAACCCGATTCGTCAATTCTATGCTATACAAGAGGCGAAGGGAAAAGCTGATTATATTCTTGTCATTGTACATGGAGGACATGAACATTACCAACTGCCCTCTCCTCGTATGCAAGAAACTTACCGCTTTTTCATAAATGCTGGTGCAGATGCGGTAGTCAATCATCATCAACATTGCTATTCGGGGTATGAGATATATCATGATAAGCCCATTTTTTATGGTTTGGGGAATTTCTGTTTTGATGAAGATGGAATGAGGGAGTGCTTTTGGAATGAGGGATATATGGTCAAACTGGAATTTGGAAATGACAACATTGATTATGAATTAATACCTTATACTCAATGTAATGAAACCGCTTCAGTTGATTTGGTGCAAGATAAAACTATATTCTCAAAAGACATTGCGAAACTCAATGAGACAATTAGCAATCCGTTGCTTTTAAAAGAAGCGTCTGAACGTTATTATGAATCTACAATCGGAGTCTATAACTCATTAATTCAACCTTATAATAATCGAGTCCTTAACAAATTGTTTTCAATGAAAATTTTGCCATCGCTATTTTCAAACGACAAAAAAATTAAATTGCTTAATAACATTAATTGTGAATCTCATCTAGATAGGTTTATCTTTGCCCTCAAGAAACTGGCTCTAAAAAACTAATTTTTTATGGATTATATAGTGGCACCACAATGGCAAGGTGCGAATAAAAAAGGTACAGAGATTGGTGCTCAACGTGTAGCTGAGCTATTCAACAAGGAGGGCAACTCAGAATTAATCAAACTATCCATTCCGGAGGATGCCAACGAAGATGACAAACTGATGCCTCATTTCAATGTCATTGACGATGCGAACCGTTCCATCTGCGAATCTGTTAACGCAGCATTGTCTGCAGGTAATAAAGTTGTTACTATCGGTGGAGATCACTCAGTGTCTTGGGGTTCGATATCTGGCGCATTAACTTTTAATCCAGAAGTTGGAGTCATATATATTGATGCCCATGGTGATTGTAACATTGCCGAACGTTCTCTAACTCACCATATTCATGGAATGCATATGGCCTATTTGATGGGATTCGGAGACAGTAAATATGTTAGTCGATATACTCATCATTTGCTCCCTGTTAAGAACATTATTTACGTAGGAGCGAGAAGTTTAGACCCATACGAGGTGGAATTGTTTCAGAATAATGATATAGCACAGCTATCCAGTGTTCTTATCAATTCAAATCGACAAAAAACCCTAGAGAGCATTAGCAAATTCATGTCTCACTTCAAGCAAATCCACATCAGTTTGGATATTGACGTGCTCGATCCTTCTTTAGCACCAGGTACGGGAGTCCCGGAAGTTGGAGGAATTTCAGAAGAATCATTATTCGAAATCTTGGACGCAATTATAAAAACTGATAAAGTAAGGTCCTTAGACCTTGTTGAATATAATCCATTATTTGACATTGATTATCGCACCGAAAAAATCATAGAGAGACTGGTTAAAAGACTAAGTCGTATATAAGTTTAAAATACATCGTAAAAATTCAAAGAATGCAAAATATAGTCACTTACATTAAAAAGCCAAAGACGTTAGGCTTGGCTATTCTTTCTCATTTCGGAACGTGGCTTCCAGATTCATTGTATCTGAAGATAATGTTCCGCCTGAAAATGGGATATACACTAAATCTTAAAAAGCCCCAAACTTTCAATGAAAAACTGCAATGGTTAAAATTATATAACCGCAAGCCAGAATACACACAGATGGTGGATAAATCAGGAGCCAAAACAATAGCTAAAAATATCCTAGGAGATGGTTATATCATTCAGACACTTGGTGTTTGGGATAAATTTGAAGATATAGATTTCAACTCACTTCCTGATCGTTTCGTTCTAAAAACTACTAATGGAGGCGGTGGTGGCGGCGTAATTATTTGTCGCGATAAGAGCAAACTGAATTTAGCGTCTGCCGCCAAACAACTAAACTCTTCCTTAAAAGCAAATATCTATCGTAATCTTAAAGAATGGCCATATAAAAATGTAAAGCCAAGAATAATAGCAGAGAAATTTATGGTTGACGAAAGTGGCGAATTACGCGACTATAAATTCTATTGTTTCAATGGTGAGCCGAAAGTCTTTTTGGTGGCAAGCGAGAGGTTTTCCGGACATCGCACGTACTTTGATTACTTCGACATGGAAGGAAATCATCTACCCTTTACTCAAGGAGGAATGAATAATCCTGTCACCCCTGAGCTTCCATCTACCTTTGAGGAAATGAAACAAGTCGCGATGAAATTATCTCACGGACTTCCTCATGTGAGAATCGACCTATACAGCGTAGATGGGAAAGTATTCTTTGGTGAATTTACCTTTTTTGATTCCAGTGGTTTTGAGAAATTCACGCCACGGGAATGGGATGATACTTTTGGAGAATGGTTGAAACTGCCAACAACTAGCAAAGAAAGAGAGTAAATCCAGATTATTTGCCTTGTCCGTTTCAAATAAAATGGAAAATTCTCAATTACCTCAATTGAGAATCACATCATACTAAGATGCTTCCATCCATAAACAATCATAAAAATAAATGTCATCTTTTAGTATAAAAAATATTAATCGCTGCGATTTCTTCCTATTCATTTGGGTAATATATTACCTTCAGGGAATCGTATATTCGTCTGGCGGCATCATCTCACTTGGATTATTGGCCATCAATCTGCTTATATCTGCAAGTTGTGCCATCAAGGTTATACAATGGAAGAACAAACCAGTCTATTTCAAGGGATTTAACCCGCTAATGCTGATGTTCACGGTCTATGGATTCGCACTAATCTTATCCAATCCGTCAACGCTGTACTACCCGATTTCCGGGAAAACGATGGCATCATACAACTACGTCAAATCCATCTACCTATCTCTATTGCCAATATATCCATTCTACTACTACACTAGAAAAGGATATCTCACAGATAAGCGCCTGCAGATATGGGGCGTGGTTTTCCTTGCATCGGTCACTCTTTCATATTTCCAAAATCAAAGAGCAGCATTGGCAGCACTTATGGAGTCAGGCTCCAAGGCAGATGAAATAACCAACAACTCAGGTTACCTATTCCTATCATGCCTTCCTCTGCTGGTACTATACAGGAAGAAGCCAGTGATACAATTTACCGCTCTAGCCTACGTGATGGCATTTATCGTGATGGGCATGAAGCGCGGCGCAATAGCTATCGGGGTCATCTCGTCTGTGTATTTCATGTGGCAGACCATTACCAAATCGAAGGGCAAAACGCGTTTCCTATTCATATTATTTTCTATAACACTCTGCGTTGGCGCTGTATTTTTCTTCATCCACCAAATGACCACTAGCGACTACATGATGAAGAGAATACAAGACACGATGGAGGGAAATTCAAGCGGCCGTGACAATCTCTACACATTCTTCTGGAATTATTTCACAGAAAGCGCCAGTTTCCTTCATTACCTTATAGGGCGTGGAGCAAACGGGACATTGGAAATCTACAATAATTATGCACACAATGATTGGCTTGAGATAGCGGTAAACCAAGGATTATTAGGAATAGTCGTATATGCATTCTACTGGTTTGGTTTTTACAAAACATGGAAACTTGCCAAAAACACCGATGCGAAGACTATTATCGCCCTAACAATCTTGATATTCTTTGCCAAGACCCTGTTTTCAATGTCTTATGCCGACATGACATACGTATCAACTTCCGCCATTGGTTATGCTTTAGCAAGCACAAATAAACAAAATACATAATAAGCAATTTATGAGCAAAATACAATCTGCCTTACAAATGTTAAAAACGGATCGTGGGGCATTCATGGCTGCCATAGTACGGAATTTCTTCAGATGGCTTCCTGACAAACCATATCTTCAGTTACTTTACCGCTCAAGATGGGTCACAGATTAGACCTGAAGAATCCCAAAACATTCACAGAAAAAAAACACAATGGCTAAAACTCTATAACCGTAAACCAGAATACACCCGCATGGTAGATTATTATGCCGTAAAAGACTATGTGGCGAACATCATCGGAAAAGAGCACATAATCCCAACACTGGGTGTGTGGAATAGGCCTGAAGATATCGATTGGGATGCTCTTCCCAACCAGTTCGTACTGAAAACGACGCACGGCGGAGGAGTAGCTATTTGTAAAGATAAGCATACTTTTAATCGCACAGAAGCCATAGCTAAACTCAACCAATCAATGCGTAGCGACATCTATAATGGACTCCGAGAGTGGCCCTACAAAAATGTACCACGACGCATTATTGCTGAAACTTTCATGGCTCCTGAGAAAGGGCAAACAGACTTGACGGATTATAAGATATACTGCTTCAATGGCGAACCTAAACTCATCATGACAGCAGATGGCCGATTTTCAGAAGATAAGCGCTTTGGATATTACGACACTGAATGGAATGTTGTGGACATAACCTGGGGTGCACCACGGCCCGACAAAGACTTGCCACGGCCCAACCAATTACCGCAAATGCTAAAAGTGGCTTCACAACTGTCAAAAAACATTCCTCATGCGCGTATCGACCTGTATAACGTGCGAGACAACGTGATGTTCGGCGAGATAACCATGTTCGATTCCAGCGGACTTGAGGCTATTACTCCTGATAATATGGATGAATACCTTGGTAGTCTGATAGAACTACCATATCCATCTAATGGGGGGGGCGTAAATACTTGATTATAAACGGTATAATAGAATACATCCTAAAAGAAGACGAAGGACTTAATGACTACAAGTTTTTCTGCTTTAACGGCAAGGTAAAGTTCTTTAAAGTAGATTTCGGACGATTTGTAGAACATCATGCCAACTACTATTCTCCAGAAGGCAAGTTATTGCCGTTCGAAGAAAAAGGGCTCGAACCAGATCCGAATCATATTGAAATAATGCCAGAGTACCTGAATAAGATGATTTCTATAGTAGAAAAGCTATCCGATGGCTTTAAGTTCTTGCGAGTGGATTTGTATAACGTGAACGGTAAAATATATTTTGGAGAACTAACTTTCTATCCTGCTTCAGGTATGGGGGCATTTGTGCCTGAGGAGTGGGACGAGAAATTGGGGAGTTTGTTGATTATCAAATAATTGGTTTTTTCGCTGTCGTGATGTTTTTAGTAGTTTGAGAATTAGAATAATTATTATACCGTAGAGAAGAGAATTACAAGCTGGAATGGGATAAAACTAATCAATAAATAGAAAAATGACAAGACAAGTAAAAACAATAACTGTAGTAACAAGTAATTATCCTGCACCTGGACATGCTGCGAATGTTTTTGTTCAGCAACTTGTGCATGCAATGATAGACCAAGGAGTCAAGGTAAATGTTGTGGCTTATCAAAGTATAGTGCATTCTTTGATTCATAAAGAAAAACTTCTTCCGTTGCATTCCAAAGGAGTTTCAGATAAAGGTGTCGAATATAACATATACCGCCCATATACCTTTTCCACAGGAAATCGAGACTTTAAACTTATAAAGTGGATTAACAAGAAAATAATTGTACATAAAGTTGCATCCATTAAGAGTGACATTCTTTATTGTCATTTTTGGGGAAGTGCTCTTCATGTATACGAATATGTCTTAGACAAACAATTACCTATGTTTGTAGCTTGTGGCGAAGGTGATAATGCGCTTGAGAATATGGTAGAGAAAATGCCAAAGGAAAAACTTCAAGAATTAGCTAAGGCATGTACAGGAGTCGTAAGTGTATCTTCTGAAAATAAACGCAAATGTATAAATTATAATCTTGCTAATAAAGACAATATTGATGTTTTCCCAAATTGTGTGAATACTACTGTCTTCCACAAGATGGATGTGACAAGGATGAAGCAAGATCTAAACATTGATAAGGATGACTTTGTTATAAGTTTTGTTGGTAGTTTCGTTCCAAGAAAGGGACCTGATAGGGTAGCGCAAGCCATTAAGAATCTTAATGACCCACATATTAAAGTTATGTTTATCGGAAAGCCTTTTCCTGGTTATGAATACGATTTTGACTGCCCTGGCATTATTTATAAGGGTGCTCTTGATCATGAACTTCTTCCGCAGTATGAGAACTGTGCAGATGTTTTTGTTTTACCTACACAGAAAGAAGGATGCTGTAATGCAATTGTTGAAGCTCTTGCCATGGGACTGCCTGTTGTTTCATCGGATGGACCTTTCAATGATGATATATTAGATGAAAAGAACTCCATACGCGTAAATCCTGATGATGTAGAAGCCATAACAGAGGCAATAAGAACTTTGCGTAATAATCCTGAATTGCGTAATAGTATGTCTGAATATTCTCTTTCAAGACATTCAGAATACACTATACAAGGTAGAGCAAAGAGAATCCTTTCTTTTATAAATAAACATATCTGAAATGAAAATATCCGTAATAGTCCCCACTTACAAGCCACAGGCATATCTGTGGGAGTGCTTAGATTCAATATATAATCAGACTTTTTCGAAGTCTGATTATGAGTTGATACTCGTGTTGAATGGTTGTTGTGAACCTTATAATTCACAAATCAAGGAATGGCTTTCCAAGCACTCAGATTTGCAGGTGCAGTATTTCCAAACAGACGAGGGTGGAGTGTCAAATGCTCGTAATATCGCTCTTGATAACGTCAAAGGAGAATATGTTACGTTTATTGATGATGACGACTTGATTTCTCCTTCATTTTTGCAAGAGTTATATGAAAATGCATCTCCTAATACTATTTCGTTGTGTTATCCTTATGCTTTCATTGATGGAAAAAGAGAAATTCAATTGCCATATGGTATTACAGATGCTTACAGCTATTGCATAGAACACAAATGCAATAAACTTGCATCCAGGGGGCGGAAATACTTTTCTGGACCCTGTATGAAGCTAATTCCTATGAGCTTCATACAGGATAGAAGATTTGATGTCAGATTTAACAATGGCGAAGATTGCATCTTCATGTTTTTGATATCTGACAAAATTAAAAATATAGTTTATACATCAAAAGCTGCTATATATTACAGAAGGTATAGGGAAAATAGCGCCGTTACACGAAAAAGGAAAAAAACTGAGAGAATAAAGAATTGTGTACTTTGTATGGTAGAGTATGCAAAAATATTTCTCGATGGGAAACACAGCACGTATTTTTTCTTGGCAAGAATTTTGGCAGAGATAAAATGTATGCTGCAGATTCTTTTAAATATAAACAAGTAAACAAAATATTATGCTTAAAAACAAAATAATAATCTGGGGGGGAGATGACTTTAATACCCTCGGACTATTGAGAGAATATGGTGAAGCTGGTGCTGACGTATTCTTCTTGATAAGAGGGCCAAGGGCATATGCAAGTCAAAGTAAGTACTGTATTAATTTCAAACAAGTAAAAAGTGACGAAGAGGGTAAGAGATTCTTGCTTGATAATTTCTCTAACGAAGAAAGAAAACCTATCATCGTTACATCTGGTGACGGATTGGCTGTGTATATAAACCAGGAAAAAGAAGAACTGGAGAAATTCTTTATAATTCCAGGAACTGAAGAAAAAGGGTTGCAAGAAAAATACACAGACAAAAATGCCATGACGCGGTTGGCTGTTGAACTTGGAATATTGTGTCCAAGATCACAGTTTTGTCAGTGGAATACAGACATTACTAATATTGTTTATCCTTGTCTCATTAAACCTGCTCATCAAAAGCCTGGACATTACAATGAATTTAAATTTATAATATGTAAAAGCAAATCAGAACTTAAAAGAACTTTGAAAGCGGTTCGGCATGATTCTGAATTTATCCTTCAAGACTGTATACAAAAAGAAAAAGATATTTTAGTATATGGTGCAAGAATGTGGAATGGGAATACGATTCTTGCGGGGGCAATGATTCGCGATCGATTTGCAGACAGTGGATCTGCTTCTCATGGACTTATGACGAGTGTGATTCCTGATTGTGTGGATAAACAAAAAATAGGAATTTTCTTGGACAAAATAAACTATCATGGATTATTCAGTTTTGAATATGGTATGGTTGGAGATAAAGCTTATTTTTTTGAGGTTAATTTACGTAATGATGGTACTTCCCACTATTTCTACCAAGCAGGAGCAAACATTCCTTTGGCATACGCTTATAGTTGCGCAGGATTGGACTATTCTCAAATTCCAACCACAGTTACGGACGACAAATGGTTTATTGACGAAGTATTCGATTATGAAAATGTAATCAAGGGTGTTGTTACTCAGAAACAATGGAGAAAAGAAAAAGAGCAAGCAACTGTATTCAAATATTATGCAGAAGACGACAAAGCTCCTTGGCTATGGGTAAAGAAAAGACGGTGGAGGCAGACTGTTCAAGATTTAGTGCTTAAACGATTTAGACTATACATAATATATGTATTGGATAAGTTAGGCTTGAAAAAATAAAATGGAATTTATCCGAAACAAATATAATGTATAAAACAGTTAATAAACACATTGAATTTTTAACAAATCAATATATAGGCACTTGCAAAAGTGTCTATACAAAAGGCTATGCCCTAAATTGAGTACTAACGTAATAATATTTTTATGTCAAATCAGATTGTTTTTATGTATCACGATTTATTTCGTCGTGATGTTAAGGAGTCGGGATTTCAAACAATTGGAGCTATCCCCTATAAGATCTCTGAAAAGACTTTTGAGAAACAGGTACAACTGATTAGTAACTATTGCGTAAATAAACATATAAAAAAATCCAATATCGTTTTTACTTTTGATGATGGTGGAAGTTCTTTCTTAAATCTGATAGCTCCAATTTTGGAAAAGTATGGATTTCTTGGCGTTTTTTTTATTGCGACACAATACGTTGATAGTCCGGGTTTTTTAACAACAGACGAAATAATAGCACTTAGGAAAAGAGGGCATATAATAGGGTCTCATTCTCATTCCCATCCTTTAAGGATGGATGCATTGGATATGGAGTCATTAATAGAAGAGTGGAGTGTTAGTTCTCAAATATTGGAATCTATATTAAATGAACCAATCAAGGTGGCCTCAATACCTAATGGTTTTTCTTCAAAGTTAGTATTGCAATCTATGGCAGATTATGGATTCACAACAATATACGATTCAGTACCTACAACAAGCGTAAGACATGTAAAAGGAATAAAACTATTAGGTCGTTATGCTATTTTGAACAACATGAAAGTGGAAGATGTATTGAATATTGTTAGAAATCCTTTTATGCGATTTCGTATGAAAATAAGATATGAAGTTCTAGAAGGTATTAAGTTTATGTTGGGTAGTCAATATTTAACTGTGAGAAAAACATTATTGACCATTAGGAACAAAGCACAAACTAAATAGTTGAAAGGTAAAAATATGAATGACTCACTGAACCAAATATACGAAACCATAAAGGATTATCGTAATGATGACGGAATCTACATAACCAAAGAACATATACAGAAATGGGCCAATCAGTTTGGGGATGATGCCGAGTTTGTTCTAAAAGAATTTGCACATATTGTAAAACAAGTGTACGTCTCTAAAAAAGCAGGGTATAAATACATTGAAGTGGTTTTGAATTTTCTACAGAAGGAATACAAAACTACCAATATAATGACTTTGTTATGTGATACGATATTTTTGTTATTGCAAAAAAAAGGAAAAAGCCAACATAAATTAGTAGAGATGTTGGACGAATTTGTTTTCAATAAAACAGGACATCATATATCAGAATACGACAATTATCCCAAACGCCATTTTATATATATTGACGATGTGCTAGCATCTGGTAAGACGATTGGAGATGATTTGATTTTATGGATTAATGAAGATGATCATTGCAATAAAATAAATAATAAACTAATAGACCTGAAAGTAATATTGATTTGTAGTCACAGTCTTGGACTTGCATTTCAGATTTATCGAATATCTAAACAATGTGGAATTGATGTCAAAAATTTAGTTGATATAAGAGCCTGTTATCGAATTGAAAATAACACGAAAGAATATGCTCCGAAGCTCAATATAGCAATGCCAATAAAAAATTATTTGTCACAGAGTGCGAGAGAATACTTTGATGCATTACAAGCTGACGAGAAATATTCCAAGTATGGATTCAGAAATGAGAATGTTCCAAGTCAGGAGGATTTCTTTTCGTCCAAAGAAAATAGAATAAAGTATGAAAATATACTTGTGAATAAAGGCATTGAACTATTAAGTGCAACCAGCTATGTGGGTGATTATACAAGACCTCTTGGTCTTGTAAATCCTAAGTATAAGACTTTGGGGATGGGAACGCATTTCTTTACATGGAGAAATGTACCAAACAATTGTCCAATAGTCTTTTGGTGGGAAGTTTCAGGATGTAGTTGGATACCGTTATTTACAAAAAAATGAAGAATATTATGTCAAAAGTAAGAATTTACAAGATAAGGGATTCTGTCACCTTTGCCAAGGTGAAGGAAAGGTATGGAATTTACTCTAACATGGCAGGTAACTTATGTTTGTTTGTAAATGACGTTAATATACCTTCGTCTGAAGCTTTGTATCAAGCGTGTAAGTTTCCTCTATTTCCGAAAATACAGCATGAAATATTGTCTCAAAAGAATGCAATGTCTGCAAAGAAAGTAGCGCGGAAATATGAAGCATTTGTTAGACAAGATTGGAATGAGATAAAGTTTAAGGTCATGCGATGGTGTCTACAAGTGAAATTGCTTCAGAATTGGGAGGTTTTTGCAAATGAATTGATTGCCTCTGCGGACAAGCCTATTGTGGAATATTCTAAAAAGGATTCCGTTTGGGGGGCTATGCCTAGTGGGAACGGAACTCTATCTGGTGTGAATGCTTTGGGCAGATTGCTTATGGAATTAAGAATGGAGATCAATCTACAAAATCCTATCAAGAAGGTTCTGCCACCCAATATTGATGGTTTCTTGTTGTATGGAAATAAAATAGAGACAGCTTATGCTCCTGATATTACTTTAGAGGATTTATAAAGAAATATACGATGAACAAGATATTATTGACAACCCTTTTTTCTGGTTATAATTACGGGTCGTCATTGCAGACGTTTGCAACAAAATCCATAATAGAAGAATTGGGGTGTGAGTGTGAATTAGTAGCAAGAAAAAGCATAGTTAAAGGACGTGATATAAGATTGGGTAAATTATTCACGATACTATGGAGAACGTTGCTTACTGTTGACACAAAAACACTAAAAGCATACAAAAGCTCATATCAGAAAACCTTGATAGGTGATTCAGTAAAAAGGTTCTCTGAATTTGAAGAAAAATATCTACAACCTAAGAGAATGGGATGGTCGGAGTTGAAAAAAGAGGCAAAAGATTCCGTCGCTTGTGTTGCAGGAAGTGACCAACTGTGGGATCCTACAACGCTTTATGTTGACCCTATGTATTATCTTAGATTTGCTCCAAGTGATAAACGTATATCATTTGCCACAAGTATGGGACATGACTTTGTGGCAAAATATAACGAGAAGAAACTAAAGAAGTGGATTTCTGAGGTAAAACATCTTTCTGTAAGAGAGGACAGTGGAGTAAAGTTAATAAAAGAACTATGCGGTAGAGAAGCCCTACATCTTCTCGATCCAACTTTACTGCTGAATGGAGAGACATGGAGAAAAAAGCTTGAAATACAGAAACAAAAGAATAAATACGTATTAGCATATTTTCTTGATGCTCCATCTCAAAAAGCAAAGTGTTGTATAAACAATCTCAAAAAGAAATATCAATGTGACGTTATTGCCATTCCTTATGAACATGAGGATATGAGTTATGCCACAAAAGTAGTGCCTACAGGTCCACTTGAGTTTCTTAGTTTGGTAGATAATGCTGTGGCTGTTGTTACCGACTCTTTTCATGGTACAGCCTTCTCAATAAACTTGCATACTCCTTTCTTTGTATTTGATAGAAATTATGGTACTGCACATTCGCAAAGTAGCCGTGTGATTTCTTTGTTGAAGAAAGTAGGACTGATAGAGAGATATGAGCCAAGTGAAGAAGCAAATACAGAGATAAACTTAGACTTTACACATTCTGATAAGATACTGACTGCGGAAAGAGAAATAGCAAAGAGGTATTTACAAGAGTCTGTAATGTCTTGTCGTAAAAAATGATGTAATAAAAAATAGAACCATTATAATAATGAAAAAGGTTTTCGAAAAACAAAGAGTAACAGATTTTGAAAGCAAAGAATGTTCAGGTTGTGGGCTTTGCGAAAATGTGTGCCCAAAAGGATGCATAACGATGTCTGAGGATTCTCTTGGATATAAAAGACCTCTTATAGACGATTCTAATTGCATTGATTGTGGGCTGTGCTCAAAACAATGTGTAATAGTGCATCCAATAGAAACGATAACTCCAATGACAACTTCTGCAGCTGTTCGTTCTGACAAGGAAAAAATAAAATCTTCATCGTCAGGTGGAGTATTTGCAGCTATAGCAGAGCATCTTATTTCTAAAGGCTGGTTGGTTGCAGGTTGTATTATCGATGCTGACCTTAATCCTCGTCATATTCTTACAGACGATGTCAAAGAGTTGCGTAGAATGTATGGGTCGAAATATGTTCAGAGTGATACAAATGGCATCTATAAATCGGTAAAAGATGTTATAAAGTCAGGAAGAAAAGTTCTCTTTTCTGGAACTCCTTGCCAAGTGGCTGCTGTTAAGAGATATACAAAGAGTAATGAGAATCTGCTAACAATTGAGGTAATCTGTCATGGTGTTCCTAATGTTAAGATGTTTCATTCCTCGTTGGAACTTTACAATAAAGCCTCGATAAAGGACTTCTTATTTAGGGATAAAGGCCAGGGTTGGACTTACAACAATTTGATAGTCTATAAAGACGGTAGTGTAAAGAAGATAAATCATCGTTTGTCTTCGTATATGACTTATTTCCTCGAGGGAGAAACTTGTAGAGATTCCTGCTATGAATGTCCTTATGCAAAACCTGAACGTGGTGCAGATATTACTATTGGTGACTTTTGGGGCATAGTAGGAAGAAGGGCTGATTTAAAAGAAAAAATAGATATAGAGAAAGGTGTATCCTGTCTTTTAGTCAATTCGTACAGAGGAAAAACAGTTGTTGAATCTTGTAGTATAGATCAATATACTGTATCGTATGAAGACATAAAAGACGGTAATGAGCCACTGAATCATCCGTCAAGGCATACTAATAAACGTAGTGTTATCCTTTCTGAATGGAGAAAGAGACTGAATTGGGCGGAAGTTAATCAGTATTGGAAGAAACACGATTTCAAATTATCATACTTGATTTGGAGTTCTATTCCAGTGAGTTTACAGCATAAAATCAGATTATTATTAGGAAAACGTTGAAATATGAATTATAAAGTAGCAGTAGTTATCCCTACCTTAAACGAGGAGAAGTTTATAGCCCGTTGTCTTGATTCCGTTATTAGTCAGTCATATCCGTTCGCAGATATGGATGTGATGGTGGTTGATGGTGGAAGTAAGGATAGAACAAAGGATATCGTGGAGGAGTATAAACGTAAATATCAGAATATACGATTCCTTAATAATCCAGGTAGAATACAATCAATTGCTTTTAATATAGGTGTAAAGTCATCTGATGCTCCTTTTATAGTGCGTTTGGATGCCCATGCATTATATAATAAAGATTATATAGAGAAGTGTATCAAAGGATTGGAAACTGATAGTGAAAGAGGCAATGTGGGTGGTCGTTGTATAATTCTTCCTTTTAACGATAGTTTATGGGCAAAGACTAATGCCATTTTGAACTATTCTCGATTCGGAATAGGTGGTTCTGCTTTTCGTGTAGGAATGAAGCCAGACTATGTTGATACTGTTCCATTTGGAGCTTTCCCTCGCTATGTGTTTGATAATGTAGGGGGTATGCGTGAAGACCTTCCTCGTGCAGAAGACAATGAATACAATTCTCGTATCCGCAAGGCTGGATATAAAGTATACTTTGACCCTGAGATTGTGAGTTCATATTATGCTCGTCCTACTTTACGCACATCATGCAAGCAGATGTATGCCAACGGAGAATCTATCGGTCATTTGTTTTATATAGACAGAGAATCTATAGGCCTACGTCATCTTGTGCCTCTATTGTTTGTGGTCGGTATTATATGTGGTGTGTTATTGTCATTCGTATGGCTGCCTTTCTTCTTTGCATTATTAGCCGGTTTGTGCTTGTATTTTACATGTGACTTATTGGCTTCTGTAATGGCTGCTAAAGAACATGGTTGGAAATATCTATTACCACTATTCATAATGTTCTTCTGTGTGCATATATCATATGGCTGCGGTACAATCGTTGGATTACTCAATGGAAAGAAGTTGAGATAGTCTTTAGTGAAAACAAGTCTTATCACAACCCATTAATCCTTCTTGACAAGCAACCTTCCCAGTTTGTCTATACTGAAAATTATTATTAGATTTGGAAAGTGTAATTGGTCCAGTGCAAAGATGAAACACTTGACGATAAAGAACGTAGGCCCGATTAGAGATGCAAAGTATCTTTCGGCTCCACTGGATCAGATCTATGAACAATATGAACGGTTATGAGAATCGTTTCCGACGCCATTTCTAGGCGAGCTTTCTACCACTTGCTTGCATTTCAGGTCAATGGTAAAGTCATTGACAGCAATCTGTTTTCTTCCCTTTCGGATAAGGATTGGCGAGGAGTGATTGCGTTTGCCCATAAACAGGGGCTGGCCGGATTATGTCTCGATTCTTTGGGGAGTTTACCGGAAGATTGTCGTCCTCCTAAAGAGCTGCTGCTGAAGCTCATTGGCATCACTACTCAACTGGAGCATCTCTACAAACTGCATATGAGGGTAATCCGGTCATTGTCGGATTTCTACAATAAGCATGGCATTCGGCCTGTATTGATGAAGGGATTTGGCTTGTCTCTGAACTATCCACGACCGAATCATCGTCCTTCAGGAGACATTGACCTTTTTCTATCCGATGGAGAACGTGGCGATGAATTGATAAAAGGATTGGGCATTGAGGTAAAGCAAAACGAGGAGAAACACAGCACATTCGTTTATCACGGTATCCATATAGAGAATCATGCTACGGTTATCTGTGAACTTGAACATGACTCGCTGTCTGACATAGAAAAGTTTCTGGAACAAGAGCTTACAGAACATTCCACGTATGACGACACCGCCGGATGCTATCTTCCATCTGATATGTTCAATGTGGTCTTTCTTCCGTTACATCTTGGCGGTCATTTTGTGTTCGGAGGTGCAAATCTGAGACAGGTTTTAGACTACGGCATGATGGTAAAGAATTCTGCCGAAGACAGCATCGACTGGAATAAGGTCAGAGAGATTGCAGTTAAAGGCGGATTCTTCAGATTTCTCTGCAGTCTCAATGGAATATGCATTGATTACCTTGGTTTTCCATCAGACTGCTTCCCGGACTGGAGCCGAGATGCTGAACTGGAGAAAAAGGTGCTTGAAGATATCATCGATGCCAAATATGTCAATGCGAGTTCTTTAGCTGAAAAAATCCGACGCTATTTTGCGAACAGATGGAAATATAATCTGGTCTATGGAAAAGAAAGTCATTTTTTAGGCTTATTCAAGAGAATGCGGTCATGGCTGATTTGGAAATGGGGCATTGGCCGAAAAAATGTATGGAAAAAATAACATTCAATAATGAAACGAATATTTGATATTGTAGCAAGTGGTCTTGGTTTATTGGTCTTGAGTCCATTGTTTTTGGTCATCGCGATATGGATAAAATTAGACTCGCCGGGACCAGTTTTTTATAGGCAGGTGCGCGTAGGACGGCACAATAAGGATTTCCGCATTTTCAAGTTCCGGTCAATGAGGGTCGGGGCTGACAAAGGAAGCCTTGTAACTATCGGTGGACATGATCCGCGAGTTACTCGCAGCGGCTACTTCATACGCAAGTTCAAGATCGATGAACTGCCTCAGCTAATCAATGTTTTCATCGGCGACATGAGTCTGGTGGGTCCGCGACCGGAGGTAAGGCATTATTTCGATTATTGGACACCGGAACAAATGCATGTGCTGGATGTCCGACCAGGCATCACTGACCCGGCATCCATTAAATTCCGTAATGAAAATGAGTTGATGGAGAAGGCAGAGAATCCTGAAGATTACTATATCAATGTGATTATGCAGGAGAAGATCAAGTTATATCTGGATTATGTGCAAAACGCATCTTTCTGGTATGATATCAAATTGATCTTCAAAACATTTTGGGTAATCGTCAAAGAGAGTTAAATTAGAGACTTTTAAAATAACAATACAATGAGTACAGATTTGAAAAGAAGAAATGTACCTTTTAGCCCGCCAGATATGACGGAGGCAGAGGCAAATGAAGTTCGTGATGCTATTCTTAGCGGCTGGATTACTACCGGCCCGCGGACTAAGAAACTTGAGAAAGAGATTTCAGAATATGTCCATACCGAGAAGACGGTTTGCTTGAATTCTGCAACTGCTTCTATGGAGATGGCTCTTCATATACTTGGTGTCGGTCCCGGTGACGAGGTGATTGTCCCGGCCTATACTTATACTGCGTCGGCATCTGTCGTCGCTCATGTCGGTGCTACCATTGTCCTGGTGGATTCTCAGAAGGACAATGTCGAGATGGATTACGATAAACTGGCTGATGCTATCACGGAACGCACCAAAGTCATTGTCCCTGTGGATATTGCTGGTATCTGCGCTGATGTGGATAAGGTTCGTGAGATAGTGAGCCGTCCTGAAATTCTGGCAAAATTCCATCCTGCGAATGACATTCAGAAGCTTCTGGGCCGTATCGCCATTTCCAATGACTGCGCTCATTCATTCGGCGCTTCGCGTCATGGCAAGATGGCTGGCGAGATTGCTGATTTCTCTTCGTTCTCTTTCCATGCGGTGAAGAATTTCACTACTGCCGAAGGCGGCGCATTGACATGGAATCTGCCGTTCGGAAACGAGAAGGTGGAGCGCCAGCAGGTGTATTGTGGAAGTCCTGTACCTTTCATTGAGGATGAGACCTGGAACGAGTTTATCTACCGTCTCTCCCAGTTGTTCTCGCTTCATGGTCAGAACAAGGATGCGCTCGCAAAAACGAAGTTAGGTGCATGGGAGTACGATATCATTGGCCCATGGTACAAATGCAACATGACCGACATCATGGCGGCTCTCGGTCTAGTCCAGTTCGAGCGTTACCCGTCAATGCTGGAGAAGCGTCACGAGATGGTTTCATTGTACAATGCCGGCATCGATTCTCTGAACGCTGGCCTTGATGCAGCCCATCAGGTCAAGTATCTGAATCACAGGGCTCCAGATCATTGTTCTTCGCACCATCTTTACCTGGTTCGTCTTCAGGGCCGCACCCGCGAAGAGGCCAACAAAGTTATCGAGCAGATGGCCGAGCGCGGCATCGCAACCAATGTCCACTACAAGCCTCTCCCGATGATGACCGCCTACAAGGCTCACGGCTTCGACATCGCCGATTTCCCGAACGCCTATCATTTGTTCGAGAATGAGATTACGCTTCCGCTGAATACGAGGATGTCCATGGAGGACGCAGAGTACGTAATAGAGAATTTCGTGGAGATTGTGAAGGGGTTGTAGCTGATAAATGAACTAGTCGCTCGAATTTTGGTGTAATCTGTTGGGATTATACAGGATTCGGGCGAATCTTTTTCGTTTGGGTGACAATGAGACTATTACGTGCATTTTCATTGACAAGTATCTTAGAGATGGTGGCCGGTCTGCATTGGCATTGATAAGAATCTTGTGAATTGCGGGGCTTGCGTCTGCTCGTGGGCTTTCGCTTGTGACTTGGCAATGGATTTACTAATATTGAAAACATTAAACGACAATCCCTACTCTTGCCACTCACGGTTTACCATACAACGAGTGACTTTCTCCAAAGTGTTCTTCCATGGTTCGCGTTCGATGATTTTGATCTCGCCGCAGAATGTTTTATTCATGAAGGCATCACAGATTTGATTATTTTTATGGTAGGTCTTGTTGTTTATGGTGGTAAATGAAGAGCATCCTGTGCTCTTGTCTTTCTCAAAGAAACGGATAGCATCTCGGCGCAAGTTTTCCCATTTCAAAAGAGTCAGGGCTTGTGAGGCCATGAACACTTGAGCAGTATCTGCTGACTTCAAGAAGAAAGAGAGAATGAACTCAAGAGCCTTGGGATGGATGCTCTGGGCACATTCGTCGATGGCGATGGGCGTGCCCCGCCAGATAGAATCAAATAATACAATGATGAGACGTATGGCCTCCAACGTGCCTTCGGATTCTAACGTTTCAGGCAACCACACAGTTTCTTCTTTTTCCACCACCTTATAACCAAACTGTAATTTTTGGACGGTACGCTTGTCGCCCGGGAAATTAGCGCGGTATTCTTCCTCAGACATACGGGTTAACAGGAAATCACGTTCATCATCAGCGATATCGAATGTGAGTGTGTCCACCTTGTAGTCGCAGATGGTAGAACCCATATCCTTCAGGATATTGAGGATGATGGGTTTAAGTAATTCCTCGTTGGAACGCTTGGCCAACATGGCTGACAGTTCATACTTCTTCACATTCCAGAGGTCAACAAAGCGAAAATAATTATAGACATTGCGGATGTCCTCGCACTCGAAATTCTTGTTGTCGTAGATGGAGATGACACTGGAATATTTGAGGATGTTCTGATTGATAAGTTCCTGCACGGTAACAGGTATGGTGGTTCCTTTGGGGAATGAAACCACTACAATGTCTTTTTCCTTTGAGAACTCTCGGGTGAAAATCAGTTTTTCTTTTTTCTTGCCCTCCTGACGGAGCAGCCGCTCCTCAACAATATAGTCAACACTCCAGGAAATAAAATAGGTATAGCGGAATCCCGCTGTATGAAACACCACTTCTATTGCAGAAGGGGTGTTTTTTGTTTCCTCAGACAGCAGGAACCGCACATCGGGCAGGCGATAGCGCGATGCCAGTTTACTGTTACGGTTGACGGTGATCAACATATTGAGGACTGAGAGACCATTGAGGAAATTTGTTTTGCCTGAACCGTTGTTGCCAAGAAGGAAGGCGGCTTTGAGGAGTTTTACGCCGTCAATTTCCGTCCACCAGTCTTCTCCCGAAAATGTGCCGCGGGGCTTTTCTTTGGTGGCTTTTAAGCTGAATTCTGTACGTTCCTTAAAAGAGAAGAAATTGGTGAGTGCTATATGTTCAATCATGATTGTATTGGGAATTTTGTTTTATTTCGAAAGGAGAAAGAATTTGGTATCGTTTGTTTTGGTAATAACACAGAGACCAACGCCATTCTTTAATTGAGGCAAAACGTCCAGGGTGCTGGTGGCGAGGTCAATATCCGACATGTCTAAAGCACAGGCAGGATGGGAATGCCAGTCACCTATGTATTCCATCTGAGTAATGCTTCGCTGTGCAATCATTTTCTTGTAGTCTTTCAGTCCGCTGGTGCCCAGACGGAAACCTGATTTTGTTCCCTTGGAGTCACGAGGCATAAAATGATTGAGCGGGTATATGATGCACCGTTTGTAGTCAATATGGCCAAATAGGTAGCCTCCGTTTTCTTTCTGCCCAGCAATTTTGGCTTTCAAACGGATTTCTGCCAGCAGATATTCCGGGATGCGAACCGTCCAAGTGTCATCATTCGAGCAGGGAAATTGCTGGTAAGATTTGACTGGGAGCGTGCAGGTATGCATACTACCAGGGAAGTCACGATGGGCAAAGGATAGAATGATTCTGTTGTGCTGCTCACCCTCGTAGATGTGCCGTATGGCGGATGACATCAGGGCTGCATGGGCAGAGATAGTGTCATCACTGATGCGCATGGTGTTGGAATGACAGCCTTCGCCCACACGGATGTTCTCGGTGGAGTTCTTGCGCTCGGAAGATAGCCAACTGTAAACCTCGTCATTGGAAAGTGATGCGTGGAGAATTTCCATATAGTAATCAGCCAACGGCTGTTTGCTGTCTATCCCCAGATATGTAACACCCACATTGCCACTTTCGGACAGTGCCACACGGACAATGCGAGTTTTATCGGGGTAAGATAGCTTGTCAAGACCATACATTACACGGACAGATGCCGTAGCATCAATGATGATGTCAATTTTGTCAAGATTCTCGGGTGTTAAATGCTTAAGTGCATCTTCATTGTATGACTTGATACCATCGTGCGGCATGCCATAGAACATTTCCGTGAGATTGGTTTTCAGGGCATTTGCTTTATTGAGAAGGAAGGAACCAGGCTTGTATGCAGACAAAGCGTGCCTTACTACATTGTGAGGCATCAGCAAGTCAGTATCTACCAAATCGATATGGAAGATACCGCTACGATGGAGGTGGCTTGCAATCTTGCTGCCAACGGCTCCGCACCCCAGAATGCAAACGTTTTTGTCGAAAACAGAATCTGAGGTTTCTGACAAGTATTTGGCTTGGGTATAGTCTGTGAAATCAATCATTATTACCTCTTCCACTGGTGCGGACTGATTCATATTCATAAACTCTTCCACCTTTGCCCTGAAACAAAGGTAATTGATGGCGGTGTTTTTGCCAATTATTTTTGTCGGTCGTAACAACGCCATTTGGAAATAGATATATTCCTTAGTATCGTCACAGGCTTTTTTCAGCCCATCTAAATCCAAGGGGTAGCCATAGGTCTGGATATGATCAAGCAATACGCCTAAGGTGGTGGGGTACTCTGCATACCAATTGTCATCCACCTTGTCTCTTCCTGCAAATAAGCGGACGCCTATTGCGTTACTGCCCAATTCCTTGTGTTGCTCACTTCCGTGGGCAATGGATGGGGAATCTCTGAGTATAGTAATGGAATACAGATGGCATTCGGGTTCTTCCTTGTGTTCCAGAAATGAGTCCATATAAGAGACTCGCAAAAGAAAGTGATTCATACTGTGATTGCGTTGCGGTTCGAATTCATCGTTCTCGTTCAGTTTCATCAATTTTCCTTCTGCTGCATCGCGTAGCCAACGAGCCACCAATTCAACGTAATCACTTAGAGTGTGCTCTGCATACCAGTCATCAATATCCTCACGTGAGAGGCATAGAGTAGGTGGGTAATTGCCTTTTTCGTAATTGACGTGGGGGAATTTTTTTAATGGGAAGTCCGGCCTGTCAGAAAACACAAAAGGAGTAATGTCATTCCAATTGTTTTTGCTGATGGCAATAACTACAGGTTCTATGTGTTTGAGGGCGGACTTGGAGCGGGCAAAGGTGTTGATGCCCCCACAGAGCCCCACGGTGTCGTTATCCAACTCGACAAGGCTGAAGCAGCCGTCATCGAAGACGCTGGCGAAAGAGAATAGTTCTTCGGCCAGTGCTCCGATGGCAGCTGTTTCTATTTTAGGATAATTGTCGGATACCTTATCCATAGAAGTGAGGTTTGGTGTCCTTGGCTGATGCAGCGGCAGCACGAGACTCTTTTTCTTTTTTCTCGTCTTCGTGCAGGGCTACCTCTCCATCCTCAATGTCGAACACGATGGGCTTTTCTGCGTCATCAACTTTCTCTCCGCTGGTACAGAAGAAATTGCTCTCGCCAACACGATCTGTATAGCGGTTCTTAGCTTTCTGGCAGGGCGGGTTGTCAGAGTTCTTTTTAACCACCTTGGACGAGGATACCACAAAAGCTCCGTCTTCGCTTTTGTCAAGAAAATCGAGTGATGCTTGGTTGGGGGTATCCTCGCGGTCATCTGCGAAGAATTTGTGGCTGCAATGATGTGGTGCCTCCATGAGATCCCATTTTAGGTAATCATCATCGGAGGTCTTATCCATTATCTTCTCGATTACCCGCCACTCAGTGTCACCGCCCAAGAATACGCGGGCAATATCCTCGTTGTCCTTGTCGGACTTGAATCGGAGTTGAGCGGCAATACTGGTCATGTTGCGGTCTTCACCTGCAATGTCATCCTTGAAGGGGGCATGGATGAACATCTCAAAGTAACGGCATGTAGTCCCGTTGACTTCGGAGATAGTATCGCCAGGGGTGACTATCCGATCCTCCAGACCGTCAAGGTCGGGACTGTCTGTCCATCCGATGATGCGAATGCGGTTGCCGTCTTTGTCTGCTTTGTTGGAGTCAGACTTGAACAGATTCATGCGGCGTTTTGCTTCCTTCTTGATAGCCTTGGCATCTGCGTTGAGTTCTCCGGTCAGTTCTTCGAAAACGCGCGGGGAGTACCAAAGCTCGCCAATGAGTATCTTCTTGGCATCCTTGGCGGACTGGGGAACGTTGTCTGGGTCACCCAAATAAAACTTCTCCGCGAAACTGCGGCAGTGGTCTTGGTCGGGGTGGGTGAGCAAGAATGCATCCAAGAACGGGAGTCCACAACGTTTTGAGGTAAACTCGTTGGTAAGGAGATCGTCAAGGACATTATACATATTATCATTGTCCTCCTCAGCCTCCTTGCGGAAGTTGCAGTCGAACATCATCTTCTTGTTTGAGCCTCCAATGGTGATGAGGTCGCAATCACCGTTTCCTACGGGGTAAAACTTAATTGTATGTTTCATTGTGATTCATTTTATCAAAAGTGGTTATTAATGTCTCTGCGTAATCTATGGCTGCACTCTTGGTGAGGAAGTAGTCCGCAATTACTATACTAAAGTAAACCAACATGACGAAAAGGATGGCCACGTTGCTGGCACTGGTCAAATAGTAGCTAACTGCCCAACAGATGACTGAGAGTGGAATGCAGAAAAGGGCTCCCCCAAGGAAGTTGCGGAACATTCCGTAACGTATCAGTTTGCGCCGCGTCATTGCATCTTTGTTGTCAGCCACAGTTTTACGTATTAGCGCAACGGCATCTTTTGCAGTTCTACGTGCCTCCATCTCGTCTGCGTTTTCTTGGGCTTTTGTGCAGAGTGTTATATTATATTGAGCATTAATGTCTTCCCGAACCCTCTTTTTCATTACTTTACTGATGCTAGAATCGCTATACAGTAGCATCGATGTGGTGGGGAAGCGAAGCCTATCTTTGCGGTAGAGGATGCTCTCGACTGTTGTACGCGCCATCTCGCGGAACGAGTGCATAGCAAAACGGAATAAAACTACAGACGCTGCAAACGGTGCCGCAACGGCTATAGCTGTACGCCACCACTCCGTATTCTCTGCGACGGGGAGTAGCGTGCAGGTGAAAACGAAGTCGAGAATAAGCACATTAACAACAGCCGGAGTAAAGACGGCCTCTAGGTCGTAATCATCCATGTTAAGTAGTTTTTCAATTTTTCCTATCATAGGCAATCTGTTTATTTATACTGGGACCTTACCCCAGTGGATAAATCGTTATTTTCTTTACGAAGGTACGCAAAAATTCTAATACAAGGGTATACTTTGAGGTGAAATTCCATATTTTGCGTAGTTTTATTACGTAAAACGTGGAATTTTTGCGGGTGATTCGAATAAAAGCTCTATTTTTGCAGTATAACTAAAAATTATTTAAATATGGAAGTTGTTGTTTTTGATGTTGGGAACGCGTCGTGCAATTACATTTGTGCCCCTAATAAGTATGCTATGATGATTGACTGCGGGGCTTCGAGTGAAAAACTGAACCCTGTAGATCGTATACTGGATTGGAACAATGAGGACGGCGAAGTGTTTAAAGCAAAATCATACTGCACGACAAAGGGCATAAGTTATCCGTTAACCCTTCTTCATGTCACCCATCCAGATGATGACCATGTCAGAAATGCTGAACGCATTTGTAATGAGTTGACACCATACCTCATGGTTCATACATATGCGGAAAACTATGATGACTCTGACGGCATAAATGAAACCTATAAACAGAAACTGGATTACAAATATCGTGGCAATAACCCGGAAGATATTGATTGGGGCTTCGATGAGAATATAACTTTCTCAATTCCTATATTAACCATAAAGTCTGATCCTAATCTCAAAAGCAAGGTTAGAAACAATAGCAGCATTATCCGATACATAAAGTATAATGGTGTAAGGTTTCTCTTTACTGGTGATTTGGAGACAGCTGGATGGGAATGGCTTTCAAAGAACAATGCCTCATTCGCTTCGTTGATGAGAGAAGGTATAGATATCTTGATTGCACCACATCACGGGCACGATTCGGGATTCCCAAAAGCTTTGTTTGACTTGACGGGGAATGTCAAGGTCATCATTCTATCAAAAGCCACGGAAGCCTCAAAAGAAGATTCTGATGTCTATATCGGTTACTCAAATTATGCTACCGGCGCCGTATATTACAATCTGAATGACAAACATTTCTATGAGGGTAAAGTTATTACAACGAGGAGTAATGGGAATATTTACATATTTGTTGATTCTGCTGGATTATCAATCGTTGCAGATAAGGCGTCCTCAAATCACAAGAAATTGTAGATGAAGCTTCAATTCACACAGTCCTGGACCCGTCCTCCGGCAATTACGGCTACGTCGTCCCAGCCGGCGTCTGGCACACGGTCGAGGTCCTGGAGACTTCCGTCATCTATGAAGCCAAGGACGGGAAGTACGGCGAAGACGGGAGCGAGACGATGTGAGTTTTGGGGCGGACGCGGAGATTGTGTAGGGAATGGCCCTTTGATCGGTATAGTACAAGTTTCCATAAAAGACTTATGATTATTTGATTGTAATGAATGCTAAAATCAAAACTGTATTGGATTTATCCCACACAAAGGCACGACAATATTTTATGACGTCGCAGAACTACTGCGACATGCAGTTGCCTATATACATTGATTTTAAGCCTGTTTTGGATTATGTTCAAAAAGTTATCGGCAACAAAGAACTCACTGCAATATTGAACGATAAGAGTATAAAACCTTCAGACTTGGAGGGCGTGAACCATTCTATATTGGTTAAAAAGGATGCTCACTACTCTTATCGCCCAATACAGCTAATAAATCCTTTTTTATATTACTTACTTGTGAGACAGATAACTACACGTGTAGCATGGAATGATATAAAAGCCAGATTTGAAGCGTTATCTGTTGATAATATTGAAGTTGCCAGCATCCCTAAGGTAAAAAATAAAGAGAATAAGTCTCACGCCGCTGCAAATGTCACATCATGGTGGGAGGATGTCGAACAACGAAGTTTGGAGTTAGCAGTTTCTTATCGATATATGTTTGCTACAGATATCACTAATTGCTATGGCTCAATATACACTCATACTGTTGCCTGGGCTTTGATGGGGAAAGATGAGGCGAAACAAAAGAGGCACAACTCCAGTTTACTTGGCAATATTATAGATAACTACCTGCAAGGAATGCAATATGGCCAGACTAACGGAATTCCTCAGGGAAGCGTGCTATCTGATTTTATCGCAGAAATGGTTCTTGCTTATGCCGATAGTCAACTTAATGAACGACTGAAATTTGAAAACATCTTAGACTATAAAATCATCCGATACAGAGACGATTATAGAATATTCTCCAACTCAAAAGAAGAGATTGAAAAGATAGCTTTTAATCTCCAATCAGTCCTGTCCGAACTAAACTTTCGACTCAATTCAGAAAAGACATTCCTCACTGAGGATATCATTAGCAAGTCTATTAAGCAAGATAAGCTTTCATATATCTCTCGTATCCCGCTATATCGGAAAAGAAACAAAAAAGTTTATTCTTGCATGTCCAACTTGCAACAAGAGGCATTGTATATACACCAGTTTTCAAAGGATTATCCGAACAGTGGTACATTGACAAAGATTCTAACAATATTCGCAGGGAGATTGAATTCAAATAAAGTGGCTTGCGAAAATATAAAATATGTGCTCTTGTCAATATTTACTGATGTGGCATTGTCAAGTCCAAAATCTTATCCGATTATATTATCCATTATCAGTCAGCTGATAAAAATGATATCATCAGATAAAGAAAAAGTACGGATTGTAAATGATATTTATCACAAATTTCAGAGATTTCCCAATATCGGAGAAATCCAGATTTGGATGCAACACATAACATATCAGATGCCAGACTTTGTTGACTATGACGAAGGTATCTGTAGGATTGTGAACAAAGAATCTGGAGTTGAACTATGGAATAATGATTGGGTCGCTGATGACTATAAGCGGGACTTTCCTCAATATGACATTTGCACTGATTGGTTGCTAGATAGTTTTACTCCAGTGATAGACATTGATGAGGTCAGTCTATTTGATACATATTAGGTGCAGCGGTGGATAGTTTAAGATTCCAGTAGACAATGGATAATAATAAAACAACCATTCCGGATTTATCTGATATGGAGTTCATCTCATTCCTTTATTCTGAAAGAGATCGTGAGAATAGCCTTAGTTTGTATCAGGGGTGGAATTATTGGGCACTGATAGGTGCAATCATAACCATTTTAAGTGTTGCATATAGTGCTTTAAAAGGATCCGCTTCAATTGACTGGATGCGAACAACATACTACGCAACAGGTGTAATAGCATTTTTCCTCGCCTATCATTCGTTGTTTAAGTTTTTTAAGCGAAAAAGAGGGTATGATTTTTCTCGGGTAAGTTTGTTAAAAGACGCAACTCCTTGGGTGGATTCATGTCTTGTAGTAGCAGTTGCACTATCTGCAATAGTTTTAATCATCATATATGATTCCCCCTCTTCGGTCTTATGGTATTGGGCTTTAGTCCTGACTGTTCAGATAATAGTTTCTGTCATTGCATTGATTAATAGGAATAGGCTTGTACCATCCTATTTCTATCGCCCGTACTCTCATAGTCCATGGGTGAATATTGCTTATTCGGGAATAGCTAGTGGACTCTTTGCGGGAGTGTGGAGTAGTTCCTTCAAAAAGGCATCTTGGTGCTTGCTGAATTCTGAATTCGAAGTAGGCGTTTGCCTTGGCGGTGCAGTGATTCTAGTATATTTCTTAATCAAGATTAAAGTTGAAAATAATGCGGTTGAACAATTTGATGCTATCATAGACAGATTCATATATACGAAAACTTCCAAAGAAACAACATATCAAGCAATTTTATGCAACAGAATGGGATATGGCGTTTTGGAGGTGTGTAAAAATGACCTATCTAAAGTTCGGGAAATGTCTGATACCTGTATGAAGAATACAAAAGTTCTTCAAGATATCAAGGATATGATACACAATAACAAATATGTAATCAACCAAATACTTGCCTACATCAAACAGATTAACGGGATTCTCGGGTATTTGAACGAGGCCCTTGATCAATCAGCAAGATTAGTCAACCGATTAAAAGAAATTGTTAAGATTGCTCCCGTGCTAAATCAAGTTGACATAATCAATACCATCTGCAACACCGCCAAAGAATTGCATCGGAACATCTATGCAGTTCAAGAAGAGGTATACGAGGCCTTCTCTATGCTTAAGAAAAAGCTTGAAAAATACTATTGTCAAAGGTCAAATATGTTATGTGCGAAACTTAGTTGCGAGTATAGAAAACATCCTATGGAAAAGAGGTACGCTCTAAAACATCGGTGGGATCGTTTATTAATTAAGTTGAATCTAAAAAAGGCTTCTTGAATAAATTCGTATATTTGCACAAAACAAATAAAACATGAGAAGAATTGAAAACATATCACAGAAGCTGATGAGAAGTTACTCATCAGCATTCTCGCGCCATGTGTTTTCAGATATCATTAATTATGATGATTTTTCTCATCTTAATTATCTCATAGAGAGTGGCTCAAGCATAATAAAGGCAAACGACACTTACCTTAGGCTGTTGATACAGATTTACAGAGCTATGTGCAAAAACTACAGATGTGAGTATGTATACAAGAACGAAATCATCAACGAGCTCCTTTTGAAACAATTTGCAGGGGCTAAGACCGTTGTTTTTAATGAGTTCCGTGTTGTTGATTCCATCGTTGATTTAGCTATGTTTAATGGCGTTAGCAAGGCCTTTGAAATCAAGACTGAATACGACTCGAAGAAGAGACTTACCCACCAGTTGGGCACGTACTCTAAGCTATTCCAGGAGTGCTATATAGTAATCCCGGAAAAATTATATGAGCACTATACTACAGACCTGTCCGATACCGTTGGAATAATTGTCATGTACATAGACCGCGGACAAATTAAACTTAGCACAGCAAGAGAGGCAACTAAAAGCGGCATAGTGGATCCAGAGATTCTTATAAAGAGTGTCAGGAGCAAAGAATATAAGAACATAATAAAAACATATTTCGGTAGACTCCCTGAAGTATCGTGTTATGAAATGTTTGATGTCTGTAAAGAGTTAATGCACCAGATTCCATGCGACATCCTTCATTCATTATTTCTCAGGGAAATGAAAAATCGAGCAAATAATACGAACCTGCTCCCTCATATTCCCGCAGAGATACGACAAATGTGCTTAAGTCTCAATCTCAACAAGCAGCAATCGGAAGTTCTGATAAATAAGTTGAACACTAACATAATAACACCTTAGATTTATGTATTTTCCATATTTGAGAGGTAAGCAGTTTGAGTTGCTTGCTTTGAGAGAATTTGCAAATAAGAATGCAAGTAATAGGAAGATTATACCTATTATTGAACCTGTAAAAAACTCATTTAACAGTCTAAAGACGGCCATTGAAGTCATGCTTAAGCAGGGGCTTAAATTTGCTCTTGTTCTCAACCCTAATGACGGAGATTTCAAAAGGAGTAAAATATCTTATAATGTGCTGCAAGAAATTCCGTTACTTCTCGAAGCGGAAAACTTGAGCAAGTGGATTCCTGCATTTTTATACAATAATGATGGGCATAACATAACTACAACTGTTGGGGACAATTCGTTAACAGACGTTATGGTTATTTTCAAAAACGGTATTGATTCAAGCAAAGATACTCTATTCGATTTCTTAAGGAGTCCAATGGTCAAATATATTGTAAATGGTGATGCTAATAACAGAGCTGCAGCCAGAAGGTTAAACAATCTTCACAGATCGATTATTAGACTTGACAACTGCTTTAAAGAATTACCTAGAAACGTAGATTACTTAGAGATTGACGAAGAGTCTTTTTCTGAAGAACACATATATTACTCAGATGAGGGATTCGAGGGATTTTCAGACTACACTACACTTCCTAAAGATTTTATTGATGGAGGGATGCTCCCTTATGCAATTGCTATACATTTAACATATAAAAGGGAGCAAAACGAAATTTATATCAAGCACTTTGTTTCAGACACTAATTACGACCAATCGAATGTGCAAAAGAAATTTTTTGAAGCCGCAAGCAAGGTAAAATCATATTTTTCTAACAAGGAACGAACATCAGCTATTGACGAACTGATCAAACTAGTCGATGACCAAAAGTATCCTGGATTAGGCGTTATTAAAAAACTTTCTATTCGAAATCATATAGAGTTAATTAACAGCCTTTTAGACTAGCATCATGAAGATTTGTGCAAATTGCTTCAATGACATTGAAATCAAGGAATTTGTTGAAGCCATGCCACATAAAAAAGGCATATGTGATTGTTGTGGAGTCTCTGGCCAAGTAATTGACATTTCCGAGACAGAAGATTTCTTTTGCGAACTTCTTGGTTTGTTTGAAAAAAATGATCAAGGGAGTCCAGTATCTTCAATAATCGAAAAAGACTGGAATATATTCTCGTCAACAGATAGTTCAAATAGAATATTAGGAGATATTTTATCTAGAACGGCATTCCCGTACGCGATCAATGATAAAGTGGCTTATATCCAAGAGGTGAAAGACTGTTTGAAAGTCTGGGATGAACTTAAAAAGGAAGTTCAGACTGAAAAACGATATTTCTCAAACGTAGGCGCCTTTGATTGGTCGGCGTATATAAAGAGCAATGTGAAAATCAATAAAGGAACTGTTTACTATCGCTCACGAGTAACTCCTGCAGGCTTGAAAAATCTAAAGCCTAAAGATATGGGATGCCCCCCAGCAAGTAAAGCCACGGCAGGACGCGCTAATCCTATAGGTATTCCATACTTGTATCTGTGCGATAACATCGACACTACTTTTTATGAAGTCAGAGCTGTTTACCTCGACAGAATAAGTGTCGGAAGATTTATAATCCAACGAGATCTAAATCTTGTAAACTTTAGCGCCGAGACAAACTTATTTTACGCATTCAATAGTGAGAATAATGATAGTCTGATAGAAGTAATAAAGCATAAAATTCTTTTTAAGAAAATCAGTGCCGATCTATCGAAGCCCCAAAGAAGATATGATACTGAGATTGAATATGTACCAACTCAGTTAATCTGCGAGTATTGTAAGCATATCGGTGCAGATGGCATCATGTTTAAGAGTTCATTAGACCAGTCCGGTACCAACATCGTGCTTTTCAATAACGATGACGCCAAGTGCACGAAAGTATATTTAAAGGAAATTAATAAAGTGATTATCAAGGGAGAATAGTCTCCTACCCAATATTCATGAAATATTGCACGCTTTGTCCTGAAGCCGTCAGTCATCTATGAAGCCAAGGACGGAAAGTACGGCGAAGACGGGAGCGAGGCGGTGTGAGTTTGGACGCGGAGATTGTGAAGGGGATGTAACGGCTCAGAGGCCTGCAGACAGTTTCGATTCACCGTAGAATGTATCCAGATGGTCATAGGCTATCTGGATATATTCGTTTTTGAAGAGTTTGTTCTTGCGCTCCGACCAGTTGTGGATGGCAGAGATTGTGTCCTCAAGGCTGATCCCGGGATTGTTGTGCCTGATGAAATCTACAGAGGCCAATACTTCAACTTCATGTACTGAGCAATACTTCCACCGTGTCCGCACCTCCACTTTTCGAACAAGTTGGCAGGTCCAATATTTCAGAAGGAATTGATTAACAGCGCATTGCAGCATCGACAGTGTGCCGACTCCCCTATTTTTTCATGAGAGTTGGCAGGGACCGGATCGAGCACAAAACAGCATAATCACCTATCTTTCAGTAGGTTACAACCACATGCAAGCACATTGGCACCTGCCAACTTGTTCAGGATTTTCATCGCGAAAAAGAGAAGTTTACATTTGTCGTGAGTGTGTGAGAATGGAGAGAATGTATCGAAAAAAGCGTACATTTGCAATGCGGAAGTCAGAACATAAAATACGGAGAGTCGCTCGCGGGTGAACTTGCCGTAGACTCTTCCAGTGCAAATGTCGGAAACGGCGAGGGCACAAATGGCGGAAACTTTGTCGGTAACCCAACGCACTGTCGAACGAGACTTCGCCATACTGCAGAAAGCAGGAATAATTAGACATGAAGGGAAAGTTGATGCAGGCATTTGGGTTGTGCTTGAAAACTTCAAACAGTTCGTATTGGACAATGACAGACAATTTGTTTTTCAAACTGATACAAAACGCGGTAGGCACGGCTGACGGGTTCGGGCCGGTGGTGCCGTCGGCGGAAGAGTGGGTGGCAATGTATAAGGATGCGCAGAAACAGACATTGCCGGGAGTGTGCTTCGCGGGCGTGCAGAGGATATGCAACAGGCATCCGGAGCAGGCTGTAAAGTTACCGACCAACCTTAAAATGAAATGGTTAGGCGCTGCGGCGAGCATACAGAAACGCAATGAAATCATGAACCGGCATTGCGTCGAGTTGCAAGAAATGTTCGACCGGGACGGGATACGCCTGACTACTTTCAAGGGGCAGAGCGTGGCGGCTCTTTATAGTGAGGAACTACGGGGATTGCGACAAGCCGGGGAGATTGACGTATACGTCGAATGCGGACGCGAAAAGACATTGGAATACCTGAGGAAGAAGGGCATTGACGATAGCGGCTGGGATTACGTGCATGCGCATCCGGAGATTTTCAATGACACCGAGGTGGAGCTGCACTATCGGTTGAGCATATCGCATAATCCATTCAAGAACAGAAAGATACAGAAGTTCTGGAAGAGTCACGAAGAAGAATTTTTCGCCGGAAAAGCGAAATTGCCTTGTGGGGAAATCGTCTGCCCGTCCGACTACATACACCTGTTTTATCTGCTGCATCATGCGTTCAGACACCTCATTTCCGGCGGAATCGGACTGCGACAGATGATGGACATTTATTTCGCGATCCTGCATCGCGATGCCAGTCAAGACAGCCGTTTGATGCAGGATGTCGAGGATATGGGCATGACCCGTTTCGCTTCCGCGACAATGTGGGTGCTCCGGACGGTGTTCGCATTGCCGGAAATTCCGTCGCTTTGGAAATCCGATGAGGCGGAAGGACATTTTCTGCTCTGCGAGATAATGGAGGGAGGAAACTTCGGGCACGGCGACACCAGGTTCCGCCACCCGACATCAAAGGCCGGAAAGCTCATCGAAATCACCAGGCGCAATCTCCACCTGCTGAGCCACTACGAAAGCGACGCACTCGCCGCCCCATTCTTCTACATCTGGCACTTCTTCTGGAAACGGATTCAGATTTGCAAGATGTGGCGATGAGAAAATTCAGTTCGCAAAAGAGTTCACAAAAAGATACTACCCCCTCTCCAGACGCCTGACGGCGCGGCGGTAGCAGGTGAAGAAGAAGATGCCGGCCAGGGTCAGACCTACGGGGAAGCCGGTCCAGATGCCTTGGAGGCCGAAGTGAGCGTGGAAACCCAGGTAATATGCCACGGGAATCGCTATGACATAGTAACTTACGAAGGCGGCGTACATGATCGGCTTTACGTCCTGGAGACCGCGGAGGACATTGGCGAAGCAGAGCTGGAGGGCATCGCCGAACTGGTAGGCGAACAGAAAGAAAAACAACGATACCGCCATGGACGCCACCTCGGGCGAATCAGTGAAGATACCGGCCGCAGGATAGCGGAACACGTATAGAAGCACTGACAATGAGGCAGATACGGTCAGCATCATCAGGTAACCCTTCCTCACATACTCCTTCACCCCGCGATAATCTTTCTTGCCGTAGGAATTGGCCACCAATATGGAAATCGCGAACGAGAGGCCCTGCATCATGAGGAAGAAAAGCTGCGAAATCGTGATTACAACCTGATGCGCAGCAAGTTCCTTGACACCAAGCCAGCCTGCCATGATGGCTGCAAATGAGAAAGTCGAAGACTCCAGGCCCATCTGGATTGCCACGGGATAACCCATATTGAAAATATGCTTCATCTTCACGCGGGAGAAAAGCGCTGACCTGAAAGCCGCGATATAATCCTTGAATTTCTCAGCCTTCCAGATGTAAAGGACGAAAAGTATCAGCATCAATGCCCTGGAAATGAACGTACTGATTCCGGCGCCGAAGAGTCCAAGCTCCGGGCAGCCCAACTTTCCGTAAATCAGCACCCAGTTGCCGAAGATATTCAGGACATTGCCGAACATGAGGAAAATCATTGACACTACCGGCTGGCAGATGCCGTCGGTGAACTGTTTGAGGACATTGAACCCGAGCGCGAAAAGCGTGGAAATTCCGACGATTATGTAATACGGGCGGATGAGCGGCATGAGCTCCGGCTTCTGGCCGAAATGCCCCAGAAATGCGTAGATGACGGTCAGCAGAACGATACTGACAATGCCTATCAAACCATTGACCAGCAGGCCGTTCTTCATGCTCACGCCCACACCTCTCAGATTGCCGGTGCCGTGAAATGCGCCGATTACAGGTGTCAGTCCGGAAGCGAATCCCAGCTCCGTGAGGATGAACAGGTTCAATACATTGTTGACAAATGATGATGCAGCCAGTTCTTCCACGCTGTGCCACCCTATCATTATGTTGTCCGCGAAGGCCAGAATAATCACACAAGCCTGGCCGAGCATTATCGGAATGCCGATTTTTAGAATTTCCCTTACTTTCTTCATAGCTTTACACACTCGCGCCTACCCACAGGATCCGGAAGCCGGTCCCGCGGATAAGCGCGCAAAGTTAGTAAGATTTCGGAGAATTTCCTTACTTGGCAATCATTTGAGCGACCTGTGCGACATCATATTCGAACCAGTCGCTGCATGGCTCATAGTTATACGGAATGAATTCAGAAACTCTGATGAACACCTTGTTGCAGCCATGTCCGACATAAATGTCCAGCATCAGGCCGTCGGCTGTGCCCTTCTCATTCCAAGCCACCTTCGAAAGGTCTGATTTCAATGCTGCCATGATTTCGGCCTTACGGCTTGCAGGATAATACTTTATGACACGGCGGAAACGCAGCCCGGTCTCGGTGTCGCGATAATCCGTCTTCAAAAAGAGCAGCATCAGCACGCCGGGAACTGCAAGACAGGTTCCGAAGATATTGACCGAAACAGAGGTCGGGAGAATGATGAGGACAATGCCGATTACAGTCATTGCAGCAGAGATTATAACATCGCGCATCGAACGTACGCGTACAAATTCTTTTTCCATAATTTATTGTATTCTAAGGATTTACGGCCTATTGACATTATCCAAAGGCGGCCGCTTGACTTTGGACAAACAGCTGAAAATGATACAGTTGTCCCTATTCCGGACAACACGCATGGAGGCAGCCGCTAAAGCCGCATTTTCCTCAGACTGATAAGATGATGTGAAAAAGATGTGCAACCGGAAGGATAAAGTCCGGTATTTTCAGTAAATGCCACGGCCTGGTGGACGCTGGAAATCTTTCCCGACTTCAGGAACGACGAGCTGTCAGCACCGGAATGCCCGCCCGTAGTACGGACCTTGGCTCCAGGTGTCGAGATACGTCCGGCAGAAAAAAGGACCTGCGAAGAAGAAATCTCCGGAAGGTTCCAGTCATTGTAGCCGCCTTCAGAGCAATCCTTCTGCGCCAGAAACCCGCATTCGGGAGTCTCAATGACAGGCACATTCTCCTCGTCGAAATTCCAGCAGAAAATCGACAGGATAATGACCACAAGTATGCCCAGACATTTACGCATATCCACAAAAGTACGAAAAACCCGACAAACTCGCAATACCCTATTCCGTGTATCTGCTCAATGCTTTTTTAAGATTGAGAACCACCTGCTCGCGCAATGACTGCGATTCCAGGACTTCTACGGCATTGCCCTGGGAAAGAATCGCCTCGATGAAATCGGCGGCCGGGCAGAGCTCGTATTGGAAAAGGGACCAATCAGGGTGAATTTCGATTTCCCGCTGCGAATGGTGCATCGGGCGCACACGCAGATATTCCTGGTGCCCGTCCCGCGCTTTCAATATGATTTTCTGTACTTTAGGGACATCCGTGACCATCGCGCCATAATAGTTCTCGAAGAATTTTTCGCCGTTGAAATTCACGGGCAAGTGGAAAACAGGACCGGTTATCTCCAGATTTGAGATGCGGTCCATGCTGAATATCTGAAGACGCCCGACCGGTGAGACTTTTCCGAGAAGGTACCAGTCAAACCTGAAAACTTTCAGACAATATGGGGCAACTTTGAAGATATGGATTTCGTTGTCCCGATAACTATGGTATTCAAACCGCACCATAAGGCTGGTTTTCATACTTTCCAGCAGAGGGACCATGCACTTTCCGGTTTCAGGAGTCCTGTCGAAAACCACGCGGTCACGTAGAAACGGATATTCGTTCATCATGTTGTTCACTGAAATGGAACCGAACAGCCAACGGCGGAAGTCTCCCCTCTTGAGTTCCTTCATATTGTCCAGATAATAACTGTAATCCGCCTTCCTGTCACACAATATGTCGACGCCGAAGATTTCCTTGATCTTCGCGCAATGATTCTGGAACGTCTTTTTCGGCAAGGGTTCCTTCATGGGGTTCAACGGGGATTCCAACCATATCTTGTTTATCGCATCGAAGGTAATCTTCCTGTTTCTGCCTATCACCTCCACCAGCCATACATAACGGCCCAGAAGACCGGAATTCTTGTTATTGTCTTTAACCATCGTGATTTATCTGCTTGTCTTTGGCAAAAATATTGATTTTCTACTACTTTTTCATCAACAGGGTAGGTATTTTGTACAAAAATTTAGTTAATTTTGCGATATATGAAAAAAGGACTCATCGCAGATGCTTGAAGATATAAGGAAAAATATCGAAAGACTCATTGCCCTTTATGAGGGCGAGAGACAGCAGAAAGAGAGGCTTGTCCTCGAACTGCGGCAGCGGGATGAGGAGATTGATTCATATAAGAAGCAGATTGCGGATTTGGAAAGACAAGTAGATAATCTCAAGCTGACCGAGGCTTTTACAGCGCCTGCAGGAAGTGGAGATGCCGCGAAGGAGAAGATTGACAGGTTGATCACGGAGATAGACAGATGCATCTCCTTATTGGAAAAATAGCTATGGGGCAGAAGATTACGATAAGCATCAGCGGAAAGAAGTACGAGCTGTCTGCGAATTCCCCGGAAGACGAGGAGATATACAGACTGGCCGCTGCGTCCGTGAACAAGATGCTCTCAATCTATACGGACAAGTATCCGGGAAAGGAGCTTGCTGAACTGCTGTCATTCGTGGCATTGACCGAAAGCAGGGGAAGGCTGTCATTGATGAGAAAGATCGAGGCGATGGGCAAGGAAGTGGAAATGCTTGAGAAACAGACAGATACTTATCTTGAAAATATTGATAATCAGCCGCCAGCCACCACTCGCTGAAAACAACACGTTCTACGGAACCGGGTTATCTCGAGCCGGGGATGCGCAGGCCTAAGTACCTAAGTGGGATTCCGTCTCGGCGGAACGTAGGATTACTGAACCGGCACGGAGCTCAAATCTTATCATTTAAGATTTTTCTGACAGACCGGCTGACGGCTTTTTATTATAGGACACTATCCGGACATGACGCTTCTAGACATTGGAACGACATGTCCGGTCATTTGTGTCCGGGCGGCATTGAAAGAACAAAAACAACATATATATTATGAACATTGTCATTTTGATTACAACAGCATTGGTGGCAGCCGCTTTCGGCATCGCCGTCTACATAATGGTTCACAGAATAGTGATGAAGGGCAGGAAGGACAGCATTCTGGAGAAAGCCGAGCTCGAAGCTGAGAACCTGAAGAAGGAGAAAATCCTGCAGGCAAAGGAAAAGTTCCTCCAGCTGAAGAGCGAGCACGAGAAGTTCGTGAACGACAAGAACGCCCAGATCAAGGACACGGAGAACAGGCTGAAACAGAAGGAGAACAACCTCAACCAGCAGAACAATGAGCTCCAGAAGAAGATGAAGGATCTGGACAACACCAAGGCGAGTCTCATGTCGCAGAAAGACGCATTGGAGAGAAAAGCGGCTGAATATGAAGCGCTTAGCCAGGAGGCCAACAAACAAATCGAGAGCATCGCGGGCATGACTGCCACGGAGGCGAAGAACCTGCTGATGGAGAACATGAAGGCAGAGGCGCGCAGCGAGGCGCAGGCTTATATCAATGATACCATGGATGATGCCAGACTCAATGCTGCCAAGGAGGCCAAACGCATAGTAATCACCACCATACAGAGAACGGCTACTGAAACTGCCATCGAGAATGCAGTTACTACATTCCCTATCGAGAACGACGAAATCAAGGGCCGTATCATCGGACGTGAGGGTCGTAACATCAGGGCTCTGGAGGCTGCCACAGGCGTGGAAATCGTCGTGGACGATACACCGGACGCTATTCTTCTCTCTGCTTTCGACCCGGTAAGACGCGAGGTCGCAAGACTTGCATTGCACCAGCTGGTTGTGGACGGACGAATCCATCCGGCACGTATCGAAGAGGTCGTGGCGAAGGTCCAGAAGCAGCTTGAAGACGAGATTCTGGAGACAGGTAAGAGAACCTGCATTGACCTCGGCATTCATGGAATGAACATTGAATTGGTGAAACTTATCGGCCGAATGAAGTATCGTTCTTCTTACGGACAGAACCTTCTCCAGCACTCACGCGAGGTTGCAAATATCTGTGCATTAATGGCTTCCGAGCTCGGATTGAATCCTAAGGTCGCGAAGAGAGCCGGATTGCTCCACGATATCGGAAAGGTTTCCGAGGATGATCCGGAGCTTCCACACGCACTTCTCGGTATGAAGCTGGCAGAGCAGTACAAGGAGAGGCCTGAAATTTGCAATGCAATCGGTGCCCACCACGAGGAGACTGAGATGACTTCGCTCATTTCTCCTATTGTTATGGTAGGTGACGCGATTTCCGGTGCACGTCCGGGAGCACGTCGTGAGGTCATCGAGTCGTATATCAAGCGTCTGAAGGGCATGGAGGACTTGGCTGCCGCATATCCTGGAGTAACCAAGAGCTACGCCATCCAGGCAGGCCGTGAACTCCGCGTGATAGTAGGAGCCGAGGAAGTAAGCGACGAGCAGGCAAACAAGCTTTCCGCTGATATCGCTCTGAAGATCCAGAACGAGATGACCTACCCTGGACAGGTGAAGATTACCGTCATAAGGGAAACCAGGTCAGTGGCTTACGCCAAGTAATCATTCGGGGCAATGCCCCCAAGACATACAGAATTATGATCAGCAAATCATTGATGAAATTCATTGCAAGCATCGTTTCTCTCATTATGGGAGCGATGCCTGTTTTGGCTCAGAACTTCGAGCCGACAGTCACATGGAAGGTCCGTCAGGGCGACACTGCTGACGGTCTGACAGAGATTATTTTCGAAGGCTCCATCAAGCATGGATGGCATACCTACGGCGTGTCCCATAAGGCGTCACCGACCGAGGTAAAGTACACCGTCACTGACGGATGCACCATGGAAGGTCCTATGTATGAGCTGCTTCCGACGAGCGATTATCATGGTGACAATGTATTTTTCGACACCATCAAGCTCGGTCAGAAGGTCCGTCTTACCGAATCTGCGGGCAAGCTGAAAGGCGTGATTACGTCGTCCAGCTGCGAGGAGGAGAATTGCGGAATGCCTGAGGACTGGGAGTTCTCGCTGAAACTGCGCGCTCCGGCGACAGCTGCTGCCACGGAGGATGCCGGCCACAGTTCCACGATCGGCGACCCTGTTACGGAAGAATCGCAGAAAGCAGGCGGTTCCATCTGGGGACTCATCCTGGAGGCCATTCTCTGGGGCTTCGCAATGCTGTTGACCCCATGCGTCTTCCCTATGGTGCCGATGACCATTTCTTTCTTCATGAAAGGTTCATCCACCCCGGCAGCCGGACGTTTCAAGGCATTCATGTACGGCCTGTTCATCGTCCTGCTCTACACCGTGCCTATCTCCGCCATCATCGGCATCACCTACCTCTTCGGCGGTGCGACCGTTACGGCAGACATATTCAACTGGCTGGCAACGCATTGGCTTCCCAACATCATCTTCTTCATAGTATTCATGGTGTTCGCGGCATCGTTCTTCGGCGCATTCGAAATCACCCTGCCGTCATCATTGGTGAACAAAAGTGACAAGAATTCGGACAAGGGCGGCCTTGCAGGCATCTTCTTCATGGCATTGACCCTCGTGCTGGTATCATTCTCCTGCACCGGTCCGATCGTCGGTTCCGTCCTCATCAAGTCCACCCAGGGCGAGTTCTGGACTCCGATGGTGACAATGCTGGCGTTCTCGGTAGCCTTCGCATTGCCTTTCACCATCTTCGCGATGTTCCCGTCCCTCCTGAAGAAACTCAAGAGCGGCAGCTGGTTGAATTCCGTAAAAGTCGTACTCGGCTTCATCGAGGTGGCGCTAGGCTTCAAGTTCCTGAGCGTGGCTGACCAGACGTACCACTGGGGACTTCTAGACAGGGAAATCTACCTTGCCATCTGGATTGTAGTGTTCACATTGCTAGGTCTTTACCTTCTCGGCAAGATCCGTTTCGAGGCCGACAGCGAGGTAAAACACATCGGCGTCTTCCGTTTGGCGCTGGTAATCATTGACTTCACCTTCGTCGCCTACCTCATCCCGGGAATGTTCGGCGCTCCTCTCAAGGCGCTCGCCGGCTACCTACCTCCAATCGAGAGCCAGGACTTCGTCGTATGGAACACGCGCAGCGGTTCAATGCCTTCGGCCGGCCCTGTGTCTCAGGTCAATGAGAATAAATATGGTCTGGAAATGCCTCTGGGTCTCTCAGGCTATTTCAATCTGGATGAGGGACTTGCAGCAGCCAAAGCGACCGGCAAGCCTGTTTTCGTAGACATTACCGGTCACGGATGTGTGAATTGCCGCGAAATGGAGCAGCGTGTATGGAGCGACCCGCGTGTGCTGGAAATCCTCCGCAACGATTATATCCTCGTGGCCCTCTACACGGACGACAAGACAAAACTACCTGAGTCCGAATGGGTTACAGCTGAAAACGGCAAAGTCCTGAAAGATATGGGCCGCATCAATTCCTACGTCGCCCGCAATCATTTCGGTGTCAATGCCCAGCCGAATTACGTCCTTCTTTCACCAGACGGCGCCCAGCTCATGCCGATTCGCGGCTATAATCTGGACGTCGACGGATTTATAGAATTCTTGAAATCTGGATTAGCGAAGGTTGCCAAGTAGATTACTTGACAATTCCTTCACTATCAATAAGATATCCCTCAGAGGGGGCTTCTTTCAGGGTTTGGAAATTATGAGTTTCATCCCTAAGGATGCCCCCTTTTCCGTGTCCTGATGTTCCGCTGTTGGTCTTGATGTAATCTCCGCAGATAGCGAAGTCCCAGTCAGTTCTTTCGGCCCATGCCTTATCCTCTTCCTCAGACAGGAAAGTACTGGCACCGACTGTCTCGCCGTCCTTGATGGAGAAATAGACCCATTTGCCTTCCTCAAGGCCACGGATGGTCACCTCTGTCGCAATGGCAGGCACTTTGCTTTCGCCCTGCTTGCAGGCGCAGCACAGACATGCCGCGAGGATGGACAATATTATACTAGCTTTTTTCATTTCAATACGATTTATTCAAGTTTAAGACTTCCGTCCGGTGCATAGACATATTTCAGTTTGATGGTTCCGTCCTGACGGTTATAGTCGGAGAATCTCATCTTCACATACTTGCCGTCCGCAGTCTTCAATACGAGAGGTGCCGCTGCCGGCTGACCGGACTGACCGAGCCACTGCACCTTCGAATATGATGTCGTCTTCGCAGCCACGGTTTCAATGCTGAAGATATTGTTGCCGCTCTTTATTTCTTTACCGGCAATGTCATTGCACACATAAACCTTTGGAGATGAAGGATTTTCACGATAATCATATACGGAGAATGCAAGCATTTTCCCGGTTCCCAATTCCCTGCCACGTTTATTGCGGCTGACTGTGAGGAAGAACTTAGGTTCCTCGGAGTCATGGATATTCTGGACATAAGAACTGAAATCGAAAGCGAACTCGATTTCCGGACTGCCGCTGCTCCCCTGCATCGGATAATCCCCGCCCTGATAATTGGCAATCGGCACGAGATAATCATGGACAGGAATATTGTCCGAAGCCTTGTTGGAAACGCCGATTCTGAATGAAAGGTCATTTCTGGACGTATAGTTCAGTTTCACGCGGAACACCACCTTAGGCTCACGGTATTCCACATCGGTTCCGCACATGTCGCGGCTCAGTTCGCTGTTCGTCCTGTCACTCTGCTCCCAGAAATAATACGGCAGATAGTAACGTCCTCGGTCATGAGCGAAATGGTCCTCTCCCCAGGTATTGCAGACGATGAACGCGCCCTTGGTAAGAGATCCGTCAGGTGCCGTGAATTCCACAAGGTCATCATAGCCCACGATAGTCATGGCATGTGCTCCGTCAGGTGCGAGCTGGGTAAGCAACGCCTTATAGCCTGTGGCGGACGGTCCGGTATAATTGGTATTGATCTTCCAACCGCTTGAACGTGAAGAGAATGTCACGATACCGCCAGGTTTTCCAGGTTCTCCGCGATTCCAGAGATAATTGCGCACTTTGTCGATGCCGGCACGGTCTATAACCTCGAACGTGCGGATCTTGCTCACCCTGTAATGAAGCGCTTTCAGATAACTTTCATATCCTGTAGTCCACTTGAACTGATAGCTCGAATATTGCGACGGGAAATCCGCTTCGGTGGCAATGCCGCCCTCAAATGCTATCTGGAGGCCTTCCGTTCCGAGAGAGCCCTCATCCTGGCCGTCATTTATAAAGTTCCATGTATACAGGTAGCTGAACTGGTAATCCTTGCTGGCCGACGCATCCCTGTCCAGAAGACGGTTCATCTCGTAGGTAAACATGTAACCGATGTACGAAGCCTGCGCACAGGAGCCTCCGATCTGGTTGATGAGCGGCGGAAAATATTTCAATTTCGAGTTGTCAACCCCCGCGGGCATACTTTCCTGAGCCCGCACACTCACGGCGCCGGCCCCCAAGACAAGGAGGGCCGCTACCGCAATGATTGTTTTACGAATAGATGCTATTGCCATGATAATCTCTTGATTGTCTTTTTGATTTCTGCCTGGATCTGCTGCGGGATGTCGGTACCGTTTACAAGCATACCGGAAAGCGATCCGATTATTTCACCGCGACGGACGGACTGCTCATACCAACCGAGCGTCTCACATGCCACCGTGCGGACATATAAGTCATCGGAAGCATCTCCGACAATGTGGAGAAGCGGGTCGACAGCGAATATGCTTCTTCCGTTACGGAATGTCCTGATGTCGTTCACTCTCTTCTTCACAGGTTTTTCCTTATCAGCCGCGCCCTCGGTGCTCTTGCTGTAATGTCCTGTGCCTGAAAGCAATGCCACCGCATCGTCAGCTGCGTGTCCGGAAGCTCTCACCATCTCCGGATGAGCTTTCTTGAATGCCTTGACATCAGGGATAAGGGATGTGTCTCCAAGCGCCGCTGCCATTCTGACGGAATTTCTGGCAACCACCTCATAGATATCTTCCAATCCTATCCTGACATAGGTCGCGAAATCAGCATCCGGGTCTGTGGCCAATGTATTGAAGGCATGAATACGGACAGTCCATGACGGGTCACCGAACATTTCCGCTGCGCGTTTGTGTGCTGCCTTGGCATCAATATACCCCAGATGGGTGATTCCTGCGCATCTGAGCAATGAATTGTCAGAATAAGTATATTTCTCCCAGACGGAAGGATTCAACTCATTGAAGACAAGATCATTGTGAAGTCGATCGCGGAGTTTTTCCTCTGCTCTGTCATGAGGTGTGAATCTGAAAGTCGGGTCACCTATAAGATGAGACTCCAGATATGCGACCTCTTTCTGCCACATGCCGGCACGCTCCCCTATCGAGAGATAGCCCATCAGCTTGTCTTCCCATTTGTCCTGAAGGACATTGACAGTATTTCCTTGAGCGACAATGCACTCCCCATCACCGAACACATGGCATCCGGCCACGTATCCCTCCCTGTTGTGGAACGAGCCGTTGTAGCAGGCATTGAAGACAATCATCTTCGCATTGCTATTGCCTTTCATTATGTCGTCCAGAAAAATGTTTGCCAGGGCATATTCCAATGAATCTGCTGCAGCATAGGCGGCCATTGCAGAGTCGGAGAAATCCTTACGGGATAGTCTGTATTCCTGCTCTACGGCTTCTTTCATAAAGTCTTCCCCGTGGCCTTTTCCTGCATAATATTTATAGGCTTCAGCGAGTGAGCGTCTAAGATAATCCATGTCCTCGTCCAGGTTATCCGCCACCTTGCTTTCGTTAATATATTGGGTATCAGGGGCTCCATGTTCACTGAAGACGAACAGGTCCACGTCCTTGCGGGCCACTTCACTGAGGAGGTTCCATTTCATGTGCCTGTCCTCGCGGAAATTCAGGAAACGGTTATGCGAAGCCTGACTGAAAACGTAAGGGAAATATTCCCTGAACACGACCGGTTTCTGGCGCCACAGCGTAAGACAATCGGAATTATATCCGTGTCCGGCAAAGAAGGTGAGATTGTCGAGTGCATTGTTCTGCCGGTGCGCATCCACTACCTTACGGAGATACTTGCGCATTATCTCATATTTGTCACCTTTCATCACTGCTGGCACTTTCATTCTGGCAGAATAGATATCCGGACGGAGATGCTGCGCCCCCTCTTCAGAAAGCCTGTAATAAAACACGTCAGTTTCCACAGTGTCACGGCATATAAAATCGAAGCTCAGATCGAAATCATCATAGAACCTGTCCGACGGCACTGAAGATTCTTCCATCGGCCATGTCTCCTCATTCATCTTGAATGCTGTGGTAAGATGCTGTCCCTGACGCACTTTGACTATAGGAACATCACCGGCGAACACCACGCCTTCAAGTCTGGGCTTCTTCCCGGCAAGAGCAAGTATCTCTGCCTTCACTTCTTCCGGTCCCTTCCAGTCCGCACTGATGATATATGTTCCAAGTCCTTCTTCCTCAAGAACCTGCTTATAAGCATGGAATTCTTCCGCACACTTGGAAAGAGTCTCGCTGTCGGTTATGATGGCAAATGCCGTAGGTGATTTCACACCGCATTTCTCGACTTTGACCTGCGCCGCCGCTATTGACGCAATGCCGCAGAATATAGCCGCCGCTATAAATTGTTTAATCAGAATATTTCTCATAATTCTATATCCCTCATTGAATTACAGTTACCAGGCAACCTATCTCAAATAATCTCCAAGACGGTTCTTTGTCTTGACAAGTTCATTCCTCAATGCTTCCGGCATCTCTTCGCCTGATTTCAGGTACGCGTCGATTCCGTCCACGATGTCCTTCCTGTTCCACGCCCTGATGAACCAGCCGAGGACTTCTGCGCACTGGACGCGAGCGTTCTCGACTTCTCCGGAATCACGGACGATTGCAAGCAAGCTTTCAGCATACTGCGGATAAGGCTGGTTACGCATACCTCCAATGTAGAATTTACGGTATCCGTTATTCTTGTCTCCAATGATTTTACCTGTCGAAGATTCTATGGAGAATGCAGCTCTGAAGCAATTATCAGCTTTCTTGTGGAAAAGATCCCTGTCATAAATCCAGTCTGCCTCTGCAAATTTCTTCTCGAATTCTTTAATGAACAGGCTGTCCGGGAAATGGGCGCATACAAATCCCACGTTATGAGCCACACGAAGGGAATTGTAATCACGCATATAGAGGTCAGCCAACTCGGCAGCCATTTCCGGAGTGCCGACTTTGCCCATGAAGAATGCGGACTTCCTGCGAATGAACTCGTAAGGGTCGTCGGCACCGTCTTTCAGGACTTTCTCATAATTGCCGTCATTGTAATGTTCCAGAAGGTGAAGGCATTGCAGACGGAGCATATATTCGTCACTCTCTTTCCAAGTCTTCAGGAGAAGCGGCGACAAGTCATTGTAATTCAATGCATATAGTTTGTGCAATGCAAGTCCTCTGATGTCGCATGGATATTTAGGCGAGGTGAATTTCAGCCAATATTTGCAATTCGTATTATGCAAATCAGGGCGAAAGGCATCCTCAGAAGCCGTAAAGTGGAACGTAGGGTCGCCTAAAATATGCGATTCCAGAATATTGACCTGCTGCATCCATTCTCCCACACGATAGCCTTCGGTGAGCATTCCCATAAGATCGGATGAAGACTTGTCCTGCAGGACATTGACGGAGTTTCCAATGCCGACAAGAGCATTGCCCTCGGAGAGGATATAACGCGATGCAATGCAGTCATCCTCACGGAAATCACCATTGTAGCAGGCATCGAAAATCGTCATCCTGACATTCGGTTTCGCTGCCGCAATGTCATCCAGCATAATGCCGGTCGCCGCATCATAAAGCGAGTCCTCCGCCTCGGTTTTCGGATTATTCCAATCCTCGATCCAATCGCGGGTGATGCCATATTTCTTTACAATGTCTTCGATTACGTTTTCCGCATCCTTGCCACGGCTCACCGCGGTCCGGATTCTCTGGCGCATGCGATACTTGGCATCGTAATAGTAAGCGTCGGTTTCATTGGCACGTGGAGTTTCTGTAACGTATTGTCTTTCAGGGACTCCATGTTCATGGAAAAGAGCAAGATCCAGGTCATTCCGGGCAATTTCGCCGAGAAGTGTACTTTTCACGTCCGGATACATTGCATAGAACAGGAACTTCGCGCCGTCAGAGCCGTTGTCAAATGCCGCAGGCATCTGTTCCTTCAGGGTTATGGTTTCATCCTTCCACGCAGCGAGACTGTTTGAGAATGAGCCGCTTCCGCAATATGACATCAGGTGGTCCAGAGGGTTTTCCTGTGATTTCGCTGCGGCAGCTTTGATGAGATAACGAGAAATCTCGCCGTATTTATCCCCTCGTTTTTCCGATGATTTGATTCGTCCGGTATAGATGTCACAGCTGATGTGTTGCGGCGACTCGGCGGCAAGATTGTAGTAAAAGAAGTTCCGTTCCACACTGTCGCGCCCCAGGAAGTCAAACTTCAAATCGAAGTCATCATAGAATCTGTCGGATGGAACGGAAGAATCCCTCATCGGCAAGGTCTCATCCATCTTGAATGCAGAAGTGAGGTGCTGGGCACCGCGGATCATTGCGATCGGGACATCGCCGATGAAGACCGCGCCTTCCAGTGCTCTCATCTTATGATAGAGCATCAGGCTGTCTTTCAACTCATCCGGATTCGTCCAATTCCTGGACACCACGAACGCATCAAGTCCATCTGCACAGACGGCCGAGCGATAAGTTTCTATCGCCGTCTTGCAGTTGTTAAATGTCTGAGGGTCAGTGACAATCGCGAATGAACGTGTCTGGGCAGTCATTGTAGCTGCCGTAAAGACGGCTACTGCCGTCAATAAAGTTTTATATGACATCTAAACCCTTAAATATTAATAGTGTGATTCCTATTGTTTTGGTTATCAGTTATTCAGGAATATCTGTTTCTAGAACAGGATTCCGAAAGTTGCAGAACAGAGAATTCTATCCTTGTCCAGGTCCAAAGCACTTATGTATGAGGCTTTCGCGCCCAATACCCAGTTGACTTTCTTACCTGAAGAAACAGTCCAGTCGACTCTGCCGCCTGCCTTCAAGTAACTTGCATTCAGCCAGTCACTTTGGTCATTCATCATAGCTACGGGAGCAGGATATACCTTTGCGCTTAGGCAAGTGTAGCCATCGCCCAGTCCCACTGCGTATCCCGCATGGAGACCGACGAGAAGAGATGACTTCCTTATCTTGAAATGCTTGTCGGCTATGGCTCCTGCATAAATTCTCATGGCATCTGACGTTGATGCCGGTGAGAGATAGCTCTGGTTGAATATTTCGAATCTGGCTTCTCCGCCAACCTTCCAGCTGTAGCCTTTAGGGTCGGAAGCTCCGAAAAGGTGGTCGTAACCGATGGCGGCATTGATTCCCGTGAAAGTGGTCATTTCATTTTCATTGAGAACCATCCATTCCTGCTGATAGGCTGTCGTATTCAGTTTCTGGACATATTCAATACCATCTGTAAGGCTGCACAATACGTTGAGTGCCAGTTTATTGGACTTATTCTTACCGAAAAACCATGCAGCATCGAATGTAATGTCGTTTTCTTTGATGGAGCCAAGCCGCTTCGGCAGTTTAGGATTCTCTTTTCCCATGGTGGTACGATGTTCGAATCCAGCTTCAATGAACAGGCTTTCGCCCAACGAGTACTGAAGCGCTCCGCCATATCTGTTCGTACGGTAAATATGAGTCTTCATACCATCGTTTCCACCGACCTTGTTCTGGGTACTTTCTCCAAGACCGCGATGCTGCCACACCTTAGGATCAGCCCAATTGTTGTTATTCGATACCGTAGCGCGTTCAAAACCATTGGTATAGGTTCCGCTAAGTCCAAGCAGGCTCTGTCCCAGACGCACTGCCACAGACGGAGTGACTTTAATGCCGTACTTGTATGTTTCGCCTCGCGGATCAAGCTGCTTCGCTCCGACTTTTGTGGTGTAGTCCACTTTCACGCCGAAAGACACCCTGTTCCACAGAACAGGTGATGACAATCCTGCATTGAGCAGATACTCCTGCTTGTTCCAACCGCTGGATTTGTCATCAACCGGATAGTACGGCATATTGTCCTCCAGTTCGTACATCAGCACGTTATAGAGGGCATCGTTTTCAAAGATGTTTCTAAAAGAGAATCCGCCCGTTGTCAGGAATTTGCCTATATATGCGGCACCTGACGTACCCACAGAAATCTCTGAACCGCTTTTGCCTGTACCTATCTTTCGATATTCGCCAAAGCCTCCATCATAATTGATATTCAGCGTACTGAATATTCCGTATGGCTTGAATGCGAGACCTGCAGCAGAAGAACTGCCGTACCAAAGAGAATTTCTGATGGCGGTCTCTTGCAGAACTGTATTTCTCGGGGTTCCCGAAGGCTCGGCAGCCTGGGCCGAAATAACGCCCAGACTGACAAGCATTGCGGAAATTGCTATAATTCTCTTCATTTCGAATTGTTGATTTTACTTATTTATCCAAGTGTTCCAAGAAGGGACTTTGGCGCCATATCTTCTGAGCTGAGGATCCTTCTTGACTTCGAAGTCATTGGAAGTATTGTTGGTGTCCTGATAAACTTTCGTGCCGTCAGGACGGGTCTCCTTGATTTTTCTCGCAATACTTTCACCAACGTAAGAACCTGAACACCAGATTGCTCCTGCATCAAGGGCTGTAGGCAGTCCCAATACACTCATTCCGGATTCATTGTTGACAGCCTGAACAGCATCAATCACGTCGCTGATTGCAATTTCTCTTGCAGTTCCCTGGTAGTCAGCATTTGTAGCAGTGATGAAATCTTCATTTTTAAGAGGCTTTGATGGCTTGAAGAGTACATACCTTGAGCCATCGGTAGATGTAAGCCACTGCGGCATTGCATATCCAGCCTGAACAATCTTCTTCATATTGATAGCTGGATTGTCAGTCAAAAGGATTCCGTTGAAAGTTGTCTCTTTTTCGATGGCCTCGAATTCCGCTCCTGTCAAATCTACAGGTGAAAGGCCTTTCGAAAGATTCTCGGCCTTATGGTTGGTGGCCCACTGTGCGATTACAAATGACTCTCCCGGCTGAACAGGGTAAGTCTTACCATCACCTGGAAGCTGCCATATGACCCTTGCAAACACATACTGATCAGCATTTTCGATCGGCCACTCATAAATAATTGATTTATCGTAATTTGCAAAAACTGTCTCTGCAATGCAAAGGCCATCGGCATAAACGACTTCCGTACTATTATTGTAAATCTCATAGAATTGGTCACGGAAATAGAAATTAGCCGGATCAACTCCTGTGTAATAAATCTCTTTGAATACGAGAGCCGCCTCTTTTACAGCATCCACTCTTACTACCACTTCCGCTCCATCAGCAAGCAAACTTACATTACTTTCAGAACCTGCGATGGTATATGTAAAACCACCTTGATTCTGAGATGCGCTTACTGATATGGTATATACACCAGGAATGATATCTGTTGCGGTAGCGATACCGTTTTCTGTCGTGGTCTCAATTACTGATCCTGTCGCGAAGTTTGAAATCTTCACACCGTAACTCTCCGGAGACGGAATGCCTGCTGATACGAGTTTAGTCTCATCAACCTTTACGTTTATGCTTATTGTCTTAGTGCCGGTCTTCTGACAACCTACCATCGCCAGAACCGCAAGTACCATTAAGGTGATTACTGAATGTTTCATAACTTTAATATTTTAAGATAAATAACTACTTGATTGATACCTTGAACTCAAATCCGAAAAAGATCGGTATTCCAAGTTCTCCATATTCGCCGGTCTGCTTCGACTTATAGAGCGGACGGCTGTTGAACATGTTGTTCACATAGAATGACGCAGTGAATATATTGCCGATTTCCTTGCTCACATTGAGATTGAAGAGCATTGTCGGGAAATATCTTTCGGCTATGAACCTGTTGTCATTGCGAGTCTGGAACATGTAAGAGAATTCCGGGTCGTCCTTCTTGGACGGATCGAAATCATACACCTTTCCATCCTTGCGGGAAATGTATTTGATGAACATTGTATCATTGCGATACTTAGTCCAGTACTTGCTGTACCAGTTCATCTGTCCTGTGAGCGTCACTGCAAGTCCGACCTGCGGAATGTTGTGAGTGATTCGGAGAGTGGTATTCAACTGCTCCGCATAGCTCGTGGAGACTTCCGGTTCATAAATACCGATATTCTTTTCAGGTGTCCCAACATTTTCTCTCGTTCCGAAAGAATACCCCTTGTTCGTATTCGAGCTGCGCATCCATGCGCCATTGATATAGAAGGAAGTACGGATAGCATCAAATCTTCCGAGATCGATTTCATATTCAATTCCTCTGTTGGTGGACTTGATGTTGTTCAGCGGTTTATAGACTGTATAGAAGAGGTCGTATTCCGCACCTTTCTTCAATACAGGCCGCTGTCCTGCATCTTTGTGGTCCACGTCATAGGTCATCGCATGATACCATTTGAAAGAACTGAGGTCAAGGCCATAATTGTAGCCATTGTCCATTCTCTCGTCATAAGCGGTGACGCTGATGCGGTAGTGGCCACCGAAATTGAAGTCCATACCGACTTCAGCCTTGCGGTTCACAGCGATTTCAAGGTCCTTGTTCACAGCATCGTATATATCTGTTTTCGCTATGAGAAGTTGCTCATTTTCAGGCAAATCTGCGTGCATTCCGTTGTAAAGGATATAGTCGTGGTATGACTTGTTCGGATAGAGGTAGTACGAGGTCGGGGCCTTCGATGTCAGACCATATCCGCCGCGAAGCGTCATCCAAGGGAAGATATCGATGGAAGCATTGATTCGAGGTGCTACTGAATTATGCCCATTGACATTGTCATAACGGACGCCAGCCACGATATTCAATTCCCGCTTTGCGAATTTCCAGTTGAAGTAGTTCTCGGCATAGAGACCCAGCTGGTTGATGAACGGAATATCAGAATAAGGCCTTGCACGATAACCGGATTCAGCATTGCCGATATTCCTGTAAGGAGGGTAATCGTCGTCATAGACAGAACCTTTGCCGAGGTTGCCGTCGGTCTTGAAGTCGGCACCGACCAGCAGTCTCTCGTTCACGGCTCCCCATGTATGAGCGAAATCGGCATTCAATTTCACGAAAGCATTGACTTCCTTGCCATAGATATCATATTGATAGAAATAGCTGTACGGCAGGACCACGCCTTTTACCGAACTGTTAGCCGGTACGTTGGTAATGATATTTCCATCCGCATCTTTAATCTGCGCTCCGGCAATGTTGCTGTATATTTCGCCGTCTGTCATTGACTTGGCATAGAGGTTCAGCGCATTGGTGGCCGTGCTTTCATAATGGGATTTCTTGTCGTTAAGGCTTCCCGAAGCCAGCCAGTTGATGCTGCGCAGCCAGTTTCCATTGATGGATGCACGGCCGTTGGTATTGAACGCGACACCTATGTCATTGGCATAGGACTGGGTCCTGGATGAAGCATCATCAGGATTTAGCTTGCTGCGGTCGCGTCCATAATTCATTGACAAAGACGTAGTTTCATTGACCAATTCCCCTATTCGCACGGTCCAGAGGGCCTTGGCGCTGGCACGCTGGTAGAATGCGTGGTTCTTGGTCAGGGAGTTCTTGCTATACGCGTAGTCGCCGGAGATATTGAGGTCGCCCGCCTTCTTTCCGAGTGAGAATCCCTTTCCAGCCGATGCCTGGTAGATGTTCGGATTGGTCTTGAAACGGATCATGAGCGGAGATTTTCCGGCTCTGGATTTCACCAGCACCGCACCAGACGTGAGGTCGCCATATTCTGCCGACGGGATACCTCTGATGACTTCGATGGATTCAATGTTGTCCGTCGAAAGTGTCCTCACGTCCATGCCTCGCGCCGGTGTGCCGGAACGGCTGTCATCTCCCGAACTTCCGCCTACTACCGGGCTGAGTGTCTGGAGGTTGGCATTGTTGGACATCGGTGCGCCATCGACAATGACGGCTGTTCCGAGGCTGTTCATCACTGATGCAGAATTGGCTGATTCGCCCGGAACGATAGGACGTGCAGTTCTGATGGTAATCGATTGGGAGCTGGACAGATCCGGATTCGACACGGATACTCCCGGAAGCAATGCCATGGCATCTGCCAAGGAACTGGTCTGCATGTGGTCCATCGCCTGCCTGGAGATATTGGACGCGGTACTGCTTCCTGCCTTGTTTCCAGTGGCCACGACCACGACGTCGCTCAATCTGAATGAGGTTTCTTTAAGGGCCAATTTCAATTTCACGTTTTCTCCTGCCTTGGCTGTAAACGTGGTGTCTTTCTGTTCCATGCCATAGAACTGCACACTGACGGTGACAGTACCGGCCGGCACGTCTTTAAGAGAGAATACACCTTTTTCGTCAGTCATTGTATAGAGCTGCGACGGTGTTACCAAAACCGACGCGAAGTCGACCGGAGAGCCGTTCGCAGCAGAAACGACCTCTCCTTGAATGGCGAAAGTCTTCTTGGGAGCGGCAGCCTCAACTGACAGGCTGAAACAGGCAGCAACAGCAATCGTTGCAATCGAAATAAACCTACATTTATCCATGTCCGAAATTATACTAAATGCACTTTTCCATCAAATTAAAATTTCCATCCGCCTCTTTTTCGACACCCTATTTCGCAAATGTATCATTATAATTCAAAATAACAAATACCAAGAAATAACTATTGCAAAAAACGACAAGAAAAACTGTCCGGCGGGACGCAGCCACGGGCTATTTTGTAACTCATTGATAATCAGATACCTTTTAAACAGTAGCGTGGAAACGCAGCCTTTTTTTGGCCACGTTTCCACGCTGCATTTTATAACTAATTGACAATCAGCGCCTCCAAAAACAGAGCGTGGCCGCGTCCCGACAGCACCTCAAAGGAGACGCAAACCAATCAATTTCAATTGGGAAAATATTCATATAAGAACAACGGAAATGCACTCAATACGCTTACGCTTTCTTCAGGCAACACGTACTTCTGCAACTGGGCTCTAAATATTGCCTTCTGAGATACAACATCCTTGTTTTTCGGGTTGGTTAAGATTCCGGTGCACAAAAAATTGGCCTTGACAACATTCTGCGTCTTTATGTGATCCCAATTCTCTGTGCGTGAACAGATTTCATTTTCCGTTGCATCTCGCCTGGTATTCAATGTAAGGAAATCCAGGCTTTTGTAATCGGAGAAACCGTCGGCCATATTCTTGAACGAAATATCCCTGCACTGTTGTCTGCTCACAATATAGGTATAGAACATTGAATCCGGAAGATGCTTCGTGTATCTGATAGCCTCCACCATCGGATAGTTTATATACAACTTCCCGTTTTCTGTCTCATTGTCGAACATATCCAGCATCTCCGAAATCTGCAAGTTCATCTCTTCCAACAAAATGTTCCTATTGTGGAAGTCATAGTCGAATACCAGATAAATCTCTGAGAAGTCAGAACTTTTAGCATCTCCGGAAAATGGGGAATCAGTTCGTCCGTCATACTTTTCGCGAAGCACGGAAACGATATCTCCCGAATCATCCAAATTCTTCAATCTCTGATAGAGCTCGTATATATTATTTCCGAAAGAGCACACAATGTGCTGACTGTCCTTGAAGAACAGTTTTTCAATCGCCCGGAAAAGTTCCGGCTCTCGTTTCTCGCCTTCAAAAACAAACAATATCATACCTTGAATGCGTCTCCTCGGAACAATTTTTCTATATTATGCCCAAACCGAAGTTCTTTCTCCGTACAGTCGCACAAAGCCTTGAGCTTATTGTCATAGACAATGAAATTACAGTCAGGGCGAAGCAAATCATTCGTCATCAAGTATGTGTTGTGTGAAGACGTGAATACTTGACAATCCAATCCGAACAGAAGTTTGCAGACCTCGAATGATAGTTTGAAATGATAAAACGCGTCAAACTCATCAATGAACACAAACGCTGCATTTTTCATTCTCTTTATCCAGTAGAACAACAATTCCAAAGCATGTGTTCCCGTGGAAGAAATCGGATCAAATGGAATTTTCTTTCCGCCGACAATACAGAACAGATTTTTTTCTCCACTTGCAGGTTGTGCAAATTCGAAATTCTGTCCGCTGACCTCTTTAAGAAACCGCTCAAAGTCACGCACTAATCCATTCTGAATGATGAATTCATCCAGAAGTGCACTCGTGTTCTCCAATCCGATGAACTCACGGGTTTCCAGACATCTGAACCAAAGCATCCCATTCACGAACTTGTTCAGTTGGAGAAGATAATTATCTCCTGCAAGCGGATAAGACGTGATAAGAAAATTTACAATGGAAATATTGTTCGCATTGTCTGCAAGGTTGTGACGGACTGCGTCACCCATAGGAAACTCATCGTTGTAAAAAGATAGTTTGCCGTCAGCTCTTCTGAAAACCGGATTGCCGTCAACAGCCAGATTCTCATATTTCAACACTCCCATAAAGTCCTTGCCATAGCAATATTCCACGACCTTCCCGTCGAAGATGAATGTGTATTCAAAATCGACAATCAGTTCCCGACTGCCTGCATAGGTAAAATTAAAATAGTAATCCGGCTTTTTCCACTTTTGGGAAAGGTGATTGACTATATCAAAAATTGCAAGGCTGAAATTTGTCTTGCCGGAACCGTTCGGGCCATAGATGATACCGTTCTTGATAATACCATTCTTTATGGCAAAAGCATTGAACGTATAGTTGCTGTGGCGGGTCAAATCAATTTCTATCCTATCTTTGAACCCTCGGAAATTTCTTACGGCAAACTTTGCAAGCATATCATTTCTATTTTAGTTTCCGTTGCAAATATAATGATTTTTCAGAATATCCGTAAAAAAATTACGGGTAAAATCCAACACTTTTAGATGAAATGTTATTATCTTTGCACTGTCGGAACTGTATGGCTGACAGAGACATCGGACAATATACCAACTCCATGTCACAGAAGTCATTATAGAGTGCCGACAGACATACTATAGACGTTACTGACGTTTTTCTTTCACGATACAAACTTGGCGGTTTGACGAATTACAGAAAGAGGAAGCGGCAACGGGAACGTCCACATGCGATGACACATCAGTCATCCGCGCCGGTGAAAGGCGTGGAGATTTGCTGTATATCATCCTGGCGTGGGCTATTGCGTTGCTTATCTTTTCTGAAGGGCACGCCAAGGCCTGTATCGTGGGATAAGCAAAAGCAAGACTCCCACGTCTTTTTTGTATCTGCCATTCTGGGGAGGCATTGGCAACAACACACAAACTAATGATTGGAAACAACTATCCAGATGAAAAGCCAGGCTATTGCCCTCCTGAAATCAATTCAATTCTGATAGATTCAAAATCCCCTTTCGCTGTCGCTGAAGGCAGTACCGGCAACGGTCTCAATGTCGGTGTAGCCGGATGGGGAGAAGGCGATAATTTCAGCGGCGATGCCGACTGATAAAACAATGATCAACAAACACTTAAAAACCAATTAATATGAAATCACGATTTCTTGTATTGTGTCCGACATTGGCGGTTCTGCTTGCCGGATGCGCGAAAGAGCCAGTCGTGGAACCATTTGTAGATGATTCCGATCTCATACCGCTGAACATCGACGGTTCCATCAACCAGATTCAGACCAAGGTCAATGCTGCCGGCTTCGTGGACAAGGACGCGCTGGGCCTCTTCGCCGTGAACTACAGCGAGGAAAACACCGTCGCAGGCACACTTGCCGACAACGGAAACCAGGCCGACAACGTCAAGTACGTCTTTGACGAGGCCGCCAACAAGTGGACCCCGACGAAAAAAGTCTATTACAAGGACGTCAATACCAATGTTGACCTCTACCTCTATTACCCGCACCAGTCATCCGTGACCGAGGTCAATGCCGCAAACTTCGAAGTGCAGAAGGACCAGAGCTCAGCCGCTACCGCATCATCCCTCTCCGGATACGAGGCCTCCGACTTTCTCTGGGGCAAAGCGGTCAATATCACCCCTTCCGAGAACAAGGTCGCAGTCCAGCTGTCGCACAAGATGGCCGCTGTCAATGTCGTCCTTGTGGAAAAGGAAGGTTTTGCTGAAGGCGAATTCGCATCCCTCGAAAAAGGAATCATCCTGACCAATACCACCCGCAAGGCCAAGATCAATTTCGCGACCGGCGAGGTTTCCGCTTTGGGCAATGCCCAGCAGGACGGTATCGTGATGTGCCCGCAGAGCAGCGGCTCATTCAGGGCAGTGGTAGTTCCGCAGACCGTGGAAGCCGGCGAGAAGCTGTTTGCGATTACCATCGACGGCGTGTCATACGGCTTCAGAAACAGCGCTACTTCAGTAACTTACGCTGCCGGCAAGCAGACGGATGTCACCATCAACATCAAGAAGAAAACTCCGGCAGGCGAATACGAACTCACCCTCGGCGACATCAAGATTGCCGACTGGACTGAGGATAAGAATACTCACGGAGGAGAGGCCCGTCAATACTTCGTGGTAAATCTTACCGAGGCAGGAACGCTTGGCAAGGTGATTCGCAGTTTCAAGAAGAACCCGGACAAGATCAGAAACCTGAAGGTTTCCGGCCCGATTACCACTGAGGATTTCTACTTTATGCGTGATTCAATGGCGATTCTTGAGGCGATTAACCTGAAGGAGGCTAAGGTGGTGAATGCGAGATTTGACTATGAGGGTAAAACAAAGAATGATATTATTCCTTATTATGCCTTTAATGAAAAGAAGACTCTGTCTCATTTCTCGTTTCCGGAGAAAATTTCATACATTGGGGCATATGCATTCTCTAACACAAGTCTTTCAGGAGCTTTGATAATCCCTGATGATGTTATTGAAATTGGCAGTAACGCATTTGAGAAAACCTTGATTGGCAGCGTCTCTTTTTCGCCAAGACTTAATAGAATTGGTTATTCTGCATTTGAGCAGTGCTCTTCCTTGACAGGAACATTGACACTGCCTCAAACATTGACATATATAGGCCCTCACGCGTTTGAAAATTGCTCATTTACTGGAGAACTACACTTGCCAAATAGTTTGGAATATATTGGTGGAAACGCGTTCTATGACGCAGGATTTTTCGTAGGAGGGCTACGGATTCCCAATAAAATAACAGAACTGTATGGCTTTACATTTGGGTGTAATTTTAAGGAGAATTCATTTAGGAATGGAACACTTGATTTAAATAATGTAACAAAATATGGTGCTTATGATTTCATGAACTGCGCTTTTATTGGAGAGTTAATAATACCAGAAGGAACCGTTGAGATTCCTAATAATTGTTTTTTTTATAATAATCATCAAGGAGGTACAAATCTCACCAGTGTAGTGCTTCCTAATTCGTTGCGAAGAATTGGAAAAAATGCATTTGATGGACAGCAAAAAATATGTAAAAATATTGTTTTTCCCGAGGGTTTAATATTAATAGGGCAAAGTGCGTTCAATAGTTGTTTTCAAATACCTAGTATAGAATTACCTTCAACAATACAGGTGATAGGTCAGACTGCCTTTAGAGGCTGCCCTAATCTCTCAAACATCATCTGCAATGCCGTAGAACCACCGTCCGTTATGAAAGGTGCCTTCGATGGCGTAGCCAAAGACAATTTCACAGTAGAAGTCCCGGCGCAGTCCGTTACACGTTACAAGACCGAATCCGGCTGGTCGGATTTCCGCAGAATTGTAGCTCACCATGATTTCTCAGTAAGCCGAGACAGAATTCGCACACTTAATGCTGCTGAATCGAGGACATTGATTTTGCGTGCCCCCGCGAATTTTAACTGGAGCATAGAAAGCAAGCCTGACTGGGTGACTGTTACCCCGTCATCAGGCACTGGCAAGTCTGACATCACGGTCTCTGTGGATCAAATGGCCCGCACAACTGATCAATTTGAAGTAAATGAAGGCTCATTTAATTATCCATCATACAAAAAATATGCAGGCAGAAGCGGCGAGATTGTCTTCAGGCTTGAGGACAAGGACTATACCTGCACATTGGATGTGGAGCAATATGATGCGGATTACTCCGATGGCGAAGTCATGACATTGAATACGGCGACCAAGGGCCCTGGCATTGACATCGTCTTTATCGGCGACGGCTATGATGCCAAGGACATTGCCAAAGGCACATTCAAGCAGAATACCGAGTACGGCTTCAAGCATTTCTTCGGAATCGAACCATATTCTACCTATAAAGATTATTTCAATGTCTATGCGGTCGTTTCCAAGTCTGACGACAGCGGCATCGGTACGGTCAACACAGTGATTGACACCAAGTTCGGCAGCTATTTCACGCAGAACCGCATAAAGGCTCCAGCTGCTGACAAATGTTTCAAATGGGCGAAACGGGCAGATGCCTCGATGGACCTCAGCAAGTCTCTGGTGATCATGCTCATGAATACCTCTACATACGAGGGCGTGACCATGATGTATGGAGACGGCTCGGCTATTGCCTGCTGTCCGGTAAGCACTGATGCCTATCCTTATGACTTCCGTGGTATCATTCAGCATGAGGCCGGCGGACATGGTTTCGGTAAACTCGGGGATGAGTATATCTACCATAATGCATTTATCCAGACCTGTGACTGCAAGGATGGCTGCGAGCACCCGCAGGGTGACGATGACACAAGGACATCTTATGGCATGTACAAATCCAAAGGCTGGTACAAGAACCTCTCCATGACCGCCGATGCCAAGCAGGTTCCGTGGGCGCATCTCATCTATCACAAGAACTACTCCGACAAGGTGGACATGTATGAAGGAGGATATATGCACACACGCGGCGTATATCGTTCTGAAGCAACAAGTTGTATGAACAACAATATCCCATACTACTCTGCCATCAGCCGTCAGGCCATTGTCGAGCGCATCAAGGCATACGCAGGCGAGGCATTTGACTTCGACGATTTCGTGGCCAAAGACTCCTTCGAGGTCGGCACCAAGTCATTGGCAAGAGACTTCGACTGGACCTTCGGCGTGAATCCGAACATGTTCCGCGCGAACGGCGACGGCCCTATCTACATGGGTGAGCATCCTAACGTAAAATAAATTATCAGAACAATGAAAAGATCAATATACCTTATAATTGCGGCAGCTGCATTGATTTCTTGCTCCAAGTCCGAGCCGGCCGAGGTCAATGCCGATGAACTCCGGTTCGACATCTCTTATCCTGCCACGAAAGCGACCGCTTCCTCTTTCGAGAACGGTGACGCGATTTCACTCTATGCAGTGGAATATGCCGCAGACGGCACCCAGATGCCTCTTCAGATCGGCGGAAACTATCTGAATAATGAGAAGATAACTTTCAATGGCTCCGCTTGGACTCATTCAAGGCAATTATTCTGGAGCGAGCGCCCATGCGATTTCTACGGCATCTATCCATATCAGAATGTGACCTCCATCGAAAGCTATCCGTTCTCGGTGGCGACTGACCAGTCCGGCGACGGCTACGAGGCTTCCGACCTGCTGTATGCCTATACGGAGAACGTTTCCCGTTCAGCCGGTGCCGTAAGTCTTCAGTTCCAGCACATTATGTCCAAGTTGGTGGTGAAGCTTGAAAAGGGGCCGAAGTTCGAGGGAAAGATTCCTGACGACGTGGTCGCGCACATCTACAATACCAATGTGGAGTGCACTGCGAACTTCATTACCGGTTCAGTGGAGAAAAACGCTTTCGGAGCGAAGAACACCATCACGATGAAGAAGCTCAGCAATGAGCAGTTCGAGGCCATCCTGGTTCCGCAGAACCTGGAAAGGAGCACCCCGCTCATCGAGCTGACCATGGGCGGCATCGCCTACCTTCTCGACTACTCCCTGAGTTTCCGCGCCGGCTATGTCCACACCGTAACCATAACGCTGAACACATCCCCTGACCAGGAACAGATTGAGATTTCCATCGACCCGTCAGTCAACCCTTGGAAATAATTCCGGTCGACATAGATAATCAAGGTGTGGAAACGCAGCAAGTATTTGCCAACTTTCCACACCTCTTTTTAAATCAAAAATCGCTATCTTTGCAACTTGAAACAATAGAACCTGTAGAGAGTTATGGCAGAGAGCAATTTTATTGATTACGTCAAGATATATTGTGCTTCGGGACATGGGGGCGCGGGATCGGTGCATCTGCATCGCGCCAAGTATGTGCCTAAGGGAGGACCGGACGGAGGAGACGGCGGAAGAGGCGGACATATCATATTGAGGGCGAATCCACAATTCTGGACATTGATCCATCTGAAATACAAGAAATTCATCAAGGCGGAAAACGGAGAACATGGCGGAGCGGCGCTTTGCAAGGGTAAACAGGGCAAAGACATTATCCTGGACGTGCCTGTGGGAACCGTCGTGAAGGACGGAGAAACCGGAGAGGTGCTGTTCGACATGATGGAACCAGGCGAGGAGAAGATTCTCTGCAAGGGAGGACGAGGCGGACTGGGAAACAACAATTTCAAGTCGGCAACGCAGCAGACCCCGAGATACGCGCAGCCTGGAGAAGACGGACAGGAAGGATGGTTTATCCTTGAGCTGAAAGTACTTGCGGACGTGGGACTCGTCGGATTCCCTAATGCAGGAAAATCCACATTGCTTGCAGCGATTACTTCAGCCAAGCCCAAGATTGCGAACTACGCATTCACCACATTGGAGCCGAACCTCGGAATCGTGAGATACCATGACGACAAATCATTTGTCATGGCCGACATACCGGGAATCATCGAGGGCGCGCATGAGGGTAAAGGCATAGGACTCAGGTTCTTACGCCACATCGAGCGCAACTCCGTACTGCTTTTCATGGTATCGGCAGAAGAAAAAAACATTGAAAAGGGATATGAAGTTCTGCTGAACGAGCTGAAGATGTACAACCCTGAACTTCTCGACAAGGACAGAGTCCTGGCGGTGACCAAATGCGACCTCATCGACGAGAAGGCAGAGAAAAAGATACGGAAGACTCTTCCGGCGGACGTGCCGACAGTTTTCATTTCATCAGTTACAGGAGAAAATCTCCCGGAACTGAAAGACGAACTCTGGAAAGCATTGAACACTGACATTTAACGGATTATGCATTTCTGGGACATATTGCACAGATGGGATCAGATCCTGACATTGTTCATCAACAGTTTCCACATTCCGGCGACTGACCAGTTCATGATGTTCATGTCGGACAGGGACGTCTGGTTCCCGCTTTATGCCATCATCGCATTCTTCCTTTTCAAGCGGCTCGGCTGGAAAAAAGGAGGAATCGCGATTCTATGCATGGTGCTGACTTTAGTTCTATGCGACCAGACCTCCAACCTTCTGAAATACAGCGTAGCACGATTACGTCCATGCTACAGCAGCCAGATGCTGTTCGGCGGACTGCATGTCCTGGAAAACAGAGGCAGTTTCTTCGGATTCTTCTCGGCACACGCCGCCAACGCGTTCGGATTGGCAATGTGCTCCTCAGTTTTGTTCCGCTACGACAAGAAGCACACCTACAAAGCATTCATTATCACGATATTCACCTGGGCGGCATTGCTGTCCCTCAGCAGGATTTTCGTCGGGAAGCATTACTTCGGAGACATCACTGTGGGCGCCATGATAGGATGCATCTACGGGTTGATTGTCGCCATGGCCGCAAGATGGATGTTCGACAGGTTCATCGACCGCAAAAAAATCCCGTCACCTGAAGAGGCGGCGGGAAACAAAATTTCTTGACGGTTCAGATTACAATTCCGGCACAGTTTTCTCCATCCTCATCGAATGGGAACCTTTAATCAGAATCGTATAGCCGGCAAGTTTGATTTCGGAAAGATGAGCTGCCAGTTCATCTGACGATGCAAACCAGTAAATACGTCTTCCTATCACCTCTTCCGGGATAACTTCCAATGACTTTCCAAACTCTTTTCCAACAAGGAATATCTTATCTACTTCGTTGCCTATCAAGAGTTTCAATATATCATCATGTTCTTCTGCGGAACTATCACCCAACTCTCCCATATCGCCAATCATCACCGCTTTAGCAGGAGCCGACATGCTGAAGAAATTGGCCAATGACGCCCTCATGCTGGAAGGATTGGCATTGTACGCATCCACTATCAGGACATTGCGGTCAGTCTTGACCATCTGCGAACGGCTGTTGGAAGGAACATACTCGGCAATCTTGGCAATCGCATCTTCTTCAGGGACTTCGAAGAACTTTCCGATACATATTGCAGCCAGGGCATTGGCAGCATTATATGCACCTACGAGTTTGGTTTCCAGCACTTTGCCATCATTCATCCTAATACGGAGATATGGGTTTTCAGGCGTAGTTTCCAACACTTGGCAGCCATCTGTCACAAGACCGTAAGGCACGATGGAAAGGCCGGCACGCTGCGAACACATTGACCTGAGAACCTGATCATCCTCATTGACGAAAACCGCCCGCCCGTGGGCATTGACATAATCATAAAGCTGGCCCTTTGCGCGCTGGACGCCTTCGAAGCTGCCGAAACCGAGAAGGTGCGCCTTGCCGACGTTGGTGATGATGCCGTAGTCGGGCTCGCAGACTTGCACCAGCTTCGCAATGTCGTCGGGATGGTTCGCGCCCATCTCAATGACAGCCAGCTGGGTAGCAGGTGTTATCTTCAGCAGGGAAAGAGGCACCCCGATGTCATTGTTGAAATTACCTTCGGTGGCAATGACATTGTACTTGGCGGAAAGCACGGTACGGATAAGTTCCTTGGTCGTGGTCTTGCCGTTGGTCCCGGTAATACCGATTACCGTAAGATGCTCATCTCCAAGCACATGCTCCCTATGATAGCGGGCCAGGTCCTGCAATGTCCGAAGCGTGTCCGGAACAGGTATGATGCGGCTGCGGCCTTCTGCGCCGATGTATTCCGACACATGTGAAGCTATGGGCGCAGATTCATTGACAACGGCGTATGCAGCTCCTGCATCCAACGCTTTGGAAGCATACTCGTTGCCGTCGAAATTCTCGCCTTTCAGCGCGAAGAAAAGTTCACCGCCACGGATGGTGCGGCTGTCAGTGGTGACAGTTCCACACTTGCAGAATATTGAATATAATTCTTTGATTTCCATTATTTTACACCTGTACTTCCAAATCCGCCCTCTCCCCTTTCGGTTTCGTCAAGGACTTCAACTTCCGACCACTCCACATGCTCATGCTTTGCCACGACAAGCTGGGCAATGCGTTCTCCGGGTTCTATAACAAACGGAGTATCAGATAGATTCACAAGCAGAATCTTGAGTTCGCCACGATAATCCGCGTCAATTGTGCCCGGTGAATTGAGGACCGTAACGCCATGTTTCACAGCCAGGCCACTTCTCGGACGAGCCTGACACTCATATCCTTCCGGCAATGCAATATAAAGTCCGGTAGGAATGAGGATGCGCTGTAACGGATTCAGAGTCAGCGGTTCCTGAAGATCCGCGCGGATATCCATCCCTGCAGAGAGCGGAGTCGCATACGCTGGGGACGGATTCGAAGATTTATTGACAATTTTTACTTGCATTATTTTTCGAGTATTTCTTTGTCGTCGTGCGGGAGGACAAGGTTCAAGATGACGCCTACGATGGATGCGAGGCCGATGCCGGCCAATGAGAACGAGCCGAAATCAATCACCGCACCGCCGATTCCTATCGTAAGGATCAATGATGATATGATAAGGTTGCGGGTGGAACCCATGTTCAATCTGGATTCAATCATATTGCTGATGCCGACTGATGCGATGGAACCGAACAGAAGGAGCATGATGCCTCCGAGAACTGCCTGCGGAATCGTCTGGATCACAGCGCCTACCTTACCGATAAGTGCCAGCACCACGGCAGAAACGCCTGCAATGCGGAGTACGGAAGGATCCGTTACTTTAGTAAGTGAGACTGCACCGGTCACTTCTGAATACGTAGTAATAGGCGCGCCACCGAGGAATGCTGCCAGGCAGCATGAAAGTCCGTCGCCGAGCAATGTGCGGTGAAGTCCCGGATCTTTCACGAAATCCTTGCCTGCAATCGAGCTTATGGCATACATATCTCCGACATGTTCAATGATAGGCGCTATGGCTACCGGGGCCATGAAAAGTATTGCCTGCCAGGAGAATGACATGTGTGCGAGCTTAGGAATGGCGAACCACGAAGCCTCTGCCACAGGCGAAAAATCCATTGCCCCCCTGAAGAAAATGACAGACACGACATATCCGGCTACTGCACCGAAAACTACAGGGATGAGTTTCACGATTCCCTTGCCCCAGATGGAGGCCGCTACGGCTACGGCGAGCGATACCAAGGCCAGAATCCAGTTGGATTTCGCCATGTTCACGCCGGAACTTGCAAGTGAAAGACCGATGAGGACAATCACTGGTCCAATGACAATCGGAGGGAAAAGTTTCTTGATGAATCCGATACCGAATGACTTGACCAGCAAGCTCATAAGGACGTAGACAAGGCCGACGGAAACAAGTCCGCAGAACATGCCGGCCATGCCGTAAAGCTCAGTGGCCTTGATGATTGGAGCGATGAACGCAAAGCTGCTGCCCAGATAGATAGGCACCTTTCCGCCAGTCACCAGATGAAAGAGAAGGGTTCCGAGACCGGCTGCAAGCAACGCGATTGCAGGGTCAAGGTGACAAAGAATCGGTACCAGGACAGTGGAGCCGAAAGCCACGAACATGAATTGCACACCCACAATGGTGCGCTTCACAGGGGATAATGTGTGTTCTGCCATATAAACTGAAATTGGTTAAATTTATTTCGGTGCAATCTTATACAATACTCCCGTAATCACCGCAAAAATCATGTTTGGCAGCCAGATGGCAAGCCATGGCGGCATGACACCCGTATACACGAACATTTGGCTGAAGCGCATGAAAAGAATATATGAGAAACTCAGCGCAATTCCTGTCGCGAGGTTCCATCCGATTCCTCCGCGCTTCTTTCTGGAGGAGAGGGATACACCCATGATTGTCAATATGAAAGCAGAAAATGGCAGGGAGAATCTGGTATGTTTCTCTATCAATGAATATTTCACATTGGGGTCTCCCCTGAGCTTCTGCGTCTCTATAAGTGCTTCCAATTCTTCATAAGGCAGGTCTTCCACGGTGTTCTTCTTGCGGAAGAAGTCCGTGACCGTGAGGCTGATGACGGTGTCGAGCTGGTCGCCGCACTTCACAATGTCCTCCATTCCTCCTTCGTTGTAATCCCGGATGAAATATTTTCTCAATTTCCATCCGCCCAAAGTGCTGTCCCACACGGCTCTTTCAGCGGAAAGCTTGGAAACCAACTGGTTGTCCTTTATGGTTTCAAGCGTGAACTTGTATGCCGTATTGTTGTATTTGCTGAATTGTTCCACGTAAACGAACTCGCCGGGCGCTATCTGATAATGGATATTGCGTTCCGACGCCTGGGCTCTCTTTTTAGTGTATTTCGCCTCGAATACATGCCGTTCGGCATTGGCCCGCGGAATCACAATCAAATTGAGGCCCAGCGACAAAAGGGCAATGACGGTCGCAGAAAATATATAGGGCAACATCATCCTGTGGAAACTGATGCCGCATGACAGTATCGCAATAATCTCGGAATTCGCCGCCATTCGCGACGTGAAGAATATGACCGTAATGAACACGAACAGAGGGCTGAACATATTCATGAAATACGGGATAAAATTCACGTAGTAGCTGAAAACAATTTCATTCAACGGGGCTTGTTTCGACACGAAATCATCGATTTTCTCACTGATGTCGAAGATGATGACGATTCCGATTATCAGCAGGATCGCGATAAAGAATGTCATCATGAATTTCGTAATGATGTATCTGTCAAGTCTTTTCGGAAACATTGCCATCAACAGCTTTAAAGTCTTGTCATTATACGTTTAACCGTGGCGTCTTTCCATGACTTGAAGTCGCCTGCAAGTATGTGTGCCCTGGCATGGCGGACCAGATCCAGATAAAACGCCAGGTTGTGCTCACTGGCAATCATCGCCGCGAACATCTCACCGGCAATGAAAAGATGACGCAGATATGCTTTCGTATATGTCCTGTCCACAAAGGATGCGCCCTCCGGGTCAATGAGAGAAAAGTCGTTCTCCCACTTCTTGTTGCGCATGTTCATGATACCGTTCCAAGTGAACAGCATGCCGTTGCGTCCGTTTCTGGTCGGCATCACGCAGTCGAACATATCCACACCGCGTGCAATTCCTTCGAGAAGATTGGCAGGAGTGCCGACACCCATGAGGTAACGCGGCTTGTCATCCGGCAATATCGGACAGACGAGTTCAAGCATTTCGTACATCTTCTCCGTAGGCTCCCCCACCGCGAGTCCGCCGATGGCATATCCTTCCCTGTCGAACGAAACCGCATGTTCCACGGCCATCTTCCTCAGATCAGGGTAAACGCAGCCCTGTATAATCGGGAAAACGGTCTGGCTGTATCCGTAAAGCGGTTCAGTCTCATCGAATCGCTTCAAATATCTCTCCAGCCAAGACTGCGTCATTTTCAATGATTTCTTGGCATAGTTGTAGTCGGCGTCTCCCGGGCAGCATTCGTCCAGGGCCATCATGATATCCGCTCCGATAATACGCTGTGTATCAACATTGTTCTCGGGCGTGAAAGTATGCCTGGAGCCATCAATGTGGGAGGAGAACGTGCATCCGTCAGGAGTCAGCTTACGGATTCCCGTCAATGAAAATACCTGGAAACCGCCGCTGTCGGTAAGGATAGGCCTGTCCCAGGAGATGAACTTATGCAGTCCGCCGGCAGCCTTGAGCGTATCAAGTCCCGGACGGAGATAAAGATGATAAGTATTGCCCAGAATTATCTGTGCCTGAATATCTTCCTTGAGATCTCTATGGTATACGCCTTTCACTGAGCCGACCGTGCCGACCGGCATGAAAATAGGTGTTTCTATCTGACCGTGGTCAGTCGTTATCACGCCGCATCTGGCTGACGACTGCGGGTCGGTTGCTGTCTTGACAAATTTCATTAAGAAACCGGTATTTTTAAGTTTCAATCTCCAAAGATAGCAAAATTACGCCAAAAACTTGTACATTTGCATAATTTCGCTTTTGAAACGGTTTGATATTTTAAACAAAAACAATACTAGAATGAATAACAACGGCATCAGCACCAGGCTGATAATCATGAACTTCCTCCAGTATGCCATCTGGGGAGCCTACCTCACGTCGATGGGCAGCTACCTCTACAGCATCGGACTCGGACCGAAAATCGGTATCTTCTATGCCATGCAGGGCATCGTTTCCATTTTCATGCCTGCAATCATAGGTATCATTGCAGACAAGTTCATCCAGGCACAGAAGGTTCTCAGCATCTGCCACGGTATCGCGGGTATTGCGATGATTGCCGCCGGATACTATGGTTTTACTGCCGGCAACAATGTAGATTTCGCCACATTGTTCTCCATCTACTCGATAAGCGTCGCCTTCTACATGCCGACGATTGCATTGTCCAATTCTGTAGCTTATTCCGGACTGGAAAAATATGGAATGGACACGGTGAAAGCCTTCCCGCCTATCAGGGTGTTCGGAACAGTCGGATTCATCTGCAGCATGTTGTTCGTAAACTTCATGACCATAGATGGCGTACAGTTCCAGCAGTCTTATAACCAGTTCATTACATCCGGCATTCTCGGCATTCTCCTTTGCATATACTCACTCACTCTGCCAGTTTGTCCGGTAGACCACAGCGGCACCAAATCCACCTCTTTCGTGGATGTTTTCGGACTTCGCGCGTTCTCGCTCTTCAAGAAAAAGGACATGGCGATCTTCTTCATCTTCTCAATGCTGCTCGGCGTTTCGCTCCAGATTACAAACGGATTCGCAAACCCGTTCATCACTCATTTCAAGGAGATTCCGGAATATGCCGATACTTGGGGAGCACAGAATGCCAATGCCCTCATTTCCCTGTCACAGATTTCCGAAACGCTCTGCATTCTCCTGATTCCTTTCGCAATGAAATTCTTCGGAATCAAGAAGGTGATGCTCATCGCCATGTTCGCATGGGTATTCCGTTTCGGTCTGTTCGGTGCCGGTAATCCTGGCGCAGGCGTATGGATGTTCGTTCTTTCATGCATCGTCTACGGTGTGGCATTCGACTTCTTCAACATCTCCGGTTCGCTCTATGTGAACATGAAGACCGATGAGAAGATCCGTTCCAGCGCACAGGGACTTTTCATGTTGATGACCAATGGTATAGGTGCGACAATCGGAACTCTCGGAGCTCAGGAAATCGTGAACAAGTTCGTCAACAATGCAGCCGAGCCTTCATGGAGCACAGCATGGTACATCTTCGCCGCCTATGCCCTCGTGGTCGGCGTCCTGTTCGCTATCCTGTTCAAGGATCCTAAGAAGCAAGGCATTGAGGCGTAAGGCCTTCAGACATATTTCATTTGGAAAACTTGGGTTCTATACGAGCCCAAGTTTTTTCATCAATGCCTGCGAGTCCGGTTCATGCCCGCGGAAGTTCCGGTAAAGCACTGCAGGGTCCACCGAATCACCTTTGGAAAGAATCTCACGCCTGAACGATTCTGCGGTCTCCCTGTCAAAGATTCCTTTCTTCTGGAACAACGCAAATGCATCAGCTTCAAGGACTTCAGCCCATTTATATGAATAATATCCGGCAGAATATCCTCCTGAAAATATATGTCCGAAGGAAGTCGATATGGCAGTTCCCGGGAAATGAGGAAGCACGCGATAATCCTCTAATGCAGCATTTTCGAAATCAAGCGTATCTTCTTTCGGCTCCGCCTTCAATGTATGCCAGGCCATGTCGAGTTCACCGAAGTCCAACTGCCTGACCTGATAATATCCGGCAAGATAATTCTTTGCATTGACAATTCTGGCTATCAGCGACTTGGAGATGACCTCGCCGGTCCTGTAATCCTTCGCGAACGATTCCAGATATTCAGGTTCGAACGCCCAGTTTTCCATTATCTGTGAAGGCAGCTCCACAAAATCCCTGGCAACATTGGTCCCGCACAATGACGGATACCTGCCCTCTGCAAACATGCCGTGAAGCGAGTGCCCGAATTCATGAAGAAATGTTGTCAATTCGTCATGTGTAAGAAGTGACGGAGCATTTTCCGTAGGCTTGCTGAAATTCATGACAATGCTGACCAACGGACGTTCTTCCACACCGTTTTCAATTCTCTGTCCACGGAATTCCGTCATCCAGGCACCGCCGCGTTTCGTCGAACGTGGGAAGAAGTCTGCATAAAACAGTGCCAGATGCCGGCCGTCTTTGTCCCGAACATCGTAAACTTTCACATCTTTATGATACACAGGGATATCCGTACGCTCCTCGAAAGATATTCCATATAGTCTCCCAGCGAGTCCAAGCACAGCATCAATGCAATTCTCCAGCCGGAAATATGGCTTGAGCTGTTCATCATTGAGTGAATATTTTTCCTCTTTATACCTTTCTGCCCAATAGCTAAAATCCCAAGGCATGAGTGTATGGAAAGGAAGCCCGGACTTTTCTGCGATTTCCCTGAAGCCATGCGCAACTGCATATTCATACACCGTTTGGACCTCCCGTTTTGCGAACGGTAATGACGGAATCATCAGCTTTTCAAGAAAACTCATGACGGTTTCCGTGTTCTTGGCCATATTTTCTTCAAGAACATAATCCGCCCAGCAATCATAGCCGAGCAGCCGGGCGATTTCAAGCCTCAACGCCGCAATCTTACGGACAATCTCGGTATTGTCATTCTCCCCGCCTACACCCCTCGAATTATACGCGAGATACATCTGCTTGCGCATCTGCGGGTCTTCACAATTCTGCATGAACGGGCCATAGCTCGGGCGGTCCAATGTAAACGCCCAGCCGTCAAGACCTTTCTCCTTAGCCGTCATCCTCCCAAGGTCTTTCAAATAATCCGGCAGCCCTGCAAGTTGCTGTTCATCAGTTATATGAAGAACAAACGAATTCGTGGCCGCAAGCACATTCTTGCCGAATTTCAATGAAAGCAGCGACAGCTCTTCCATATAGTCGCTGTATTTCTTCTTATCCTCATCCGACAGATTCGCACCCTGTCTGGAGAAAGACTTGTAGGTTTCTTCCAGCAGGCGCTGCCTGTCCGTCGACAATTCCAAGTTTCCACGCTGATCATAAACGGTCTTCACCTTGCTGAACAATACAGGATTCAGGGAAACGTACATTGAATATTCCGTCATCATCGGCGACACTTCTTCCGCAATCTGCTGAAGTTCGTCATCCGCATCGGCTTCCAGAATGTTGAAAAAGATATCAGAGACATGTCCGAGCGTCTTGCCGCTGTATTCGAGCGCCTCTATCGTATTGGCGAACGTAGGCAGCTCCGGAGAAGATACTATCGCATCTATTTCTGCCTTAGCTTCCTTGATTGCAGACTTGAATGCCGGAAGATAATGTTCATTACGTATCTTGTCGAATTGCGGAGCGCCATACGGCAGCCCTGATTCTGTCAAAAGTGGATTATCTGTCATAAATATATCGGTATTTCGGCTTCAAATTTACGATTTGTTTTTCACTTCTTCTACAAGCACACCTGTTCCATCGGTTCCGACCTATGGATATTATATATGCGTTCTGCAGAAATCATGAACATTATATCATAACACGAGCACTGCGTCCGGCCGGCCGTCTTGTGGAACGTAGTGACGAACTCTGGATTGTACCCGAGCAGGGACAGTTCCGCAAAGTCCACGGAAAGCCGGTTCTCATGAAGCAGCCCTGAAAGAATCTTATAGTTCTTTTCCAGCACGGACTTGACCCGCAGTTTCCTGTTTCTTATATCCTGGAAATGTCTGTTATGATACTTGTTCTTGCACGCATCACAGCAGAACTTCCTGTTGGAACGGCCATAGAATATCGCCCCGCATTCAAGGCAGGTTTCGACACCTGCAAAGTTTTTTATCAATCTGTATTCAGCCATAGCATTTCTGTTTTGCGGCCAATATGTAGAATATTTTTCACATAACATCGAAAAGGTGACTCCATTAACGAATTAAATATAAGAATTTTATGTCGATGTTACATTTTTGAAACCGGGAAGACAAATTTGCCCTACATAAAAAATAATTTTTATGTCCACATCATTTTTAGAAAAAGATAAAAATCATAAAAACAACTCGTATGATTTTTAACTTTCCTTTCAAATGCGGTTTTTCCATAATTACTTTGCCGTCGGACAATGCGGGGACGCGCGGCCTGATTGTCCGCTAAAAACCAATATAGAATATGGAACAAATCAACAAAATCGAACTGCGAGGAAACGTTGGAAACGTCAAACTCCAGACTGTCGGCAACAATGAGAACATCAGATTCTCCGTTGCTACCAATTACGCCTACAAAGACAAGGAAGGAAGGCCTGTAATCGAGACCACATGGCATAATGTTACCGCATGGAACGGTAAAGGAATGCCAGACTTCCATAAGATCGACAAGGGAACTCTCGTCCATGTAATGGGAAGGCTCCGCACCCAGAAATTTGAAGGAAACGACGGTGTGGAGAAGCAGATATACGAGGTCCTTGCGAACAGGATAGAAATCGAGAATTGTCCCGAGGGGACACAACCGGCCTTCGGAATATAGTAATCGCTTGAAGAACAAAATCCATAAAGTTAAAGTCCTATGAAAAAACTGATCTTGCTCTTGACCATTGCAGTTGTTGTGACGGAATGTGGCATGCATAACAGAATCAGCAGCCTAAGGGATAATCATGTCTCCGCCGGTCTGGCTCTTCCCCAAGAAACGTTCATCCCATCATTGAAGAACAGACAGGAGGAGAAAGATACCATTGAGGTAAGCGAACCGGAAAACGTGCTGATAATGAATGCAGTGAAAGATGAAAACGGAGAGATGACCGCCACAGATGTCATAAGGGCCGCAATGGTTACGGCAAGGTTCAGGAATGTAGCTGAACGTCATGGGAAAGTGGATCTGAAATTCCAGGTTGTCGTTCCGGGAGAGCTGCAGGACAGCAGATGGCAGCTCAGGCTCTATCCGGACATGTTCGTGATGGAGGACAGCATCAGGCTAGAACCTGTGGTCGTCACGGGGGCACAATACAGAAGGCGGCAGATGAAAGGCTATGAACAGTACCGCAAATTCCTGGATTCCATCATTTCCAATCCGGACAGCTTCATCAACATCGGTCAGCTGGAAATATTCATAAAAAGGAACATTCCAGAATTGTATAAGTTCCGGACCGATTCATCCGCCGTTTCGGACGAAGAGTTCGCTTCCGTCTATGGAGTCACTGAACAGGCTGCCGTAGAGCACTATACGAACAAGTTCCGTTACCAGAAGAATGAACGGCGCAAGTCCAGGACGGACAAGATGTATAGGAAATACGTCAAGGCGCCAATCGTAACGGAGGGCATCCGGCTGGACACCGTGATGATGACATCGGGAGGAGACTTCATCTACGACTACGTTCAGACGCTCAGCACTTGTCCTGGCCTCAGAAAAGCGGAAATAGCATTATCCGGAGACATTCTGGAATCGGGCGAGCCAATTCTGAAAATCCCGGAAAGCCAACGACTTACGTTCTATATCAGTTCTCTCAGCTCCTTCACGGATATGAGTGAGCGGTACCTTACCAGAATCATCTCCAGAAAAGCCGAAGCGAATACTGCGTGTTATGTGGAATTCACATCAGGCAGCACGGAAATAGATCCTCAACTGGGGAACAACAATACCGAGATAGGACGAATCAAGGGTAACCTGTCCGCACTCGCATCAGACAAAGACTACGATCTGGATTCCATCATCGTGACAGCATCCTGCTCGCCGGAAGGAAGCGCAAGATTCAATCAGGCATTGTCCGAAAAAAGAGCCGCATCCATTTCATCGTATTTCACGAAATTTCTGGAGGCAAGCATTGATTCCATCAGGAAAGAAACCGGTGTAATGATGAGTCTGGACGGAGGACCGGTCCGGAAACAGGACAACGCCGATAGAATAAAATTCATATCACGGAGTTCCGGTGAAAACTGGCCAATGCTGGATTCCATGGTAGACCGGGACACGGTCCTGACTTCTGCCGAAAAGGAAAACTACTGCAAGCTGAGATTGATTGGGGACCTCGACAAAAGAGAATCTGCCATGTCGGCCTTGCCATGTTATAAATATATGAGGACCAGCATGTATCCAAGACTGAGGACGGTCCGTTTCGATTTCTTCCTGCACAGGAAGGGCATGATACAGGACACTGTCAGAACGACCGTTCTCGACACCGCATATATGGCTGGCGTACAGGCGATTGCAGACAGAGACTACAATAAGGCCATTGCGAAACTCAGGCCATACCACGACTATAACTTGGCAGTCGCATACTGTGCAATGGACTATAACGCCAGCGCAATGGAAATACTCCAGTCCCTTCGGGAAACGGACAGGATCCATTATATGAAAGCACTGCTGTACAGCCGGATGGGAGAATACCACACTGCTGCCGACCATTATCTGACGGCATGCAGCATGAATCCATCATTTGTCCACAGGGGTAATCTCGACCCGGAAATATCAGCATTGATAGAAATGTTCGGGTTAAACAGAGAAGAAGAAGAATAACGCTATTTTATAAAACAAATATTAATCATGAAAAAATCATTTGTAATGGCCGCAGCAGCGGTCAGCATGGCAACATTTGCCATTTCCTGCAACAAATCAGAAGTTGCATCAGAAAACATCGCGGAAGAAACTGCTGAGATTTCCGTAAGAGTAAGCAGCAGCGCTTTCATAGGAAAAGCGGCACTTTCCGAGAATAACGAACAGAAAGTCAACAATGTACAAGTTTTCGTCTTCCGCGGCAACGGAGAATTGGACGTTTATGCAAGTTCAGATACGAAGGCCGACATCAAACTGAGCTGCACCACCGGGAGCAAGATTGTGAAGGCTGTCGTAAATGCACCTGACCTTTCATCCATTTCGAAGATGAAAGACCTGAACAGTTCCATCACCAGCCTCACTGACAACTCATTGACAAACTTCGTCATGACAGGAAGCGATAACATCGATCTGAATACTGACCAGACCTTGACTGTCTATGTAAGCAGGATCGCGGCGAGACTCGCCATCGAGAAAGTTTCCGTGAATTTCACGTCACAGGCATACAGGAACATGGATATGAAAATCCATAGGATCTATGCCGTCAACGTGGCAGGAAACACCAGCTATGATTTGAGCGCCGCACCTACGGTCTGGCATAATCAGAAAGCATTGCAGACCGGCGCTCCCGATGCAATGCTCATGGACGACGTGGCTGACGTAAAGGTCACGGAGGAGCAGCCGTATACCACCGGTTCATACTTCTACGTATATCCTAACAAGGTATCGGAAGAGCCGCAGGACGAAGCCGCATCTGCAAGACCTACAAGAATCGTAGTGGAGACCATTCTCGGCGAAACGACATATTATTACCCTATCACGATAGGCAACATCGCCGCGAACACCAAATATACGATTTCGAACCTTACCATCACCAGACCGGGCTCATTGGATCCTGACATTCCGGTCACAAGCAAGGAATGCTCGTTCACCATTAGTGTAAACAACTGGAGTGAAGGTCCGACAGAAAATGTAACTATCTAGTTTCTAAAGCAATATGACATTACGTACATCTTTTCTCTTGATGGCTTCAATCATCACACTATTCATGTCCTGTTCGGTAAAGGAGCCGAGAGGAAATTGCCCGTGCAGACTTACAGTAGACCTTTCGGATGCATCGGAAGAATATACGGATGTACTTGTATCGGCTTTCGACAAAAATAAACAGGCAGTGTATTGTTGTGAAACAATCGATGTCTTTCAAGAAAAACTATTCATAGAAATGCAGAAAAGCCGCATAAAAGTCATCTGTCTGCAAGGCATTGCCGTCGGGAGGATGGATGGACGTAATGTCTTTATTGATGAAGGTCATGAAGCTGACAGGCTTATGGTCAGCACTGATGATGTTGATTGCACTGGAGAAACGGCATTCAGCAAGGCATCATTCCATAAGAATTGGGCGGAACTGACCATTTCCTATGCAAACCCTGACAATTCGGAATATCCTTTCACACTGGAAGTTACCGGACAGGTAAACGGGCTCGGGCTTGATACGATGACGCCGGTTGCAGGAACGTTCAGATGCATGGGGCGGCAACAGCCCGTGGAAAACACGTTCAAGGTCAATCTTCCGAGGCAGAGCCCTGAAGGCAACGGTCTGGTTATGAGATTGATACGAAAAACCGACAAATCGCCGGAAAAAGAATACGATCTGTCGGAGTTCATCAATTCGTCATGTTATGACTGGACAGCCATGGACCTTGACGATATACGTATAGGCATTGACTATGCGGGGGCATTGACCTCGATCTCCGTAATCGACTGGAAAACCGGATTCGAGACCATGATCATCATCTAACCCCTGCTGTGAAGTCCGCATTCGCGGTGATCCGGGTCCTCCCACCACCAGCGTCCTGCGCGGATATCTTCGCCAGGTTTGACAGCTCTGGTACATGGTTGGCATCCGATGCTCGGAAAGCCCTGGTCATGAAGCTTGTTGTACGGTACGCCGTTGGCTTTCACATAGTCCTTCACCTGCTGTTCCGTCCAGAGAATCAGCGGATTAAGCTTGATGACATTGTCCACGGCATCGTATTCCACCATCTGCATGGAAGCTCTGGTTACAGACTGCTCCCTACGGAGGCCGCTGATCCACACTTCCACGCCTTCAAGAGCGCGCCCGAGAGGCTCGACCTTGCGGATATTGCAGCAGAGATGCCTAAGTTCCACACTGTCGTAAAACAAGTTGATACCATGCTTGCGCACCATTTCCTGAACTTTGTGAAAGTCAGGGAAGAAGACCTCAATCTTGATACCGTACTGCATATTGGTCCGGTCTATCAGATCATACGTTTCGGGAAATTGTCTTCCGGTATCAAGGGTGAAGATCCTGGCATCCTTCCTTATCTTCACCATCATATCGGTAATTGCCTGGTCCTCATAGCTCAAGCTTGAAGACAGGGCAGAACTTGACGGAAAAGCATTCAGGAAATATTCCAGCGCCTTTTCAGGAGACTGTCCGATGAACTCCGCGTTCTTGGCTTCAGCAAATGCACGGCGTTCATCGACAGTCATGGTTGATAATAACTGAGACATCCAGGCCTCCTATGCTTCATCAGGAACAATCATTCCTGCACCGACCGTGTCGTTAGTGCCTTCTTCGATGAAGATAAGACTGCCCATCGTACGGTTATCCTTATAGTAATCAAATATGAGCGGATCTGCAGTCTTGATGCGTACACGAGCTATATCATTCATTATGAGCTTGTCCACGCCATATTCCTTCTCGCGGGTATTGATATCGATCTTATATTCGATTTCCTTGATGATACCGAGTGTCTGCTGTGTGGCATGACGGATGACATACTTCTTGCCCTGCTGCATCGGAGAATTTCTGAACCAGCAGACATTGAGAAGAACTTCCTGCTCGATATGAGGCTGCTTACCGTCTACTGCGACGATCACGTCTCCACGGCTGATATCAATATCATCTGAAAGCGTAATGTCTACCGACTCAGGAGAAACGGCGGTCTCCAGTTCCTTTTCGCCAAGATAAACACCTGTAACAGAAGATGTCATCTCTGAAGGATAGACCTTTATCTTGTCACCCTTTTTGATGGAGCCTTCCGCGAGCCGCCCTGCATAGCCCCTGAAATCCGGGAACTTGTCGGAAATTGGTCTCACCACATACTGCACCGGAAGACGCATGCTGTCTTCTGACTCCACAGGCAGCTGGACAGTCTCAAGGAAATCAAGCAATGCCTTTCCAGTGTACCAAGGCATGTTCTCTGACTTGTTCACGACATTGTCGCCAAGTTTCGCGGAAATAGGAATGAATGTCACATTGCCAAGCTCAATGGATGATGACATTTCCTTGTAGTCAGCCACAATCTTGTCGAACACTTCCTGGGAGAAGTCCACGAGGTCCATCTTGTTGACACATACGACAACCTCCTTGATGGCAAGCAAAGATGCTATGTATGAATGCCTTACGGTCTGCTCCATGATACCGTGGCGTGCATCCACGAGAATCACGGCGAGGTCGGCAGTAGACGCACCGGTAACCATGTTTCTGGTATACTGGATGTGGCCCGGAGTATCAGCGATGATGAATTTACGTTTCGGCGTAGCGAAATAGCGGTATGCGACATCGATAGTGATGCCCTGCTCCCTTTCCGCACGAAGACCGTCGGTAAGAAGGGCCAGGTTGACCTCCTCATTGCCACGGCTACGAGATGCCTCTTCGACAGCTTCGAGCTGATCCTCGAAAATCGACTTCGAATCATAGAGAAGCCTTCCGATCAATGTACTCTTGCCGTCATCCACGCTGCCCGCCGTCGTAAAACGGAGCAGCTGCATGTTCAGATATCCTTTAGTATTCTGAGTTTCCATTTGTTTACAAGTTTCTGATAAATAAATACTTACAGCTGACAGTACCAATTCCCTGCATCGGGAACCGCCTGCTCTCCACTAGAAATAACCGGCTTTCTTGCGGTCCTCCATTGCTGTCTCTGAACGCTTGTCATCAGCTCTGCCGCCACGCTCGGTCACACGTGAAGACGCGATCTCGTCGATGATATCTTCAATGCTGTGGGCATGTGACAATGTAAGTCCGGTACAGGTAATGTCACCGATTGTCCTGCAACGCACTTCTTTCTCCACGACCTCCTCTTCAGGACGGCGCATGATTACCGGCGGTTCCGCTGCAAGCCATTGACCATCACGGAAGAAGGCCTTTCTCTTGTGTGTATAGTACAGGCTAGGAAGCTCGATTCCCTCCTGATAGATATACTGCCATACATCCATTTCCGTCCAGTTGCTTATAGGGAACACACGGAAGTGCTCTCCCGGATTCTTCATGCCGTTGTAGATATCCCACAACTCAGGGCGCTGATTCTTCGGATTCCACTGGCCGAACTCATCACGATGAGAGAAAATACGCTCTTTCGCACGGGCTTTTTCCTCGTCACGACGCGCTCCGCCACATGCGGCATCGAATTTATACTTGGCAAGAGTGTCCAGAAGCGTTACCGTCTGGAGCTTGTTGCGGCTGGCATTGAAACCGGTCTCCTCTTTCACCTTTCCTTCGTCGATGGAGTCCTGCACATAACCTACAATGAGGTCTGCGCCAAGCTTCTTGACCAAGTCATCCCTGTATGTCAAGGTCTCCGGGAAGTTGTGCCCGGTATCGATATGCACCAGCGGGAACGGAATTTTCGCCGGATAGAATGCCTTGTAAGCAAGATATGTCAATACAATCGAGTCCTTGCCGCCTGAAAACAAAATGCAAGGACGCTCGAACTGCGCTGCGACCTCCCTAAGGATGTAAATGGACTCAGCCTCAAGTTCTTTCAAATGCGTCAGATGTTCGCTCATTTTTATATTCTTTCTAATTATTATCAATCCATTACGCAAGCCCTCAACCGGCTTGCCGCGATTCCAAAGACTGCAAAGTTAACAAATATTTCCCTCTTCTAGCTAAATACTCCCGCCAAATACTTTTTGGTCAGTTCCTCACGCGGTTCGCCGAACACCTGTGCGGCATCACCGGTTTCAATGACTTCGCCCAGATAAAGGAACACGGCATAATCCGCGATTCTCAATGCCTGCCTCAATGTATGTGTCACCATGATGATGGAGTAATTTTCCTTTAATTTTACGAAAAGGTCCTCCACGGTCTTGCTGGAAACAGGGTCCAGGGCACTCGTAGCCTCGTCAGCCAAAATGAAATCCGGCTCCACGGCAAGACTCCTGGCGAGGCAAAGCCGCTGCTGCTGACCGATGGAAAGCCTCATGGCAGAGCTCTGCAGCCTGTCTTTCACCTCTTCCCACAGGCCCACCTCGGTGAGGTATTTTTCCACGACATCATTCAACTCGGATTTCTTCGTATGCATGCCATGGATGCGGCAGCCGTAAGCCACGTTGTCAAATATGGACATCGGAAGCGGACACGGACGCTGAGGCACCAGCCCCACACGACGCCTCAACTCGATGAGGTCGCTGTATTTCGCCCCGATAATATTCTGGCTTCCGATCATGATCTGCCCGTCGATTTCGACATCATCCACATTGTCAATCAATCGGTTAAGAGTCTTGAGCAATGTACTCTTGCCGCAGCCCGACGGACCTACGATACACGTTATCTTATTCTCCGGAAATGTCAGATTAATATTCTTCAGAATAGGCCTTCCTTCGATGGAAAGATTAAGATTCCTGACTGTAAGCGGTTCTTTTTTCATATTCTGTTCCATATTCTACATGTTGTTCTTAGTGAAATGATTAGTAATCCAGCGGCCTCCGAGGCTGAGGATCAGCACAATGACGGTCAGCACCAGCGCCGCCGCATAAGCCCTTCCAGGGAATGGCTCCGGCATTGTTATCCAATTGAAAATAGCCAGAGGCAATGTCGCTGTAGGTGAGGACAATGAAGTCGCCACCGAGTCGGAAAAGCCGGCAGTGAACATGACCGCCGCCGCGTCGCCGATTGCTTTACCCACTGCGAGAAGCGTCGCCGTCGCCATTCCGGGCAACACCTGTTTGACTACTACTTTCAATGTTTCCCATTTGGTCGCGCCCAGTGAAAATGCCGCATCAATCATGTCGTCAGGCACCGATTTGGAAATCTCGTCACCGCTCCTGATGAACATAGGTATAATCAGCAATGTACTTACAATGATACCGCCCAGAAGCGAAGCCCTCATGCCGACCATTACCATTATCATGAATGCGAATGCGCCATAAACGATTGAAGGAATGCCATATAGCACGTCGTACACCAGTCTCGCAACGTAGGAAAGCCAATTGGAGCGTCTGCGGTACAGGTTCATATAGAACACCACCGGGACACTCACGACCATGGCAATCAATGTAGCCGGCGCCACCACCAGCAACGAACCTACAATGGCATTGAGAAATCCTCCGTCATCAGCTGTATTCCAATTCTTTCCTGGAGCGCTGGAAACCATTTCCCAGGAAATCGCTCCAATACCCTTCACGAATATTGTCCAGATGATGGAAGCCACCACCAGCAGCACCACGGCCACAGCTATCCACATGAGGCCCATGAACACTTTCTCTTCGATGAATTTACTTTTAAGCTTTCCCATAATCAACTCTGTTTCTGTACTTTATATAAAATCACACGAGAAAGGACATTGAAAATTACGACAATGACCAGCAACAGCAGAGCGGCGAACATGATTGCCGATTCGTAGAGCGGCACCGATGCCATCTCGCCGTAATTGTTTCCAATCAATGCCGGCAACGTATAGAAGCCCTTGAACAATGATTGAGGAATGGCAGGAATACTGCCGCAGACCATCATCACCGCGATTGTCTCGCCCATCGCCTTGGACAATGCCAGTACGACGGCCGCAAATATTCCGGACAATGATTTTTTAAGCACCACCCGCCTGGTAGTCTGCCATTTGGTAGCTCCAAGCGACATGGATGCGTCTCTTAAATCCTGTGGCACAGCCGAGAAGATTTCCACGAAAAGGCTTACCATGATAGGCAAAATCATCACGCAGAGGACCAGCGATGCCGTAAGAAGTGAATAACCGGTAACCGGTATCAGCAGCAGGATTCCCCACACGCCATAGATGACCGAAGGGAGTGCCGCAAGGATGTCCAATGCCGGATAAATGAATTTGCGCACAAATTTCTTCGAGTATTCTGTCAATGAAATCGCAGTGAGCAGCGACAACGGCAATGAAATGAGTATCGCCAGGAAGGTTACTGTCAATGTTCCTGTAATGAACGGAAGGAATCCGAATTTTTTCTGGGACGGCTTCCATTCAGAAGATGATACCAGATCCCAGAATGAGTTTTCCTGGAGAATCGGCATTGATTTTATCGTAAGTCCCGCTATCATCGCGATGAGCAGCAGCACCGAAGATATCGTCAGTATGAACATGAAAACCGAGGAAAGATTCTGTTTGTAAATCCTCCTCTTGTTCAATGATTTCTGGAAAATCGAGCCGCTGAACAATGCCAACAGACCGATTATCAGGCCGATAAACACATATACTATCGTCTGTGTATTGTTCTGCTTCAGGTTCGAAGTCTTGCTGGCATTGCGCAAAAGAGATTTGTTTTCGCTCTGCATCTTGCCGGAAATCTGCACATAGCCGGCGGGTTCATTGAAACGCTGTCCTTCTTTCAGGATGTATTTCAGGAACGCCATGGATGCGGAGTCCTTGGGCGCGCCTTTGGAGACGAAGTAAAGATCTCTGGCAGGCGGCGTCGGAAACATGTCGGTCTCGATGGCATGGACAAGTTTTTCCTTGGTCTCGTAAAAATCCTCTTCTGGACTTATCACGCCGTCCATGTCAGAGTCAATAGGTATGACCGCGAGGCCGTCCTGCAGTCTATGTGTCTGAGGGTCATACGCATACGCCAGGTTATTGAAGCCCACACCCCATTTGTCGTTCTGCACGGCCTTGGCAATTCCGGGATCACCGAATACTGCGGTTCCGCGAAGGTCCTCTTGCTTGGCACCGAACCAGGATGCAAATGTCTGTGCCGCCCCGCATGCATCGGAACGGGTATATACACGAATCTTGTGGCGTTCGCCGTTACCCAGCAACTGCCCCCAGGTGCTGATTTCACCTGTCACCCATATTTTTCTGGCTTCTTCTGAAGTGAGTCCACGTTTCAACAAGATGTCCGCATAAGGATTCCTGCTGCAGAAATCCGGTATCACGGCGTCCCGTCCCACGATGAATGCAACGGCACCGGCATCTGCTTCTTCTTTATGCAGTTCACGGGAGAGCATGGCATAGTCCACCATCCCGTTCAGAACGTCAGTCATTCCTTTGCCGGCACCTCCGGCAGATATATCTATCTTTACTCCAGGGTATTTCACCTGAAAATCATTTGACCACTGCACTGCCAGAGGGTACAGGGCAAACGCCCCTGATACCGAGACCTGTCCTCCCAGATTCTCATCTCTCCCGCCGGATTTCCCCATGCCGCACGAAGCAAGGACACTCACAGCCAGAACAGCCGCAGCAGCCAATAGCGGTTTGTTCATATCGTACACGTTTTATCCGTTCCGCACACCAAATACGAAACTCAATCTACAAATATAACAATAATCTCGCCAAATCTTTTACCACTGCTTGCGCCAATCTCTATTTTCAATGTCAAAAAAAATCAACATGACCGGAGACGAAATTTGAAATTTTGGTAAAAATTTTGTAGCAGCAGCCGTTTTATGAAAATTTGAATTTCAGATGAAGACATTTACAAAACTGCTCGCTTTGGCGGGTCTGACATTTATCACTATGGTATCTTGTAACAATATTTCAGAGTCCCAGAAGGCTGATATCGTCTTGGAGAACATCTTTGCCCGCAAATCCGTGCGCAAATTCACTTCGGAACCTGTTTCTGACAAACAAGTGGAGACATTGCTGAAAGCAGCTATGGCCGCACCTAGTGCAATGAATTCACAGCCATGGAGATTTGTGGTGGTCAACGACAAGGATAAATTGGCATCAATGGCGGAATTGCTTCCTTATGCAAGGCTGGACACCGCTCCGATGGCGATTGTCGTATGCGCCGACCTTTCAGGTTATAGCAAGTTCTGGACCGATGATTGTTCCGCTGCGACAGAGAATTTATTGCTGGCAGCCGAGGCCATGGGGCTTGGTGCAGTCTGGACGGCAGCCTCTGACGAGGAGCGTTCCGCAATAGTGAAAACCGCATTGGAACTTCCTGAGACAATTCATCCCCTCTGCATCGTTCCGGTAGGTCACCCGGACGGAGAGTTCCAGCCGAAAGACAAATGGGATCCTTCCAAGATTCATTATAATAAGTGGTAATCCAATAGTGACAAACACGCATTTTACCCGAAAATCAAGCACGACGTCAACTTGCCGGACGCGAGTTGTTGAAAAATACGAACAGAATTCATATCTTTGGGAAATTACAAAATAATAGGTTAGATATGACTAAAACTAGTTCAGAAGCAGGGAAATGCTTGCTTTGTAAAATCCCGAGATGTAAGGCGGCCTGCGCCGTGGAAACAGACGTTCCGGCAATCATAAAGCTTTATCGCGAAGGACAATACGAGGAAGCAGCCTCCATATTGTATAAAAACAATCCTTTCTCTGCAATAACCAGCCTCGTATGTGATTGGAGCAAAAGCTGTTACGGGCATTGCGTATTGAACGCCAAGAATAATCCCGTAGCGTGGCATGAAATCGAAGCCGAGCTTTCATGTGACTACATTTTCAAGGCGCATGCAGCAGTCGGTCCGGAAAAAGGAAAGAAAGTCGCCATCATCGGCGGCGGCCCTGCCGGCATAACGGCCGCATTGATGCTGAGAGAAGAAGGCATTGACGTAACCATTTTCGACAAAAACGAGAAATTGGGCGGCGTGCTGCGATATGGCATTCCCGAATTCAGGCTTGACCGCAGCTACGTTGACCAGTATGACAGGCTGATCGAAGAAGCCGGCGTCACGTTCAATGGCAATGTCAATATCGGCGGAAACGGCGAGGGCGACATCAGCCTGCAGGAACTGGCCGCGTCCTACGATGCGGTCCTCATTGCCGGAGGCGCTGCAATTCCGAGAAGACTTGACATTCCGGGCGAAGACATTCCTGATATAATCTACGCATTGGATTACCTCAAATCCCCTGATTCATACACACTTGGACACAAGGTTCTGGTAATCGGCGGCGGTAATGTGACCATGGACGCGTGCCGCACGGCGAACCGCAAAGGACACGACACCTACGTATATTACAGGAAGTCTTACGAGAACATGCCGGCCAACTCGGCGGAAGTCAAGGAAGCCATCGAGGAAGGCGTGAAGTTCCATATCTTCGAGGTTCCGGTGGCAATCCGCGACCACAAGGCCGTCATGAGAAAATGCGAAAACGTCACCGGCGCGGACGGAAGAGTCTCCACCAAGATGATCGACGGCACCGACCATGAAGTAGAGTTCGATTCAATGCTGGTGGCCATCAGCGCAAACGTGGACCTCGGCATATTCGGAGGACAGGAAAACATCAAGATTGAAAGGGGATGGCCTGTTACGGATGAACTGCAGCAGACCAGCATGCCGGGAGTATTTCTGGCAGGAGACTTCATTCTGGGCCCTGCAACAGTCGTGGAAGCAGTGGCATCAGCGAAAAAAGCCGTAAAAGGAATCCTTAGACATCTCGGATTCTAAGTTTTTTTCGTAACTTGGTAAGCGTAAAAAAGAGGACAATGGACGAAAACATAAAAACCGTCGAACCCGTCATATCATTTAGAGACGCGGAAATAGTGAATGGAGAAACGCCTGTAATATACGGACTTGACATGGATGTATATCAGGGTGATTTCGTGTATATCGTCGGAAAAGTCGGAACCGGAAAAACATCCATAATCAGGACAATCACAGCAGAAAATCCGCTCCTGAAAGGGAGCGGAAAAGTCTGCGGCTACGAATTGAACGGAATAAGGAACAAGGACATTCCGTTTCTCAGGCGCAAGATCGGAGTCGTCTTCCAGGATTTCCAGCTGCTGATGGACAGAAGTGTGGAGGACAACCTGGAATTTGTACTGCGCGCTACAGGATGGAAAGACCCCGCAGCCATCGGCAAGAGAATCAAAGAAGTTCTCTGCAATGTGGGCATGGAAAGCAAGGCGCACAAGATGCCGCACCAGCTGTCAGGCGGTGAGCAGCAGCGCATTGCGATAGCAAGATCATTGCTGAACGAGCCTGGAGTCATCATTGCGGACGAGCCGACGGGGAACCTGGACAATGAAACCGCCGACGGTATCATGAAACTCCTGACGAGCATCAACAGGAGCAAGGGAACGGCGGTGGTGATGGTTACCCATAACAAGTCCATATTCGAGAACTACCCGGGCAGAGTCTTGGTCTGCAAGGACGAAGCCTGCAACGAACTCAAATAGAGACAGATGACCAAGAAGGAAAGATATAAAGGTATAATTGCATGGTTCGAGGAAAACATGCCGATAGCGGAAACCGAGTTGCACTATGACTCCCCTTTCCATCTGCTCATCGCAGTTATCCTGTCTGCGCAATGTACTGACAAGAGGGTCAACATGACTACGCCGGCCATATTCGAGGCATATCCGGATGCCGGGACATTGGCAAATGCTTCATACGAGGACCTCTTTCAGCTGGTCCGGAGCATATCCTACCCGAACAACAAGACACGTCACCTCATCGGAATGGCGCAGAAGCTGGTGACCGACTTCGGAGGTATCGTGCCATCGGACATTGATGAGCTGATGAGCCTGCCGGGAGTAGGAAGAAAGACCGCAAATGTCATAGCTTCAATAGTTTACAATAAACCGGTAATAGCGGTGGACACCCACGTCTTCCGCGTGGCCCATAGACTTGGATTATCGGACGGCAAGACACCGGAAACTGTGGGCAAGGAACTGGAATCCAATATTCCGGTTTCCAAGAGAGCAATCGCCCATCACTGGCTGATTCTCCAGGGCCGATATATTTGCACCGCAAAAAAACCGCAATGCGGAGAATGCGGACTTACAAGATGGTGCCGCGAACTCGAAAGGACAAGACGCGGCGAATAATATAAAACAGATTGACAATGAACGAGATACTGCACTTTACATCAGAGAACATTTTTCTCATAGGTTCCATATTGGTCTTCACTGCCATACTGGTATCAAAGACAGGAAACAAATATGGCGTACCGTCCCTCCTCATTTTCCTGCTGGTGGGAATGCTGTTCGGAAGCGATGGACTTGGACTGGTCTTCGACAATTATAACATTGCGCAGTTCCTGAGTATCATAGCATTGTGCGTAATCCTGTTCACTGGCGGTCTGGAAACCAAATTGAAAGACATCCGCCCGGTGATGGGGCCGGGTCTGGTACTGTCCACCGTCGGAGTGCTGCTCACGGTAGTGTTTACCGGCGCATTCATCTACTTCCTGTCCAGAATTGAGCAAATCGGACTGTCGCTGTCCATCGTCATGTGCTTCCTGCTGGCGGCCGTGATGTCATCTACAGATTCCGCGTCGGTGTTCAGCATCCTGAAGAACTGCAACATGCGCCTCAAACAGAACCTGAGGCCGATGCTGGAGCTGGAATCCGGTAGTAACGACCCTATGGCATACGTACTTACGATTGTCCTGATCCAGGTGGCACAACTTCTTTTCGACCCGGTTTCAAGCATTGAAGGAATCAACTACACCCAGCTCGTAGTGGGCTCATTGGTAACGCTCGTATTGCAAATGTCACTCGGCGCCCTCACCGGAGTCGCCATCGGATTCGCCACGGTGTGGATTCTCCAGAGAATCAAACTGAACAGCACGCCATTGTACTCGATATTGCTTCTGGCAGTCAGCATGTTTGCATTTTCAATGACGCAGATGATACAGGGCAACGGTTATCTGGCCGTATATATCGCCGGTTTCATCATCGGCAACAAGCCGATGAACAACAGGAAAGAAATCCTGTCCTTCATGGACGGCATGACCTGGATAATGCAGATAGGAATGTTCCTCAGCCTCGGACTGCTGGTCAATCCGCACGAGATGCTGCATGTCGCCCCTATCGCATTGCTCATCGGATTGTTCCTGCTTTTCGTCGGACGTCCGCTCACGGTTTTCATCTGCCTGCTGCCGTTCCGCAAGATTTCATTCCGTGCCAAGCTGTTCACCTCCTGGGTGGGCCTGAAGGGTGCCGTGCCGATTATCTTCGCGACATATCCGATAGTGGCAGGAATCCCGGGCTCGGAACAGATATTCAACATCGTGTTCTTCATAACCTTGCTTTCGCTGATTTTCCAGGGAATGTCGATTCCGCGCGTCGCCAAGCTGCTGCATCTGAACCTGCCGGAAGAAAAGGCTCCTGACACATTCGGAATCGAGATACCGGAAGAGGCCGGAAAGTTACAGGACTACACATTGACGGATGATGACCTGACAAGCGGCAACACATTGAAAGAAATCAACTTGCCTGAAGGCGCGAGGGTGGTGATCATCAGGCGCGACAGCAAATTCATCATTCCTGACGGAAGCGTGGAACTGCGCAGCGGCGACCAATTGCTGATAATTTACGGGGAAGTCGAAGAAGAATTGCCGGGAATCAAGGACATCGTCGAAAAAGTAAAGGCCGAAAAATCCGCACATTAACGATATGGAGACACGTAAAAGGATTCTCATTGTAGATGATGAAGAGGATATATGCAACATCCTCAGTTTCAATCTTGAAAAAGCAGGGTACGACACACGGAAAGTCCACTCTGCCGAAGAAGCGCTGACTAGCGGTGTAAACGGATACGACCTGATTCTGCTGGATATAATGATGGAGGGAATCTCCGGTTTCAAGATGGCAGAAATGATGAAGAAGAATCCCGACACGGCGAAAATCCCCATCATATTCATATCAGCCAAGGATACGGAAGATGATACGGTAAACGGGCTGAACATAGGGGCGGACGACTACATCGCCAAACCGTTCTCCATCAGGGAAGTATTGTCCCGCGTGGCTGCTGTATTGAGGCGCACGTCATCCACCGCAGATGCCAAGCACAACACATTGAGCTACAAGTCATTGGTCGTGGACCTGGACCGCAAGAGCGTATCGGTGGACGGAGAGGAAATCGACCTGACGAAGACCGAATTCGAGATTCTGCACCTGCTGCTTGCCAATAGTCCTCATGTCTATTCACGTGAAGAAATATTGTCCAAGATATGGTCGGACGATGTCATTGTACTGGGCCGCACGGTGGACGTGAACATCACGAGACTGAGAAAGAAAATCGGCGAATACGGCAAATGCGTCGTAACCCGCCACGGATACGGATATTGCTTCGAAGAAAGATGAAACGGGAAACAGGACGACATAACATATCATTGAGTTCGGGACTGTTCCTGATAGTGGCGACGTTGTTCTTGTCGTTCGCGCTCCTGTTCATATTTTTCCAATACCAGAGGGAGAAACAATACCGCATTGAAATCCTGAACACCAGACTGCAGGGATATAACCGCTACATCTGCGACTTGTGGACTACAGACACTGCATCGTTTTCCCGGTTTACGAGACGACTGGATGACGAGGGCATGCGCGTCACACTCATGAATATGGACGGCGAAGTTTTCTTTGACAGCCAGGCGTCGGATTCCAAGCATCTGAACAACCATCTGGACAGAAAGGAAATTCAGCAGGCCATAAAAAACGGCGAAGGATACGACATCAAGCGTTCGTCCAGCACCATGGGCGGCAAATGGTTCTATTCGGCGACTTCTTTTCCTGAAAAGCATCTGATAGTCAGGACTTCGCACATTTACGACGTTTCGCTGGCCACAATGCTGGCTTCCGATAACGGCTACCTCCTGATGGCATTGGCAATGTCTATCCTCCTGCTCTTCATATACTATCTCTACATGAGGCGTCTCAAGCTGAATATCAGGCAGTTGAGCATTTTTGCAGACATGGCTGAAAAAAATTTGGACGTAGGTAACGCAGACATCCATTTTACCGACGATGAACTGGGAGACATTTCCCGGAACATCGTAGGTCTTTATGCCCGTCTGCAGAACAGCGAAGACGACAAGACAAGACTGAAACGCCAGCTTACGCAGAACATTGCCCATGAACTGAAGACTCCTGTCAGCAGCATCCGGGGATATCTTGAGACCATAATTGACAATCCGGACATGGATGAGCAGACCAAGGCTGATTTCATGGGACGTTGCTATGACCAGAGCGGAAGGCTGAGCAACCTGATTTCGGACATAACGATGCTTTCCAAGATTGACGAGGCTTCCGGCAGTTTCACGACGGAGTCCATCGACATTTCCGATCTTCTGGAAGGCATCAGAAATGACGTGGAACTCCAGCTGGAGAACAAGAAGATGAAATTCCTCATTCTCGTGGCGCCGAAGACTATTGTAAACGGCAACCAGATGTTGCTTTATTCAATATTCAGAAACCTGACTGACAATGCGATAGCATACTCCGGCGAGGGCACTACCATAACCATCCAATGCCCTAAGGAAGACAGCAACAATTATTGGTTCGTATTCTCCGACAATGGAACAGGCGTTCCGGAGGAGCATTTGCCGCATCTGTTCGAGAGATTCTACCGCGTCGACAAGGGAAGATCACGAAAATTGGGCGGAACAGGATTAGGGCTAGCCATCGTCAAGAATGCCGTCCTGATCCACGGAGGGACAATTTCCGTGAAAATCGGACGGGCAGGCGGACTGGAATTCCGCTTCTCATTGCCGAAATAAGAGATGAAAAAGCCACGCCGAAGCGTGGCAGTCATTTCGGTTATTCTATGTATTTGACAGGGTTGGAACGTCCTGCGAACATGCTTGAGACATCCATCCCCACGAGATCTCCTTCTCGAACTTTCTCGCCTTCAAACTCAAGTCTGCCTGGCATAACCTTGGATTCCATCCACCTGACAGGTCTGTAGACAGCTACGATAACCCCATCCGAAACGGCTAAAACATAATTCATAGATTCAGCTCTTTTCTTGGAAGCCCGCCAATACTTTCGAGCGCACTCGTAAGTCGATCCTCTCCCATCCGAGTCGTGTCTGCCCGGATATAACTTAGATATATTCACTGCCATGATCTTCTTTCCCGCCAGGAAAGTGTTAGCAAACATTGTTTGAATAGCTGGCATAATCTACTGAAGTTTTAATGTTTCTGTAGCCGTGCTTGAAGGTGAACGGCATAAAACCTGACCAAGGTCACTTGGACATTGACAAGATAGAACATTTTATCGATTTAAGAAATACTCCGGCAGACTTTTTTTTACAAAAATCTATAATCAGACAAAAATAATCGGCCGACATCCACGATATCGGCCGAAGAAACGATATATAAAGGACAACTTATGCCCTCGACTCCGAAAAATGTCTGACCGCGCGAAGCATGTGCTTCAATGAGCTTACCATTTCCTGGGTCTCCTGAAGAATGTTCAGATAGACGTAAGCCACGGTAATGTTTCCATGCCCGGCCTGCATACGGGCCATCTGTGCGTCACGGGTCTCTGAAAGGCAATGTTTGAAAGCATCACACTGTTCGTTAAGTTTCTGATAATCAGTAAAATCACCCGAACTAATCACTCCTCCTATACGCTTGAGAAGATAAAGCATCGTGTCACGCAGCGGAAGGAATTCCTTGATGCGGTCCTTGTCCAGAGGGACGAAACTGTTGTCAATGTGTTCCTCACAAGGGTCGCAGATTCGCCTGAGGCTGTACAGCATGTCCTCACAGGAGTTGATAGCGAGATGGAACCAAGTGTTCTTCTCGATCGCCACATCCTGGTCAATCCTCCTGAGGCCGAGCATTTCCTTACGTCTGATCTGTTTAAGTTCCATACGTTCCTTCCTCAGCCCGGACACGGCTTTCTGAAGCTTGCCCAAATCCTCCGACACGAAACCGTCTGTCACCTGTAAATACGTATCATTCGCGAACTCCAGAAATTTCGCATTGCTGCCGGACATGTGAGCCGAGAGCAGGCGAAGTGTTTCTGCACTGTCTTCTGATTTAATCATTTCATTGAAAATGACATCACCTTTTTCTTCATCGCGTTTCTTTTTGTACTGGATATTGCTCCTGACAAGCAGGAACAGAGACAATGCGATTACCACGGCAGCGGCTGTCAGACCGCCAAATTTCAGGACAAGCGCCACCGCGAAACAGAGAAGAAAAGAGACACCCGCGGTAATGAACCAGCCACCGATTACAGATATGACGCCAGTGATACGGAACACCGCACTTTCCCTGCCCCACGCGTGGTCGGCAAGAGATGTTCCCATGGCCACCATAAATGTCACATAAGTGGTAGAAAGTGGCAGGGTCAATGATGTACCGAGGGCTATCAACAAGCTGGATACCACCAAATTAACCGTAGCTCTCACCTCATCGAAAGCAGCTCCCTGCGGCAATACTATCTCATCATTATTGAATCTTTTGGCCGCCCATCTTTTCATACCCTCCGGGACAAGTTCCGAAATGGCAGAAGCAGTATTCGTGCTGAATCTTACAAGAACACGTGCCATACGGGATGAACCGAACATCTCATCTCCGGCATCCTGACGGGCGAGGTCGACTGATGTTTTCACCACGTTCAAAGCTTTCTTCGATGTAGCAAGCGAAATGACCATTATCACGCCGGCAACCACCAGGAACACGACCGGAGTCTGCGCAGATTCATTCAACGAGTCCATCATAAAGCCATCAGGATTGCCGTTTCCATTGGCAACATAATCCGTATATGACGCATAACCTGCCAGCGGGACTCCAATGAAATTCACCAGGTCATTTCCTGCGAAAGCCATGGCCAATGCAAATGTGCCGGCAAGTACCAGAATCTTGAAAACGCTGATTTTGAATGCATGAAGTATCTGAGACAGCACAGTCGAAACCAGAAAACAGATGCCGCAGATGGTCCACGAATGAGTATTTACCCACTCATGCGCTTCATCGCTCATAAAAGAGAAGCCGCCGATGCCCTTTATCAGCATGAAATATATAATCGCGGTGAATGCGACACCTCCGAAAATACCGATTTTCCATTTCAATGCGGGGCCCTTGTAAGTAAAGGTAAACAGCAGTCTGGAAAGGTGCTGCACAATGATTCCCACCACGAAGGCTATCGCCACCGACACGAAAATCGCCATTATCATTGTCAATGCCTTGCTGGTGTTCATCATCTCTCCGATATTCATTTCAGGATGTCCGGAAGTCTTTATCAATGCTATTGCCACAGTTCCTCCCATAAGGGCAAAAACCATGGAGACGGTCGTTGAAGTCGGCAGTCCGAGAGTATTGAAAATATCCAGAAGGACAATATTGGATGCAATGACAGCCAAGAATATGAACATCACATCCTCAAAAGAGAACATAGAAGGATGGAAAACGCCGTTCCTGGCGACGTCCATCATGCCGTTGCTCATTGATGCTCCGAAGAAAATGCCTATTGCGGCGACGACGATGATTGTCTTGAAAGATGCCACCTTGGCACCTATTGCCGATTGAAGAAAATTCACTGCATCATTGCTCACGCCCACTATCAGAGCGAACACGGCGAGAACAAAGAGAAACACTACTAATCCCAAATAAACTGTTTCCATATAATTACAACTCTTTTTTACCGTTGCAAAATTGGCTCAAGAATATTATATGGACATTTCGAGAAAATTACAAAAATGTTAAACGACTATCGTGAAAGTCGTCGCCTCGGGAGTGGATGAGGTGAGTTTGATGGTACCGCCGTTCATGCGGATCATCTGGCGGCAAAGACTCAGTCCGACACCTGTACCTGACGTGCCTTTGGTGGTGTAGAACGGTACGAAAAGCTGCTCCTGACTCGATTTACTGATGGGTTCCCCGTCATTTGAAACCGTTATCACGGTCTGTTCCCGCTTGTCTATCACAGCGGTTATGGAGACCCTTCCGGCTCCGGCCTGCACGGCATTCTTTATCAGATTATTGAAGACCTGGGACATCTGCCCGTAGTCGGCATAAAGAATCACATCCTCGGAAAGTTCCGTATAAGAGACATTGACATCGGGCCAATTCGCTTTGGCGATGGTAATGGAATCCCCCACCAAATCCTTCAGATAGAATGCTTTACGGACAGGCATCGAGATATGCGTCAGAGAACGGTAGGACTGTACGAAGCTGATCAGTCCCTCGGACGAAGAAGCGATGGTGGACAATGCGGAACGCACGTCGTCGGTCCCGTAGCCTTCCAGATTCTGCGACAAAGCGGAACTGAGCGAGGCTATCGGCGTGACGGTATTCATAATCTCGTGAGTAAGCACCCGGATAAGCCGGGTCCAGGATTCAGCCTCATTGTTCTCCATCTCCCGCGTGATATCATTGAAAGTAACGATCTTGACATCCTTCGCATGAAGTCTTGCTGCACAAGCACTTATGGAAAACTGCACATCGCCTTTTTCCGAAGTGACCGAAGCGCGGGACTCCGACTCGGAAGCGTTGCGGAACGCCTCTGCCAGTTCGGGAAACACACGTTCGATCTGGCGGAGCGACGATATTTCCGCCATGCCGAGCAGCCCGAGTGCCACGCCATTGGAATAGTCCACTTTCTCGCCGTCCAGTACGACCACACCGCTCTGGACATGGTCAAGCATTGTCCCGAAATAGCGCTCGCGCTCGCGGATATCTTTCTTTTCCGCTTCGAAGATGGAACGGAGCCTGTTCAATGACTTGTTCAGCCGCCTGTCCGCCCAGCGCCGCTCCGAATACCTGAACGCGGACTCGCCGCTGTCAAGCGCATCGGACATGAAGTCTATCTTGCTGATAATCTTACGTTTGACCGTGGCTTTGGTAACGAAATATGTGAGCGAAGCCAGAAGCACTCCGCCAAGCACGATTTCCGTTATGAGACCTGCTGTCATATTCCGTATTTCTTCAGTTTCGCATACAGGGTAGGGCGACTGATATCCAATGACTTGGCGACCATGGAGATATTTCCTCCATAGCGGACCATGGCGGCACGGATAGTCTTCTCTTCCATGTTTTCCATGGTGTCGCCGGCATTGATTTCCGTCTCGCCAGCAGCCGACAGGTCAAGCCCGAACCCGTCAATGACCTTCCCTTCGGAAAGGATTACGGATTTCTCGATGCAATTCCGCAGTTCGCGGATATTTCCCGGCCACGCGTAGGATTCCAGCTCGGCTTTCGCCATCGGGGACAATGCTTCCGCGTCACGGCCGTACTTCGTCGAAAATTCCGCAAGAAACTGCATTGCAAGCGGGACAATGATTTCTTTACGTCGCCTGAGCGGCGGAAGTTCCAGGCTTATGGTGTTCAGCCTGTAATATAGGTCTTCACGGAAAAGGCCGTCACGTATCATCGCGGGAATGTCTGCATTCGTGGCACATATCAGTCTGATATCCACAGGAATAGACTTGGTATCCCCTACTCTGGTCACGCTTCTGTTCTGCAGGACACGGAGTAGTTTCGCCTGCGACTGCATAGGTATATTGGCTATCTCGTCCAGAAAAAGAGTACCGCCGTCCGCCTGTTCGAATTTTCCGGCGTGGTCGGATTTGGCATCTGTAAAGGCTCCTTTCACATGGCCGAACAGTTCACTTTCGAACAGGGTTTCCGTAATCGCGCCGGCATCCACGCAGACCATGACCTTGTCAGCCCGTCCGGAAAGCCGCTGGATTTCATGCGCGAGGACATCTTTTCCGGTTCCGTTCTCTCCGGTAATCAATACCGTAGCATCAGTGGAGGCAATGCGTTCCACATTATGCCTGAGCGTCTGCATTTCAGCCCCGTCGCCCCAGAACATCTGCGGTTCGCCTGCAGGTTTCGCAGAGGAATTGCCCTTGGTCCGCCTGTCACGGATGCCGGTAAGCAGTTCTATCAGCTTGGCATTGTCCCATGGTTTGACGATGAAGTCATCAGCCCCGCGTTTCATTCCTTCCACGGCCAGGGCGATGTCGGCATAGGCGGTAAACAGCACCACAGGTATCTCAGGCCATCTTTTCTTGATTTCAGACAGCCAGAACAGTCCCTCGTTTCCGGAATTGATATCCGCCTTGAAATTCATGTCCAGCAGAATCACGTCCGGCATCAGTTCCTCTACGGTTTTCATGAGCGCAACCGGCGACGGCAATGTCTGGACCTGCGAGAAACAGGCGCCCAGCAGTATCTTGAGGGCTTCGCGTATGCCCGAATTGTCGTCCACGACCAGTATTTTACCTTTTTTCATTGTCAATGTCTTTTATCGTCAATGTCCCTCTCCGGAAGCCACATGCAAAAATACTTTATTCAATTTACAATCACAATAAAACCGTACCGGACCCATCACAGGCACGGCACGGCAAAAAACATCTATAATAAATTTACTCATTTTTAAGCGAATCCACCGGATTGGAGGTGGCGGCGTCCCAGCTGCGGAGGGTCACGATCAGCATTGTAATCGCAAGCACTATCACCAGGGACAATGCGAATACCCACCAATGGACCGGCGTGTGGTATGCAAAGCCCGCGAAATATCTGCTGATGACCCACCAGCTGAGCGGCGCAGCGATTGCAAAACTGGCCAGTACAATGCGTATATACTTGGCATTGAACATCTTGAGAATATCGCCTACGCTTCCTCCCATCACTCTCCTGACAGCAATTTCACGACTTCTGTGCTGCGTGTCGAAAAGCACCAGGCCGAAGACTCCCATCAGGGAAATTATGATTGCCACCAGCGTAAATATGCTGATAAGCGTGGACAATCGGCTCTCCTGCTTGTACTGGGCCCCGAGTTCCTTGTCGAAGAAATCAATATTATACAGCTCGTCATCAGCATAAGGCACCATCTCTTTCACGGTCGCAATAACGAACTTGATGACAGACTGGACATCAGCACCCGGCGCAGTCCTTATATAGACCCGATGAAGTCCGTCACGCCATTTATGCTTACCGAACACATAGAAGGCAAAATCGTCGCGACCATATTGCAAAGGCTTGAAATTAAAGTCCTTGCAGATACCGGCAGTCACAGTCCCGTCCACATGCCCCGGCGCAGGAGTAACGAAATCCACGTCAAAGTCTTTCTTCGCCTGCTCGTTGAAGATCATCACTCCGCCTTCAGACATCTCATCCGATTTCATGAAATCCCTGCCGTCCACGATATCTATCCCCATGAATTTCAGGAAATTGTACGCCACAGGGTAACATTGGAAATTAATAGTCTTTCCCTTATAATCACGTCCCCAGCCCATTCTTGAAGTACTGACAATTCTTCCATCTGCCCACGTGATATCCTGAATCTGAGGATTGCTGCGCAACTTGTCCTCGAATGCCTCGTTCTGCGAACCATACCAACAGACATCATAAGGAATTTTACCGCTGAGGAGGCAGGACTTGTTGAAGCCCATGTCGTAGTTCATCATGTAGGTATGCTGCATCTTGATGAATATGGCGCAGATAATCAACGACATTGATATGACGAACTGGAAGCCGATGAGCGCCGTGCGGAGCCTGCGGCCCGAAACGGACCCGCTGAAGGAGCCTTTCAGCACCAATGCCGGCTGGAACGAAGTGATATAGAATGCCGGATATATGCTTCCTAAGACCGCTGTCAGGACAGCAGTGCCGACCGTCATCGCCAGCACGGGAGCATTGTCCCCGAAAACAGCCGAAGAGGTAAGAATACCTGCGACACTGGTGCGAAGAAGCAGGATGACGATAATCGCGGCCAATGCCAATGCTATGGCGACAAGGCCTACAGATTCGAATATAAAGTTGAATATCAATGAAGTACGCGATACTCCGAAAATCTTGTAGGTGTTCACAGACCTCAACCTTGCCGGTACAAGCGCAAAGAAGAAATTGATGAAATTTATCAATGCGATGAGGATGATGAGCACCGACACCGCTAGCAATGTCATGTCCGTAGTGAGATTTCCGGTGCGTCCCGGCTTGCCGTCAAGTTCTTTCGTATAAAAGAGTTCAGACAGAGGTATCAGCTTGACATTGAATTTATTATTGATTTCATCAATGTCTTCGTCAGAGAGTGTCTCACCCGCGCCATCATACAGTTTCTTGAAATAATCGAGAAGCGTAGCCTTCGTCCCCTTTTCGAATTCTTCCTTCTGTGAGGCGTTCTGGAGTTTCACGCAATACGGAAAAGACCACTCACTGCGATCGTCGATACAATGATCATTCATGTCGTAAACGGCATTGACCGTACTCAGGTCGCTGTTCTTGGGGAAGTCCTTGTATATGAGAACTATCTCTCTCGCCCCTTTTTCACCCTGAGGGTCACTCCATGAGATGCTGCCTCCGATTCCAAGATCAAATTTCTTGGCAGAAGACTCTGATATGGCGACAGTTGCAGGCTTGGAAAGTTCATCAAGAGAGCCTTCCACGGCCTCGAAATTCAAGGCCCGCAGTCCGCCGGCGGAATACTGATTGAGGTTCAGGTTCATCTTTACCGGGGCATCATTCCGCCTCGTGTAGCAGACTTCACCTAAAGGGTACATGCTGAACACTCCTCCGCCTTCCGACATGGAAGAGCCTGAGACTAGTGCTTCTCCCAACGGTCTGTTTATGAAGATACTGAACTTTCCCTCATTATATTGCGAAGGGACGGACAACACGAATGTCCGGTCCGCATCCTTAAGCGACTTGTTGTAGCCAAGGTTGAAGCAGACCTGCGTCATTATCACGTAGAAGGCAGCGAATGCCACTGCCATCCCTATGATGTTCAGCAGGCTGGACACCTTGTACCGCTTGAGGGTATTCAGGAAATTATTGAAAATATATCTCATTACAATTCATTCTTGACATCACTTACTATATGGCCGTCGAACAGGTCGATGGTGCGTTGTGCCATAGCCGCATCCTTCTGTGAGTGGGTAACCATCACGATGGTCGTGCCCTCCCTGTTCAGTTCGCAGAGCAGGTCCATGACTTCCTTGCCGTTCTTGGAGTCGAGGTTTCCTGTAGGCTCATCGGCAAGAATCAGTTTAGGGTTTGCGACTACCGCACGTGCAATCGCAACTCGCTGCTGCTGACCGCCTGAGAGCTGCTGAGGGAAATGCTTTGCCCTGTGGCTGATGTTCATGCGCGCCATCACCGCCTCCACTTTTTCCTTGCGCTCAGCCGCACTGAAATCCATATATCTGAGTGGAAGTTCAATGTTTTCGAACACATTGAGTTCATCGATCAGGTTAAAGCTCTGGAAGACGAAGCCGATGTTTCCCTTGCGGAACTTGGTACGGTCCTTTTCCTTCAGCTGCGCAACTTCCTGTCCCAGAAGCTGGTAACTGCCGGAAGTCGGGTTGTCCAGAAGGCCGAGGATATTCAGGAGCGTGGATTTTCCGCAGCCTGAAGGGCCCATGATTGAGACGAATTCTCCGTCCTTGATTTCGAATGATACATTGTCGAGTGCAACTGTCTCGATTTCCTCAGTCCTGAAGACTTTGCAAATGTTTGTAATCTTGATCATGATATATGTATTTTTTTATTTGTTCTGATATGCTCCGTTTTATTCTGTCTTAATGCTGTCAGCAGGATTGGTTCCCGCTGTGCGTATTACGTAAATGTCTGATATGATGGCAACTATAGCCAGCACTGCGACTATGGCGCCTACGAAAATCCACCAAGGAAGTCCCGCCTGAAGGCTGAAGTTCTGTTCCCAACGCCCTGCGACGATATAGGCCAGAACCGCTCCTACTGCCACGGACGGCAGGGCCACTGCCATGACATCGAGCAAAAACATTGACCTTATCTGGGAGAACTGGGCGCCGTTTACGCGACGGACCGCAATTTCCTTGCTGCGGCGACGGACTTCGTCAATCGTGTAGCCGATGAGGCCGATCAGCGCGATAAAGAGCGTCACAACGCCTCCAGCGAGGATGGAGTTTCTCGTATTGAGGGTGTCCACGAAATTCGAAGCGGCGAGTTCATTGCACGGATATATTCTATACCACTGCCCGTCCAGAATCTTTTCTGTAAGCTCATCGGTTTTCTGAAGCATCTCGGGGGACATCTTGTGATATTTCACGAATATGTAATTGAACATTCCGGCATATTTCTCTGAGTCGCAATAGAATATACCCATCGGGCGCCCGCCGAAATCGGCTTCTGCCACAGAAAAACCACCGGTATGCATATCGTCAATGATACCGCATATCCTGACTGGACCAGCTTCATGCGAAGTAACCATCACTTCGCGTCCGAGGACCTCGTCCCAGCCGGCAGTGTTCTTCATCATTTTCACGAAATTCCTGTCCACAATCATTTCCGCATCGCTGTTGAGAGTCGGATCGAAATTGCTTCCTTCCTGAATCTTGATGCCGAAGACATTGAAATAATGTTCATCCACATAATATGCGTCACGGATGTTGAACAGCTGACGGTCTTCGCCGGGAACGCTCACATTGTCACCGCTATAGCCTGTGAAAGGATTCTGATATGCGAAACTTGCATCTTCCACTCCGGAGAGGGAACGGACCTCATTCATCAGCGTATTCTTCTGTGACTGAGTTGCTTCCGGCATGGCTATCATCGCCACGTCATCATATTTGAACCCACGGTCAGCGTTCATCATCTTGTCATATTGCAATGTAATCACGCTCATGACCACAGCCAAGAAAACGACAGCCGCAAATTCCACCGCGAGGAGTCCGAGCTTCCACATGCGCTTGCCGGCGCGATAATTCCTGAATGCCGCAGCCACCGGAATCCTGTTGAAGAAGATTGCGGGAAGGAGGCTGTTCAATGCCAAGAGCACGACTATTATTGTCAATGCCAATGCGAGCGGCCGTCCGGTGAAGAGTGCGATGACATTGACACCGAGGATGGTCTCTATCATTGACCTGAACGCAAAGATGAGGATTGCGGCGACGGCGGCTGCGAATGCGGTGTGGACGAGCGCTTCTGCGAACATCATCCCGAAGATGTCTTTCGCGCTGCTGCCCAGGCATTTGCGGAGTGCCATCTCGCGTGCACGGATTGCGGCGGACGAAAGCACGATCAGGAGGTAATTCAGCATGGACGTAAGCAGAAGCGCGAAGGCTACGAAGGCCAAAACAAGTGTCATATTCCGCTGAGTTTCATCCTCTTCATGGAATTTCACGAATGGCTTTATCGGAAGTTTCATTTCAAATCCGGCTGCCCGCAACTCGTCCATCGGCATGTGCTTGTCCATAAAGCCGGGGAGGCCGTTTTCAATTTCGCTCGGGTCAATGCCTTTCTTCAGTTTTATGAATCCCTTGTAGCGGTCGTTGCCTACCATGTTTTCCGAGCCGTCGTACATGAAATGCCCGATGCTCGGCATGGAGACTATCATGTCCAGCCTGTAAGATGAGTTCAGCGGAAATTCTTCATAGACGCCGCCGACCGTGAGTTCATATTTCTGCGTATCCCCGGCAATCGTGAATTTCTGTCCGAGCACGGCTGCCGCGGCCGCCTTCTCGTCCATTTTTTTGCCTGAGGTCAATGCTGCCGCCATCTTGGTCGCCAACTTGGATGAAATAACCACATTTGCTTCAATGCCAAGGGGTTCGGTCAGGTTTCCGGCCAGGCATTTCCTGTCAAGGACCTTGAAAAATGACGTATCGCTTAGACAAGTCAATCCGGCATCCACGCGTTTGTCCGATTCCGGCAGTACCAAGGAGGCGGTCTCGAATATATAAGTAAATCTGGTGGCCTCTTCTATCTGCGGGAAGTATTCCTTCATCTTCGGGGCGACTCCTCCGGCTACTTGAGGATAGACTTGGTATCTGCCGTTAAGTTCCATGGCTTCGTTCAGATAATATATCCTGTCTGCATCCTTGTAGAAGTCGTCGAATGTCTTTTCGAAACAGACCTTGGATGCCAGCACGAGGCCGACTGCAAGTCCGACGCCCAATGTCATGATTTTCAGGACGTTCCTGCGTCCTTTCATCGGCAATGTCCTGACTGCCGCTTGTATGTAACTGAAAATGTTCATCTGTTCTGTCCCGGTGATTCCATCAATGCCAATCGGCCGATTTCTTCGGCATGGACATATCTTTCATCCGGTCAGAGTTTTGGTTTGCCACTCTTGTGCCATTATTTGTAATTCGTTGGTTTTCTGGTTATTACACAGCAGTCCCCTTTCTCATAATGTAAAAAAACTTTACATTCCTGTAAATTTACTTTACAGCGGAGATGGGGCGGAATTCATATCATGCGCCCGGGCGGGGACGGAGGATTCCGCCGGTCCTCCCCACTGCGTGGGTCCCCTCCCTTTTCGGGAGCCAATGCCGGCTCCATCCTCCGTCTCCGCCCGGGCTTGTCTTTCGGATGTGATTCCCGGGCTGGCGTGAGTAAATCCGGCCATTTTACGCACGACATGACATTTTTTCACCACGACGTGCGTGGAAAACGTTTTAACGCGCACAGGGAGTTACATTGCATGGAAATAACCATCAGTAAAGACCATGTGGCAGATAAGCCCGGGCGGGGGTGGGCCTCTGGAGGCATGGTCGCCCATGACCTTGTGAATGGGTGGCAGGCGACAGCCTGACGGGATGAGCGAAGCGAACCTCCAGAGGTCCCACCCCCGCCGGGGCGCGTCCATGGGCGACATAAACATCACCATGATTACCTCCGGAGCAAACTGTCGGGACGTGGCCACGGGGTATTTTGTAACTAATTGATAATCAGATGGGATTTTAACAAGAGCGTGGAAACGCGGGCTTTTTTTGGCCACGTTTCCACGCTCCGTTTTATAACTCTTTGAAAATCAACGCCCCCAGAAACGAGGCGTGGCCGCGTCCCGCCAAATTACGTAAGCGTCTCCAGAGTTACCCTGTAGACGTTCGCGAAATTACCCGGGATGCCAGGACAGAGGCTAGTACTTGAACGAGAATTCGTCCAGGTAGAGGACTGTGCCGGCGGCGCCGGTGAAGAAATCGCCGTGACGGCTGGAGGCGGCTATGATTGCCACCATGGTAGGAGTGCGGTCGCTACGATAGGTAATCGGCATGTCAAACTCCTCGTAGGCATCCATCCAATTGCTGAATTCAAAATTGGCGTAACCGATGATTGCGGGATCATTGTCATAATCCACGAACTGATTGTCTGAATTTCTGACATGGAAACGGCCCTGGTCGTCGATTGCACCTGCAGGGTAATTGCTCCATTTGTTCTTGTCCCAGTCGGCAAGGATAATCTGAATCTGGCCGATATCGGTCTTGCCCAACATATCCTTGTGCGAATCATCCGCATAGTCAATCGTGTTCGGCTGATAGCAGAAATATCCGTGGAGAGACTTCGGCCTGCCTGTGAACGGCACACCCCAAGCCATGTCCGCACCGCTCATACCTATCAATCTGCAGAACTCCCCGGTGAAAATGTTGCCGGAGCCGAACTTCATGACAATGTTTTGGCTGCTCAGCTTTGCAGCCTTCTTTCCCGGGCCCGGAACAGCGACAAACTTCTCTTCCGGCTCGGTCGTGTTTCTGCCCAGCGATGCTGTTCCCTTGTTCGCCGTAGCCCATATCTTCTTATCCGCATCAGGAACGGACTCTCCGTAAGGATACCAACCCTTTCCGACCATTGCCCAATCATCGAAATTCATGTTGTACAACTGAGGCTCACTGCCAGGTTTCGGATCATCCTTGCCGGCATTGGAAGCAATCAGTTTCCAGGTAAAATCCCTGAACGCATGAAGAGTGACACGGTTCGTGTCTCGCAAATCCAGAACAGACCCGCGAGCCATCAATGTCTCCTGGAACTTGGTAGCATCGGTGTACTTGATCTTGGAAATCTCCAACTGATCCAGACTGACACCGTAAGGCATTGTCACAGAGACAGTAAGCTTCGCCGTATTGATGGAAGAGCTCAACTGGCCCTCAATCTCGAAAATTTCGTAGCCCGCCACATCGCGCGGAATCATCATGTCATTTTCAATGCTGCACCCCGCCATCATGAGGACGGTGGCGCAGAAAAGCAATCCTTTCTTCATAAGCCCTCCGGATTAACGTTTTCCTACCTGGAAATAATACATGATGGAGAAACCCACACCCAGAAGGTTCGGCTTGAATGTCGTCCCGAAATGGGAAAGGGAACTCGTATATACTTGATTCTTAGTCTGTTTCGTATAAGAATAATTACATTCCAGCACGCTGATGGAAACCTCGAATGAAAGATTGTTCGTCAGAAACATAGTAAGACCCGGGACAATACCGATGGTCAGGGCATAGGACTCGGAAAATGTACCGTTCTTCTCATTACCGTCGTACTGGAAGGATTTGCCCTGTCCGCGGCTACCGCCGATACGGATTTCATTGAACATTCCGAAGACGCGGCTTCCGAAAAGCGGAACGTAATTACGCACGGCAAACTGTCCGGAATAGCTCTGGCTCTTCAGATAGTGGTTCGAGAGGTCAAATTCGTTGTCGGTACCAAGGCTGATGGAAGCGCCGTCCAGATTCATTGAAGTATAAGAATATCCGAATCTGGCACCTACGGCCGTATTTTTGCCGATGAAATAAAACGCGGCAGGAGAGATCTTTACGGTGGACAATGTTCCTTTAAGACCGGTGATAAGTGACATGAGTTCATAGCCCACATCTCCGTTTCCGGCTGAATAATGACTATATGATATGGATGCTCCGGCTGTCATCATGCCCTTGGGCACGAAAACGGCACTCGCATCGCCAAGACCTCTGTCGAACTTTTCCTGATTCCTCGCAACTGCCATTGTTCCAATGGATAACAGCATTGCGGCCAATAAAAATTTCTTCATAAAACTAAAAATACAATTCTGCGAAATTATGATAATTTTTTTTCCTATCAAAATGCCGAAATATTTTTTGTAATTTTGCAAGGGTGAGGGTAACGTGATTGAAGCGCGTGGGCCCTAAACCGCAAACTCGCGCGAAACCTTGGCAAGCCTGAGGACGCACGAAACTTGAATAGGTAACAAATAATATATGGCAGAACAGCAATATGATGGCAGTTCCATCAAGACACTGACGTGGAATGAACATATCCGCCAGCGCTCCGGAATGTATATCGGAAGACTTGGCAACGGCGACAATCAGGACGACGGTATATACATACTGCTTAAAGAGGTGGTAGACAATGCCATAGACGAATTCACAATGGGATTCGGCAAGCAGGTCCAGATTACCGTCGAAGACGGCATGGTAACCGTACGGGACTTCGGACGAGGCATTCCGCATGAGAACGACAGCGTCATCCGATGCGTAAGTTCATTGAACACGGGCGGCAAGTTCGATGACAAGAACTTCAAGAAATCCGTCGGCATGAACGGTGTCGGCACCAAAGCCGTAAATGCATTGTCCTCATACTTTTACGTCGAATCTTTCAGGGACGGCAAAAGTTCGTGGGCGCAGTTCGAGCGCGGTAATCTCGTGGATTCCGGAATGAAGGAAAACGTGAGCGAGAAGAACGGAACCTTCGTAAAATTCAAACCGGACAGCCAGAAATTCGGAGACTACACATACAACATGGACTTCGTCGAGACCATGGTCAAGAACTACTCTTTCCTGAAAAAAGGCCTGACCATTGTCCTCAACGGCATCCCGTACAAATCGGAAAACGGACTGCTCGACCTGGTAAACGACAGGATGAGCGAAACCCCGCTTTACCCGCCGATACACCTTGAAGGAGAAGACATTGAAATAGTCCTTACGCATGGCAACAGCTATGGCGAGAACATCTCGTCATTCGTCAACGGACAGAACACCAGGGAGGGCGGAACCCACCTTGCAGCGTTCAGGGAGGCCATCGCGAAGACATTGAAAGACTTCTTCAAGAAGGACTACGACCCGCAGGACTGCCGCCAGGGCGTCGTCGGCGCCATCAGCATCCAGATCCAGGAGCCGCAATTCGAGGGACAGACCAAGACGAAGCTCGGCTCCACCTACATGTGGGACAAGCAGATAAAGGACGAAAACGGCAATACCGTCAACGACAAAGGCCCGACCATCAGGTCTTTTGTCAATGATTTCGTATCCAGGAATCTCGACGATTATCTGCGCATACACAAGGACATTGTCCCGGTCATCGAAGAGAAGATCAAGTCGTCCAAGAAGGAGCGCGAGGAGATTTCCGGAATCCAGAAAAAGACCAGGGAGAAGAACAAGAGGGCGAATGTCTACAACAAGAAACTGCGTGACTGCCGCTATCATTACTGCGACAAGGTACCTAAGGACAAGGAGGAGGAGAAGGAGAAGTCAAGCATTTTCATCACCGAGGGTGACTCCGCGAGCGGAACCATCACCAAGGTGCGCAATGCGAACAACCAGGCCGTGTTCAGTCTCCGAGGCAAGCCGATAAACTGCTACAAGGAAAGCAGGAAGCGCGTGGCAGAGAACGAGGAACTGAATCTTCTCATCTCCGCACTGGGAGTGGAAGAAGACCTCAACGACTTGAGATACAACAACATAATAGTCGCAACCGATGCCGATGATGACGGAATGCACATCCGCATGCTGGTTCTGACATTCTTCATGAAATACTACCCGGATCTCATCAGACGCGGGCACGTACATATTCTCCAGACCCCGCTTTTCCGTGTCAGGAACAAGAAAGAAACAAGGTATTGCTACAATGACGACGAGAAGGCGAGCGCGATAAAGGACCTCAAGAACGGCGTGGAAATCACACGATTCAAAGGTCTCGGAGAAATTTCTCCTCATGAGTTCGTGGACTTCATCGGTGACGGCATGAGACTAGACACCGTAAATCTGGCGAAGGACGAGTCCATCTCCAGCATCATGGAGTTCTACATGGGAGACAATACGATTGACAGACAAAACTTTATCCGTCAGAATCTCCGCAGTGAGGAGGAACTGGAGGATATAAACATTTAAGCAAAGATGGAAAAGAAACGTTCATGCTGGGCAAGGTTCTGCGGATTCCTTCTCAGAAAAATGGGATGGACCACGGTAGGCGGTCCCGCACCTGAAGCAAAGTGCGTATTATTGGGCGTACCTCACACATCGGCATGGGATTTCGTAATCTCGTACTTGTTCTACACCCAGTTCGACAAGACCGCGCACGTAATGATAAAGAAGGAATTCTTCAAATGGCCGGTGGGAGCCTTCCTCCGCAAGGTGGGATGCATCCCGGTGGACAGGTCCAGCGCAAGCGCAATGCTTTTCAGCCTCATCAATGAAATGGAAAAGGTCGACACCTTCCATCTCGCAATCGCTCCGGAAGGCACACGCCACGCCGTAAAGAAGTGGAAGACAGGCTATCACATGATCGCGAAGAAAGTTGGCTGTCCGGTATATATGGGATATTTCGACTGGAAGACCAAATGCGTAAGCATCGGCAAAAAGGTGGAACTCACGGATGATGCGAGAGCAGATACCGACAGGATCCAGGCTCTCTATGAAGAGATGCACATGCGCGGCAAGAACCCTGAAGGGTATGTGACGCATTAGAAGAGGGGACGTGACAAGACAATAGATACATCATGAGCAACAGCCTATACAGAAAATTGACGACGAACAGGGAAAACTACATCACTACCCTGTCGCGTCTGTTCGATTATGCAACGACAGCCTACGCCAAAAGGCCGGCATTGACATTCGTCGACGGCAGCCAAAGCTATACATACGCGGAATTCAGAAAGAAAAGCATTGAACTGGCCCACCTTTTCTCAAGATACGGACTCAATGCAGGCGACAGAATCGCGATCTTGTCCCAGAACATGCCGAACTGGACGGTTTCGCTGTTCTCCATCGTCGCGTTCGGTCGCGTGGCAGTGCCTATTCTTCCGGACTCGTCGGAGAGCGAGGTCACCAATATCCTCAACCACTCCGAGTGCAAGGCCATCTTCGTATCGCAGAGAATGGCCGGCAAGCTGTCGGATGAAGTGAAGAAGAAATTGACCCTCATCATTGACATGGACACATTGGAAATCATACAGAGGGACGACGCGGAATTCACGTGCGACGGCTGGGGCAAGGAGCCTTCTCCGGATGATCTGGCGATGATCATCTATACTTCAGGAACGTCCGGCAGGGCCAAGGGCGTGATGCTGAGCCACAGGAACTTCTGTCACAATGTCATCGAGGCATGGCATGCGCAGAAGACGAACAAGCGCGACAGATGGCTGTCCATCCTTCCGATGTCGCACACTTACGAGATGAGTTTCAGCGTGTTGTACCCGTTGTTCGTCGGCGGATGCGTATATCACATCAAGAAACTCCCTACCCCGACAATCCTTATCGAGACAATGAAGAAGGTGCGCCCGACCATAATGTGTTCCGTACCTCTTATTATAGAGAAGGTCTACAAGGCCAGCATCGTACCGACCATCGAGCGCAGCCGCGTGCTGTCATGGATGCGGAAAAAGACACCGAAGCTGCTGTACTTCCTCATCGGAAAACGTCTATACAAGACCTTCGGCGGCAAACTGAAATTCTTCGGCATCGGCGGTTCCAAACTTGATCCGGTAGTGGAAGATTTCCTCATCAAGGCCAAGTTCCCTTACGCCATCGGCTACGGCCTCACCGAGACAGCACCGCTCATCACCAATGCCTGCGTAGGCAAGACCAAGGTCGGTTCAATCGGCGTCCCGGCCTACAACGTACAGGTGAAGCTGGACAATGTCAATCCGGAAACCGGTGAAGGTGAAATAGTTGCGAAGGGCGACAATGTCATGCTCGGCTATTATAAGGACCCGGAGCGCACGCGCCAGGTTCTCTCCGACGACGGCTGGTTCAGGACCAATGACCTCGCATGTATGGATGAGAAAGGCCGTTTCTATATCAAGGGCCGCCTGAACAACATGATTCTCGGACCGTCCGGCGAGAACATCTACCCGGAGGAAATCGAGCAGGTCATCAACAATTTCGGCGGAGTGAACGAATCATTGGTAATGGAGCGCGACGGCAAACTGGTGGCGCTGGTCAAGTTCGATGACAATGTCCTCAACTGGAATCAGGAGACCGAGGACAAGTTCTTCGAAAATCTCCAGGCGAAGAAGAAGGCCGTGCTCGACTACGTGAACAAGCACGTGGGCAAGTCATCCAAGGTCAACAGCGTGGAGGTGGTCAAGGAAGATTTCGAGAAGACCGCGACCCACAAGATCCGCAGGTTCAAATACCAGGATGCCCACGGCGACGAGCCGCAGCAGCCTGACAGTTCCAAGACTGAATAAAATAAAATGGGTGAGCAGAAACCGGCTCACCCATTTTATTTTCCCACTGTCCGGAAATGTATTAGAGATAATTGAGGATTTCCCGTGAGATGTAGAAGTTCTTGTTCTTCGGAACATATACGGAGACGCTGGCGAGTTCCTTTTTCTGACCGTCAACTTCTATATACGAGCGGTTGGCAGGAACGCGGACTTTGCCGTCAATCACGAGCACTGGAGCCTTTTTGTCGCCCTCAACTGCTGTTTCATGTCCTGCGAGAAGGACATCGGACTTGACGAAAATCTGGGATGTAAGCTCATCCAAAGAGCCTTTCACGCCGAGCAGGCCATACATATAACCTGCAAGGTCAGTACCGTCTATCCATCCCATAGGAACTTGTCCGTTAGGATTGTAAACAGCAAGGAACACATCTTCACTGGTATGGCAGCCGCTTGCATATCCGAAATGGACATGGGCATTCAAAATCTTGGTTACCACACTCTTAAGATTCCTTGACAAAGCCACTTCCATATAGTCCTTCTCGACATTGGCCATCGACTCCCTGACAGCGTTCTCCTCTGCAGGAGTAAGGTCAATGCCTGTGTACTCTTTAAATATAGGGCGGATCCGGTCCACGCCTTGTGCCTGAATCAGTCCGGTAAGGCCCTCTCCGGTACATTTGTATTGAGGAAGCATGGCCATTGCTGTATCCAGGCCCTTCTTATAATAATTCTTGTAGTCATTGTTTCCCACGGTCATTCCGCTGTTTCCATGGTCAGGAACCACGATGACGGTAGTGTTGCCATCTTTCTTGGCGAAATCCATGGCTACGGCCACGGCCTTGTCGAAAGCATCATACTCGGAAATAATTCCCATCGGGTCATTGCTGTGAGCCGCATAATCCACCTTGCTGCCCTCCACCATAAGGAAAAATCCGTTCTTGTCCTTGGAAAGCAGCGACAGCGCCTTCTCCGTCATTTCACAAAGAGACGGCTCCGCAAGAGTATCCCTGTCCAGGTCGAAAGCCATATCCTCGCCGGCGAACAGCGCCCATACAGGAGCCTTCCCCGCAGCCCTGAACGCAGGAACATCCTTTTCAATGTAAGTGATGCCGTTGTCCTCCAATATGGACTTCACATCATCATCCATATAATCCACGCCACCGCCGAAAATGACATCAACGCGGTTGGAAGCCATCTGTCTGATAATATCGTGATGCTCGCTTCTGGAGACGGTATGCGCCGTAGTTGCTCCCGGTGTCGCATGTGTTGCGGTGACGGTCACGACCAGTCCCGTGGACTTGTGTCCGAGAATCTTGGCGGCTTCCATTACCGTGGCAAGAGGCTGCCAGGTGCTGTCTGCATTGACATTGACAAGATCCTGACCCTCATTTTTTGACGGATATACCGACATATTCGAGCCCTGCACCTTGTAACCGGTCATAAATGAGGTCATTGCAGCAGGAGATGCCGGAACCGGAGAGTCCGAGCAGCTCTGGCGGACCATTCCGCAGAGATACGGGTCCGTTGCCAATGTCGCCGTGACATTCTGTGGACTCTTCTGCTGATTGTACCATCTGACCAAGGAAAGAACGCTGGTGGACACTCCGTCCGGAACCATAAGTATCACATTCTTGGTCGGCTTGACCTTCTCCTGTCGCGTGCAGGAAACCGGAATCATCGCTATAGCCAGCAATGAAATGAAAATTGTTAGTTTTACTGATTTCATATATATGGTTTTATAGTATTATCATTCCCGACGGGGTCTGTCGCGGAAGGGCGCGGAGGTTTACAGTACCGTCCTCAACCCCTAGCTGGCGCAATGCCCCCAAGGCGGAAGCGTATGCAAGTTCAGGAGTGTTGTTGTGGTCACTCAGATGGCAGAGGAAGATGTTCCGCAAGCCGTCGTGCCAGAACTGCCTGATGGCGAAGGCGCACTCATCATTGCTCAGATGGCCGTGTCCCTGGCAGATACGCATCTTGAGTTCGTGGGTATATGGCCCGGAGATGAGCATGTCCATGTCATAATTCGACTCCACGACCACGGTATCGGCTTCTGAAGCGAACTGCAACGCCTCATCGGTCATTCGGCCTATATCCGTCATTATCACGAACTTATGATCTCCGGCAATGATATAGTAGCCCACCGTCTGCGTCGCATCGTGAGGGACAATGAAATACCTCACCTTGAAGCCGCAGATTTCATTCCACTCGTTCTCGACGAGGTCCTTACGGCATTGGCCCAGGAAAGGGGAACCGAAAGAATGTGCCGCCATGGCGGAGTGGTGGGTCGCGGTAGCGTAGACAGGTTTCTGGAGTTTCTTGCAATATGACGCCAGACTGCGGATATGGTCCATGTGGTCATGTGTCACCAGTATCGCACTGAAAGAATTCTCGTCAAGTCCGTTGTCCGAAAGTATCTTCTTCAAGCGTCTCAGACTCACGCCTGCGTCGATTATAATGGCATGTTTGCCTGAAGCATCCTCATATTCAAGATAATAGCAGTTGCCGCAGCTCCCGCTGGAAAGACTCATAAATCTGGGCATCACCCGTTTTCCTCCAAAATTAATTATTCCCCGTTGTTTGTTTCACAATACTTCTTTATGACGCCGTAGGCATCCTCGATGCCGAGTTCTCCGGCATGAGAAAGGTCAATGCAGCCTTTTTCCTTGTCCTTCAGATAGATAAGGACCAGTCCCCTGTTGAAATACGCATCTCCCATATAAGGATAGAGCGATATCGCCTTGGTGAAGTTTCCTATCGCATCCACATAGGAAGACGACAGGCACTGCAGATTCGCAAGATTGAAATAAACATATGGCACATCACCTACTATTTCCACAGCCCTCTGCATATCCTCGACTGCATCCGAATAATCATAGCTGCGGCTCACCTGGTCCTTCACCCTGGCACGCGTCGTTCCCTGGTCATCCATCGTGAGCGTCTGGACATTGTTCTCAATAGAAGAAATGAAATCTATCATGTCCGCCCTCAACACTGCCCTGTTCATATAATAGAAGGCCTTGTACAATTTCGCGTACTTGTCCGAAGCATCCGAATCAATCGCATTGTCATAATGGACCTGCGCCGAATTGAACTGCTTGTCTGCAACATCGGCGAGCGCCTTCTGGAATTCAGCCACGCCTTTCTCACCGCCGCCGGAATATATTGCCTGCATGAATTTGTCCGTGCCCGAAATCCTGACGGTATCGGAATTGGTAATCACCACAGGGACCGCCATGCCATTCAAGAACTTGTCTATCAACGGATTCTCATATCTGTTCTTCAATGCATACTGCACATTGTCCCTCTTGTCCGAGAGCACGAACCTGAACAGCGGGCGGAGCTTTATGTCCACATCCCTGTGCTGCAGCATCTCGTCATCGAAATCTTTCTTGGCGAAATCCGCGTCGAGCGACAGCAGGGAACTGTATTTCTTGGTCGTGTCGGCAAACGACGCCTCGCCGCTTCCTGTCTTGTCCCTGTAATCGTCAATCTTCCTGCGGGCAATGTCGTAGTCACGCTTAGACTCCTTCTTCAGGCCGAGCCGGCTCTCCACATAGGACCTGTTCATATATGCCTTGGCGAAATCCGGATAAAGTTCGATCGCCTTGTCATAATCCTCCAAAGCATCCTGCCACCTTTCCATGTTCACGAAGAACGATGCACGGTTATAATACGCAAGCACATTGCCGGGATTGATATTAATGACACGGTCCATATCGTCCAGCGCATCAGCATAATTCCCGACCTGCGCACTGATGAGACTTCGGTTGTACAGGGTCAATGCATTTCCCGGCTCATCCTTCAGCACACGGTCCAAATCCGCCATCGCAGCATTGTAATCACTTTGCTCATAATACATTATTGCCCTGTTGAAATAGGCGAAAGTGTTTGTGGTGTCGAGACTTATGGCCATGTTCATGTCGGAAATCGCATCCGCATACTTATGCTGCGACGCGTACAGCCGCCCTCGGCGGATAAAGCCTTCCGGCTCGAACCGGTCCAATGCTATCGCCTTGTTGTAGTCTGCCAATGCTTTCGTGGTGTCCTGCAGGAACAGCCTGCTGGCTCCCCGGTTAAGATACGCGGACGGGTCTTTCGGTTCCTTCCTTATATATTTGTCGAAATCCGAAACGGCCTTGTCGAACTGCTGTGCAAGGAAATATGTCACGCCACGGCTGAAATACAATCCGATATATCCCGGCCTGAGGTCAATCGCCCTCTGGAGGTCTTCCAATGCCTTGTCGTAATTCCCGAAACGGCTCTCCGTTATCGCCTTGTAGTGGTACCCGGAAGTGAAGACCGGATTCAGGCGGACAGACGTGCTGAAATCTTTCTGCGCACCGCGCAGGTCACCGAGATTATATTTGGCAATGCCCCTGTAGAAGAATGTCCAATAATCCGTCGTGTCAATGCGCGAGAGGACATTGAAATTCTCGATGGCCTGGGAATACTTGCCGTCGGCAAGAGCCCTTCTTCCCCTGAAGAAGAACACATCCTTGTCATATTGCGCAAATACCCCCGTGCATGGCAGCAGGAGAGCGATGACCACAAATATATGTTTAAGTTTCTGTCTCAAATCCGAGTCTATATTTCCGAAATTCATCAGGAATTTCTAATTTTGAAGTTTCTTCGGAAAAACGGGCAAGGAGCATGCCCTGATGTCTCCGAAGTTTACAAAGATAATCAATTATCGTGCTCCAACTGATAAAATGGCAAAAAAATTATTCAGCATAGTCTTTCTCGCCCTGTTGTGCGCGGGCATGTCGGGCCAACAAGTTCCGTCAATCGGAGCGATAAGCGGCACGCAGGCTCATAATGTAATATGGGAGAGCAAGTTATACCGACAAGTGGAATTTCTCTCGGACTCATTGTGCGGAGGCCGCGCCACAGGGACACGTGGCGGCACCGAAACGGCATTCTGGCTTATCCGCCGTTTCAGGCAGCTGGGACTCACTCCGATAAACGGGCATTGGTCCACACATTTCTACGAGCCCTTCGGCAGAAACGTAATCGGCTTTCTTCCAGGCGCTTCCAAGAGACATAATGATTCGTACGTCATTGTCATGGCGCATTACGACGGCCTCGGGACATTGAACGGAATATTGTATCCTGGAGCCGACAGCAATGCTTCAGGAGTGGTAGCCATGGTCAGCGTCGCGGAAATGTTCAGCACCATGCGCAACATCGGACGCGCTTATGACAGCAACATCATTTTCGTGGGACTGGATGCCAAATCCGCCAGCATGAAAGGTTCGCGGGCATTGTGGAAGATGATTGAAGACGGGCTTCTCACAGATCCTGTCAGCGGCGATGCCGTCACTGCCGACAAGATAAGGATGGTCGTGAACATTGACCAGATCGGAGGAACGATGAGCCGCCTGAAATCCGGGCGCAAGGACTTCATAATCATGCTTGGACGAGAAGCCGCAGGGGACGGTTCCGCAAGCCTCCTGAGCACTTGCAACCTGAAATACGGCACCGGCCTGGAACTGGGTTACGACTATTTCGGAAGCAATGATTTCACCAACATCTTCTACCGCAAGGTAAGCGACCAGCGCGTCTTCCTGGAGAACGGCATACCGTCCGTCATGTTCACTTCCGGCATCACGATGAACAACAACAAGCCTTACGACAGCGTGGACACCATCGACATGTCCATTCTCAAGCGCCGCATCTGGCTCATTTTCCACTGGCTGGAACGGATAATGTAAGGTTCCGTTATAATATTCAACCGGAATTCACGACTGCCCGGACTATATGCGGATAATCAATCACAGAAAGTAATCATAAAAATTGCTATCTTTGGGAATGTGTAAAGTTTTGGACTATGGAGACAACGAGTAGGAGATTCCCGATTGGGATACAGACATTTGATAAAATCATTGAGGGTAATTATCTGTATATCGATAAAACTGGATATATCGAGGATATTGCAAATAAATACCAGTATGTTTTCCTAAGCCGACCGCGCAGATTCGGCAAGTCGTTGCTGTCTTCTACTTTCCATTACTATTTCGAGGGTAGGAAGGATCTTTTCGAGGGGTTGAAAGCGGGAGAATTGAAGAAGGAATGGACGAAACATCCGGTTTTTCATTTCGACATGTCCACGGCCAAACATTTGAATGAGGAGCAGC
>OIWS01000052.1_pt1 | contig 157509 bp, 135 predicted proteins | sample 1587611 | NCBI WGS metagenome assembly OIWS01 (sample SAMEA3888919, study PRJEB22519) | human gut metagenome | biome: human gut; feature: human-associated habitat; material: faeces | place: Denmark | collected 2010 | reverse complement strand
GCTCCCGGCAGTGACGGCCCTCGTCCACATACTGGAACACGGCCTTTTCGCCCTTGTCGGCGACGTATTTCATCACCCGCTGCTCTCCGGCCAGCTTGTCCAGATAGCGGTAGACGGTGGTGGGGTTGGGGCTGGCGCCCTCGGCTTCGAGATGCTCGAGGATATTGGACGCGCTGACCGCGTGCTGGCGGTTGCGGATGAGATAATCCAGGATGAGCTGGCGGGTCTTGGTGTTGTAGCCGTCGCTTCGTGCCATGATGCTGATACCTTCTTTCTGTCTGTAGTGTACCACATTTTATTCTTCGATGCAAAACAACAGCCAAACGCTGGCAATAAGCACAAAAACGGTTGTGGAATATGTGCAAAAATGAGTTAAGATATTTGGTCAAAACGGAAATCAAGCCAAACTTCAGCAGAAACTCTTGTAAAAAATATCCTGTTGTGTGATAATAAAATCGAGATGATAGTTGGATGGTTTCAGGGATACAAGCAGAAAACGAAACATCCGACCGGAGATAGACTGGAGAAGAGGAAGAAGAAGATGAAAGAGACGGAAGCACAGGCAAAGCTGAGCCTGAAATTACAGGCGTATCAGTACCTGAAAACCAAGATCCTGAACTGTGAGTACCGCCCCAATGAGTTCCTGAACGAGCAGAAGCTCTGCGCCGAGATGGGCAACATCAGCCGTACCCCCATGCGGGATGCGCTGGGCCGCCTGGAACAGGAAGGGCTCATCACCATTCTGCCCAAGAAGGGCCTGATGGTGTCGGGCATCACCGAGGAGGACGTACACAGCATGTTCGAGATGCGCCTGCTGGTGGAGCCTTACGCCTTGCGCACCTACGGCGCGGACATCCCCCGGGAGGAGCTGGAACACTTTGTGCGGATGATGCACGAGCCGGACGTCATCGACGACTTCTGCAAGGCGGACGATGACTTCCACGAGCTGCTGATGAGCACTCTGCCCAACAAGTATATGCGCTCGGCCTACGACCGGATCACCGGCCTGAACACCCGTTTCCGCATCATGACCGGCAAGGTGAGCATGATCAACCGGGAGCAGACCTGCGAAGAGCATCTGGAAATTCTCGAGCCTGCCCTGAAGGGCGACTGGAACACCGCCGCCGATGCCCTGCAGAAACATCTGGAGATCGCCCGCGACAAGGCTGAGGGCGTCATCAAGGTCATCCGGCTGTGGTAACGTCTGCCCACAATATCGCCCAATACCCCTCTGCCCGGCTCCGGCCTGGGGCAGGGGGGTCTTTTTGCGCCTACATTTCTATATGTATAAAGAGAGGAGACCGCCCATGAACCCTGCCCTTGCTGCCCCACGGGGCCCCGGCCTCAGCGGCACTGCCCTGAAAAGGCTGGCCTGCCTGTCCATGCTGGTGGACCATCTGGGGGCCTCCCTGCTGGAGAACGGCCTGTTCCGCTGCAGCGCCATCGACCCCCGGCTGGTGGGGCTGGACCAGCTTTTGCGGCTGGCGGGGCGGCTGGCCTTTCCCATCTACTGTTTCCTGCTGGTGGAGGGCTTCCTCCACACCCACGATTTCAAAAAATACGCCCTGCGGATGCTGGGCTTCGCACTCATCAGCGAGTGGCCCTTCGACTGGGCCTTCTTCTCGGGCGTCTACTGGGGGCATCAGAATGTCTATTTCACCCTCCTGCTGGGGCTGCTGGCTATGAAGGCTCTGGATACACACCAGACGCCGGAGAGGATGCCGGCGCTGAAAGGCATCCTCGGGGCGGCAGCCTGCTTCCTCGCGGCGGCGCTGTTCCATTGTGACTACGACGTGCTGGGACTGGCCCTCATCCTCGCCCTCTACATGACCCGGAAGGATAAAAGAGCGCAGTGCATCGCGGGCGCGGTATTCTCCCTCTTCGAGCCGGTGGCACCGCTGGCGTTCGGGCTGGTCTGGTTCTACAGCGGCGAGCGGGGCGGCAGCTCCAAACTCGAGCAGTGGGCGTTCTACTGGTTCTACCCCGCCCACATTTTCGTCCTCGGCATCCTTACAAACCTCCTGCTTTTCTGATAAATAACCGAAAATTATAAAAATATGACACAAAATTGCAACATGAAATGAGGGAAACTGGCAAAAAGTGTGATATAATAAACGATAGGATAGCAAAAATGCATCAGGAGGTTCTACCAATGAAGATCATTCGTGCAAAAGACTACAAGGATATGTCCCGCAAGGCGGCAAACATCATCTCCGCGCAGGTCATCATGAAACCGAACTGTGTGCTGGGTCTGGCGACCGGAGGCACCCCTGTGGGCGCTTACGCACAGCTGGTGGAGTGGTATAACAAGGGCGACCTCGACTTCTCCGAAGTGACCACCGTCAACCTCGACGAGTACCGTGGCCTGCCCAAAGAGCACCCCGAAAGCTATTGGAGCTTTATGCACAAGAACCTGTTCGACCATGTGAACATCCGCCCCGAGGCCATCCATCTGCCCGACGGCACTAACCCCGACGCGGCCGACGCCTGCGCCAAGTACAACGACATCATCCACAGCGTGGGCGGCATCGACCTGCAGCTGCTGGGCCTCGGCCCCAACGGCCACATCGGCTTCAACGAGCCGGGTGAGGCATTCGAGCTGGAGACCCACTGTGTGGACCTGACCCCCGCCACCATCGAGGCCAACAAGCGCTTCTTCGACGGCAACGAGGACCTTGTGCCGAAGCAGGCCTACACCATGGGCATCAAGACCATCATGCAGGCCCGCAAGGTGCTGGTGGTCGCCAACGGTCTGGCAAAGGCCAAGGCCGTCAAGGCTGTCGTTTCCGGCCCCGTCACCCCCGAATGCCCGGGTTCCATCCTGCAGATGCACCCCGACTGCATCCTCGTGGCCGATGAAGAGGCCCTGAGCCTGCTGTAAGGCCCGGAGGAACGCATGGACGAAAACGAAAAGAAAGAGCCGGAGACGGCACAGGAACCGCCCAAACCCGAGGACTACAGCCGCTACATGGGGACCCTGAACCGCATCTACCGCCGGAACAATAACCCGCAGCGCAAGAAGCTTGGCGACGGCATCACTTCGCTGAAAAAGGGGCAGCAGCCTGCCGCCCCTACGCCGGAGCCGGGCAAAAAAGACCGCAGCTTCCTTGCTGTGGCGGGCGGTGCCATCGTCCTGATGGCGATCCTGTATTTTATCAAGCTCTTATAAATAAAAAGGGCCGCTGTGCAGCTGCACGGCGGTCCTTTTGTATTGCTATAAGACTCAGACGTTCTCGGTCAGGAACTTCTCGACAGCCTCAATGGCAGCTGCCTCGTCCTCGCCCTCGGCAGTGACGGTGATGGTCTCGCCCTGACGGATGCCCATGCCCATCACGGCCATCAGCTTGCGCATATCGCAGGTCTTGCCGTTCTTCTCGATGGTAATGGCGCTGGTGTACTGCTTGGCCAGCTTGACCAGCAGGCCGGCGGGGCGTGCGTGGACGCCGAGTTCATCTTTGATGGTATACTGGAACTGTTTCATGGCTCATAGTCTCCTTGTTGGATAAAAGGGGGATTCGGGTCGTTCAAAAAATCAGACAGCGCTCTCGTAGTCCAGCATGAACTGCACGATGCCGTCCATGGCCAGCTCGCGCGGGTCGAGCTTCAGCTTGCCCTCGCGGATCTTTGCGTAGCTGATGGGCATGTACTGGTGGAGCATATTCATCGGGATGGGGTACTCGCGGAGATTGTCGAACAGCTTGTTCATGGCGGCCACCACCTCGGGCTGACCGATGTAGTAGCGGGCGCGGTCGGAGTAGCTGTACTTGCGGCACTGTGCCAGATGCTTCTCGTCGCCGTGATAGTGCTTCTCCCAGTTTGCAGGGGAGGCCAGCATGACGGCGTCCAGCGTCTCGATGAAGTTGGCGCGCTTTTCCTCAGGGACAAGCTCCTTCTCCATCATGCTCAGGGAGAACAGGGCCTCACGCAGGCCGTAGGTCAGGGCCGGGCCGACCTTGAGGATGGCGATGCCGTCGGTGACCATGTTGTACAGGTCGGTGGCGGTCTGGTAGTCGGTGGAGTGGCCCTCGAAGCAGATGTCCGGGAACTCCTTCAGGGCTGCGCAGAGGTCCACAGCGGCGGCAGGGTCATAGTCGAACACCTGCTCGTCGCCGAACTCGACGCCGGGCTGGACGACCACAGCGATGACATCCTTCATGCCGTCGCCCACGCCCTCTTCGGTCCAGACGCGCTGGTAGGTGGAAACGGTGTCGCGGAAAGCATCGGGGCTGGTGACAGCCAGCGTGTCCTCAGCCTCGGTAGCACCGCCGGGGATGGGTACTTCGCTGCCGATGACGAAGACGGGACGCATTGCATCGGGCTTCTCGGCCTTCAGCTCTTCGTAGCCCTTCATAGCTGCCTTGTACAGCTGCGCGCCGCGGCGTGCGATGACCTCGGTCTTGAGCAGGCCGGGGGCGTCGTCAGCCACCTTCATGCTGGTGTCGAGGTGGATCTTGGTAAAGCCTGCGCGGGCATACTGGTAGACCAGCTCGACCGAGTTCTTCATGGCCTCGGCCTCGGGCAGTTTCTGCCAGGTCAGGGGGCCGAGGTGGTCGCCTGCCAGGATCATCATGTTCTCGGGCAGGTCGATGTCCTTCGCCATTTTCAGGACCATCTGGTAGAAGTCGGCGGGCTTCATGCCGGTGTAGCCGCCAAACTGGTTGACCTGGTTGGCGGTGGCTTCGATCAGGACGGGGATGTTGCGCTCCTTGGCGCGGCGCAGCGCGATCTCAATGACCAGCTCGTTGGCGCTGCAATAAGAGGGGATGCCGCAGCGGATGCCTTGGCGGCGCTTGTCCATCATTTCCTGAAGCGGGTGTTTCATGTTTGCTATCTCCTTCGTGTTTGCTTGGGTGTATGCATTGAATTAAAGTTTGGGCTGGCCCATGCAGTAGGTCTGCAGGACGTCGTAGTTATCCTCCAGCACCACGAGGTCGGCGTCCTTGCCCACCTGGATGGAGCCCTTGCGGTCGTCCAGATGCAGGCACTTGGCCGGGTTGATGGTGCAGGCGTTCAGAGCGTAGTTGAAGGGGACCAGAGCCTCTTCCACGAGGATGCGCAGGCCCTTGTTGATGTTCAGGGTGGAGCCTGCCAGACCGCCGGTGGCCGTCAGATGGGCGCTGCCGTCGGGGTAGATGATGATCTCGTTGCCGCCGAACAGGTACTTGCTGCCCACGGGCGTACCCTTGGCCATCAGGGCGTCGGAGACCATGATGGCGTAGTCGGGACCCTTGCTCATGAAGTAGTTGTTCAGAGCAGCGGGGGTGGAGTGGCAGCCGTCACAGATGATCTCGCCGTACATGGTGCGGATGCGGTAAGCTGCGCCCACCAGACCGTTTGCACGGTGGTTGAAGGGCGACATACCGTTATAAACGTGGGTCATGGAGCGCGCACCGTTGGCGTAGGCCATGACAGCCTGCTCGTAGGTCGCGCCGCTGTGGCCGATGCTGACCACCACGCCGTGGGCCGTCAGATAGCGGGTGAGGGCGAAGTCCTCGTCATGCTCCGTTGCCAGCGTGACATAGCGGATGTGGCCGCGGGCCGCTTTCTGGTAGTGCTCGAACTGCTCGATGGTGGGTTTGACGATGTACTGGTCAGGCTGTGCGCCCTTGTACTTCATGTCGAGATAGGGGCCTTCGAAGTGGATGCCCAGGATCTCTGCGCCGTCGTAGCCGCTCTCCATGACATTGGCCACGTTGGTGACAGCGTTGGTCAGCACCTCTACGCTCTGGGTGATGGTGGTGGCGAGGAAGCTGGTGACGCCTTCCGAGACGATGTGCTCTGCCCAGTAGCGCAGGCCGTCCTCGTTGGCGTCGTTGGTGTCGAACTCGTAGGCGCCGTGGCAGTGGATGTCCATAAAGCCGGGGACGATGCGCTTGTCACCGTAATCGTCGTCCACATCCTTGGTGCCATAGGGCAGGATGGCGGTGATCCTGCCGTCATTCACCTCAATGGCAGCAGGGACGAACTGGTCTGCCAGCCAGACCTTTTTGCTTTGTATTACCATTTTAGATGCCCTCCTTCTGGGGTCGATAACTTGATTTCATTATACCGCACAGCTTCGGAAAAATATTTATAATTTTCAATCGATTTGTTATTCGTTTCGGCAAAAAGACATAAAAATGATGGAGAAAACGGCCTGACAGGCCGCTGCGCAGCGGCTGGTTTGTCTTTTTCAACCAAAAAGTTATGGCTTTCAGTTACCCCCTTGTTTTCTGCGGTTTGGTTGTGATATAACAAACAAAAGAGAGCGGAACAGCTCTGCTATGGAATTATCAGAAAAAAGTTTTACCGTATCCATTAGGAGGTAGATTTAGGATGAGCATTTTTAATCTGACCGATGAGAAAATGAAGGAGACGTCTTCCACCTTTACGGCCCATGAGATCTATCAGCAGCCTGCCACCTGGCGCAAGACCTGCGCACAGCTCGCTGCCTGCAAGGATGAGCTTCAGGCTTTTATCGATCAGGTCGTCAAGCAGGATGATTTCGACATCGTCCTCACCGGTGCCGGCACCAGCGAGTTCGTCGGCAACTCCCTGTTCCAGGCCCTGAACCCCAAGTACGATTTCAAGGTCAAGTCCTACGCTTCTACCGACCTCGTGCCTTCTCCCGAGAACTTCCTCTCCCGCACCAAGCCCACCCTGCTGGTGAACTTTGGCCGTTCGGGCAACTCCCCCGAGTCTCTGGGCAATGTGGAGGCCGCTGAGGTCGTCTGCCAGAACCTGTATCACCTGTTTGTGACCTGCAACCACGAGGGTACTCTGTCCAAGCTGGCAAACACCCGTCACAACTGCTTCGCTATCAACCTGACCCCCGAGACCCACGACCAGTCCTTCGCCATGACTTCCAGCTACAGCAATATGTATCTGGCTACCTATCTGGCCTTCAACCTCGACAAGCTGGACGAGATCACCGCTGAGGTGGAGAAGCTGGCTGTCGCCGGTCAGCACTTCCTCGATGACCAGTTCGGTCTGGCACAGAAGATCGTGGACGAGTTCGATTACAACCGCATCGTCTATCTGGGCAACATCGGCCTGAAGGGCGTCGCTCAGGAGTCCGCTCTGAAGACCCTCGAGCTGACCGCCGGCAAGGTGGCCACCATGTACGACTCCGAGCTGGGCTTCCGCCACGGCCCCAAGTCCATCATCGACAACAACACCCTGACCGTCGCTTACCTGAGCGATGACGAGTACCGCCGCCGCTACGAGCTGGATCTGGTCAAGGAGATGGCACACCAGCGCAAGGGCAACAAAATCGCCGTCGTCTACAACCACGACTGCGAGGGCATCGAGGAGCTGGCCGACTATCCCGTCCAGATCAAGGTCGGTGCCGATATGGAGAACGTCCTGCTGGGTCTGGACTTCATCCTGTTCGCACAGACCATCGCTCTGATGAAGTCCCTGTCTCTGGGCATCACCCCGGATAACCCCTGCCCCACCGGCGAGGTGAACCGCGTGGTCAAGGGCGTCACTTTGTACCCCTACACGCTGAAATAATCAAAACAACGTCATAAATTCAGGAGGGCAACGAGTATGATCGGTTTGGTAGTTACCGGCCACGGCCATTTTGCAGACGGTATCCACACCTCTGCGCAGATGATCGCGGGCGAAAATGATTATGTCCGCTACATCAACTTTGAAGAGGGGATGACTCCCGAGCAGCTGGCCGAGAAGTTCAACGCCGCTTTTGACGAGTTCAAGAGCTGCGACGGCGTCGTGGTGCTGTCCGACCTGCCCGGCGGCTCTCCCTTCAAGACTGCTGTGGAGTGCAAGTATGCACGTCCGGAGCAGAAAATCGAAGTCATCGCAGGCACCAACCTGCCCATGATCGTCACTGCCGTGACCATGCTGGACATGGAGGACGATCCCCGTTCGCTGGCAGACGAGCTTATCGAAACCGGCAGGGACTGCATCGCTCTGTTTGAGCTGGAGGCTGCCACTGCCGAGACCGAATCTGAAGAAAGCGACGGGATCTGATTTATGACGATCAACTGGGAAGTTATCATCTGGACCTGCATCACGCTGGCCGTGCTCATGAGCATCATCGGCCTCATCCTCTACGCCATCTCGGCCAAGAATGTGCGCAGCAAGCGCAAGGAGCTGGGTGAGGTACACACGGAGCTGAAAGTCGGCTCCCGCATCATGTTCGCGGGCGGCGTCTACGGCAAGGTGGTCAGCATCGACGACGAGGACACCCTCCGCGTGGAGGTGGCCCCCAAGGTCGTCATCACCATCTCCCGCTACGCAGTCCAGAGCCTCCTGAAATAAGGCGGCATTCCCCCATATTTGCTACTTTTACCTTTCTTTCATAACGGCAAGGCCCCCACAGAATGTTCGGCATTCTGCGGGGGCCTTGTCATTTGTGCAGCAAAAAGCGGGAGCGGACATCCCGAAGGACATCCGCTCCCGCTGCGATTTTATGTGATCAAGCCTTGCCGTTGCTGCCGCAGACCAGGATCTTGCTCTTGACGTATTCCTTGACGTACTCGCGGCCGACGGCGCTGTACTTCTTGGGGTCGAAGACCTCGGGGTCCTTGGCGAGGTATTCCTTCAGGCCCTTGCTGAAGGCAATGCGCAGGTCGGTGGCATAGTTGACCTTGCACATACCGCGTGCGACGCACTCGCGGACAGCGTCATCCGGCACGCCGGAGGTGCCATGCAGCACCAGAGGCACAGACACGACCTTGCGGATCTCGCTCAGGCGCTCCATATCCAGCTTGGGAGTTCCCTTGTAGACGCCGTGGGCAGTGCCGATGGCGACAGCCAGAGAATCGACGCCGGTGCGCTCTGCAAACTCAGCAGCCTCGGAGGGGACGGTGTAGCCGTTACCATTGCCGCCGTCAAGGTCGTCTTCCTTGCCGCCGACCTTGCCCAGCTCAGCCTCCACCGGGATACCGGCGGCGTGGCAGGCGCGGACAACGGACTTGGTGATCTCGATGTTCTCCTCAAACACATGGTGAGAGCCGTCGATCATGACGGAGGTGTAGCCGGCACGGAATGCCTGCATGGCCAGCTCATAGCTGCTGCCGTGGTCGAGGTGCATCACGACGGGGACGCTTGCCTCAGAAGCGGCTGCGGCCACCATGGCGTGGAACATGGCCGGAGAAGCGTACTTCAAAGTACCCGGGGTGGTCTGGACGATGACAGGAGCGCGCAGCTCCTCAGCAGCGGCGATGATGGCCTGCACCATCTCCATGTTCTCGGCATTGAACGCGCCGATGGCGTAATGGTTCTTCTGAGCGTCGAGCATCAAATCTTTGGTCGTAACTAAGGACATAGTAAAACCTCCAAAAACTTTACCTTCTTCAAAAAGCGTTAAGAGTTTAACGATTCATCTTTATTATAGATAGTCTTGGCTAATTTGGCAAGAGCAAAAAACGCCAAAGAGTTTGTCATTTGCGGTTGAAAGCTCAGAAGCCCAGCTGTGCATCCTCCCGGGCGGCTTCCAGAACGGTGACCACCTGCCGGGTCTTTTTCAGTGCGGCGTAGCAGGCATCATAGTCCTTGAGGGCCAGGATCATGGCGATCTCCGCCACCTCGTAGAACCACGGCGACTCGCTGTACTCGCTGCAAATATCTTCCTGTCCGGGACGGACGAGGCGGAGTTTCTGGCAGTTGCTGCTGCCCGGCTCGATGAGGATGCGGCCCGCGTCGCCGATGAGCTGGACGCTGCCCGGCGCGGCGCAGTCCTTTGCGCCGGTACACTGGCAGATGAAGTCGGGGTATTCCAGCAGGAGGATGCCGCTGGTGTCGATGCCGTTCCGGTAGAGGTTCGGATGATAGCTCACCAGCATGGGTTCGCCGAACAGCCCCACCACGAAATGTACATTATAGAGGTTCAGGTCCATCAGTGCGCCGCCGCAGCAGGCCGGGTCAAATACCGGCGGCACCTGCCCGGAGAGCAGGGCATCGTACCGGCTGGAATACTGGCAGAAGGTGCAGGAGACGATGCGGAGAGAGCCAATGTCGTCGAGGTACTGCTTTGCAAGTGCATAGTTGGGGTGGTGGGCCGTGGTGATGGCCTCGAAGAGGAAGAGGTGCTTCTCTTTCGCCAGCGCGATGAGCTCGTCAGCCTCCGCCACGGTAGGGACGAAGGGCTTCTCGCAGAGGACGTTCTTTCCGGCCAGAAGCGCCGCCCTGGTCTGCGCATAGTGCAGGCTGTTGGGAGTGGCGATATAGACCAGCTCAATATCCGGGTCGGCCAGCATGGCGTCATAGTCGGTGTAGACCTTCGGGATGCCGAACTGCTGTGCCAGCGCCTCGCCGGTGGCCTGCTGCCGGGAGCAGACCGCCTCACAGCGGAACGCAGGGACCTTTGCAAACTCTGCCGCCATCGTGCGGGCGATGGAGCCAGTGCCGAGGATGCCGATATTCATAGGAGCGCCCCTCCTTATATATAATGGGTATCAGACGCTGCTCTGGCAGTTCTGCTTGACGAATTCGCTGGGGGACATGTGATACTTCATGTTGAAGGACTTGGAGAAATAATGGATGGAACTGTAGCCCAGACGCAGTGAAATTTCGCTGATGGTATAGCGGTTCTCGAGGAGCATCTGACAGCTGCGCTCCAGCTTCTTGTCGTTGATATACTTTTTGGGCGACTGGTCCACCGAGTTCTTGAACAGCAGCTGCAGAGCGGACCGGGACAGCGAGAAGTGCTCGCAGATCTCCGGGATGGTGAGGGGGTCGTAGATGTTGTCGTCGATATAGGCGATGATGCGGTCGAACAGTTCGTCCATGGCGCTCTGGTGGGCCGTGCTGCTGGCGGGGGCCATGGGGGAGGCATAGGTGCCTTGGAGCAGCCGGATGATGGTCTCGGTCAGCAGGCAGAGCATCAGGCTGTTCATATAGGGAATGCCGGTGGTGCTCTCCCGGACGAAGGTTTTTAATAAGGTGTTTATCTTCTGGTCGTAGTGGAACACCCGGTTGATGAGGGCGTCATACCAGACCTCCCGCTCCACGGGAGTCAGGTTGCGCATATCGAAGAGGATGGTCATATAGGAGGCCCTGTGCTCTTCGTCGGTGTACTGGGTGTGGAACTGGCCCGGGCCGTATATCATCAGATCTTTTTCTTTTAAGTGGTAGAGCGTGCCGTCCACTTCGGTCTCCAGCTCGCCGGTGTCCACGTAGGTCAGCTCGAAGAAATCGTGCCGCTCACCATGGAAACAGTAGTTCTCAGTGCGGATGCGGTAGTAGTAGCCCAGAATTTTCTGTATCTCGATGCGGGGCAGGACGGCCAGAAATTCGTACTGGGAAGGAAAGTCTGTGATATGCAGCAAGTAGCTGCTCTCGGCGTAAAGGTCGTACTCGAGCTTCTGGGTCGTGGAGACGACGGCAAAGTAGATATTTGGCTTGATGTGGATGAGCCTGTTCATCGCAAACTCCTGCACATCGGCAGCCTCCGCCGTGTGGGAGACCAGCAGAACGCCAATGCCGCTCTTTACCTGTAAATAGGTATCGCAGTTGAAGCAGTAGAACTGGGAGACATAGCGGCGGGTGATGGCAACCATCGTCTGGTGAATGAGCTCCGGGTGCTCGCGGTCGATGGGCTGGTGGTAGACCGAGCCGTAGTCCAGAAAACTGTCGTTGGAAGTTTCGCGTTGCATTCAAATCCCTCCTTACTGAAAAAGTATATCATTTTTTTGGCATTTTGACTAGTCTTATTTATACTTTTTTGGTAGATTGTAATGAGACTCACCGAATTTAACCGTTTTTTCGAAACAATTTGTTAAAAAATATAAAGACATTTGTTCAAATATAGCCTATAATGTAGTTACTCTGAATTGGAAACTCAGACAAAAAACTCAAGGAGGAATTTGAGAATGCCGAACATTGTTCTTACGCGGATCGACAACCGTCTTGTTCACGGTCAGGTCGCAACGCAGTGGTGTGGCGCCATTGGTGCAAACCTTATTCTGGTGGCCAACGACGAGGTGGCTGGCAACAGCCTGCGTCAGGGCCTGATGAATATGGCCGCTCCTGCCTACGCTGCAATGCGTTACTGGACCATCCAGAAGACGATCGATACCATCCACAAGGCCAGCGCCAAGCAGCTGATCTTCATCGTCTGCGAGAACCCGCAGGATGTCGTGAAGCTGGTGGAGGGTGGCGTTCCCATCAAGAAAGTCAACATCGGCAACATGCACATGGCAGAAGGCAAGCGCCAGGTGGCAGGTTCTGTCGCAGTTGACGACGCCGATGTGGCTGCGTTCAAGCGGCTGCAGGAGCTTGGTGTGGAACTGGAGATCCGCCGCGTTCCTACCGAACACGCTGAAAACATCGAAAAGCTGTTCAAGTAAGCTTTCCGGGTGCTTTCGAAAATACTTGAAAAGGAGTATTTATTATGGGCTTTAGTGCACTTCAGATCATTCTGGTCTTTGTGTGGGTGTTCATCGTCGCCATCGACCAGTTTGATTTCCTGGAATCCCTGTACCAGCCTATCGTTTCCGGTGCTGTCATCGGTGCGATCTTGGGCGATCTTCCCACCGGTCTGATCGTTGGCGGTACTTACCAGCTGATGACCATCGGTAACATGCCTGTCGGCGGCGCTCAGCCGCCAAACGCAGTCATCGGCGGCGTCATGGCTACCGTGTTTGCGATCTCTTCTCATCTGGATACCACCGCTGCTGTCGGTCTGGCAGTTCCCTTCGCTCTGATCGGCCAGTACATGGTTACCTTCCTGTTCACCCTCATGTCCCCCATGATGTCCAAGGCTGACCAGCTGGCAGCAAAGGGCGACACTAAGGGCATTGTCCGTCTGAACTATCTGGCAATGGCTCTTCTGGGCCTGCTGTTCGCCATCGTCTGCACCCTCGGTATGCTGGGCGGCTCTGCAATGGGTACTACCCTGAGCAACCTGGCCGCCAAGTATGCATGGATCATGGCTGGTCTGGGCGCTGCTGGCGGTATGATGCGCTTCGTCGGTTTCGCAACCCTGCTGCGCATCATGCTCTCCAACGAGTTCTGGGGCATCTACTTTGCTGGTTTTGCTCTGGCAACCATCATCGGCTACATCCCCGAGCTGTCCGGTTCTGCTCTGCTGCTGATCGCATTCGTTGGTGTTGCGATCGCTCTGTATGACTACCAGACTCGCGTTGCTATCAAGCAGGCTGCTGGTTCTGGTTTTGCTGCGAATGGAGGCGACGACGAAGATGGCATCTAATGCAACTCATTACAACAATCTGACTCCCGCGCAGCCTTTGGATAAGGCTACGCTGAACAAGATGGTGCTTCGTTCCCTGAACCTGCAGGCATCCTTCAACTACGAGCGTATGCAGGCCGCCGGCTGGCTGTACTGCATCCTGCCCGGTCTGGAGAAGATCCACGCAGACAACAAGGAAGACCTGGAGCTCTCCATGGAGCACAACCTGGAGTTCTTCAACACTCACCCGTTCCTGGTCACCTTCGTCATGGGCATCATCCTCTCTCTGGAGCAGCAGAAGGCTGACATCGAAACCATTCGTGCCGTGCGTGTTGCCGCTATGGGTCCTCTGGGCGGTATCGGCGACGCAATCTTCTGGTTCACTCTGGTTCCTATCACCGCAGGTATCACCTCGAACATGGCCATCAACGGTTCGCTGGCTGGCCCCATCCTGTTCCTGCTGATCTTTAACATCGTGCAGTTCGCATGCCGCTTCTTCCTGATGTACTGGTCTTACAACCTGGGCACCAAGGCTATCGACATCCTGACTGCCAACGCTAAGGAGTTCACCCGTGCAGCTTCCATGCTGGGCGTCTTCATCGTCGGTGCTCTGACTTCCAACTACGGCGGCACCACCGTTGCTACCGTCATCGAGAACGGCGACAGCCCCATCGTTATCCAGAGCATTCTGGATGGCGTCCTGCCCAAGCTGATCCCTCTGGCTCTGACCCTCGGCCTGTTCTTCCTGATGAAGAAGAAGAACTGGAAGCCCGTTACCTGCATCGCTCTGCTGCTGGTCATCGGTCTGGTCGGCGCATTCTTCGGCATCTTTGCTTAAGACATAAGCCGGAATCACAATGCACGCGGTACTTCTTGATTTTAATGGGACGATGTTCTTTGATACCCGCTTCCACATGGAGGCGTGGTCAAAGATCTATCATGAACTGCATCCCGAAGATAAAAGCCCTCTTGCATCGACGAAGATTTGCGGTCCCTGCAATGATGTCATCCTGAAGAACATGGCCCCGTGGCTCACCCCTGCGGAGCGCCAGCAGTATTCAGAAAAGAAAGAGGCGCTGTACCGGGAGGCATGCAGGAACGATCCTGCCAGTTTACACCTCGTAGCAGGTGCTGAAGAGCTGCTGCAAGGCTTACAGAAGCGCGGCATCCCGTTCGCGCTGGCGAGTGCTTCCATAAAAGCAAATGTTGATTTCTACTTTGACTCGTTTCCAATCGGTCACTGGTTGAAACAACAGGACGTCGTGTACGACGACGGAAGCTATGCCGACAAAGGCGAGATGCATCTGGAAGCTGCGCGGAGGCTGGGTGTTCCGTTCTCTGAGTGCTTGGTCATTGAGGACAGCGTCACCGCCATCGCTCTGGCAAAACGAAACGGCGCAGGCCGGATCGTGGGCGTCGGAGAGACGGCAGACGGGTCCGAGCTGCTGGCACTGGGAGCAGACCACTACATCCACGACTTTACAGAATTTGATTACGGTTGGCTGGAAAACTGAGTTCACCCAATGAGTTTCCACTTCCACAGTTGATAAGGCGGCTTCGAGAGATCGAAGCCGCCTTTGTCGTGTCCGGATGACTATGGTTTTGAACTGCACAGGGGTCAAAAGTGGAAAACTGCGCAGGGAGGATAAAATAAAACGCGGAGGACTTTCCCGTTAAAAGAAAAGTCCTTCGCGTTTTTGCAACATGTCCCAGACAGGAGTCGAACCTGCGGCCTTCCCCTTAGGAGGGGGACGCTCTATCCAACTGAGCTACTGAGACACATTACAGATATGATACCGCAAACAGCGCACAAAATCAAGTTGAATCGGAGAGAAAAAAGGTGTATCCTATAAAGAGAGGCTCCTGCGCCGGGAAACTTTGCGCAGGGGCGGCAGAACGACTCGCCCCTCTGGCTGCTGGCCGGGGGGAGCCCCGGGAGGTTGCAATGGGAAAAAACAAAACCAAAAAGCGGACACGCCGGCCCAACAAGGGCTGGCTGGCGGGCAGCAGTGCGACGCAGACCATCTGCAGCAGCTTTCTGCTGGTCATCGCGGTGGGGACGCTGCTGCTTACCCTGCCCATTTCCAGCAGGACGGGGCGGCTGGGCGTCATCGACGCCATGTTCACCGCCACCAGTGCCACCTGCGTGACGGGCCTCGTCGTGCGGGATACATGGAGTCAGTTTTCGCTGTTCGGGCAGGTGGTCATCCTGATGCTCATTCAGGTGGGAGGCCTCGGCCTTGTCACCCTCACCAGCTTCTTCGCGCTGGCGGCCCGGCGGCGGATGGGCTTCCGCGACCTGCGGCTGCTGGGCGAGAGCGTCTCGGCAGACGGCCTGTCCAAGGCCACTGAGGTGCTGAAGATCGTCATCAAGCTGGCGGCGGCTTTTGAGGCCGTGGGCATCGTGCTGCTGCTCTTCGCATTCGTGCCGCAGTTCGGCGCAGAGGGTGTGTGGGTCAGCGTGTTCACGGCCATCTCGGCTTTCTGCAACGCAGGATTTGACCTCTTCGGACGGTTTGGCGCCTACTCCTCGCTGGTGCCGTACGTCAACAACTACTATGTGCAGGCTGTCATCATGTTCATGATCATGGCCGGTGGTCTGGGCTTCATGGTCTGGGTGGAGCTGGCAGAGTACCGCAAAAAGCGGCGGCTCTCTCTCCACGCGAAAGTCGTGTTGCAGTTCTCGGTCATCTTCTGGGTGGGCGGCGCGGTGCTGCTGGCCCTGCTCGAGTGGTCGAACCCCAGGACGATGGGCGGCCTGTCCGTCCCGGGCAAGATAATGGCGGCGCTGTTCCAGTCGGTATCCACCCGTACTGCGGGTATGAACACCATCGACCTCGCGGCCTGCAGCCCCATCAGCAAGCTGCTGATGAGCGTGCTGCAGTTCATCGGTGCGGCCCCTGGTTCGACGGGCGGCGGCGTCAAGGTGACGACCTTCGCGGTGCTCATCCTGACTATCCGCAGCGTGGCACAGGGCCGCGATGACTGCGTCATCGGCGGCCACCACATCGAGTCCAAGACGGTCTACCGTGCTCTGACCATCATCGTCATCGGCGCGGTAGCGGCGTTCGGCTCTGCCGTCGTGGTGTACTACAACACCGCAGAGACGGTGTCAGTCATCGACTGCATCTTCGAGTCCTGCTCGGCGTTCGGTACGGTGGGCCTGTCGGTAGGTGTCACTGGACAGCTGAACACCGGCGCGAAGCTGCTGTATATGGCCTGTATGTTCATGGGCCGCGTTGGCCCGGTGTCGCTGGCGATCAGCCTGACGGCAAAGCCCGACGACAACAAGCGCAAAGTCCTCCCGGTGGGTCACATCAACGTAGGTTAAACAAAAAGCGGGCGCTCCACCTGTCCGGAGAGACAGAGGAGCGCCCGCTTTCACTCATTATAAATTGTCCAGTTCCGTCTGGAGCTTTGCAAGAGAGTCCCGAATCGGCAGATGCTGGGGGCAGACGGCCTCACACTTGCCGCAGCGGACGCAGTGAATGGCCTTTTCGGCATCAGGGAAGCAGGCTGTCCACTGCTGGCGGAGGGCGTCCTTATTGCCGAACATCCCGAGCTTGTTCCAGATGCTGAAATTGTCCGGAATGTCCACGCCCATGGGGCAGGGCATACAGTAGCGGCAGCCGGTGCAGCCGATTTTGATGTGGCTGCGCAGGACGTCGGCAGTCTGCCGGATGGCGGCGTTCTCGGCGTCGGTCATGGGGCGGAAATCTCCGAAGGTGGCGAGGTTGTCGTCCAGCTGGTCTTCTGCGCTCATGCCGGAGAGGACGACCTTCACATTTTTGTGGCTGGCCGCCCAGCGCAGCGCCCACGAGGCCGCGCTGGCGTCGGCGTCCAGTGCATTCAGCGGCGCGGCAGCGTCCGGCGGCAGCTGTGCCAGCGTACCGCCCTTGATGGGCTCCATGATGATGAGGGGAACATTCAGTTCTTCGGTAAGGGCATAGCCCCGGTCGCCTGCGATCTCCTCGGCACGGTCATCGGTGTCGAGGTAGTTGTACTGCAGCTGGCAGAAGTCCCACGGCTGGTCGCGCAGGATGTGCTCGAAGCCCGCCGCGTTGTCGTGGCAGGAGAAGCCAAAATTCTGGATGCGCCCGGCGGCCTTCTGCTCCCAGAGCCAGTCCACAATGCCCATCTCTTTGGCCGCATCGTAGCGGGCTTTGTGCAGGGAATGCAGCAGATAGAAGTCGATGTAGTCCACGCCCAGCCGCTCGAACTGCTTCTCGAAGATGTCTTTGGCTTCGTCGAGGGTCTTGCAGCTCCACAGAGGCAGCTTGGTGGCGAGGTAGAAGCTCTCCCGAGGCCACTTGGCAATGACCCGGCCCACGAAAGGTTCGCTCTCACCGCCGTGGTAGGGGAAAGCAGTGTCAAAGTAGTTGACGCCCGCCTCCCGGGCAGTGTTCAGCAGCTTTTCGGCCCGTACTTCGTCGATGCGGCCATCCGGCAGGGTGGGAAAGCGCATACACCCGTAGCCCAGCAGGGAGGTGGAGATGTCCCGCCCGATGCCGTCTTTTTTCGTCCAATCACGATACTCCATAGCCATTTCTCCGGCGGGGGTCTGACCGCCGCTCCTTTGCCCTAAGTATAGCAGGAGAAATTGCGATAGACAAGACGAACACCCCGGCCTGCAGGAAGCCGGGGTGTTGTATTCGTGCGGGAAATATGATATTCTAAAGAGACCCGGGTTGCGGCTCCCAGCGGCCATTTCGCGCCTTGAGCGGCGCTCATGTCCTGCTGGCCGCTGCCCCAACAGCTCCTCCCTGCATCCGCCGCAGGCGGCGGTCGTCGCGGTTGCAAATCACCTGGACCATTTTTAACAGCAAAAAGAAATGACCGCCCAAGCCCTGACAAGCTGCGGTCATTCTTTTTGATCTCATGCCGGAAGGACGCTGACCATTCGCAGACAGTGCCTTTCTTGTTTATAGAATAGAGCTTTTGCAAGCCATTGTCAAGCAAAACGAGGGATAAGATGGATTCTCTGAAAATCGGAAATATCACCCTGCCCCACCGGGCAGTTTTTGGCCCGATGGCGGGCTTTACGGACGCGCCCTGCCGTCGGCTGATGGCCCAGCACGGCGCAGGATTTACGGTCAGCGAGATGGTGTCCAGCCGGGCGCTGGTCTACCACGACCACAAAACGGTCAGCCTGCTCAAAGCCGAACCCAACGGCGCACCCTACGGCGTGCAGATCTTCGGCGAGGTGCCCCAGATCATGGGCGAGGCCGCAGCGGCTATTGAAGAATACGAGTTCGACTTTCTGGACATCAACATGGGCTGCCCGGCCCCGAAGATCGTCTCGGGCGGTGCAGGCAGCAAGCTGATGCTGGACCCCGACCTCTGCGGCCGCATCGTCGAGCAGGTCAAGGCCCACACCACCCGCCCGGTGACGGTCAAGATGCGGAAAGGCTGGGACGCCGACCACATCACGGCGGTGGAGTGCGCCAAAGCCTGCGAGCAGGCGGGGGCTGAACTCATCGCCGTCCACGCCCGCACCCGGGAGCAGATGTACACCCCGGGCATCGACCCGGACATCATCGCCAAGGTCAAGGCGGCGGTGAAGGTGCCTGTGCTGGGCAACGGCGACATCCACACGGCAGAAGACGCCGTGGAGATGATGCAGCATACCGGCTGCGACGGCGTCATGATCGCCCGTGCTGCGCTGGGCGACCCGTGGCTCTTCGAGCGGGTGAACGCCGCCATCGAGGGCCTGCCGACTCCCAAGGAGCCGAACCTGCAGGCCCGGATGAACGCTCTCCGCCGTCAGGTGGAAGAGATGGTGGAGCAGAAGGGCGAGTACACCGCCATGCCTCAGGCCCGCGCCCAGACTATGCACTATATGAAGGGCCTCAAGGGCGCTGCCGCCCTCCGCCGCTACTGCTGCACCCTGTCCCGTCTGGAAGACCTGGACGAGCTTATTGCGGCGGTGTTCGAAGAGCAGCGCAAGGCCGGGCTGGACCCGGACGACGTGCGGGAAGTCCCCTTCCCGTGATCATTCGCTGCGGGTCAGCTCGTCGAGGTTCTGGGTGAAGCAGGGGAGGCAGTGCGCCATGAACCAGTCGGCCTCAGGGCAGTGCATCCCTTCCAGTGCCTCCCGCTGCTGACGAAGCGCGGCGTCAAATTCGTGGTTGCCGCTGCGCTGCTCCTCCATGCACTTGATGAGGGCCGAGAGCCGGTCAGCAGCTTTCAGGAGCCGCTTTTCCTCGGCGGTCAGCAGGCTGCCGGTGATGAAGGGGCTGACCTCCTCGGCCAGCTCCGGCGGCAGCAGACGGGTCATGGAATCCACACTCTCGGCCTCCAGCGCCTTATAGGCGTCCCGCAGGCCGGGGCTGCTGTACTTGACCGGCGTGGGCATATCGCCGGTGATGATCTCGGGTGCATCGTGATAGAGCGCCGCCACCGCCACCGTCTTAGGGCGGCAGGGCGTGCCGGTGTACCGCCGCGCGATGAGGCAGAGGGTATGGGCCAGCAGGGCAGTGTCGCAGGTGTGCTCACTGAGGGATTCTGGGCGGGTGGAGTGCATCAGACTCCACCGGGTGATGTACTTCATCCGCGCCAGAAGGGCGCTGAACGGGTATAGCTTCATGTCAGCCTCCTTGAAGTGTCTTTGAGAGGGTTATACCCGCCCGGCGGGCGAATGTCAAGCAAAACACGAAAATTCTTTTTTTCCACACAGCCGCGTGCTATACTGGAACGCGAGAACGATGCAGGCGATGGGCCTGTGCCGCCCCTCCGGGCGGGGAAAGAGGATAGACAATGGACGATTCAAAAAATCAGACCGGAAATGCCCGGCTGCTCAATATGCCGGGGCGGCGGGACCAGATGCTCCGCACCATGCTGCTCTGTGCGCTGACGGCGGCGATATTCTTCCTGCCGTTCTATATCATCGACGGTGGATTTTTCCACTACGCGGGCGATTTCAACAGCCAGCAGATCAGCTTCTACCGCTACATGAACGGCTTCATCAAGGGGGCAGGCTACCCGGACGGTATGGCCGGCGCGGCCCGCAGCACCTTCTCCTGGGCCACCGACCTGGGCAGCGGCGCGATGAACGCCTACTCGTTCTACCTGTATGGTTCGCCGTTCTTCTGGCTGTCCCTCATCTTCCCCCAGAACTGGCTGCCCTACCTCATGGTGCCGCTGCTGGTGCTGAAATTTGCCGTGGCGGGCGGCGGCGCTTACCGCTACCTCTGCCGCTATGTCCGCCGCTCCGATCACGCGGTGCTGGGCGCCTGCCTGTATGCCTTCTCGGGTTTCAGCATCTACAATGTCTTCTTCAACCACTTTATCGACGTGGTGGCCCTCTTTCCGTGGATGCTCTGGGCGCTGGACGAAACGCTCTACGAGCAGGAAGAGCACTACGGCCTCTTCGCGTTCTGGGTGGGCGTCAACCTGCTCAACAACTACTTCTTCTTCATCGGACAGGTCCTCTTCCTCGTCATCTACTTCATCTGCAAGCTGACGACGAAAGATTTCCCGATGAATGTCCGACTCTTCGTCCGGCTGGCGTTTGAGAGCCTGCTGGGCGCGGCTCTGGGCTTCGTCCTGCTCTGGCCGGCGGTACTCAGCATTTTGCAGAACCCCCGCACCATCGACTTGTCGTCGGGCTGGGGCTTTCTGACCTACTCGAAGGTGCAGCAGTATCTGGCCATCCTGCTGAGCTGGATCTTACCGCCCGATTCGCCCTACATCACCTCCATCTGGTCGGAGGGCATCATCAAGTGGACGAGTATGTCGGCCTATCTGCCCCTGTGCAGTCTGGCCGGCGCGATGGCCTACTGGCGGGCCCGGAAGGGCGACAGCAAAAAGCGCATCGTCGCCACCTGCGCCATCTTTGCGCTGGTGCCGGTGCTCAACAGCGCCTTCTACGCCCTCAATTCCAGCTACTACGCCCGGTGGTACTACATGCCGGTGCTCATCCTCTGCGCCATGACGGCCAGTGCGCTGGAAAGCCCCGACATCTCTGCCGACGAGCTGGACGCTCCGGTCCGGGGCATCGGCTGGCTGATGATCGCGACGCTGGCGTTTGCCTTGGTGCCGGTGCAGGACAGTGATACCAAAGAATGGTCGCTGGGTGTGCTGCAGAATCCCGGCCAGTATGTCGCCGTCCTGAGCTTCGGCATCGGCGGTCTTATCCTGTACCACCTGCTCTGCCGCCGCTGGCGGGGGAGCAGGGCCTTTGCCCGTCGGATGACGGCAGTGGTGCTGGCCTTTGCCTGCGTGTTCAGCATGGTACACATCGGCATCGGCAAGTTCGGCCAGTGGCACACCGACAGCGACCTTGTGGAGCAGTACACCTCTGCCATCAAGCTCAAGGATGACCTGCCCGAGGGCGACTGGCGCGTGGATACCTACAAGACCCACGACAACCTCGGCCTCTGGCTCGACAAGAGCAGCCTGCAATATTTCGGCAGCACGGCCGCGCCCAGCGTCCTCAGCTTCTACCCGGCACTGGGCGTCAAGCGGGATGTCCGCAGTGAGCCGGACATCTCCAACTACGCCCTGCGGGGTCTGCTGAGCGTCAAGTACCTCATCACCACGCCCGAAAAGCAGGAAGATTTCCTCGCCGCTGCGGACGACGGATGGAGCTATTACGACACCAAAGACGGCTTCATGTTCTACGAGAACGAGAACTACGTTCCCATGGGCTTTACCTACGACTACTATATTACGGAGGAGTCCTACGAGACGACCATTAAAAATACCCGCGCGAACCTCCTGATGCGGGCGCTGGTGCTCAGCGAAGAGGACGCCGAAACCTACGGCAAGTACCTCAAAAAGCTGCCCGACGCAAAGCTGGACGACCTGTGGTACGACACCTACGTCTCTGACTGCGCCGACCGCCGCGCCTCGGCCTGCAGCACCTTCCAGATGACCAACTCCGGCTTCCATGCGGAGATCACGCTGAAGAAGGACGACCTTGTCTTCTTCTCCGTACCGTACGACGATGGATTCACGGCCTACGTCAACGGCAAAGAGACTGAGGTCATCCGGGTGGACGAGGGGCTGATGGCCGTTCTGGCTCCGGCGGGGGAGAGCACCATCGACTTCGTCTATCAGGCCGACGGTTATTCCCTGGCCAGTAAAGTCTCGCTGGCAGCGCTGGCGGTATTCGTCCTATACGCCGGGTATTTTGTCTGGAAGAAAAAGAAACGCTGTTGAATCGTGGTTTGTCAATGCGCATTCTCCCATAAAATGCAGAGCGCTTTTTGTGGAAAGAGCGAATAGCCCTCCCGGCCAAAACGTGATAAAATGAACACGTTGTGCTGCCAGAGCAGCCGGAAAGGAAGCGCGAAAGCTATGGAACAAAGCTATTTGATGCCGGGACAGGAACGATGGGAATCATTCCGGGATGCAAATGGGGTGCCGAAAGTTCGCTATTCTTACTGCTCGCTGAAAGGGCGGCTGTTCCGCTGTGTGAGCTGCAGCCGGGAAGAGGCCGAGCGCCTGTGCGAGGACTGGCTGGTAGGCCAGGACCGCTGCTACCGTAACTGAAGATCCGATTTGACAAGACTGCCGTGCAGAAAGACGATGCACGGCAGTCTTTTTGTGCGTCAGAAACGGACAGGTTGGAAAAATCAGTTGATTCTAACTTGAAAAGACGGTATAATAAACTATCGTGGGAAACAAGACTCTGCCAACAGCAGAGCGTGAAAAAACGGAAAAGGGGGAGAGTGGATGGACGCACGATTCGAGCGCTATATTGAAAATCTCAGGACAGTCCGCACCCTCTCCCAGCCTAAATTCTCCCCGGATATGAAAGCGAAGGAGCTGCTGGAAACCATCCAGTCCAACGCCATCAAGTGCTTCGACTACATGAAGGAGAACAACGCTATCCTCAATGAGCTGGTATTCCAGCGTGCGCCTGCGGAGCTGACGAGTGCCGAAATTGCCAGCCTGCAGGAGTTTGCTGACAAGATGTTCAACTACGCCAGCAGCGAGGACTGCGGCATCGCCTATAAGGTCTACAGCCTCCTGCTGGAAAACGCCCGCCTTCGGGGCGACAAGCCTGCCATCGTCCGCTATCTGTATGAAAAAGCGGTTTCTCTCCACTACCTCAATGTCCGGGGCCGCGACTATGCCATCAACCCTTACGGGACGCAGGTGCGCGGCCTTTTTCGGGAGGGTGCAGGCTATATTGCGGAGTATGAGTCCTTCGATAAGACAACAAAAGGCTACATCATGCGCTGTCTGGGCAACAGCCGGATGTCCATGCCACGCAGTACGCCGGAAGAATGCACCGAATATATGAAGGTGTTCGACAAGGCGATGGGCATCATCACCGACCCTTACTACCACCAGCTCGACCCGGACCTTCCGTGGGGCAAATTCGAGTATGCGATGCATATGGACCGGGAGACGCTGTTGAGCTATCTGCGCCGCTACAACGACCCGGTGGTCGCCGCCAAGGTGATGGAGTCGGCGGAAGTCATCTACCGCGACCGGGTGCTCTATAAGGGCGAGGAGGCACGGCTGCAGAACTGGCGTGTCAGCTATCTTTATAAGGCGGCCTGCTTCCATGCTGGACGGTGTACGGCCCGCGAGGTGGTGGAAGAGCTGTTGGACATCATCCACCACACCGACATCCAGGACTACAGCGATACTGGCATCAACAAGAACCTCACGGCGGTGTCTTATCTGGTGGCTTACGAGGTCAAGATGCCGCCTGCCGACCGGAGGGAGATGGCATGCCGCACCGAAGAAGTGATGGACCGCAGTTTGCGGTATCTGAACAATGTACCCCAGAATCAGTACTCCCGTGTGGTCAGCCGTGCTGTGCGCGAGCTGGTGGAGATGCAGGCCGAGGCCGGAACAGCCCGCCGCAGCCTGCTGAATTATATTCTCGTGGCCCACAAGCCGACCTATGTCCACTCCATGATGGTGGCCGGACTGACCCGCATGTTCGTCAAGCAGATGCTCAAAAAGTCGCCCGAGTTGTTCGTGGGCGTCATGGGCTGCAAGACGGTGGAGGAAGTCCGCCGCAGCCGCATTGAAATATGTGAGCTGGCCTATGAGTGCGGCCTTTACCACGATGTAGGCAAGAGCTATGTGTTCATGTATATCGGCAACAACTACCGCCGCCTGCTGGACGAGGAATTTACCTGCATCCAGTGGCACACGGTGTTCGGCTACGAGCTGCTGTGCAATGTGGGCGGAAAGGACGATCTGGCCCCGGCGGCGCTCTACCACCATACCTTCTACGACGGACACGGCGGCTACCCGAAAAATTATCCGCCCTGCCCGGCGGGCATCAAGCCCATCGTGGACGCTCTGACCGTGGCCGACTCACTGGACGCGGCCACCGATAATATCGGCCGCTGCTACACGATGGCAAAGCCGGTGGATACGCTGCTGGGCGAATTCCGCGCCCAGAGAGGCACCCGCTATGCGCCCGAGGTGGTGGCGCTGTTGGACGATGAAGATTTCTGCCGTGATTTGAAGGAAACGCTGGACGAGACGCGCAAGAGCGTCTATCTCGAGGTCTACCACGTCAAGCGGTAAAAGGGGGGAGCTGAGGGTGAAAACACAGAAAACGCCCCTTTTTCAGGGCATTGGCGAGACGGCGCTGGCCGAGATGTTCACCTGCGGCGGTGCGCGCTGCAAGACCTACGCGAAGGGCGAAGTCCTTCTGCGGGCGGGCTGTATCACCCGCGATGTGGGCATCGTGCAGGCGGGCGGCGTCAACATCGAGAATATCGACCTCTGGGGCAACAGGAGCATCCTGAGCTATGTCCCGGCGGGGCAGGTGTTCGCGGAGACCTATGCCTTCTGCGGCGAGCCGATGATGGTGGACGTGGTGGCGGCGAAAGAGACGGAAGTGCTCTTTTTGAACATGGATGTCCTCATCCACACACCTCACCCGGACAGCGAGTGGCAGCCGGTCCTCGTGCAGAACCTGCTCAACATCTCGCTGCACAAGAACCTGGCCCTCTCGGAGCGCATCTTCTGCACGGCCCCGAAGACCGTCCGGGGACGGCTGCTGCTGTATCTCTCCAATCAGGCCGCGAAGGCGGGCAGCAAAAGTTTCCGCATCCCCTTCGACCGTCAGGGCCTGGCCGATCACCTCAACCTCGACCGCAGCGCCCTCTCGAAAGAGCTGGGCAAAATGCGGGATGAGGGAATACTGGAAACAACAAAAAACGAATTTACCCTGCATGAGCTGCCGGAATGAGGAGAGCTTTTTCTCTTCACATTCCCCCTTTCCGCCGCATACATCGGTGGGAAGGGGGAATGCAATGTGAACGTCTATCTGTTTGCAGCGGTCATCCTGCTGCTGCCGGCGCTCTGTACGGCGCTGGGAGCGGCGGGGGTCTTTCTGGTGCGTCGGGCCGACGAGCCCCGCACCCGGCGGATGCTCTGCGGCATGGCGGCGGGCATCATGCTGGCCGCCAGCGTGTGGAGCCTGCTGCTGCCTGCCATCGAGCGGGCGGAGGCCGGGATACTGCCGGTCTGGCTGGCCCCGGCGGCGGGGTTGGTGCTGGGTGCTGTGGGCCTGCTGCGGCTGGAAGAGGCTGCCGGACGGCTGATGCACACCGGGTCAAAAGAGCATGGCCGGATGGGCCGGGTGGTGCTGGCCGTGACTCTCCACAATCTGCCCGAGGGCATGGTGGTGGGACTTGCGGCGGCGCTGGCCCTGCGGGGTGAGCCGGAGGCCGTCAGCGGGGCGCTGGCCCTTGCACTGGGCATCGGCTTGCAGAACATCCCGGAAGGCGCGGCGGTGAGCCTGCCGCTGATGCAGGCCGGGCAGGGGAGACGGAAAGCCTTCTGCGCCGGTGCGGCGTCGGGCCTCGTGGAGCCGCTGGGGGCGCTGCTGGCGCTGGCCCTCGCGGGCTGGGTGAGCGCGGCTCTGCCGTGGCTCATGAGCGCCGCCGCCGGGTGCATGGTCTGCGTGACGGCTCAGGAGATGATACCGGAAGCCGTGGAGCAGGACGAACCGGCGGGCGTCATCAGCGTGGTGCTGGGGTTCGCCCTCATGATGGCGCTGGATATTGCGCTGTAACAAAAAAAGCCGATGCAGCTGCATCGGCTTTTTTGCTGTCAGTTCTCTTTTGCGAGGTAGACTGTCGTGGAGGGAAATGCGAAATCCACGCCGTCGGCCTTCATCACGTCCATGATGTTGAGGTTCAAATCGTTCTGCATCCGCAAAAACACGCCGAGGTCGGCGGTGCGCAGATAGGCAGAGACCATCAGGTTGATGCTCGAGTCGCCGAAGCCGGTCATCCGGACAAAGGCGGTGTCCTCGTAGGTGTCGGGGCTGGCCTTGAGCATGGCGTCGAGGTCGGCCATCAGCTTTTCCAGCTGGGGTCGGGTGGTGTCGTAGGTGACGCCCAGCGTGAAGCGGTAGAGCCGCTTGTTGCGGAGGGTAGCGTTGTTGATGGTGGCACTGCTGACGGTGCTGTTGGTGAGGATGTAGATGGAGTTATCCACGGCCCGGACTTTCGTGGAGCGGAAGTTGATGTCCACCACTTCGCCCTCCACGTCGCCGACGGTGATCCAGTCACCGATGGAGAAGGGCTTGTCCAGCAGGATGACCACGCCGCTGAAGAAATTCTTGGCCATATCCTGTGCGGCCAGAGAGATCGTAAGGCCGATAAGACCGGCACTGGCCACGACGCTGCCCACGGGCAGGCCGCTCTCCTGTGCGATGGTCGCGCCGCAGAGCACCACGACGGCTACTTTGTAGACTTTATCCAGCAGGGTGAGCAGGGTGCGGTTGGTGCGGACTTCTTCGCTGGACGAGGCCAGCAGCAGAGCCGCGATGCCGGAAGCGTGGTAGAAGCCGGTACCGATGAGGAAGACCAGCATCATCCGGTAGACTTTGAGCAGCAGGGCCGCAAGGCCGGGGATGGCCCAGGGCAGGCTGCGCAGGGCCAGATACATGCCGGTGTACCACGCGATGCGGGCCGCCGGGCGGGCAAAGCTTTCCAGCAGGGGGTGCGTAAAGGCAAAGTGCCAGCTGCGCTTCAGCAGGCGGGGGAAGAGGCTTTTTTGCAGCCAGCGGCTGACGACCCAGCCGATGAACAGCAGGGCCAGCGCACAGACGCACCGGGCTGCAAAGGCCAGCCAGCCTTCCAGCAGCAGTCCGGCGATGGAAAAGCCGAGATCGTTGATGGTGAAAAGCATAGAAACAGATACCTTCCTGACGAATAATAAAATCAGTATATCATATTACAGCCAGCGGTGCAAATCGGGAGAGGCTTGTTAAAAAATGCATAAAAGGGCTTGACAAGACAAACCTGCCGCGTTATACTCTGCGAAGAAAGTTCGTTTCAGGGCGGGGTGCGATTCCCCACTGGCGGTACAGCCCGCGACCACTCCCAAAGAGTGCTGACCTGGTGAGACTCCGGGGCCAACGGTATAGTCCGGATGCAAGAAACGGCAGGCAATTTGATTTGTTTGTGCGCGCCCTGTTATAGTGTAAGCTATGGCAGGGCGCGTTTTCATTTGTCTTCCCGGTTCCAGCGAGCGAGAAAAGGGCTTTCCAGTCTTTATTTGAATGGGGCAGCCGCCCCGGGAGGAAAATTATGAGAAAAGATACGACCCACAACCTGACCGTTGCCGCCATGCTCAGCGCAGTGGCGTTCATCCTGATGTTCATCGAGTTCCCCGTCCCGATGCTCATCCCGTCCTTCGTCAAGATGGACTTCTCCGACCTGCCCGCCCTGCTGGGCGCGTTCGCCCTCGGCCCGGTGTACGGCGTGGCCATCAGCTTCATGAAAAACCTGCTCCACATCGTCGTCAAGGGTACCAGCACTGCCTGTGTCGGCGAGCTGTGCAACTTTATGCTGGGCGCTGTCTTCTCCGCTGTGGCGGGCTTCATCTACAAACATCATAAGAGCCGCAAGACCGCCATCCTCGGCGCGGTAGCGGGTGCCGCCGCAATGGCCGTCTTCAGTGTACCCTCCAACTACTTCATCACCTACCCGGCCTATGTGGAGTTCTACCATATGCCGCTGGAGGCCATCCTCGGCATGTATCAGGCCATCCTGCCCTCTGCCGACAGCCTCATGAAGTGCCTCGTCATCTTCAACCTGCCCTTCACGCTGGTCAAGGGTCTGCTGGACGCCGTGCTCTGCATGGTCATCTATAAGCCTCTGTCTCCCATCCTGCATGGCCGGAAGTAAATTTGAATAAACAAAATGGGCATGTGCCGCTGGCACATGCCCATTTTGTTTATTGTAACGCTCCCTTATCGAGCCACTTGCCCCTTGCAAGCCGAATGAGGAACAGGGCGCCCCGGATGCAGAGCTCGATGCACATGGCGGCCCAGACGCCCACGAGGCCCAGCCGGGGAGCCAGCAGGAAGGCGAGGGTGAGCCGGACGCCCCACATGCTGAACAGGTTCAGCAGGAAGCAGCCTGTGCTGTCGCCTGCGCCCTGCATCGCGCCGCTTGCTACGATGCTGGCTCCGAACATCGGCTCTGCAAAAGCCTCGATGCGGAGAACCTGCGCACCCAGCGCGATGACGGCGGCATCTGCCGTGAAGATGCCCATAAGGGCCGGGGCGAAGAGCCAGAGCCCCACGCCGGACAGCGCCATGATGCCTATGCCCATCATGGTGCAGAGCCAGGCGAACCGCTTGGCCATGTCCCGGCGGTGTGCGCCGACGGCCTGCCCGATGAGGGCGATGGAGGCGTCCTGAATGCCGTAGCCTGCCATGTAGCAGAGGCCCTCGGCGCTGACGCCGAGGCTGTTGGCCGCGATGGCCACCGTGCCGAGGCCCGAGACGATACGGACGAGCAGCACCTGCGCCGACGAGAGGGCCGCACGCTCAGCGGCCAGCGGTGTACCCACCCGCCAGAGATTGCGCAGGCAGGCGGAAGTGATGCGCCAGCTGCCGGGCTTTCGGATGCAAAGCGGGCCGTCCCGCAGCAGCAGGACGCCCAGCGCCAGCAGACCGCCGATGGTCGTGGAAAGCGCTGTGCCAAGCGCCGCACCCGGGACTTCGAGGCCGGCACCCCAGACTGTGACGCTCTGGCCGAAGAGCTGTATCTGCCGGGTGGGGTTGATGAGGAAGAAGTTGAACACCACGTCCAGCATACAGACCAGCAAGCTGATCAGGCTGGGCGTCAGGGCGTCGCCGGTGGCGCGGAGCATGGCTGCGTACATTCCCATGGCCATCGTGAAGGGAAGGGCCGCCGACCAGATGGCGAAGTAGGCGCTGGAACTGGCCTGAAGCGAGATGTCCGCCCCCAGCCACCCGGGCAGGAAACGGCTGATGCCGACGCCGAAAGCCGCAGCGCCCAGACCCAGGATGAGGTTGAAGAGCATGGACTGCCGCAGCACGCCCCGGGCATCCTGCTGGCGGTCAGCCCCGAGGTACTGGGCGATTTGGATCGAAAACGCGGTGTACAGTCCCACAAGGATGCCGTGGAGCAGCCAGGTGCTCGAGCTGACGATGCCGATGGCAGCGGTGGCCTCTGCGCCGATGTGGCCCACCATGGCGGCGTCGATGTACTCCATCGCCGTGACCACCAGCTGCTGCAGAATGGAAGGGATGCTCAGCGCCAGCGCGATGCGGGCCGTGTCGGACAGCGGGATGTCCTCGCCCTGCCGCATCCGGGCCGAGAGCTGCTCCAAAGAAAGTGTCATGTCGTCTCCTGTTTTCTGTGTTGATAAGCTATCTTACTATTATAGGCACGGGGAGGAAAATTGTCAAACCGGGCGATTGATTTTTTGACTCTGGCGTGATACACTCTCGGAGTAAGAAGAATATCATTGAAAGAGGTTCAAAATATGCTGCAGCTTATTTCAGCTACCGGCCAGCAGACCGTGGACGCGCTGGCGTTCCTGCTGGCGTTTGCCCTGACCGCCCTGATGGACTCGGTCTTTCACGACAAGCTCCCCCACGACCATGGCCGTGCCTTCGCCGTCAACGGCGAGCTCTCCAAGGGCAAGGCCCGGGGTTCCGGACTCATCTTCGTGCTCTGCATCGCGCTGGTGACGCTGGCGGTGGTGCCTTTTAAGGTAGAGTACCTTATTTATACCGTTCTGCTCATCGCCTCCATGCTGTCGGGCTACTTTGACGACGCCTCCGAGACGGCGTGGAACGAGTACAAGAAGGGCCTCATCGACTTCGTCATCGCCGTGGTGGCAGGTGTTACCTACCTGAACTTCAACGGCACGGGCGTCAACTTCCTGAGCACTACTTTCACCATTGCCTATCCGCTCTACCTGCTGCTCATCGTCATCCTCATCTGGGCCAGCATCAATGTGGTCAACTGCACCGACGGCGTAGACGGCCTGTCTGCCAGCCTCGCGGTGGTGAGCATCGGCACCTTCCTGCTGGCTTACGGCGAGGAGTTGGGGGACTACTCCACCGCTGCCATCGTCTTTATCGGCGCACTGCTGGCCTACCTGTGGTCCAACGCAAAGCCCTCCAGCCTCCTGATGGGCGACGCCGGCAGCCGCGCCATGGGCTTCTTCCTCGCCATCCTGGCCCTCAAGTGCGGCCACCCGTTCGCCTTCCTGCTGGCGGCGCTGGTGTTCATCGTGGACGGCAGCCTCGGCATCCTGAAGATCAGCTTCAAGCGCTTCCTCCACATCAGCATCCTCAAGAACACCCTCACCCCGCTGCACGACCATGTGCGCAAGCGCATGGGCTGGAGCGACGAGCAGGTGGTGGCCCGCTGGCTCATCCTGCAGGCCGTCGCATCGGCGCTGCTCCTGCTGATGACCCGCTGATTTACGGATTTTAAGTACGATGTTTGTGCAGCTTTCCAAAATGCAGATTGACCCGCTCTGATTTTTGTTGCACTTTATGGATTGAAAGTCAAGCGGAAAAAGACTATACTTTAACCAACGAAAGCAAAGGCGCTTAAGTGGATGTATTCACTTTGCGCCTTTTTTGTTTTTTCGTTTTTGTGTGCGGTTCGGGAAAGCCGCACAAGATGCGCTGTCCGCGGCGCTGGAGCACGGACGACAGAACAGGATAGGGAAAGGCGGGGATCACAGTGATCAAACTCGAACACGTTGACAAGTACTTCGGAGACCTGCACGTCCTCAAAGACGTGAACCTCGAGGTCGCCGAGGGCGAAAAGCTGGTCATTATCGGACCGTCCGGCAGCGGCAAATCTACCACTGTCCGCTGCATGAACTTTCTGGAAGAGCCGACCAGCGGCCACGTCTACATCGACGGTCAGGAGCTGACCAACAAGAACAAGACCAGGATCGTCCGCGACAACATGAGCATGGTCTTCCAGCAGTTCAACCTCTACCCCCACATGACGGTGCTCAAAAACCTGACGCTGGCACCTATGAAGCTCCATCACAAGACCAAGGCAGAGGCCGAAGAGCTGGCATATCATTATCTTGAGGTCGTCGGCCTCCGGGACAAAGCGGATGTCTACCCTCCGCAGCTGTCCGGCGGCCAGCAGCAGCGCATCGCCATTGCACGCGCCCTCTGCGCACAGACCAAGATCATCCTGTTCGACGAGCCGACTTCGGCCCTCGACCCTGAGACCATTCAGGAAGTGCTGGATGTCATGGTAAAGCTGGCACACGAGAAGAACATCACGATGGTGGTCGTCACCCACGAGATGGGCTTTGCACGAAACGTGGCCGACCGCATCGTCTTTATGGCGGACGGCCAGATCATTGAGGAAGGCACGCCGGAGCACTTCTTCACCAACCCCAAGAACGAGCGCGTCCGGCAGTTCCTGAGCAAGATCGTCCGCTGAGAGGACGAACAACAAAGGTTGACACGGCAGGGACTCACAAGTTGTGGTGAGACGCCGTTGTTGATAACAGGCCGTTTTCGGAGCGGACAGGGAAAGCCGCTCGGGCCGAAAAAACAAAGAGGAGTGGTTTATTATGAAAAAGATCTCGCGTCGTGATTTCCTGAAAGTCACTGGTTTGATGGGCGCTGCTGCTGCCCTGACCGCCTGCGGCGGCTCTGCAAGCTCCACCGCAGCCTCCACGGCATCTTCTGCCGCCGGCAGCGCAGCCGCTTCCACTGCAGCACTGGGCGCTGACACCCAGGCCATCGTGGACCGCGGTGTCCTGAAAGTGGGCGTCAAGAACGCAGTTAAGGGCTTCAGCTTCCAGGATACCCTCACCGGCGAGTACAAGGGCCTCGAGGACAGCCTCGCAGAGATGATCGCAGAGCACCTCGGCGTGGACGTTGAGTTCACCACGGTTACCGCCGCCACCCGCGGCGAGCTGCTGGACTCCGGCGACATCGACGCCGTTCTGGCTACCTTCACCATCACCGAAGAGCGCAAGAAGACCTGGGACTTCTCCACCCCCTACTATACCGACTACGTTTCCGTTCTGGTGGAGGACTCCACCGGCATCAAGGGTCTGGCTGACCTGAAGGACAAGGTCGTGGGCGTCTCCTCTGGCTCCACCTCCGCTCGTGCTCTGGTCAAGGCCATGATCGACGAGGGCGTGCTGGACGGCGCAAACTTCGACGCCGACACCTTCAACGCCGACACCTGGAAGGATGGCATCTCCTTCCGTCAGTACGACGACTATCCCGCCATCAGCACCGCACTGAGCGCAGGCGAAGTGCAGGGCTTCTGCGTCGATAAGTCCATCCTCGCCATCTACAAGACCGAGGGCCGCAGCTACATTGACGCTGAGTTCAGCCCGCAGGAGTATGGCGTCGCTACCAAGAAGGGCAGCGACTTCTCCACCCTGTGCGACGACCTCGTCAAGGGCTGGCTGGCAGATGGCACCATCGAGCAGCTCATCAAAGACAACGGTCTGGATTAAGCCCAGACTTTTCAGAACCAAGAGAGCGTAGGGAAAGGGGAGTTTGCCATGTCTGGCTTGTTTTCGTTAGAGTCCTGGTCCACCGTCTGGACGCATCGTGAGAGTTTTCTGCTGGGTCTGGGCAACACGCTGCAGACCGCCGTCTGCGCACTGGCGCTGGCCTTCATCATTGGCGCTGCGCTGGGCCTGATGTCCACCAGCGGCAGTAAGCTGCTGCGCATCATCGCCCGCATTTACGTCGAGTTCGTCCAGAACACCCCACTGCTGCTGCAGCTGTGCTTCCTGTATTATGCGCTGGCATTTGCAGGCGTGAGCCTCGGCGTCATCCGCACCGGCATCATTGCACTGGGCGTTTACACCGGCGCTTACATGGGCGAGGTCGTCCGCGCCGCCATCGAGTCTGTGCCGAAGGGCCAGTTCGAGGCCGCACAGGCTCAGGGCTTCAACTATCTGCAGCGGATGGGCTACATCATCCTGCCCCAGAGCATCCCCGTGATGCTCCCTCCGATGGTCAACCAGGTGGTCAACCTCTTCAAGAACACCTCCTGCCTCTACATCGTGGGCGGCGCTGACCTCATCAGCGTGACCTACAGCTTCGTCACCGGTGCTTCCACCGGCGGCGCATACGCCCCCGCTTATATCGTCTGCGGCCTCATCTTCTTTGTGGTCTGCTTCCCGCTGTCCACGCTGGCAGCCCGCTGGGAAGCTTCCCTCAAGGAGCGCAAGGGCCGTGTGAACCCGGGTCTCAAGACCGCTGCCAAGAAAGTAGAGCTGAAGGAGGCTGCCTGATATGAAGACGCTTGCTGCAAGCCTTTCCATCCTGACAAGAGAAGGCGTCATGCTCTACCTGCTGCGCGGCGTGGCCTTCACCTGCATCATCTCGGTGCTGGGCGTCATCATGGGCCTCATCGTGGGCTCTCTGCTGGCGCTGGCCCGCACCTACTGCAAAAAGGGTCCGACCCGCATCCTCGGCTGGTTTGCTACCGCCTACATCGAGCTGTTTCGCAACACGCCCTACCTGCTCTGGATCTTCATCTGTGTGGTGTTCTGCCCCTGCCCGGGCTTCTTCGCCCGCAAGATGTTCGGCCTGACCAGCGTGGAGATGAAGCTTCTGTTCAAGGCCGCTCTGGCCCTCATCCTCTTCAACTCCTCCGTCATCGCCGAGATCGTCCGCGGCGGCCTGAACGGCGTGTCCAAGGGCCAGTTCGAGGCCGGCTATGCACAGGGCTTCAACACCGCTGAGGTGCTGCTCTACATCGTCCTGCCGCAGGCTTACCGCAACATCGTGCCGACCCTGCTCAGCCAGGTCATCACCACCATCAAGGACTCCTCCTATCTGGCAAACGTGGCCACCATCGAGCTGATGGCCCGCATCCGCCAGCTGCTGAGTGCCGCCGGTACTTACAACGGTCTCGGCACGGTGAACGTCTCCGACGTCATGGTGCTGTTCGGCACAGCCTGCGTCATCTACTTCATCATCAACTTCACCCTGAGCTGTGTGGTGCGCACAATGCAGAACCGCCGCAAGAAGGCTCTGGTCTTTGCCCCGGCAAAGGCCGCATAAACTAAGACCTATTCCAATTTCCCAATTCCCAATTATTCTCCTGTCATTGTTCTGTCAATGCCAAAAGCGCCCGGCGGGTCATCCGCCGGGGAGTTGGAATTTTATGGAGCTCAGGCAGGCTCCGCGCCCCATGAATATCGACGCACGCGGCGCGCCGCCCGTTGCGGAGAAGGACGCGAAGGCTGACACGACGAGGATGATCGGCATACACACGCCGACGCCCGTCAGCGCAAGGCTGCCGTCGCCGGGCATGTGCCCGATGTATATGCGGTCGACGATGTTATAGAGCATGTTCACTAACTGCGCGATGACTGTCGGTACTGCGAGCTTCAGAAGCAGCTTACCGACGGGCTCCGTGCCGAGAAAGGTTTTGTCCTGATCCATGAGATGCACCCTGTTTTTATTAAAATGATTAAATATTATGGCCTTACCGTGCCCGCTTTTCAAGTCACGAATTATTAATTTTTGCGCACAAACCGTTGACCTCGCTGCCGCAATGATGTAAAGTAATGATATCAAGAAAATATAAGGAGACGTGTAATATGCTCTGGAAAATTTGCCTTAAAAGATTCCGCTGGTTCATATACTGCCTCATCCTTGCCGTCCTGTTTGCGCTCCCGGCAGCGTCCGACGGGGAATCCGGCGGCGCGTTCGGCGCGATAGCGTTCTTTATCTTTGTGCCCGCGGCCTTTGTCACCTTCGTGTGGGCGGCCTATGCCGCCGTGCGTGATATCATCAATGTGCGTAAAGGCGGCGTGCTGCCCGAGGATAAGCCCTCGGTGGTTTCCACGGCTGCCGGAAAGCTGCGCGATGAAGCCGCCGTTGTCAACGAGCTTGACTCCCACGGCCGTGCGAAGTATTTTATCCTCCGCATCCTTGGTGTGCTGCTGGCCGTCGGCGGCATCGCGCTTATTATCAAGGACGCCGTTGTTATCGGCACCATCGTCCTCATCGCCGGCGGCGCGCTCTGGATCGCGGCCTCGCCCAAGAGCTTCAATGAGACTACCGACGGCATGAAGATGGTCACCTGCCCTAAGGAGATGACCATTGAGGAGCTTTACCGCGGCATCCGCGGCATGAGCACCGCGCTCGGCGCTCCGTATATCGGCAGGGTCAGGACCATCCCTGGCGACACTATCCTCTTCGGACCCGACGCCGACGGCTGGTTTGCCTATGTTTACAAGTCTCTCGACGGCAGGAGCTTCTATGCCGCGCTGAGCGACTTCACCGCGACTATCGAGACGCCCGCCCAGAACCCCGCACCGGATGCGGCGGACGGCGAAACGGAGACAGATTACGACGGCGTACTTGAGGAGATATACACCGCCGTGAAGCACTGCGCCGACCGTGCGCGCACCGGGGCTTGACTTGCGCCGCCGCTTCATGTAGAATACATAAAATAACCAAGGACACGCCTTTGGCGTGTCCTTTATAAAAGAGGATAAACTATGACAGACGAGAACATAAACGCTCTCCCCGAGGAGCATGATACCGGGGAGCTGTATTATCACGACCATGGCGACGGTCACGTCCACGCTCACACCCATGAGCATGAGCATGAACATGGACACAGTCACGGGCATACGCACACGCAGACAAAGGCCGTCGTGAACCGGCTTGCCCGTGCCATCGGGCACCTTGAGTCCGTGAAGCGCATGGTCGAGGATGGGCGGGACTGCACCGATGTGCTCATCCAGCTTGCGGCGGTGCGCTCGGCGCTCAATAATACAGCCAAGATAATCCTGAAGGATCATATCGAGCACTGCATCAGCGACGCTGACCATGGCGACGGCGACAGCCTCCAGCACCTCAACGACGCTATCGATAAGTTTATATAAGAAAAAAGGCTGTGAAGAAAATCTTCACAGCCCTTTTTATGCGTTTAAATATTTGAGCCTGCGTTATAGCCCTCGCGTCTTGCGTTGAATATTTTCCTGACCTGCGCGCAGTCGCCGATCTTCCAGAAGTCGTAAGCGAGCGTGCGGAACTGCTCCGCCTCGTCGTCCATCGGCAGATAGCCTCCTGCCCAGATGACCGAATCCGCTTTCAGCTCCAGCTCGCTGCCGTCCGGGGTGCGTATCACGGCTCCGTTTCCTGTAACGGCCACGCAGTCCGCTTCGTTCAGGATCGTCACGGGAACCTTTTCCAGCTCCATCAGAAGCCCCTCGCGGTAGAGATACGCCGCATCGCGGCAGACTTCTTTTTTGCGGCTGATGAGCTGCACGCTTCGTCCCGTCATCCCGAGCTGCAATGCGATCTCGCAGCCCACGAGCCCGCCGCCTATGACCGCGGCAGTCTGCCCTATGGAATCAATATCCCGCAGTGCGTCGGCCGCCATGATCGCCCTCTCTCCGCCCGGAACGTCGGGGCGTTTTGCCTTTGCGCCGAGCGCGGCTACTATCACGTCGGGCTGCAATTCCTCGGCAAGCTCCTGCGTTGCCTCGGTGCCGAGCCGAAGCTCCGCTCCGCTGCGCTCCAGCCGCCGGATCATCACCTGCATCAGCTGGTCTACCTTCTGCTTGAAAGGCACATACTTTGCATAGCGCATCGCCCCGCCGAGCTCCTGCTCCCTTTCGCACAGCACTACGCTGTGCCCGCGCTCGGCAAGCTCCGCCGCTGCTTCCATACCGGCGGGGCCGCCGCCTATCACAAGAACACGTTTCGGCTCGTCAGTCTTCTTGACCTGACTTGCCGGAATTTCTTTATATGCTGTGGGGTTTGCCGGGCAGCGGCGTATGCGCGAGCAGTGGCGCACATAAGGCACAAAGGACTCGCTTATGCAGGCCATGCAGCGCAGGCATGGGTATATCAGGTCATCCCTCCCGGCCTTGAGCTTGTTCGGCAGCTCCGGGTCTGCAAGCAGCGGCCGCGCCAGCGCGACGATATCCGCCCGACCTTCGGCGATGATGCTCTCCATCAGCTCGGGGTCGCCGAGCGCGCCGACCGTGACCACCGGGGTGTGCTTCATTTATTTCTTGATCGCCTCGGCGAGATAGACGTTGCAGCCCTGCGGGAGAAACCCATTGGGTATCATGTGCTGGTTGGTCGAGGGGACGTGGAATGTTCCGGAGGTCACGTGGATGAGGTCTACCTTGCCGTCCAGAAGCTTTGCGAATTCTATCTGGTCTTCAAGCGTCAGCCCGCCCTCGACGATCTCGGTGCCGCTCATGCGCACCTCAATGGGGAAATCGTCCCCACATTTTTCGCGGATGTTTGCGATGACTTCCATCGTGATGCGGGCGCGGTTTTCGAGGCAGCCGCCGTATTTGTCCGTCCTGCGGTTGTTGAGCGGTGAGAGGAACTGGTGCAGCAGCCATCCGTGCCCGGCGTGGATCATCACGATATCCACCCCTCCGAGCTTTGCCATCTCCGCGGCGTCGCCGAAGCGCTCAACGATATAGTCTATGGTCTCCTGGTCAAGCTCGCTGTAATCCTTGCCGAGATGCCCCGGCCCGGCGCTCGGTCCCCAGATGGGCCCGTCGTAGTATTCGGGGTTTGCGCGCGTGCCCGGATGTATCAGCTCTACCGCCGCAAAGGCGTTGTGCTTTTTTATCGCGTCCGTCGCCGCGTGGAGATAGGGGAGCACCTCCGGGTCGTCCAGCGCGATGCAGAGCTTGTGTGAAATGCCGGTCTTCATGTCGATGCGGCATTCACCCATGTGAACTATCGCCGCTCCGCCTTTCGCTTTCCCCTCAAAGATCGCGATGTTCTCCGCCGTCGGATACCCGCTTATCGGCAGGTTCGAGATGTTGACGGGCGCGGCCTCAATGCGGTTCTTGAGCGTCAGCCGCCCTACCTTGATAGGGCTGAACAGATGCGGGTATTTATATTCCATGTGTGCTTTTCCTCCTGCCATGCGTTTACTTCGCTTCGGCGTTCTTAGACTGCGTCGCAAGGCTTACGACGATGTAAGCTATCAGCGCCGGGATGAGAGAGGTAAAGGCAATGTACGGGATCTGCACGCCGCACTTGTTGAGAATGATCATGGCCATGCCGCATAGAGCGCTGGCGATTGCGCCCTCCTTGGTGCCTTTCTTCCAGAAAATGCCGCCGAGGACCATGACGAGCGCACCGGCGTTCATTATCGAGTAGGTGGAGGACAGCAGCGAAAGTATGCTCGAAGAGCTGATAGCGAGTATAAGCGCTATCACACCGGATACGAGTGTGACTATGGCGGACAGACGGCCGAGCTTCTTTTCATCTGCCTTGGGGTTGAGCGTCTTGAAGTAAATGTCGTTGACGGCGTTCGCAGTGACATTGAGCAGGCCTATGTCCATCGTGGACATGACCGCCGAGAGAACCGCTGCGATCATCAGCCCGGCGACGATCGGGGGCATATCCTGCAGGACGACCGTGAAGAGGATCGAAGCCGTCGGCGCATCCGGGAAAAGCGCCTTTCCGTACATACCTATAACGACCGGCATTATAACAAACGGGATCAGCGCGGCTGCCGCGATTATCGGCGACCAAAACGCGACCTTTTCATCCTTGCAGGAGGCCGTGCGCTGGTAGGCCGCGCCGGAGATAAGCCCGTTGAGCGCGCTGGGAACGAGCATCATCACAAGGCGCTCCCCGCTGAACGGGACAGGATCGAAAGCGCTTGCGGGCAGTGCAGCCGATATGGCGTCAAACCCGCCTTGCATTGCAACGATAACGATGCAGAAAACCGTAGAGAAGAATATCACGAGAGTCTGCACGGAGTCCGTTATCATAACTCCCCACATACCGGAGATCGAGCAGTAGATAAATACGACCACCGCCATCACGACCCCGCCGAGGGTCGGGTTAAGGCCGAGTGCTTCAAACAGTGCGCATCCTGCCATTATCTGGGCTGCCATGATGCCGAGCGATGCGCAGATATTGAGCACCGCCATCAGCACAGAAGCAAATTTGCTCTTATAGCGGTCGCGGATGAGATCGGGGATGGTGATGTATCCGCGGGTATACAGCAGCCTTGACATTACCAGCGCGAAGAGCACATAGGACAGGCACGCGCCGAGGCCGTACCACATACCGCCTATGCCGTATTCCGCGCCGTACTGCGCTCCGCCGACGACAATGCCGTTGCCTACGTGTGCGCCGATGTATGTGCACACCATTACGAACATACCGCCGGACTTGCCCGCTGTGAGGAACTCCGTCATGGTCGCGCTCTTTTTCTTCCCGGCAAAGCCTATCGCCAGCATACCGGCCATGTATATGACCAGGATAACTATAATAACTGCCATCTTGTTTCCCCTTATCTCTTCATTGACTGTGTTTAACTGATTACCACATTAGCGCTGTAGCGACGTGAAGAATTATAAACCGGCTCCCGGAAAGTGTCAACGGGGAAAAGAAGATTTTTGTAAAAAATATGCTTCCGGAAGAAGCCGGAAGCATATAAACTCAATATAAAAGGAAAGCCTACGCCAGCATTCCCGCCATGCACTGCCTGTATACCTTGCGGAAGTAGAGCGTCTCGGCAGCGCCGGTTATTGCCCAAGAGAAGAAGTACAGCAGATAGAGCGCCGGTATCGTTTTATAGAACGCGAACACCGTGTATATCCACACCACGCGGAAGACGCAGGAGCCGAGAACGACCATTATCATCGGCACTATGCTCTTCCCGAGTCCGCGCGCCGCAGCTATCGAGCAGTCCATAAACGCGCATATTCCGTAGGAAAAGCCCATGATCTTTATGCGCTGCATTCCCGCGTCTATGACCGCCTGCTCGTTTGCGAATATCGACAGGAACTCTCTTCCGAAGCAGAGCAGCAGCACACCGCATATCGCGCCCGCCGCGAAGGCGTATGTAAGGCTTACGATGTAGCTCTTGAGTATGCGCTCCTTGCGCCCCGCGCCCCAGTTGCGGCTTATGAAGCTCGAGCATGCCGTGTAGAACGCGGACTGCGTGTTGAATATCAGCGAGTCCGCATTGACCGCTGCGGAGTTTCCGGAGACCGTGACCGCGTCGAAGGTGTTCACGCCCGTCTGCACGAACATGTTTGCCACCGCAAATATAGCGTTCTGAAGCCCCGTCGGGATTCCGAGCATCAGCACACGCTTTGCGCTCGGGACGTTGAAGCGGAGCTTTGAGAGGGACAGGCGGCAGTCGTCGTCCCGGCGGCAGAGGTGCACCGTTATCATCACCGCCGACAGCACCTGCGCTATGACGCTCGCGATAGCGACGCCGTCGGCTGCCATATGGCACTTTATGACGAAGAACAGGTTCAGTATCACGTTCAGTATGCCTGATATCGTCAGGTACAGCAGCGGTCTTTTCGTGTCCCCGGCTGCGCTCAGCACACCGTTGCCGAAGTTATATACCGCCATCGCCGGCATGCCCAGCGCATATATGCTGAAGTACAGCACCGCGCCCTCAAGCAGCTCGTCCTTTGTGCGCAGCAGCACTAATATGTCCCTTGCAAAGACGCAGCATATAAGGCACAGCAGCACACCGGCCGCTGCGCAGATGATGAAGGAGGTGTGGATGTTCTTCTCCGTTCTTTCCCTGTCCTCTGCGCCGAGCGAGCGCGCGACCTCGATGTTTACGCCGCTGCCAAGTCCTATCAAAAAGCCCGTGAAGAGCGTGACGAGCTGCGTTGTCGAACCCACCGCGCCGAGCGCCCGGTAGTCCGCGAACTTCCCCGCCACGGCGACGTCGCTGAGGTTGAACAGAACCTCCAATAGCTGAGTCAGCACAAGCGGTATGCTGAAGAGAAGTATATTTTTCCAGAGCGACCCTGAGGTCATCTCTATTGTCCGGCTGTGATGGTAATGAGCCCTGTGCGTACGCTGCATATTTCCCTCGCACATCATGTTATGGCTGTTTCAGCCTTGATGCAAGAGCAGAGTATAGCACTGCCGAAACCCGATTTCAAGCCCCGAAATGTAGATTTTTTGCCCGTTTAGTGTTATATTATGGGCATAAAGCTCAACACGGAGAGAAACAAAATGGACTATTATAATATAGAAGCGTTTGACGCGACGGGGCTTGTGAAAACCGTCTTCACCTCTAAGGGGCACGGCTGCTGGCTCAGCAACTCCGAGGAGGGACATCGCGGCTACCGCGAGGTGCTCAGCCACCTTGGCCTGACGGAAAAGGACATCGTCTCCACCTTCCAGCGGCATACGGATATCGTCCGTGCCGTCACCCATGCCGATGCCGGGATGAACACCTTCTGGCGCAGCGACCCCGTTGAGCCCGCCGATGGAATTATCACGAATGAGCGCGGCCTGCTGCTGACCTCCATGGAGTCGGACTGCACCCCGGTCTATCTGCTCGACACGGTGAATAAGGCCGTCGGCATGGTCCACAGCGGCTGGAAGGGGACGGCTTCTCTCATCGCTGTCAAAGCCGTAGAGAAAATGCGCCAGGAGTACGGCACGGATCCGGAAAATGTCATGGCCGCTTTCGGCCCATGTATATGCCGCCGCTGCTATGAGGTCGGCGGGGAGCTGATGGAGCCGTTCATGGTCAATTATAGTCAAAGTGATATCACCCGGCTCTTCCTGCCGAAGCCCGGCGGGAAGTATACACTGGACGTGAATCTGGCCATACGCCTCTCGCTCGAGCGCTGCGGCGTGCGCCCGGACAGAATATATGACTGCGGCCTGTGCACCTACCATGACGGCCGGTTCTATTCACACCGGCGTCAGCTGCATGACGGCGGACCCGGCGCGGATCATATGCTCACCGCAATAATGCTTGTATGATCAAGGAGTTGAAGATATGTCAATAAAGCTTGTTGAGAACACCGGATATAAATATGACCCCGTTTACCGCTTCTGCGGCTGGGAGCATGCGGAGGATATCCGCCCCGTTAAGACCTGCGGCGCTGAGACGATAGGCGAGTTTTATCTCGCCTGCCTCAAGGCGTGGAGCGTGGAGACCTGCTCAGAACGCTTCCGCCCCGAGTGGTCGGCGGCCAACCCCAGTGTCGGCCAGTGTACTATCACCGCGGCGCTGGTGTATGAGTTCTTCGGCGGCGAGGTATATTCCCTGCCGCTCGACGGCGGCGGGCGGCACAGCTTCAATTATATTAATGGCGTGTTCGTCGACCTGGCAAGCGAGCAGTTCGGCAGGGACGCCCTGCCTGAATTCTCCCTTGCCGAGCCTGTCGACCCGGCGTCTCTCCTCTCAGGCGGGGACAAGGCGGAGCGCTGCGCCCTGCTGCGTGAGCACCTACTGACTGTGCTCGCAAAGCATTGAAAACACTGCACCTACGCGATTCTAACGCGCGGGTGCTTTTATATCAAAAAGCCTTGTCAAAATGATGACATTCAGTTATAATCATATTCAGGGATAGAAACAAAAAATGGATAGGAGAGGTAATTATGGCACAGCTCAGACCCAAAATAGTCAAGCTCGCAAAGATCATAGGCGGCGCTTCCGGTATGCTCGTCAAGATAGATGAGAATGCCCCGGAATACTACTGCATGGCCGATATCGTGACCGACGAAGAGGCCGATATTGCCATTGCTGCCGGGCTTCGCAAGGAACGCACGGCGCAGTGGCTGGCGGATAAGGTCGGCAGGACGGTGGAGGAGATACAGCCCTCGCTCGACAGGCTTGTGTACTACGGCGTCTTCCGCCGCTGCAGGATCGACGGCACGGATGAGGACAGCTATTTCATGCAGATCTTCGCCCCCGGCATACTCGAAATGATGGTCAACAATCAGGAGCTTCTGCATGAGCACCCGGAGGTCGGCCGTGCGTTTGAGGAATATACCCGCCTGCGTATGCAGAGCATGGGACCCATTCTGCCGGACGGCTACGGGCTCATGCGTGTTATCCCGGTGGAGAGTGCGATAGAGGGCATCCCCGGCGTGACCGATGACGAGCGCCTGAGCCACTATCTTGATAAATACGATGTTTTCTCCGTTTCGCCCTGCTCCTGCCGCGCTTCGCGCACGAGCCTCGGCGACGGCTGCGGCCATCTCGCGGAGGACATGTGCGTGCAGATGGGCAAGGGCGCGGAGCACTACATACGCACCGGCCGTGCAAGGCAGATAACGCGCGAGGAAGCGCTTGAAATAGTCAAGCGCGCCGAGGAAAACGGCCTCATGCACGATATCCCGAACATAGAGGGAGCGGGCGAGAGCGCCGCAATCTGCAACTGCTGCGCCTGCGCCTGCTTCGGTCTGCGCGCGGGGCTGATGTTCGGCGCGCGCGACGCGATCCGCTCAAACTTCGTCGCCGAAGTGGACGAGGCGAAGTGCGTCGCCTGTGCGCAGTGCGTCGAGGTCTGCCCCGGAAACGCCCTGAAGCTCGGTCAGAAGCTCTGCGCCGACTGCGCGCTGCCCGAGCCTGAATATACCAAGGTCACTGAGACTTTCAACTTCGCCAAGGCTGTCAATGAAAATTACCGCGAGAACCGCGAGGACGTTATGCCCACCGGCACTGCCCCTTGCAAGGCCGCCTGCCCCGCGCACGTCCCCGTGCAGGGCTATCTGAAGCTTGCCGCGCAGGGCAGATACACCGACGCGCTGGAGCTTATAAAGAAAGAGAACCCGTTCCCGGCGGTCTGCGGACGCATATGCAACAAGCGCTGCGAGGCCGAATGCACCCGCGGCAGCGTCGATGAAGCCGTCGCGATAGACGAGGTCAAGCGATTTATCGCAGACCATGACATGAACGAGGCGACGCGCTTTATCCCCAAGATGGTGAACCAGATCGGCAGACCCTATACCGAGAAGATCGCTATAATCGGCGCGGGCCCTGCCGGTATGAGCTGCGCATATTACCTTGCAAACAAGGGCTACCCCGTCACGGTGTTTGACCGTAACCCCGTCCCCGGCGGCATGCTCACGCTCGGCATACCGGCCTTCCGTCTTGAAAAAGACGTGCTCAATGCCGAGATAGATATCCTCCGCGAGATGGGCGTTGAGTTCCGCTGCGGTGTCGAGGTCGGAAAGGACGTCACGATCCAGCAGCTTCGGGACGAGGGCTACAAGGGCTTCTATCTCGCCATCGGCGCGCAGAAGTCGGCAAAGCTCAATATCCCCGGCGAGGAGCTTGAGGGCGTGTTCGGCGGCGTGGAGTTCCTGCGCGAGGTGAACCTCGGCAATAAGCCCGCAATCGGCAAGCGCTGTGCGGTCATAGGCGGCGGCAACGTCGCGATGGATGTGTGCCGCAGCGCGGTGCGTCTCGGCGCGGAGGAGACCTATATCATCTACCGCCGCTCTCAGGACGAAATGCCTGCCGACCCCGAAGAGGTCAAAGAGGCGATGGAAGAGGGCGTGAAGTTCCGCTTCCTCAACGCACCTGTCGAGATCATCGGCCGTGACGGCAAGGTCAGCGCGCTCAAGGTCGAAGCAATGGAGCTTGGCGAGCCTGACGAGAAGGGACGCCGCAGACCTATCGGCACCGGTAAGTTTGAGACGATAGAGCTTGACAGCGTGATCGGCGCGATCGGTCAGACCGTCGATTGGGGCGGCCTCGATGTGGGCAGGCTTGTGACGACGAAGAAAGGCACCGCCGAGGCTGACGCCCTGACCTATCAGACCGCGCAGCCGGACATCTTCGTCGGCGGCGATTGCTATACCGGTCCGAGCTTTGCCATCAACGCGATAGCCGCGGGCAAGGAAGCGGCGATATCGCTGCACCGCTATGTCCACCCCGGCCAGACGCTGACCGCAGGGCGCGACAGACGTGAGTACCGGGCGCTCGATAAGGAGCACGTCATGCTCGATGTGGCGTCGTTTGACAATGACCGCCGCCAAGAGCCGGGCTACAACGCGGCCAAGGCCAAGACCTTTGCGGATGCGCGCGTGACATTTACGGAGGAGCAGGTACGCAAGGAGTGCGCCCGCTGCCTCGGCTGCGGCGCGACAAAGGTCGACAGCTATCTCTGCATCGGCTGCGGCCTGTGCACCACAAAATGCAAGTTCGACGCGATCCATCTCAAGAAAGTGCGCGACTGGCACGCCAAGCCCTTTGAGGCAATGCCCATCAAGGTCGCGGAAAATCTCGTCAAGCGCACCGGCGGCATCGTCAAAAAGGCGGTCGCGAAGTAATGCACGAGCTGGGCATATGCGACGCGCTGCTCAAAATGGTCGACAGCGTCGCAAAGGACGAGGAGCTCGAGTGCGTGAAAAAGGTCACCGTTGAGGTGGGTACGCTCTCGGGCGTCATCCCGGCGTATCTTTCCGACTGCTGGACGGCCGTGACGGACGGGACGGCGTATCAGGATACGCGCTTCGTCGTCGAAACGCTGACGGGTACGGCGCGCTGCCTTGACTGCGGCGCGGAGTTCACCGCCGAGCTTGAGCAGCTGCGCTGCCCGAACTGCGGTGGAGAGAAGCTCACACCGCTCACCGGGCGCGACCTGACGCTCAAGGAAATAGAAGCGTATTAGTGGAACAATAAATCAGGAGCAGCCGTCCATTTTGGACGACTGCTCCTGGAACCTGCCAATCTTGAGTAGAAATAGGAGAGTATATCGCTGAAGTATCGAGAAAATACGCAAGATAATAAGCCTGAAAAATCCGTCAGCGACCAGAGAGCTGAACTCAAGAATTTTTAACAGCATTTCTCTTTTGCGGGAAAACCCGTATATGGGAGCATTACTGAGCTTAAAGTTCGACCTTAATGAAACGGTACAATATAGATACTTGATTGTAAGCAAACAGATAGTCTTCTATGAGGTTATAGAAAACACTATCGAGATCATACGGGTCTTGGACGCCCGCACAGATTATTTGAGCGTGCTGTTTACGAATGGAAAATCTCTGGTTCTCTATTCTTCTGACCTCTCGCAGGAAACGAGAAGTCTTTGCCGCCCGCCGGTATTCGGCGGATAGCAGGTCAGAAGAGTCACAAGGTCACGCCCATCCTGTATCTTTATCGCATCTACATCGTCCGGGGAAATAACCTGTATATCCGTTACCTCGTACTTCATCAGCGTCCAGATGTTGTCTATGTAAACAGTGACGCCGATTCTGTTGTCTATTCAATTCACCTGCTTATCTCTCGCTCACAACATCCAACAACTCACAGATAAACTCTGAAATCCCGTTAAACGGCGGTTCGAGTCCGGTCAGTCGCTCAAAAACAGAGTTTGTCATCAATGGAAAAATAAAAAGCTTTCCGAGCTGAAAAAGCCCGGAAAGCCTTGATGGCACTGCATTGGGAGCAGTGTCATCAAAATTGGCTGACCATGATGGTGCCGGTGACCGGACTCGAACCGGTATACTGTTGCCAGCGAGGGATTTTAAGTCCCTTGTGTCTACCATTTCACCACACCGGCAGGTGCGTATAACAATTTACCACTCATTGGCCCGATAGTCAAGTCATGGGTGTACCATTTACTGACAAGGAACTTTTTTACAAAAAGCGCGTCTATATACCCGATCGACAGATCCAAAACGGAATGCGGAGGTACATGAATGCAGCAAGCTGTTTCACTGATGCTCACCGGTATATGGATGCTGGTGCTGATAAATGAAAGCGCGCGGATGACCGCGCTGCCCGAGACGAAGTCCCCGGCTTATATCGACGGCAAAATAGAACCGCCGCCGAGTGACAGTGACTCTGAAAACTGAATACAACCACAGCCATGAAGCCCGGAGCGATCCGGGCTTCAATTGCGTTATGAGCATTTTACTTCGACGTTACACGTCCGCGTCGCGCAGGACCTTACCGGCCATCACGCGCGTGCCGAGCAGCCAGACGATATCGTTATCCTGAATGGTCATGTTGACATCCGGCTGGACAATGGGCAGGTTGCCGCGCTGCAGGCCAAGGATCATGCAGTCATAGTTCTCGCGGATGCCGCTGTCTTTTATGCTGCGCCCGTCAAGGGAGTCGCCCTTATCAACGTGCAGCGCGTAGGAATACAGGCTGCCCTCCGCCTTGCTCTCGGAGCCGATATACTCCCTGAGCGTCGGAGCATCGGCGCTCTCCTCAAGGCCGAGGCTGAGACGCAGCGTACGCAGGTTCTCGCGCTCGCCGACGACATAGATCGTGTCCCCGGCGGCAAGCGCCGTGTTCCCGGCGGGCATGTTCTTTCTGCGCTTACCGTGGACAAGCTTTATAACATTGACGCCGAAGCGACGACCCCAGCCGAGATCCTTGAGGCTCTGTCCGGTAAAGCCGGCAGGCAGAGAGAAGGAATCCACGCAGAGCTTTTCATCGAGCCACTGCTCATATTCGCCGCTGTCGGAGAAATGTTGTAGCTGGCGCTCATTGAGGTTCGTAAGGAAGCGCGCTTCAACATTGAGGTATGCCGAGGCAAGCCAGCCCATGCGCGAGGCGAGCAGCAGCGCCGCGACTATGACCGGCAGCAGCCACGCGCTGCCGATACCGGCGATGTTCCGAAGCGGAATGAATGCGATGAGGGCGATGAGCAGTATCCTTATCCCGGACAACGCCATGAGCGGCAGGCGGAAGCTGCGCTTCTTCATCCACAGCACCGTATACTGCGGGGAGCGCGTATCGAGCATGGGGCGGATAAACAGCGCCATGCCGAGATAGATGACTGCAAGAGTGACGGCCTTCGAGGCAGACGCAGATGGCAGCGCGGTCTCGAGCAGCGGCAGCAGCCAGTACCGGCCGATGATGCCAATGCCCGCCATTATGACGCCGTAGAGCGCGACAGTGCGGATATAACGGCTGAGGAAAGCGGACCAGTCGCTGTCCTGCTCCTTCTCGCTCTGCTCCTCATCGGTGTAGCGCTCGAGCTTCTGAGTAAGCTTCTCGGGCAGGAGCTTTACAACGAAAGCATAGATATTATCGCTGTGCTTGATGAAGAACGGCGTTGTCAGCGTCGTGATGACGGAGACGGCGATGATGATAGGATAGATATAGTCCGCAATCACGCCGAGGGACAGGCCAAGGCTCGCTATGATAAAGGCGAATTCACCGATCTGCGCAAGCGAGCAGCCGCAGTGAACAGCATTCTTCAGGCTCTGCCCGGAGAGCAGCACCCCCATCGAGGAGAAGAACAGCTTGCCGACGATGGTAACAAGGGTGAGAACAAGGATCGGGACGATATACTTCACGACCATAGCGGGGTCAAGCATCATGCCGACCGAGATGAAGAACACTGCGCCGAAGAGATCCTTTACCCCCTGCGTCAGATGCTCCACGCGCTCGGCATGTACCGTGCCCGCAAGCAGCGAGCCTGCGAGGAAGGCGCCGAGAGCCGAGGAGAAGCCGAGGGCATCGGCCAGGAGCACCATACCGAAGCACAGGCCGAGGGAGACGACCAGCAGAGTCTCATCGCTCATAAGAGGCGAAGCCTTGTTGAGCAGCGTCGGCAGCAGGTAGATGCCGAGGATGAGCCAGAGCGCGAGATACAGCACCAGCATGCCAAGCTTCAGCGCAAGCGCCATACCGGAGATACCCTGCCCGACGGAAATGGTCGAGAGGATTATCATCATGAATATTCCCGCGATGTCCTCAATGACCAGTGTGCCGAACACGAGCTGGGCAAAGCGCTCCTTCTGGACGCCGAGATCATCAAAGGCCTTGATGATGATAGTGGTGGAGCTCATGGAGAGCATGCCGCCGAGGAAGACGCTGTCCATCGTGCCCCAGCCGAGCGCCTGACCGACAAGGTAGCCGAAGAGCAGCATGCCGCCGACCTCGGTCAGGGCGGTTATGATAGCCGTGCCGCCGACGCTCACGAGCTTATGGAGATTGAACTCCAGCCCGAGGCCGAACATGAGGATTATTATGCCGATCTCGCTCCATGTGCTTATAGAAGCGCTGTCGGTGACGTTAAAGAAGAAGGGCATGTACGGGCCGATCAGGAAGCCCGCGAGTATGTAGCCCAAAACGAGCGGCTGATTCAGCTTTTTAAAAATGACGGTGACAATGCCGCCGGTCAGAAGTATGACAGCAAGGTCGGAAATAAGTTCAGGCAGATGCAATATTAGTCCTCCGTTTCTGCCGCCGCGGCCATATCATGACCCGGCAGTGATTTCTTTTATGATACCATTATACTAAATTTTACCCCCTGCGCACAATGGCAAGCCTGTGAATTCTTTGTTAAGATATTTGGCAGTTAAGTCCTTGAAGAAAGCGGGCGGATGAATTATAATCGTGCTTGGAAAAAAGAACCACGCGAGCGCGCGGATCATCGGAGAGTGACGATATGAGCAATTTCAAAGCTTTTCTGAAGAAAAAGGACATAACAGTGACATGGCAGAGATACGGCATTGAGGCACTCGGCGCAATGGCGCAGGGGCTTTTCTGCTCGCTGCTCATCGGCACGATAATAAAGACGCTGGGCACACAGCTCGGCGTGCAGTTCATCACGGACATCGGTACCTACGCCATGGCGGTCTCCGGCCCTGCAATGGCGGTCGCGATAGGCTACGCGCTGAAGTCGCCCCCGATGGTGCTGTTCTCGCTCGCGGCGGTCGGCTGGGCGGCAAACGCCGAGGGCGGCGCGGGCGGCCCGCTCGCGGTGCTGATAATCGCCATCGCCGCGGCTGAGTGCGGCAAGGCTGTTTCCAAAGAGACGAAGGTCGATCTGCTGGTCACGCCGGGCGTGACGATACTCGTGGGCGTCGCGTTGGCAAAGCTCATCGCGCCGCCTATCGGGACGGCGGCAAACGCGCTCGGCCTGCTGATAATTGAGGCGACGAACCTGCGTCCGTTCTTTATGGGCATTCTGGTGTCGGTGATCGTGGGCGTCGCGCTCACGCTGCCCATTTCCTCGGCGGCGATATGCTCGGTGCTTGGTCTGACGGGACTTGCCGGCGGCGCCGCCGTGGCCGGCTGCTGCGCGCAGATGGTGGGCTTCGCGGTTATCTCGTTCAGGGAGAACGGCTGGGGCGGCATTGTGTCGCAGGGGCTGGGGACATCGATGCTGCAGATGAGCAACATTCTGAAGAACCCGCGGATATGGATCGCGCCGACGCTGGCCTCAGCGGTCACGGGGCCGCTTGCGACCTGTCTCTTTAAGCTCCAGATGAACGGCGCGCCGATAAACTCCGGCATGGGCACCTGCGGCTTATGCGGGCCGATCGGCGTGATAACCGGCTGGTTCGAGCCGTCAGAGGCGGCGCTCGCGAGCGGAGCCGCGGCGATCGCGCCGGGCGCGTTCGACTGGATAGGGCTCGCACTGATAGCCATCGTCCTGCCGGCTGTGCTTTCGTGGCTCTTCAACGCAGTGCTGAGAAAACTCGGCTGGGTGCGCGACGGCGACATGAAGCTTTCGTGATGGCAGAGGCTTTTTTGGCATTGGCCAGTACCGCTAAAACACTGACCGAAAATAAAGGAGAAAGCCGTGCAGCTTTCTCCTTTTGCTTGTGCGCCAAATGTGCGCCGAATTTTAGTTTGGAATTATAAAAAAATCCGTTCGAATCTCGAAAAAATAATCCAGATACCGTTCGGCATCTGGATTATTGGCACGCCGTAAGGGATTCGAACCCCTGACCTTCTGGTCCGTAGGTTGTCTCAAGGGCAAATCGGAGTCATTTCGGCTCCGATTTGTGCTTTTTGCCACCGTTCGTTCGACGAATTTTCCGTTGTTTCCGTCCAGACCTCCCCGCTCCAATTCTGTTCTGGGTCAAAAGTGGGTCAAGAAGGATTTTATAATTACAAACTGGAATTAACTTACTTGTTATCTCCCAAAAGCGTAATAGAATTCACAACAATAGATATGATGACACAAATCCATAACATTTTGCTCATAGAGGGCAATACATCCATAAGACCGCCCCAATCTTCATTGACAACTTGCATAGCAGCGTCCGAATAAAATGAGCATGCAGTTAATGCTGTCAACGATAAACTTATGAAACCAAAGCAATTTGATTTTTTCTGTTTAGCCGCCCAAGCTAAATTTAGGATTGCAAAAACAATTGCACCAGCGCCCATTACTAACCACATATTTTAACCTCCTTAAATTCGAATTTGCTGAATTTAGCATACCATAACGCAAAAGCGTTTGCAACTGAATTTGCCTACAGAGCTGCGCAGTCCAGCGGGGCCGCGGGGCCGGAGGAAGCGTACACACGCCGTAGGCGTGCATCCGTTTCTCCGGCTTTCCTCTGTCGTGGAGTTAAACGCTCCACTCAGCGGCAAGAGTAAAGCCCCGTGTTTCGGCGTGTAAGCCGCCGTGTGCGTTTTTTTCTCTGAGATTCGAGTGTGTACCCGCTTTCGTGAGTAAAAGCGAACGTGAGGCATTTGTAGGCGAAGTAATAAACGAGATGGGCAACGGTTTTCAGAGTGTTTTTCACGGTAGCTTTTTGATGAGATTCATGGAAATGGTTTTAAGTGAAAAATCGAACTTTTTAAGCCTGATTTCTGGATGTTTATAGCCGTTCGATTTTAGCACTATGATAAAGGAAGGTGGCCGCTTGCGACCACCTTCCGCCCACAAAGCCCCGCAATGCGGGGCTTTTCAAGGTTTTGAGACTGCAGTCTTATGTGCACCTTGAAGGAGATTTTCGCAGTCAGGGGTGACCGTGAGGGGCGGTAAATACCAGGGATAGCAGCCTTTTCAAGGTTGCCGCTCCACAGACGGTTGAAAAATTCGATGTTTTCAACCACTCAAGAAAGTTCTTTCCAAGTAAGAGCAATTTTCAGCACAAAGCGCACATATTCTACGCTGCTGTAGCTAATGAAAAGCGCTTCTCCGCCGTTCCAAAATTGCACTGCTGTAACCAAATAGAGCCTCCCTCGGCGGTGCAAGAATTGCGGCGCAATAAACAAAGAAAAGGGCGGCGCGGCTCCAAACGCAAATGATAATTTTCTGATAACAGTTTGGTTTCATGGTAGCTTTTCCCTCTTGGTCACGGTATTGTTCATTGGCGAAAGGAGTTGATACCATGCCAAAACGACGAGCAAACGGCGAAGGCAATATCCGAAAACGTAAAGATGGGCGCTGGGAGGGACGCTACACCGTCGGCCACGATCCAGAAACCGGAAAAGCCATCATCAAGAGTGTCCTCGGCAAGACGCAGGCAGAAGTCAAGGAGAAACTGAAGAAAGCCATCGAGGAAAATGCAGGCATCGACTACGGCAGAGCCAAGACCTACACCGTGGGGAGTTGGCTGGAAGTATGGATGGATAACTACGCCAAGGTGAAGCTGCGTCCATCCACGTTCAAGACCTCGCAGGGCTTCCTCAAGAACCACATCAAGCCGCAGATTGGCAGCATTCCGTTGGCGGAATTGACCTCTCTGGACTTACAACGATTTTACAAGCACTTGCTGGATGGCGGGCGGGTAGACCGCATCGAAGCGAAAAAGAAGCCGAAAGGACTGGCACCGAAGACCGTGCGGAATATCCATCAGATGATCGGCTCGGCATACAACCTCGCTATCGAGCAGAAGCTGGTAAACAAGAATCCGACACAAGGCTGTGCACTGCCAAAGGTTGAACACAGAGAGATGAAAACGTTGACCGCTGACCAACTCAGTGCCTTCTTCCAAGAAGCCAAAGACAGTGGCGTGTACGAGCTCTACTACCTCGACCTTGCCACCGGACTACGCCGAGGTGAACTGCTGGGACTGAAGTGGCGGGACGTGGATTTCGACCGCAGTGTGCTGAAAATTCAGCGAGCCATCTCTAGACAAAATGGCAAGGTAGTTGAAGCACCGCTGAAAACGAAAAACGCCTACCGCGCTCTGCCGCTGTCGGCGGACGCAATAAGCGTACTGAAAATGCAAAAGTGCAAGGTGGGCGGCAGCGAATGGGTATTCCCATCGCCGTCCGGAGGTCCCATGTCCCCAGACAGCGTCCTGCACATGTTACAAAGAGTCCTAAAACGAGCAGGGCTGCCCCGCATCCGCTTCCATGACATGCGCCACACTTTCGCAACGATGGCGCTTCAGAACGGCGTGGACGTGAAAACGGTGTCCTCCATGCTGGGTCACTACTCCGCAGGCTTCACGCTGGACACCTACGCCCACGTGACTACCGACGCACAGATGAAAGCAGCCCAAACGATAGGCGGTATCCTATCCCGTGCGGTATAGCCCTTTCCGCTATCCGCTCCTGTTGGGGTCAGCGTTTGGGTCGGGATAAAGCAGCATCCGGAAACAGTAACTTATGGAAAATAAAACTCCTCGAAATCAGACGATTTCGAGGAGTTTTGGCACGCCGTAAGGGATTCGAACCCCTGACCTTCTGGTCCGTAGCCAGACGCTCTATCCAGCTGAGCTAACGGCGCATATCAGCTCTCAACTGAGAGCTTGTTTATATTAGCACAGTCGGAAGAATAATGCAATACCTTTTTTCAATTTTATTGGAAAATTTTTATCTGGCTGCGTCCGGCTGTGCGCTCTTACCAGCCCATGGAATCGCAGACGGAATCGGCGATGTCGCCGACGGCTTTGAGCGTGCGGCCGACCGCGCTCTTCATGGGGTGCTTCTTGGGACGCATCGCGATCATGGCCGCGCTGCCGACGATCAGCCCCATACCCATACCGACATAGAAATTTCTTTTATTCATTTTTTACACCTCCATAATCAGGTATCTATATTATGTGCGCAAAATACGTTGATACATCGAGGCAAATTGTGGTAGAATAAAAGCATGAAGCAAGTCTCAGCCAAATCGGAGGGATATACATGAGCGTAAGAATACTGGCGGTCGGCGACGTGTGCGGCCAGCCGGGTCTGGATTTTTTGGAAAAGCGCCTGAAAGAATACAAAAAGGAACAGAACATCGCCTTTGCCGTCGTTAACGGTGAAAACGCAAACGTCGTCGGCATCACACCGCGGCAGGCCGACGCGATCCTCCGCGCCGGTGCAGACGTTATCACGCTCGGCAACCACACATGGACACGCACGGAGCTTCAGCCCTACCTTGACGAGCGGCGCAAAATTCTCCGCCCGGCAAACTTCGGCCCGCAGTGCCCGGGGCGCGGCATCAACGTATACTCCACACCGTTCGGCGATGTCTGTGTGCTGAACCTGATGGGGCGCTTCACGCTCGACAGCAACACCGACAACCCCTTTGTCATCGCAGACGGGTACATGGCCGAGATAAAGGAGAAGATCATCCTTGTGGACTTCCACGCCGAGGGCACGAGCGAGAAGCGGGCGATGGGCTATATGCTCGACGGCCGCGCCTCCGCGGTCTGGGGCACACACACCCACGTGCAGACCTCGGACGCCTGCGTGCTGCCGAAGGGCACGGGTTACATCACCGACCTCGGCATGACGGGCGCGGTACACTCCGTGCTCGGCGTCGACCCGGAGCAGAGCATTGGCAAATTCATGGGCGACCCGCCGCGGCGCTACGAAGCCGCGAAGGGTCCGGCAAAGCTTGAGGGCTGCATATTCGAGATAGACCCGGAGACGGGCAGGTGCCTGAGCGCCGAAGGGATAAGGTTAACATGAGCAAGATAAAAATTCTCCATGCTGCCGACCTGCACCTTGACTCCCCGTTTGAGGGGCTCCCGGCAGGCAAGGCCGCCATACGCCGCGGCGAACAGCGCGCGCTGCTGTCGCGGATAGCCGAGCTTACGCGCCGTGAGGGCGTGCAGCTTGTGCTGCTCGCGGGCGACCTGCTTGACAGCGAAAATACATACTATGAGACCGGCGAGGAACTCTGCCGCTCGCTGAGCCAGATCGCGGCGCCGGTATTCATTTCTCCCGGCAACCATGATTTCTATTCGCCGAAATCCGCCTACGCGCGCCTCAAGCTCCCGGAAAACGTACACGTGTTTACCTCCGGGGACATTGAAGCACTCACGCTGCCGGAGCTCGGCGCGCGCGTGTTCGGCGCGGCGTTTACCGATAAGCGCAGCGGTGCAATGCTGCGCGGCTTCCACGCCGAGCATGAGGACGGTTTGCTGAACGTCCTGTGCATCCACGGCGATGTGGACGTCAAGGGCTCGGCCTACGACCCCATAAGCGAGGACGAGCTCAGCGCCAGCGGCATGGACTACGTCGCGCTTGGACACGTCCATAAAGCCAGCGGCCTTAAAAAGGCCGGGGACACATGGTACTCATGGCCGGGCTGCCCGGAGGGGCGCGGCTTTGACGAGACGGGGGAAAAGACCGTGAGCATCGTCACCCTCGGCGACGGCGAATGCAGCCTTGAGCCTGTGTGCATCGCGAGCCGTCGGTATGAGATACTGAAGATCGACGTCACGGGCACCGATCCCCTGCTCGCGATCCACACCTCGCTGCCGGACGAGACGGTGAAGGATGTGTACCGCATCATCCTCACAGGCGAATCGGACACGAGCCCCGACTTGAGCCGCCTGCACTATAACCTTGAAGAGCTGTTCTTCGAGCTTCAGCTGCGCGACGAGACGCGGCTGCGCCGAAGCGTATGGGAACGCGCCGGGGACGACACCCTGCGCGGGCTCTTTCTCAAGAAGCTCCGGACAAAATACGACGCGGCGCGCGACGACGAGCAGCGCCGCCGCATAGAGCAGGCCGCCCGCTGGGGGCTCGCCGCGCTCGACAACATGGAGGAGGTCGCAAAGCATGAAGATCAATAAGCTGACGGCGTCCTTCGGAAAGCTGGAAAACGAGACGCTGAGCCTGCACGACGGGCTGAACATCATATACGCGCCGAACGAAAGCGGCAAATCCACATGGTGCGCGTTCATCATGGCGATGCTCTACGGGGTGGATTCCTCGGAGCGCGCCCGCGCGGGCTACCTGCCCGACAAGCTGCGCTACGCCCCGTGGTCGGGCGCACCGATGGAGGGCAGCATGGAGCTGACTGCCGACCGGCGCGATATCACCATCACCCGCAGGACGCGCACGAAGAGCGCGCCGATGAAGGATTTTTCCGCGGTGTACACCGGCAGCAGCGTCCCGGTGAAGGAGCTCAACGGCAGCAATGCCGGGGAGATGCTGACGGGCGTGTCGAAAGATGTGTTCCGCCGCAGCGCGTTCATCGCGCAGGGGACGGTCGCCGTCTCGGGAAGCCCGGAGCTTGAAAAGCGGATAAACGCGATAGTCTCCACGGGCGAGGAATCCGGTTCATTCAGCGAAGCTGACGAGCGGCTGCGCGCATGGCAGCGCAAGAGGCGCTATAACCGCAAGGGCATGCTGCCGGAGCTTGAGGCAAAGATGGACGACACCCAGCGCCGGCTCGACGACATGGGCGGCTCTATCGGGGACGTCGAGTCCCTTGAAAAGCAGCTCGAGGAGACGAAGGCGCGCTGCACCCAGCTTGAGCAGGAGGTCACGGACGCGCGCCGCCGCCAGCGCCGTGAGGCGCTCGACCGGCTGAATGCCGGGCGCGCGGAGCTCCAGCGCAGCAGCGAGGAGCACGACGCGGCAATGACGCTGCTCTCGCACCGGCGCGAGGAGCTGGGCGCAAGTCCGTTCGGCAGCCGCGAGCCGGAAGAGCTCGAAGCGGAAGTTCAGGCCGACCTTAACGAGCTCGAAGAGCTCCGTGCCGAAGCAGCAAGGAAGCCGAAGCCCCTGTGGGGCATAGTGCTGATGGTTCTGGCTGTCGCGGCGGCGGCGCTGTACACGAGCCTTGACGTACTCGCATTTATGATCGCCGCGGCGGTGTTCTGCGTCGGCGCGATAGTGATGCTGCTGCGCTACGGCAAGGAGCGCGGCGCAGCGGCAGCAGCGCTCGAACGGCAGACGGCGCTATTGAGGAAATACCAGGCGCGGTCGACCGGTGAGATAAAGGCGGCGCTGGAGGACTACGAGCAGCTCTGGGAGAGCGCGAAGGAAGCCGAGCAGCAGGAGCTGCACACGCGCCGCGCTTATGAGAGCGCACGCAGTATGCAGAGCAGGCTCGAAGAATCTGCGCTGGGCGAGCTTGACTTTGCCTCCGGCGACTCTGAGACCGCGCGGCTCGGGCGCGAGCTGACAGCGGCGCGCGGCGAGGCCGAACGGCTGAGCCAGCAGATCGCCGGGATAAACGGACGGCTCGCCGCGATGGGCGACCCGCTCGTCCTTTCCAGCAGCCTGAGCTGCATGAAGGAGGAGTACGAGCTCATATGCGACGAGTACGACGCGATAAACCTCGCCATCGACACACTGCGCGAAGCGGACACCGAGATACAGAGCCGCTTCTCCCCGGAGCTCGGGCGCGTCGCCGCGGGCTACATGTCCGCCGTGACCGGCGGGCGCTACTCCGATGTACTTATAAACCGCGACTTTACGGCGAAGGCGCGCACGAAGGACGACGTTGTGGCGCGTGACGCGGAGTATCTGAGCGCGGGCACGCTGGACATAATGTATCTGGCGGTGCGCCTTGCGGTGTGCGAGCTTGCGCTGCCAGAGGGCGAGACCTGCCCGCTGATAATAGACGACGCGCTCGTGAACCTTGACGAGACGCGCCTTGAACAGGCAATGGCGCTCCTGCGCGAGATCGCAAAGGAGCGGCAGATAATACTTTTCAGCTGCCGCAAAACGGACGGCAGATAAGCGGTACACAGAAAGCGAGGCTTAGAAATGAAATACGATTTTACAACAGTGCTCGACCGGCACGGCAGGGACTCCCTGGCCTTTGACAAGATACCCTTCGCAGGCGTTCAGCCCGACGAGGGCTTTGACACGATACCGATGTGGATCGCGGACATGAGCTTTGTCGCCGCGCCTCCGGCCATGGAGGCGATACTCAAGCGCATGGAGATGCCGAACTTCGGCTACTTCGCCCTGCCGGACGAATACTTTGACAGCATCATAAACTGGCAGCGCAAGCGCAACGGCGTCGAGGGGCTGCTCCCTGAGCACATCGGCTATGAAAACGGCGTGCTTGGCGGCGTGAGCTCGGCAGTGCAGAGCTTCACCTCGCCCGGGGATAAGATACTCATCCACTCCCCCACCTACGTCGGCTTTACGCACACGATGGACGACACGGGGCGCGTCATAGTCCACAGCGAGCTCAAGCGCGATGAGAACGGCATCTGGCGCATGGACTACGAGGACATGGACAGGAAGATAAAGGAGAACAACATTCACTTCGCTATCTTCTGCTCACCGCACAACCCCTGCGGCAGAGTGTGGGAGCGCTGGGAGATTGAAAAGGCGATGGAGGTCTATGCTGCGAATGACTGCATCGTCATCTCCGATGAGATATGGTCAGACATCATTATGCCCGGACACAAGCATATCCCGACGCAGTCCGTCTCAGAAGATGCAAAAAACCGCGTCATCGCCTTCTACGCGCCGAGCAAGACCTTTTCCCTGGCCGGACTTGTCGGGTCCTACCATATCATCTACAACAAATACCTGCGTGACCGCGTCGTCCGCCGCAGCGAAATGAGCCATTACAATGAATGCAACGTCCTGTCCATGCACGCGCTTATCGGCTCTTTCAGCCCGGAGGGCATGGAGTGGGCAGACGAGATGTGCCATGTCATTGATGAGAACCTTGAATACGCCTGCGATTTCATAAACGCGAACTTCAAGGGTGTGAGCTGCCAGCGGCCGCAGGGAACGTATATGCTCTTCCTTGACTGCGCGGGCTACTGCGCCGAGCATGGGATAAGCATAACGGAGCTTCAGCACCGCGGCGTGCGCTGCGGTGTTATCTGGCAGAACGGCGAGGACTTTATCTATCCCAAGTCCATCCGCATGAACCTTGCCCTGCCGAAGTCAAGGCTCATCGAGGCCTTCGACCGGCTGAAGAAGTACGTGTTCATCTGAGAGGACAGACCTGCTCAAATAAAAAGGGTGTGTGACAGCGCGTCACACACCCTTTTTTGTTATTCTGTTCTTCGTTTCTCAGCTGTTGAGGTACTTGATCGCGATGCTTACAAAGCCTTCTGCGCCGGCCTTGATGGCCTCGGGCTTGAAGATGCACTTGGAGCTGTGCAGAGCGTAGGTCTCCTCGCCGGTGTATTGCTCGCAGTTGAGCCACATAAGCGCTGCGGGAGTGCCGGTAGCCAGACCGTAGTAGCTGAAGTCCTCGGAACCGGAGGAGGGCTCGTCCAGCCAAACGACGCTGTTCTCTCCGAGCTCCTCGGTGAGGGTCTCGCTGATGAGGTCGATGAGCTTGTCATCGTTCTCGACGCAGGCATAGCCGGTCAGTGCCTGAACATCGACCTTGCAGCCGGAGAGCGTCTCGACGCCCTTGGCGATGGCAAAGGTATGGTCACGGATGACCTTGGCGGTCTCGTTATCATAGTATCTGAAGCAGCCGCCAGCGGTGGCGTAGTCAGGGATGATGTTGACACGGCTGCCACCGCTGATGGTGCCGACGGAGAGGATAGCGGTCTTGAGAGGATCGGTATTACGGGAGACGATCTGCTGGAGCAGGACGATAAGCTGGCTCATCGCGAGGATCGCATCATTGCCGTTCTGCGGCTGGGAGCCATGCGCGGTCTTGCCGTGGACATCGAAGCGGTAGAGATCAAAGCCGCTGGTGATGACGCCCTTCTTGATGGCGAACTGGCAGTTATGGTCAGGCGTTGCGGGGTTCATGTGCAGGGCGATGATCGCATCAACATGCGGGTTCTCCATGCAGCCGTACTCGACCATGTGCATTGCGCCGCCGGTGGTGTCACTCGGGCTCGCGGCTTCCTCGGCGGGCTGGAAGATGAGCTTCACGCTGCCGGGGAACTTGTCTCTGTTCTCGCAGAGGATGCGCGCGGCGGTGAGCAGGATGGTGATGTGCATATCGTGGCCGCAGGCGTGCATGACGCCCTCGTTCTCGGACGCAAACTCAACGCCGGTCTCCTCGGTCACAGGCAGAGCGTCCATATCGGCGCGGATGGCGATGCACTTGCCCTCGCCCTTGCCGCCCTTTATCAGCGCGACGAGACCGGTCATCCATGTGCGCTCGACAGAGTCGACACCGTATTCCTTCAGCTTCTCCATAATGAGAGCGCTGGTTCTCTCTTCTTTATAAGAAAGCTCCGGATGGCGGTGGATATCCTCGCGGATGGCTTTCATTTCGGGATAGTATTTTTCGACTGTTTCTTTGAACATTATTGGTTCCCCCCCCAATCTCTTTCACTGTTGTAGAGTATATTCCATTTGTCTGATATGTGCAAGTATTCTTTGAATTAATATGCACTTTCATGATAAAAATCGGCGTTCTGTCCCCTCTTTGCGGGGGCAGAACGCCGTACGCTTGTTTAATATGACGCCTTATTTACCGAGCATGATCTTGAGGATCTCAACATCAGTGCTCTTCATGCCCTCGCGGCCCATGCGGCCGACGCTTTCGATGGTCTCTTCGACGTTATCCTCGACAAGACCCTCGCCGGGCTTAAAGACTCTGCCCTTCTCGCTCATGTCCATAGCGAGCAGGGCCATGCCGACCGCCGTTGCGATCTTGGAGGCGCAGGAGCTCTTCGCCCCGTCGCAGACCATGCCGCCGGTGGTGTTGATGGTATTGGTGATGATGCCGCAGACGTCCTCATAGCTGCCGCCGAGCATATAGGCGATGCCGCAGGCCGCGCCGGTCGCCGCGCTGGTCGCGCCGCAGTACGCGGAGAGGCTGCCTATGTAGCGCTTCTCATGCAGGGAAATGAGGTTCGAGAGTGCGAGCGCGCGCAGCATCTTATCCTCGGGAATCTTATACTCCCTTGCGTAGACAAGCACCGGCATGGAGACGGTGATGCCCTGGTTGCCGCTGCCGGAGTTGATGACAACAGGCATTGCGCAGCCGTTCATTCTTGCGTCGGAACCGGCGGCGGCGTAGGCGCGGGCACGGTCGACGAGAGAGCTGGACTCCTCGGCGATGGTGCGGCCGACCTCGGCGCCCCACGGGTTCTTGAGCCCCTCCTCGGCGATGGCGCTGTTGCACTTGATCTGATTTTCAAGCACCTCGCGCACGTCGTCAAGGTTTACCTCGTTTGCGAAATCATAGATATCGCGGACGTTCAGCAGGCTTTTGTCGGCTGCCGCGGGGGCGGTGCCTTCCTGCTTCGCCTGAGCTGCGTCATAGATGACCTCGCCGTTTTTCTCGATGCGGGTGATGTTGCTGTGGTAGTCCTTTATCTCGACGAGCGCGGTCTGGTCGCCCTTGTTCGCCTCGATGCGGATATAGAGATTCGCCACACCCTCGACCAGCTCGCAGTCACAGCAGTGATCCGCGACCATCTTGTGCATAAGGGCAATGTCCTCATCGCTTACGGAGTGGAGCACATCCAGAACTCTGGATGCGTCGCCGCCGATGATGCCGAGCAGAGCGGCAGTGTCAATGCCGCGCGCGCCGCCCGAGTTCGGGACGGTGACGGCCATGACGTTTTTCACGATGTTCCCGCTGCAATATACCGTACAGTGCTCAGGTATGTCACCGAGCACCTCGCGAAGTTTCGCGCCGGCATACGCGATGGCAATGGGCTCGGTACAGCCTGTCGCCATTGTGAGTTCATCATGGAGCAGCTTAACATAATTGTCATATACTTTCTTATCCATTATGATACTCCCTCTGTCTGTGTGTATTTTTCGGCGTAGTGGGTTACGTTTCGATCACTTGTTGTTCAGGAAGTCGTAAGCGAACTGGGCGGTGAGAGCGGAGCCGCGCCAGAGGACGGATTCATCGACGGTGTACTTCTCGTTGTGGTTGGTGTAGATGAGTCCCTTTTCGACGTTTCTGGAGCCGATGAAGGCGAAGAACGCAGGGATCTTCTCCATGAAGAGCGCAAAGTCCTCACTGCCCATGAGAGGCGGCATTTCGTTGTTGACGCCCTCGGGTCCGAAGAGCTTGAGAGCGGCGTTCTGTGCGATCTCGTTGAGCTCGTGATCCTCGTTGATGACGGCGGGGAGCATCGGGCTGAACTCCAGCTCGGCAGTGCAGTCGTGCGCCTCGGCGGTGTTCTTGATGATCTTGTTGAGGTCGGCCTCAAGGTCGTGTCTCAGCTCGCGGGAGTAGGTACGGATGGTGCCGACGAGCTCAACATCGGGGCAGATGATGTTGTACATGCTGCCGCCGTGGAACTTGCCGACGGTGACGACCAGAGGATTGACCGGGTTATTCTTGCGGCTAACGTAGGTCTGCAGCGCCATGACTATCGCGGAAGCGGCGACGATGGCGTCGTGTCCGTCCTGAGGAGCGGAGCCGTGGGACTGGAGTCCCTTGACGCGGATGGTGAAGTTATCGCAGGAGGCCATGCGATTGCCGGAAGCAACGCAGACATAGGGAGCATCCAGAGTGCCCCAGATGTGCTGGCCGAAGATGGCGTCAACGCCGTCGAGGATGTGGTGATCGACATAGTACTTTGCGCCGCAGGCCATTTCCTCACCGGACTGGAGCAGGAACTTGACCTTGCCCTTGAGCTCATCCTTCTTCTCGAGCAGGATATGTGCCGCGCCGAGCAGCATAGCCATGTGGTTATCGTGGCCGCAGGCATGCATGACGCCCTCGTTCTGGGAAGCGAAGTCAAGCCCAGTACCCTCCTTGACAGGCAGAGCGTCTATATCGGCGCGCAGCATGACGGTGCGGCCGGGCTTGCCGGTGTCAAGAGTGGCGATCAGACCGGGATAGTCGGGGAAGGTCTGGATCTCCATACCCATCTTCTCAAACTCTGCGACGAGAGCCTTGGTGGTCTCCCACTCCTTGAAGCTGAGCTCGGGATGCGCGTGGAAGTATCTCCTGCGCTCGATGATATAGGGTTCGTACTTTTGTGCCAGAGCTTTAATGTCCATAAAAGCCCCTCCTTTATATAAATTCTAATCAAAAGAGAGACGGCACAACAGTTAGTCATGCCGTCCCGTAAGATTACTTATTAAGAAAGTCTGCCGCTACCTGACAGTACAGACAAGCGCCGTTGAGCAGAGCATCCTCGTCAACCTTAAACTTCGGGCTATGGTGAGCATGGAAGGTGTCCTTTGCTTCGCAGCCGCAGCCGACGAGCGCAACAGCCCCCATCTGATTGGGAGCAGCATCGATAAAGAAGCAGAAGTCCTCGCCGCCGGTGGTCGGGTCGAAGTCTATCTTGTAGCTGTCATCGTCGCCGTAGATCTTCTTGCAGGCGCCGTCAATGATATCAGCCATGTAGGGATGGTTGACAGTGGGCGTAGTGAGGGTGGTGTACTTGGTCTTGTAGGTGCATCTGTATGCTTCGCAGGTGCCCTTTACGATGCGCTCGATGCGCTCGGGGAACTCGGCAAAGACCTGTCTGTCGAAGCAGCGGGTGGTACCGGCGAGGTAGCCGCTGTCGGCGATGACGTTCCAGCGGGTACCGACGTCCATGCGGCCGACCGTGCAGACGGCGGCGTCAATGGGTCTGTACTCACGGGAGACGATGGTCTGGAGGGAATTGACGATAGCGGCGCAGCAGGTGACTGCGTCATGGCAGTTGTGGGGCTCTGCACCATGGCCGCCCTTGCCCTGCACCCAGATCTCGAACTGACCTGCGGAGGCCATTCTCGGACCGGCCGCAAAAGCGACCTTGCCGATGGGGACCTGAGTCCAGATATGCTGGCCGTAAACAGCGTCAACGCCTTCCATTGCGCCGTTTGCGATCATGGAGGGAGCGCCCTGAGCGGTCTCCTCAGCGGGCTGGAACGCGAGCTTAACGGTGCCGCACAGCTCGTCCTTGACATCGTTGAGGATGTGGGCGGCGGTGAGCATCATAGCGGTATGGGTATCGTGGCCGCAGGCGTGCATAACGCCGTCAACGGTGGACTTGTAGGGCAGGTCGTTCTCCTCGGGGACCGGAAGAGCGTCCATGTCGCCGCGGATGAGGATGGTCTTGCCGGGCTTGCCGCCCTTTATGGTGGCCAGTACGCCGGTCTCAAGACCACACTGTACGTAAGGCACGCCTATCTTATCAAGTTCGGACTGGACGAACTTGCTGGTTTCATATTCCTTGGTGCTGAGTTCGGGGTGCATGTGGAGGTATCTGCGGGTCTCGATGATGTAGTCGCTGTACTTCTGAGCAGTTTCCTTGATGTTCATAATATGCCCTTCCTTTTCCGCCGCGTGCGCGGCGTCATTGCAGATGAATAAATACTGCTTAAGCTGCGCCGCATATCTGCATACGCGGCGCAGCCGTTAAACTAAGTAGAATACCGAATCAGAACAGGTTGGTGAACAGGCCTGCGATGATAACGGAGGTGATAGTGACGGTGGTGAAGCCGCCGACGATCATGCTGGGGTACATTTCGCCCATGAGGTAATCGAACTCTTCCTTGGTCTCGCCCAGAGCCTTGCAGGTGTTCTCGGTGATGATGGCATTGGGGGGGAAGCCGTAGAGAGCGGTCAGACCGTTTGCCAGAGCGAGGCAGAAGTCGATCTTGAGGAGCTTTGCAGCGATGAACTCAAAGATAGCCATGCCGATAACACCGACAACGATGAGGAGGAGCATCGGGCCGATAACGGAACCGAGCATTGCGGGGGTAGCAGTCTTCAGGCCGTCGAAAACGTACATCATCAGAGCGAACATAATGATGCCGTAGGAGTTGGCCTTATTGAGGGAGTTGACATCGAGGAAGCCGATGGTGGTGCCCAGAACGCCGAGGATGAGAGCCCAGACAGCGCCGGAGATCTTGCCGATGCCGGGGAATGCGATGGTGCCGAGCATGGTTGCGAGCCAAGCAACGATACCGAGCTTGAGGAAGATCATAACAGGGCCGTTCCACTTCTCAGGCAGCTCGGGGATGAGCTTCTTCTTTGCCTTGTTTGCAGTGCCGGCTTCGAGCTCGTTTGCCTTCTCGACTGCGTTGACCTCAACTGCATCGCTGATCTTAACCTCGCCGGAGCGGAACTTCTTGAGGAGCTTCTTGCCTTCGAGCTGGAGGCAGAGAGCGGTGAGGGGGTAGCCTGCAAAGCCCTGCACGCAGTACATCGCTATTGCAAAGAGAGCTGCGGCCTCGAGACCCTTCTCGGCTGCGGCAGTCTGCATGGTGACAGCTGCGACGATGCCGCCGGTGAGAGGAGGCAGGCCAGCAACGACGAATTCCCTACCAATGATGGGAATGCAGACGAGCCAGCAGGCGAGGCACATACCCGCCAGACCAGCAAGGCAGACGACGATGGTCTTCCACTGTTCACCCAGCTGCTTGAGGCTGATGATGGTGCCCATGTGGGTGATGAGGAGATAGATGCCGATGGTGCTGCCGAATGGAATCAGCTTGGAGTCGGAAATAAGCTCCGCAGGCAGAACTGTCCAATAACCAATCAGCAGAACGATCGCCGTGACAAACACGGAGGGGACCCATGCCTTGGTCAGGATGGACACTGCATCGCCTATCAGGTAGGCTACGGCGCACAGAACGAACGCCAGTGCAAAGTTGTACATATATTGTTCCTCCTTTTTCTCTTTATTTATTCTACGCCGGCAGACGTGCCGTACCGTATGAATAAATATGCCGGTATTATAGCAACTCGCGGCGGCAATGTCAAGGACTTCAGCAATTTAAAGCGCAAATTTTTTAAGGATTTTCGACATGATAAAAGCTAATGACCGTCGCGCGCATCTGTAATGTAAACCGGTTTCTCGGTTTAGTGCGTATTTTATCAGCATCGTCCCTGCGTTTATGCATTTTTAATTTTACAGGCGTGGAAATTTTGTATAATTATTTATAATTTAACGGGTCAAGCTATAATAAAAATACCGTCTGCCAATGACAGACGGTATTTTTATAAGACAGTAATAAATTACTTGATCTCGACGGTTGCGCCGACAGCTTCGAGCTGAGCCTTGAGAGCCTCTGCGTCTTCCTTGGAAATGCCTTCCTTGACCTTTGCGGGGACGGCTTCGACCATTGCCTTTGCCTCTGCGAGGCCGAGACCGGTGATGCCACGGATCTCCTTGATGACCTTGATCTTCTCTGCACCGAAAGCGGTCATGACGACGTCAAACTCGGTCTTCTCTTCGACAGCGGGGCCAGCAGCAACTGCGGGGCCGGCAGCGACGGCAGCGGCAGAAACACCGAAGGTGTCCTCCAGAGCATGTACGAGCTCGCTGAGCTCAAGAACGGTAAGGCCTTTGATCTCTTCGATCATGGCAGTGATTTTTTCACTCATTGTAATTTCCTCCATTAATTATTTGTGCAGCCTGATTATTCAGCTGCGGCTTCAGCAGCGCCGGACTCGATAGAGCCGCCCTTCTGCTCGAGAATCTGACCGAGACAAACGGCCAGGCCGGTGATGGGTGCGATCATGGTGCCCAGAACCTTGGAATACAGAGCATCCTTGGAGGGCAGAGAAGACATTTCGGCTATCTCAGCGTCGGTAAGGATCTTGCCCTCCATGAAGGCAGCCTTGACGTTGAAACGGTCGCCCAGCTTCTTGCTGTAATCATTGATGATACGGAAAGGAGCGATGGGGTCATTCTCAGCGGTGGCCAGAGAAGTGGTGCCGTTGAGGACGTGGTCGAGACCGCTCATCCCCAGCTTGTCCAGAGCCTTTCTGGTCAGGGTGTTCTTGACAACAGTGTAGTTGACCTCGTCCTTGCGCAGCTCGGTACGCAGTGCGGTGTCCTCAGAAACGGTGATTCCCTTGTAATCGACCAGGATACCTGCGCTTGCGCCCTTGATGCGTTCAGCCAGAGCTTCGACTATCGCCTGCTTTTCGCTAAGAACCTTTGCATTTGGCATATTGTGTTTCACCTCCACGCGAATGATGACACGCCCAAAAAGAAAACCCCTGCGTCAAGACGCAAGGGCACAAAAACAATCACGGTAAACCTTGATATTGTTAATGTCCTCGGCAGGATTTACGGGCATGACCCACCTGCTGTCTTTGGAGCGCCATAACAATATAACAAAACTCTGCGTGAAAGTCAAGTATTTTCAATGCTTTTCCGCGTAATTTTTTCAAGCTACGCGGTGATGTTCTTCTTTATGCGGCTTATTGCGTTTTTCTCAAGACGCGATACCTGCGCCTGCGATATGCCGACCTCCTTGGCGACCTCCATCTGTGTGCGCCCGTCATAAAAGCGCAGGGCGAGGATGTGCTTCTCCCGGCTGTCGAGCCGCTTCACGGCCTCCTGAAGCGCGATCTGCTCGAGCCACTGCTCGTCGGTATTGCGCGTGTCGCCGATCTGATCCATCACGCAGGCGCTCTCGCCGCCGTCGCTGTACACCGGGTCATAGAGGGAGACGGGGTCGCTTATCGCCTCCATCGCGAAGACGACCTCCTGCCGCGGTATGCCGAGTTCCTTGGCGATAGCCTCGATACCCGGCTCGCGCCCGTCGGCGGCGGTCAGGCGCTCCTTGGCCTGAAGCACCTTATAGGCCGTGTCGCGCATCGAGCGCGAGACACGGATGGCGCTGTGGTCGCGCAGGAAGCGCCGCAGCTCACCGGCGATCATCGGCACGCCGTAGGTCGAAAACTGCACGTTCTGGCTCAGGTCGAAGCAGTCCACGGCCTTGATGAGCCCGATGCAGCCGACCTGAAACAGATCGTCCATACTCTCGCCGCGCCCGGCAAACTTCTGGATGACCGACAGAACCAGCCTCAGGTTCCCCGAGATCAGCTCCTCGCGCGCGGTCTTGTCCCCGCCGCGGGCGCGCTCGAGCAGCGCGCGTGTCTCGGCGGATTTCAGCACAGGGAGCCTTGCCGTGTTGACTCCGCATATCTCTACCTTGCCCTGTATAACCGTCACTCCTTTTTATCCGGAGGACGCATAAGCGCCCGTCCAAGAGTGTGGTTATTATTTCCCGTCTTGGGAAATTTGATACGCGGCTTGTGCTCCGCGCCGCCGTGTGGTATTCTAATGTCCGTGTGGTCTGACAGCGTCAGGCCGATCCCGGCTATGGAAAGGTGATATTATAATAATGAAGATAACTACACGTAAGCTCGCCGTCTCGGCGATACTGCTCGCGGCGGATGTGCTGCTGACGCGGGTGTTCGCGTTCAACACCCCGCTTATGAAAATCGGACTCGGCTTTGCCGCGATAGCGCTGTGCGCGATGCTCTACGGCCCCGCTTGGGCGGCGCTCGTCTCCGCGCTGGGCGACCTCATCGGCTCGCTCGCGTTCCCGACCGGCGCGTATTTCCCCGGCTTCACGCTGACCGCCGCGGTCACGGGGCTTATATTCGGTCTGTGCCTGTATAAGCGCGAGCGCTCGTGGATCCACGCTGTTTTAGCGGCGGCGCTCAACTGCCTGATAGTCTCGTTCCTTGCAAACTCGGCGATGATCTCTTTCATCACCGGCAACTCCTATGCCGCGATGCTCGCGACGCGCGCGGTGCAGCTGGCAGTCATGCTGCCGGTGCAGGCGGCGGTGTTGCTGCTGCTCACGCGCTCGAAGTTCATCGCAAAGCAGGTCACGGAATACGGCGTGTGATGCCCTGATATACAGTCAGCCCCGGACGAAACGTCCGGGGCTGAAATTTTTTGTTTACCGTTCTTCTCGGAAGTAGGCAAGGCCGAGGGAGGCGGGTGGCTGATTCTCTCGTTTATCGCGCATGGAGGAAATGACCAGCACCACGATCGTGACGACGTAGGGGATCATCTTATACAGCTCCTTGACGGCGAGGTTCGTGCCGGTTGGCAGGAACAGATACAGGATATACAGGCCGCCGAAGAGGATGGAGGATATCACGCCGACATCCGGCTTCCAGATCGTAAAGATAACGAGCGCGATGGCAAGCCAGCCGCGGTCGCCGAAAGCGTCGTTCGACCAGATGCCGCAGGCGTAGTCCATGACATAGTACAGTCCGCCGAGACCGGCGATCATGCTGCCGACGCAGGTGGCGACGTACTTATACTTCTTGACGTCGATACCGGCGGCGTCCGCGGTGTTCGGGCTCTCGCCGACGGCGCGCAGGTGCAGGCCGACGCGGGTGTGCTTGAGTACATAAGCCGCGGCAAGGGCAATGATTATCGCGGTATAGGCGAGGAAGCCGTAGCTCAGAAATATCTTGCCGAACCAGCCGAGCTTATCGGCAATGGGAAGAGAGCGGCTGTAGTAAGCGCTCGTCGCGGACAGGGCGATGGACGGGACCTCGCTGCCGGTGAGCTTGATGAGCGAGCCGCCGAAGAAGTTGCCGAAGCCGACGCCAAAGGTGGTCATCGCAAGGCCGGTGACGTTCTGGTTTGCGCGCAGTGAGACGGTAAGGAAGCAGTAGAAAAGCCCCATCAGCAGCGACCCGAGCAGGGAGCACAGCAGCGGGATCGTTATCGCGAGAAAGCTGTTCATGGCTTCCGCGGAGCCCGCGGACTGCTCATACGCAAATGCGCCGATAACTCCGCAGATGCCGCCGACATACATGATGCCGGGGATGCCGAGGTTGAGGTTGCCGGATTTTTCGGTCAGCGTTTCGCCGGTGCTGCCGAAGAGCAGCGGGATACCCTGAACGACGGCTCTCGGGATAAAGGAAACTATATCAAACATTGCTCAGTCCTCCTTCTTTGCGGCCTTGCGGAAACTTATCTTATAGCTGATGAAGAACTCGCTGCCGATGATGAAGAACAGGATGATGCCGGTAAGAATATCGGAGAAGGAATGGTTCAGACCGAAGGCGGTGGAAATTTCGCCAGCGCCGCGCTCAAGGAACACCAGCAGCAGGGAGGTAAAGACCATGATGATGGGGTTAAATTTCGCAAGCCATGACACCATGACAGCCGTGAAGCCGCGGCCGCCGGCGATAGTCGTCGTGACGGTGTGGTTTATGCCGCCGACGAGCAGCAGACCCGCAAGGCCGCAGATAGCACCGGAGAGCGCCATAGTGCGCATGATGACCTTCTCGACCTTGATGCCGACGTAGCGCGCGGTGCGCTCGCTCTCGCCGACGACGCTTATCTCATAGCCGTGTTTGGAGTAGTTGAGGTACACGTACACCGCGACCGTCACCACAGCAGCGACGACTATGCTCAGCAGGTACTTGTTCCCGCCGAGCTGCGGAAGCCAGCCAAGCTGGGTGGACTGATTGATGATGCCGATCTGACCTGCGCCCTTGGGGACTTCCCACACGATGATGAAATACGCGACGAGCTGGGTCGCGACATAGTTCATCATCAGGGTGAAGAGCGTCTCGTTCGTGTTCCACTTGGCCTTGAAGAAAGCCGGGATGAAGCCCCACAGTGCGCCCGCCGCGATAGCCGCGACGGTCATGGTGAGGATCAGCATGCCGTTTGACATCTTATCGCTCAGGCAGATCATCACAGCCGTCGTCGCAAGGCAGCCGGCAAGGGTCTGACCCTCGGCGCCGATGTTCCAGAAGCGCATCTTGAACGCGGGGGTCACGGCAAGGGAGATGCACAGCAGAACTGCCATGCCTTGGAAGGTTATCCAGCTTCGGCGCGCGGTGCCGAAAGCGCCGCTTATCATCGCGCCGTAAACGGCGATCGGGTTTTCACCGGTCGTGACGGTGGTGACGAGCGCGCACACGAGCAGCGCCGCAACTATCGCGCCGAGGCGGATAGCCCAGGCCTTATACCACGGCATAGCGCCGCGCTTGGAAATGTGAGCCAGCGGCTCCTGCTTCTGCTTATTCATCGGCTTTGTCACCTCCGAGCTTTGTCATCATCATGCCGACCTCGCGCTTCGAGGTCTTGCGTCCCTCAACGATGCCGCTGACTTTGCCGCCGCAGAGGACGAGTATCCTATCGGCCAGCTCCAGCAGCACATCCAGATCCTCGCCGACGTATATGACGGCAACGCCCTTTTTCTTCTGCCGGTTTATGAGGTCATATATAGTATAGGAAGAGTTGATATCCAGTCCGCGCACGGCGTAGGCCGTGAGCAGCACAGTGGGTGCAGACGCGATCTCGCGTCCGACGAGCACCTTCTGCACGTTGCCGCCGGACAGGCGGCGCACCGGAGTGGAGATGCCGGGGGTGCTGACTTCGAGGTCGTCAACGACCTCCTGTGCAAGCTTGCGCGGGGACTTGCGGTCGGTGAACAGGCCGTGGCCGCGGCGGAACGAGCGGAGCATCATGTTGTCCGCAAGGTCCATGTTGCCGACAAGGCCCATGCCGAGCCTGTCCTCAGGCACGAATGAGAGCGCGACGCCCATGTCGGCTATCGCGAGGGGATCCTTGCCGATGAGTTCATCGGCCTTGCCGTCGTCCTCAACGTAGCTGATACTGCCGGATTCGACCGGCTGGAGCCCGGCTATGGCTTCGAGCAGCTCCTTCTGGCCGCAGCCGGAAATGCCCGCGATGCCGAGGATCTCGCCGGAGTTTGCGGTAAAGCTCACATCGTCGAGCTTCACGATGCCGTCAATGCTGCGCACGGTGAGGTTCTTGACCTCGATGCGGGGCTTGGGATCGACAGGGTCGGGTCTGTCGATATTAAGAGTGACCGCGTGGCCGACCATCATGTTGGTCATTTCCTGAGCGTTCGTGTCCTTGGTACGCATATCGCCGATGAACTGGCCGTGGCGCAGGACAGCGACGCGGTCGGACAGCTCCTCAACCTCGTGCATCTTGTGCGTGATGATGACGACAGCCTTGCCGTCATCGCGCATATTGCGCAGGACAGCAAAGAGCTTGTCCGTCTCCTGCGGGGTGAGGACGGCGGTCGGCTCATCGAGGATCAGGATATCCGCGCCGCGGTAGAGCACCTTGATTATCTCGACCGTCTGCTTCTGGGAAACGGACATGTCGTATATCTTCTGGTTGGGGTCGACTTCGAAGCCGTAAGCGTCGCAGATCTGCTTTATCTTGGCGGAGGCGTCCTTCAGATCGAGCTTCCCAGGCAGGCCGAGGACGATGTTCTCCGCGGCGGTCAGCACGTCGACAAGCTTGAAGTGCTGGTGGATCATGCCGATGCCGAGGTCGAAGGCGTCCTTAGGGGAGCTTATGACGACAGGCTTGCCGTCGATGCTTATCTCGCCCTCGTCAGGGAAGTAGATGCCGGCGAGCATGTTCATAAGCGTCGTCTTGCCGCTGCCGTTTTCGCCGAGGAGCGCGAGTATCTCGCCCCTGTATATATCGAGCCAGACTCTGTCGTTTGCGACGACGGAGCCGAAAGTCTTCGTGATATTGCGCATTTTGACTGCCGCGATCTTATTGTCCAATACGGTCACTCCTTAATGTATGTAGTAAAGTCCAATACCGCATAAGAAAGCATATGCGTCTATCATGTGCTTTCTTATGCGGTGGTCAAAGGTAAAAACGGGCAGCGCAATTAAATTGTCATTGCGCTGCCCGCTTGCAGTAACAGTCAGATGCGGTTCAATTAGAATGCGGTGTCAAGAAGGGTGATGCCGTCGATCTTGAGATCGAAGTAAGGAGCAGCACGGAAAGTGGACTCCTTGAAAGCGCCGTCCTGAACAGCCTCGGTGTCGCCGGTGTAGGCAGCGTCGGTGTCGACATCTGCGAGGTAGGAGGTGACGTGGCCGTCAGCGTCAACGGTCATGGAAGCAGTCACGTTGTCACCGGAGACGGTGAAGACGGAGCAGTCGAAGACCTGGAGTTCGCCGGACTCGAGCTTTGCGGTGGCGTCGGCAATTGCCTCGGCAGTGCCCTCGGCAGCGACGGCAGTGTTGATGTCGGTGAGAACGACGGAGCCGGTGGCAAGGGTGCCGGTCCAGTCAGCGTCGATGGTCTCGCCGTTCATAACAGCGGTGATAGCGTACTCATAGTAGGGAGCCCAGTTGATGCGGGAAGAAACGATGAAAGTGTTGGGGCAGGCAGCCTCGGTGGAGCCGTTGTAGGAAACGTTGGGGACGCCGGCGGTCTCGCATGCGGTGGGAGCGCCCATGGAGTCAGCGTGCTGGCTGATGAGCTTGCAGCCGTTGCCGATGAGCTTGTTTGCAGCTTCCTTTTCAGCGGTCTCATCGTACCAGGAACCGGTGAAGGTCACTTCCATGGTGGCGGTGGGGCAGACGGAGCGTGCGCCGAGGAAGAAGGAGGTGTAACCGGAAACGACTTCCGCGTAGGTGAATGCGCCGACGTAGCCGATCTTGGCCTCGTCCTCGGTGAACTCACCGTTGGCGATCATCTCGTTGAGCTTGAGACCGGCAGCGACACCGGCGAGGTAACGGCCTTCATAGATGGAAGCGAAAGCATTGTGGTAGTTTGCAAGGTCCTCGGTGTGAGCCTTGGTACCGGTAGCGTGGCAGAACTGAACCTCGGGGAATTCCTTTGCAGCCTGGATCATGAAGTCCTCATGGCCGAAAGAGTCGGCAAAGATGACATTGCAGCCGGCATCTGCAAGCTCGGCAGCCGCGTCGTAGCACTCTTGGCCTTCGGGAATGTTGGTGCGGAAGATGACCTGGTCATCGCTCAGGCCGAGGTTTGCGCAGGCTTCCTTGGCACCGTTCATGAAGTTAAGGTCATAGGTGGAGTTCTCATCATGCAGGAAAATAAAACCGACCTTCAGATCGGAAGCGGCAGTCGCGTCGGCAGCGGGTGCCTCGGTTGCAGCAGCGTCAGCCGCGGGGGCCTCGGTTGCAGCGGGTGCTGCGGACTGGCCGCAGGCGCACAGTGCAAATACCATGCACAGAGCCATGAGCAGAGCAACAATCTTCTTCATTTGTTCAGTCTCCTCGATAATTTTTTATAATTTATCTAAACCGCATTGCGGTGAAGATACGAAAAAAGCACCGGCCGTTTTCACTGCCGATGCAAAGCACACATCAACCCACCGCTGGGGAAGCGGTGAGCCGAAGCTCAGCATCGATAGTCCGGTCATTTACGGCGTCCGGGTAGAAACTTCAAATCCATATCATTTGCTATATATCGAAGCGGTATTCAATTGGTTTGTGCCTTTATGCTAACAGCCGCGCGCCAAAAAGTCAAGTATGGTTTTTCTACGATTTTGACATTTTTCGGCGCCTCGATTTGTCGATTCTGCACAAGTGCGGCTCAAGGTATATTATCTTGTAATTTGTTGGAAAATATGGTGTTTTAATCAAATGTCAAGCCGGGGCGGTGTTTTTATCCTCAGCAGAATTTGAGGCCGTGATCGTCCATCGAGGCGATCTTCGCGAGCGACTCGACGCGCAGCCCCTGTGAGCGCAGCATATCGCCGCCGCCCTGAAAGACCTTTTCCACCGCGATGCCCGCGCCGACCACGACGCCGCCGGCCTGCTCGACGAGCGCCTTGAGCCCGACGAGCGCCGCACCTGTCGCGAGGAAATCGTCAACGATCAGCACGCGGTCCTTAGCTGACAGATATTCCTTGGAGACGACGACGGTGTTGGTGTTACCGTGGGTGAAAGACGCGACCTCAACGGAATAGACATCGTTCGATATATTCTTAGTCTTGCTCTTCTTGGCGAAAACCAGCGGGCAGGAGAACACATAGCCCGTCATCGCAGCCATGGCTATGCCTGAGGCCTCAATGGTCAGGATCTTGTTTATGCCGGTGCCGTCATATAGGCGCTTAAACTCAAGCGCCATCTCATACAGCAGCTGCGGGTCTATTTGATGGTTGAGGAAGCCGTCCACCTTGAGTATCCCGCCGGGCAACACCTTTCCGTCAGTCAGTATTCTCTGTTCAAGAAGCTCCATGTCGTGTCCCTCCGCTCAAAATTTCGTGCCGGAATGAGTAAATGCGTGTATAAACATGTCGTGTATTCTATCCCAAATTTTCATGCTTTGCAAGTGGCTTTATTCAGATTGACACAGAGCCCGTTTCGGAAGTATAATATATTGATATTTTATCCCTATAGAAGAGCAGACCATGGAGGAACAAATGGGCAGCAGGGAAAGAAAGATAATCCTCATCATCGCGCTTATCGTCGCGGCGGCGGTCATCGCGGCCGTGTGCATATATATGTCTCCCGAATCCCCCGCAGAGGAAAACGCGGCAGTCAGCCCCGCCGCATCCGCTTCCGCAGCGCAGGCGGGCACCGGCGGCAGCGTTATTATCAGCGAGCTTATGGAGAAGAACCGCGCCGTTCTGCGCGACGAGGACGGGGACTTCTCCGATTGGATAGAACTGCATAACGTCTCGGACAAGGCCGTAAGCCTCGGCGGCTGGCGCATATCAGACAAGTCCGGTGAGCCGGGCTGGGCTTTCCCCGACGTCACGATAGAGCCGGGTGAATACCTGCTCGTCTTTGCCTCCGGCAAGGACAAGTCCGGCAGCGAGCTTCACACGGATTTCTCCCTCTCCGGGGATGAGACGGTCTATCTGCTCTCTCCATCCGGCAGCGTCGCCGATCAGGCCGCGTGCGGCGGGACGGAGGCCGACGTCTCCATGGCGCTCGGCGATGACGGCGAATGGTCGCAGTCGCTGTATCCGACGCCCGGATATGAAAACAGCGCAGCCGGTTATGACGCGCTGCAGGAAACACTCTCCTCTGCCGATGCGCTCGTTATAAGCGAGGTCATGGTAGCGAATACCAAGACCTATTATGCCGGAGCTCCCGGCTACTGCGACTGGGTCGAGCTTAAAAACATTTCCGATTCCGACCTTTCGCTCTTGGGATACTGCCTGTCCGACAGTCTCAAGGATCTTGGCAAGTACGCGCTGCCGGATTCCGTTCTCGCCCCCGGTGGGACGATCATTATCCTCTGCGGCGCGGATGACGACGGCAGCGATGCACATAACCTCGCATCATTCTCGCTCAACTCCGCGTGCGAACAGCTCTATCTGAGCCGCGGCGGGGAGATCGTCGACTATGCCCCCCTGCGCGATATCCCGTATGAGTGCAGCTTCGGCCGCATGGACGGGGAAAACGGCTGGTTCTATTTTGCAGAGCCCAGCCCCGGCAAGACCAACTCCGACGGCGCGCGCCGCGTGTCGGCAAAGCCGGTGAACCTCACGCCCGACGGAGTTTTTGAAGGTGTGGACAGCGTGACAGTGGAGCTGTCCGGCACCGGCACTGTCCGCTATACGCTCGACGGCTCGACCCCGACCGAGGAGAGTCCCGAATATACAAAGCCCATAACCGTCGGCTCCACCGGCGTCGTCAAGGCTGTCTGCTTCGAGGAGAACGCGCTGCCCAGCCGCACGCTCATGCTGAGCTATATCATCAACGAGGGGCACAGCCTGCCCGTTGTCAGCCTCGTCTCCGAGGATACTACCGAGTTTTCACAGATGTATAACGGTCCGGCAAAGGGCGTGGAGCTCCAGGCGAGCATCTCACTTTACCGCGACGGCAGCGGCTTCACCGCGCCCTGCGGCGTCTCACTCAACGGCGAGACGAGCCTTATCCTGTCAAAGAAGAATATGTCCCTGCGCTTCCGCGGCTCATACGGGCAGGAAACCTTGCAGTACGACATCTTCGGCGGCGGAGCGACTGAATTTACGAATCTGCTGCTGCGCGCCGGGCAGGATCAGGAGCAGGCCATCATCCGCAACGAGCTGAGCCAGAGCCTGTGCGAGAAAGCGGACATGGACGTTATCAACCAGCGCAGCATCTTCTGCGTGCTGTATGTAAACGGTGAATATAGCGGCATATACACGCTCAAGGAAAAGGCGAACAAATATCTCTATGCCGCCGTCGCCGGAGTCGATCCCGACAGTGTTGAGGTCATCGAAGCTCCCGCCGGGTACGACACGGAGTTTTATAATCAGGTCATCAGCTTCGCCTATATGAACGACATGAGCCTTGACGAAAACTACGAGCACCTCGCTTCACTGATCGATATGGACAGTCTCATCGACTGGCTGATAATGGAGGGCTTCTGCGCAAACACCGACGTTACAAGCGGGAACCTGCGCTACTGCCGTTCGGATCAGGCCGACGGCAAATGGCATTTCATGTTCTACGATCTTGACGCGACCTTTGCCACGCCCGGTGCGATGTACGCAAATCTTATGAGCGGGTACGGGGTGGAGCATATTCAGGTGTCCTCTCTTGCAGTTCCGCTCATGCAGAACGCCGGATTCAAGGATCGCTTTCTCACCCGCGCCGCCGAGCTTCTGAGCGATAAGCTCTCGAACAGGGCCGTGATAAACGAAATAAACGCCATGACCGAGGAGCTCTCCGCCGAGGTCGACCGTGATTTTGCCCGCTACGGCAAGGATCGCCGCAGCTGGGAGTGGAGCATTGAGCAGCTCCTGTACTATGTCGATGACTGTGACTGGCGCCAGCAGAACATTGACGCGCTCTGCTTTGTCTTTGACCTGAGCAGCAGCGAGCGCAGCCATTACTTCGGGAGCATTGACGGCGCATGAACAACACAAGGCTGACCTTCAAAAGAAATGAGAAAAAATATCTCCTTTCTCCCGAGCGCTATGAAGCGCTGTGGGCGGAGCTTTCACCGCGGCTCGTCCCGGACGAATATTTCAGCAGCACGGTGTGCAGCGTCTATTATGACAGCGATGACTACGAGCTCATCCGCCGCTCGATAGAGGCACCCGTATACAAGGAGAAGCTCAGGGTGCGCAGCTACGGCGTACCTGCGCCCGACGGCACGGTGTTCGTCGAGCTCAAGAAAAAGTTCAAGGGCACGGTCTATAAGCGCCGTGTGCAGACGACTGCAGAGCGTGCCGAGGCGTGGCTATCCGGGCGCTCACCCGCACCGGAGAACAGTCAGGTCTGCCGGGAGATAGACTGGTTCCTGCATATGCACTCACCCGCGCCGAAGATATTCATCGCCTGCGACCGTGAGGCCTACATCGCCGACGGTGCTCCGGAGCTGCGCTTCACCTTTGACCGCGGCATCCGCTGGCGCGAGGAGGAGCTGAGTCTCTGCGACGGCACGCACGGCATGCCGCTGCTTGACGGCGGTCAGGTGCTCATGGAGATAAAGATACCGGACGCCGCACCGCTATGGCTCGCCGGTGCGCTCAGCCGTCTTGAGGTGTTCCCGACCGGCTTTTCAAAGTACGGCAGCTGCTATAAGTCCGGGCTTGTACAAAAATATTTCGATGGAGTGATCACAATTGCTTAACAGCGTCATTACCGAAAGCATCACCCTGCAGAGCTTTCTTATCTGCATTTTCTCATCGCTTGCACTCGGAGTGCTCACGGCGCTCGTTTTTACCGCGCACGGGCACCACACCGGCTCGCTCACGCTGTCGCTGGCGATGCTGCCGCCCGTTGTCGCGCTCATAATCATGCTCGTCAACGGCAACATCGGCGCGGGGCTTGCCGTCGCCGGCACCTTCGCGCTGGTGCGCTTCCGCAGCGTGCCCGGCAGCGCAAAGGAGATCACGGGGCTGTTCTTCTCCGTCGCGCTCGGCCTTGCCTGCGGCATGGGCTACGTCGCCATTGCGGGGCTGTTCTTCGTGATAATCTCGCTGTTTCTGCTGCTGCTCGAGCGCTTCCGCTTCGGCCAGAACAGTCCCGCCGAGCGCCAGCTCAAGATCACCATCCCGGAGAACCTTGACTACGACGGTCTGTTTGACGACCTGCTCAACGAGTACACGCTCGAGCACGAGCTTATCCGCGTGCGCACCACCAACATGGGCACGCTCTATGAGCTGACCTACAACATCCGCCTGCGCGGAAAAGATATTAGCAAGGACTTCATCGACGCACTGCGCTGCCGCAACGGGAACCTCACCGTCAGCTGCGGCCGCGAAGCCGATCGCGACATGATGTAAAATTACTGGTCAAAGAACCAAAAGCCGCGCTGCGGTGTATATCGCGGCGCGGGCTTTTCAGAGCTGTATTTGGAATAATATGGTAATTCGACAAATTTCGACACGTTTTCAAAAAAACATCATACCAACTTGTCGAAATCGCTTGAAATACATACCAATATGTGATATTATGTCAACAAATATTCTTGGTTGTTCGACAAAATTCTGTTGTCGCAAAAGTGTTAACTATGGTAAATTTAATGCGACATGACGGTGGAATCCACTTTTAAAAATACTGAAGTGCTCCGCATATCGCATAACGGGAGGATAAAAATTATGGAAACCAAAACTCGCATTCTTGCAGCAGACTCGAACAAGGACTTTTGCAGGCAGCTCACGGAACTTATCGCCCAGGAGGGCGATATGGAGATCGTGGGTACCGCGTCCGACGGTGTGGAAACGCTTGCCCTGCTGTCCGAAGAGAAGCCTGACATTCTTCTGCTCGATCTGGTGCTGCCCAAGCTCGACGGGCTTGAGGTGCTGCGCCGCCTGCCCGAAACAGGCGCAAAGTGCCGCACGATCGTGCTGTCAGGCTTTGTCAACAACAAGGTCATCAGCGACTGCACCAATTACGGCGTCGATTATTTCATGCCGAAGCCCTGCGATGTACCGGCGCTGCTGACAAGGATCAGGCAGCTGGCCGGGCACGAGAACTATTCCACGCCCGCCGCGGGAATAGACTGCCGCGAATCGTCCGTGGCCGCACGCGACGACGCGCAGCTTGAAGCGGTCGTCACGGATATAATCCATGAGATCGGCGTGCCTGCACATATAAAGGGCTATCAGTATCTGCGCGAGGCGATCATCCTCACCATCAAGGATATGGACATGATAAATGCCGTGACCAAGGTGCTCTACCCGGAGGTTGCGAAGCGCTACAACACTACTCCCTCGCGCGTCGAGCGCGCGATTCGCCATGCCATAGAGGTCGCATGGGACCGCGGAGATATTGAGACGCTCCAGAAGTTCTTCGGCTACACCGTCTCGAACATAAAGGGCAAGCCCACAAATTCGGAGTTCATCGCGATGATCGCCGATAATCTCAGTCTCCGCCGAAAGCACGCGATAAAATAATAAAACAAAAACAGGTTCTAAACTAAAAGTTGGGGTAACCGAAAAACGGATACACCCAACTTTTTGTTCAGAACCTTTTATTATGCTATGCTCTGCCACGGCTATGAGAGCTTTACAACGACGGTGCCGTCGATCATCCGCACACTGCCGTAATACGGATAGACCGGCATTTCCGCAAACTCGGCGGTATCCATCAGCGCGGCGATGGTATCGTCGTCAGCGAGCGGGATATCAGAGCCGATATAATAGCGAATAATGAACGGAGCAATGGCAGAGCTGTCAACAGGATTTCCGGGCAGAGTAAATTCATCCCGCGTGTAGCAGGCGTTACGCTCAACGGGGAACTCCGGCGGCTCGCCAATAAGCGCAAGCTCCGTGCCCTCGGCAAAGCCCGGCGTTTCATAGACCTGCGTCAGGATTGAGGTATAGAAAGAGGTGACGTTCTCCTTCATCAGGTAGTTATACAGAGAAAACTCGTTTGCAAAATAGGTGTTGCAGATGATAACGACGGCCATTGCCGCGGCGGCAACGGCGTCAGGGCGGAGCTTCCAGCCGGGCTCGGCACGGTCGATAAGGATGGCCGCCAGTATGTACAGCGATGCGAAGCTGTAAAGCGCAAGGGCGTGGATATACCCGTTATCCGCAAGGATATAGAGGCAGTAGCAGCTGAGCGGGAAGAGGAACAGGCAGAGCGCCAGCAGCAGGCTGTGCCTGATATTGCGCCGCTTCACCTCGCCGCACACTATCAGGGCCGCCATGACGAGCAGCAGCACTATATGCGTAAGGCGCGACGCAATGCCGCGCACATAGCCGAAGTACCCGCACAGGATGGTCTTTATGTACGCGCTGTACGCCACGGCGATGCGCATAGGGATGCTCTGGGTGCTGTTGACAACGCCGCTCAGCACGGGATAATCAAGCAGCTTCGAGAAAAACAGGATCACCGCTCCGTAAAGCAGCAGCGCCGCAATGAGCATTGTAAGCATCCGAAGCCCGGAGATGAGCACGGCTTTTGCGTCCTCACCGGAGATAAGGCGGCTTATCATCAGGAGCACGCACAGGCTCGCGGCAAAGGAAAAATAGCCCTGATATATACTGCACGAAAAGGCCAGCATCACAAGCGCCGCGACAAGCCCGCCGCGTGTCCGGCTGCTGTATGAATACACGGCAGCAACGGAAAGAAACAGCGCAAGCGCATAGGGCGCGGCAGTGAACATATAGCCGAGGGTCCCGGTCTCCGCGGGGAAAGTGATGAACAGAGCGCCGAGGAGCACCTGAAGAACGCGGCTTCTGATATCGAACAGCTTTATTATGATGCACACCGCGGCGGAGATGAGCAGGAGGGAAATAAGCCCGTATATCCACGGCATGGAATAATCGGGCATTATCAGGCGCAGCAGTTCAAGCCCGTAACGCCCGGACTCGGTGGTCGTGCCCTTGCCGAAGAGATAGATTGCCTCATCGTCAAACGGGAGCTTGTTCGTCATGGCGAATGCGTGTGCTGCCAGGCCGAAGAGCAGCGTTGCGATAAAGGGCAGCTTATAGCCGCGCCAGTGCTCCAAAAACGCTGCAGCAAAGTCGGTACGGTTTTCTGAATTTGTGTCTGTCATATTACACCTCATGCGCCGCGGTCAGTTTGCCGCTGCTTTCTGTTTCGTAAGCCTGTCTATCAGGCTGTTCACAAGGGCGATGCAGTGCTTTGAGAGCCATTCGCCGATTGGATAGACAAGCGCAGTCACAAGAAACGATGCGGTAAAGGAGATAAGTGCGGTCACGATGAAATAGCCGTTATTCGAAAGATAGTCCGCAACATTCTCTCTGAAATAGGAATAGAGGATATTGTCCACCATCCCGGCGGCAAGATAAAAATAGAGCGCGATCCGGGAAAGATACTCCGCGGAGCCGAGGAGAAAGCGCGGCAGATGCGCAGTATCGATGCTGCCGAGCCAGCGGAAAACAAAAAAGCCGATCACCATCACCTGATAGTTATCGTTGCTGTACCCCGGCACCCGGCTGCCGTCACCGTGTATATAGAACACATCATACACCGTGAACGCGGCGAGCAGCACGAGCAGCCACCGGAAGTACCATGAGGCGCTTTTCGACGGTTTATACTCGCTGCAGTATGCGCCGAGGAAATAGTAGGTCACAGGGAACAGCCGCATCCACCAGACGGAGTATATCTGAATATAGCTGTTGAGCAGGCTCGGCAGGTGCGACAGCGCGAAAAAGACGAGTATCAGCACCTGCTTCTGTCCCTTTGTTTCAAGCCCGTTATACATAGCGTTCAGGAACGGGATGAGCAGGACCAGGCCGGTGTACATCATTACGAACCATGAATACTCACAGGTGTAGAAGTTCACGAGTGAGCTCACAAAGTCCCTTGCGGACAGGCTCTGATGCGTATAAAGCCCGCCGACCGTCAGCGATATAACGCCGAGGAGCAGGTAGGGAATATAGATGTGCAGGTAATTTACGTAGTATTTTACCGTGGGCATCTTGCGGTTCTGCAAATATCCGGAAAGCATCAGGAACAGCGGCACGCAGGACGCCGACAGCAGCCACAGCCCGGTAAGCAGATACCCGCTGACACCGGATATGTGGTTTGCCGTCAGGCTGCCGTTGCCGATGCTGTGCAGGCACGCGACCAGAACCACGGCAAAGCCGCGTATTATATCGAGAGAAGCGTTTCTTTTCATGTGCGGCTCCTTTTCTGCTGCCTCTATTTTATGACCACGTTCTTTTCACCGAGCAGCTCCTGAAGCTCCGCGACGAGCCCCTCATGTATCAGGCAGCGTGTGCCGATACGTTTTTTCTCCCTGTCGCAGTAGATTATCATCTGCTGCGTGCCGGGGAACATGGTGAGGATGAGCTTGATGCGGTCGAGGATCGGGTCTGTCTCGCTGCCGAGCTTTACCCAGAGCTTCTTCTCCGCAGGGGGCGGCGCGCTGCTGCCGGGGGCGTTCATGTCCGAGAGCGGACGGATGGACTCGACGACTATCTGCGGCTCCTTCTCATCACGTATAGAGACGCGCCCCTTGATGACGAGGGCGGCATTATCCTTAATATACGCCCCACCGGAGTCGAGCGCGCGCTGGAAAGCCATCAGCTCCATGGAGCCGGTGTCATCCTCGAGCTGGATATAGCTCATAAGGGTGTTGTTGCGCGTCGTCCTCGTCTTGGAGGAGGCGACGACGCCCGCGACGGTCACAAGCTGATTGTCGGCAAAGCGGTGCTCACCGTCGTCGGAGGCGAGGTCGCCCAGCAGCGTGCCGAGCGGGACCGCGCCGATCCTGCGTACAGCGTCGCGGTAGCCGTCCATCGGGTGGCCGCTGAGGTAGAGACCGGTCGTCTCCTTTTCGAGCGCCATCTTTTCAAGGGAAGAATACTCCTCGATATCGGGTATCTTTATCACCGCCGGGGTCTTTTGCCCGTTATCGGTAAAGTCCCCGAACAGGTCGAGCTGGCCGGAGATATTGTCCCGCTGCGCCTGAGCGATGCTGTCGATTATTGCACCGGAGACCTGGATGAGAGCGCGGCGCTTATAGCCCATCGAGTCGAACGCGCCGGCCTTTATGAGGTTATCGACTGCGCGGCGGTTGAGCTCGCTCCCGTTCATGCGGCGGCAGAAATCCTCAAAGCTCTGGAACAGGCCGCCGCGCTCGCGCTCGGCGACGAGGCCGTCCACCGCGCCCCAGCCCATGCCCTTGATGGCGACAAGGCCGTAGCGGATGTTCGAGCCGCTGACGGTGAAGTGCGCGCCGGATTCGTTGACGTCGGGCGGCAGCAGCTTTATGCCCATGTCGCGGCACTCGGCGATGTATTCGGCGATCTTCGCACTGTTTTCAAGCACACTCGTCAGCAGCGCTGCCATGTATTCGGCGGGATAGTGCCGCTTCATATAGGCCGTGCGGTAGGCGACGATGGCGTAGCTCACGGCGTGGGCTTTGTTGAAAGCGTAGCTTGCAAAGTCCAGTATCTCGTCATAGATGCTGTTTGCGACCTGCTCGCTCACGCCGTTTGCGACAGCGCCGGGGATGTTGCGGCTCGGATCGCCATGGACGAAAGCGACGCGCTCAGCATCGATGACCTTGTGCTTTTTCTTCGACATTGCGCGGCGGATCATGTCCGCCTGCCCGAGCGAGAAGCCGCCGAGACGGCGGAATATTTCAATGACCTGCTCCTGATACACGATGCAGCCGTAGGTGACCTCGAGTATCGGGCGCAGCAGCTCATGCTTATAGGTGATCTTCTCCGGGTGCGCCGAGCACTCGATGAAGCGCGGAATGCTGTCCATCGGACCGGGGCGGTAGAGGGAGATTATAGCGGTGATATCTTCAATGCTCTTCGGCTTGAGGCCGGTACACACGCCGGTCATGCCCGTGCTTTCAAGCTGGAACACGCCGACGGTACGCCCAGCGGCAAGCATGTCATAGGTCGCCTTATCGTCCTCGGGCGCGTCCTCTATGCGGAAGCCCGGTTCGCGGCGGCGCACAAGCTGCACCGCGTCGTCAAGCACGGTGAGGTTGCGTAGGCCGAGGAAGTCCATCTTGAGAAGGCCGAGCTCCTCAAGCGTCGTCATCTGGTACTGGCACACGACGGACTCATCGTTCTTCGCAAGCGGGACATATTCGTACACCGGCTTCTCGGTTATCACAACGCCCGCCGCGTGGGTCGAGGCGTGGCGCGGCATGCCCTCAAGTGCTCTGGCAACGTCGATGAGCCGCTTCAGGGTCTCGTCACTGTCATACATTTCCTTGAGCGGCTTTGACAGGCGCAGCGCCTCGTCAAGCGTCATGTTAAGCGCGCCCGGCCCGGAAGGCACCTGCTTTGCAACAGCGTCCGTCTCCGCATAGCTGACGGAGAGAGCGCGCCCGACATCGCGCACGGCGTTGCGCGCGGCCATCGTGCCGAAGGTGACGATCTGCGCGACATGGTCATTGCCGTAGAGACGGCGGACATAGTCGATGACCTCGCCGCGGCGGTTGACGCAGAAGTCCACGTCGATATCCGGCATGGACACGCGCTCAGGATTCAGGAAGCGCTCAAAGAAGAGGCTGTATTTTATCGGGTCGACATCGGTGATATGCAGGCAGTAAGACACGACGCTGCCCGCGGCGCTGCCGCGCCCGGGGCCGACGGGGATGCCGTTGCGCTTGGCATAGCCGATGAAGTCCGAAACGATCAGAAAATAATCCACAAAGCCCATGCTGTGGATTATATCAAGCTCATATTCAAGCTGGGAATGTACCTCGGGCCGATCGGCAAAGCGTTCGGCAAAGCCCTTTTCGCACAGCTTTTTAAGGTACTCATAGCTGTCGGACTCCCCCTCGGGGAGCTTGAAGCGCGGCAGGAAATAGTGCCCGAACTGGAAATCGTAATTGCAGCGCGCGGCGATATCGACGGTGTTGTCCGCTGCCTCCGGCACCTCCGGGTACAGCGCGCGCATCTCCTCCTCGCTCTTGAGGTAAAGCTCCTGCGACTCGAAGCGCATGCGTCCCGGATCGTCGACGGTCTTGCCCATCTGGATGCACATGAGAACGTCCTGATAATAGGCGTCCTTTTTTTCGATATAGTGCGCGTCGTTCGTCACGACGAGGGGGATGCCGGTATCGCGGTGCAGGCGGATAAGCTCGCGACCCGCGGTCTGCTCGTCCTCGATGCCGTGATCCTGAATTTCAAGATAGAAATTATCCTTCCCGAAAAGCTCCTCCAGCTCCAGCGCCTTGGCCTTTGCGGCCTCATAGTCACCGCGGATGAGCCGCCGGGGAATGTACCCCGCAAGGCAGCCTGACAGGCATATGAGCCCCTCGGCGTGCTCGTGCAGAATCGACCAGTCTATGCGCGGCTTAACGTAAAAGCCCTCGGTGAAGCCCGCGGAGACGAGGTAGCAGAGGTTGCGGTAGCCTGTCTCATTCTTGCACAGGAGGATCAGGTGAGAATAGTTATTGTCAATGCCGTGCTCCTTATCGCTCATGTTGCGCGGCGCGACATAGACCTCGCAGCCGATGATCGGCTTTACGCCCGCGGCCTTGCAGGCACGGTAGAAATTGACAGCACCGTACATTACGCCGTGATCGGTGATCGCGACGGCGTCCTGCCCCAGCTCCTTTATACGCTCCGCCAGCTTTTCGATGCGGCAGGCGCCGTCGAGCAGGGAATACTCGCTATGCACATGAAGATGAACGAACGACATATTTTTATTCTTTCTCGGGCTTGAAGCCCATTATCTTTTTGAAACGGTGGTTGAGGCAGCTCTTTGTCACCGGGGGATAGCTCAGAGTAGCGAGGTCTGCAAGGCTCGCCTCGGGGTTTGCGATGCGCAAGAGCGCGGCGTCCTTCAGCGGCTCAGGCAGCGCGTCAAGCCCATAGTCCTTCGCGATACGGCGGATGGCGTTCATCTGCTCCTGCGCGGCGGCGACGGTTTTGTCGGCATTGTGGCTGTCGCAGTTTATCTGCCGGGTGACGGTATTGCGCATCTCCTTTTCGACCTTTGCGGTCATGATGTCCATGGCTGTGCCGCTTGCGCCGATCGTCGTGAAGAAGTCGGCAATGGCGTCGGCCTGCTTGAAGTAGAGCAGGCTGTTCCCGGCGCGTTCCGTCTCCTTCGGGCTGAAGCCCATGTCCAGCAAAATCGAATACGCCTCGCGGCTGACGCTGCGGTGCGAGGTCGCAAGCTCGAGGTGGTAGCGCTTCTCCGGATCGGTGACGCTGCCGCCCGCTAAAAACGCGCCGCGGATAAACGACGCGCGGCAGCAGTCCTCTTCGATGACGCCGAAGTTTATATGGTGCGACAGCGTTGCGCCGCGGTCGGCTCCGAAAGCGTCAAAAATCGCGGAGAGCTTATCCGCATCGGTTATCGAGAGCGTACGCTTGCCCTCGGCTCCCTCGGGCGGGAGCCTGTCAAAGCTCATGCCGAAGGCCTTGCGGAAGAGCTTCGGCAGTCGGGACGCAAACTCCGGGCTTGCAGTGATAACGCGTATCTCGTTTGCGGAAAAGGTGTTGCAGTAGAGCAGCACGCCGTAGCTCTCGGCGACGGCGCAGCATTTCCGGTCGGGCCGCGCCTGACACAGCTCAGCCTTCGCGCGGGATGAAAACGACATAGCGGCCTCTCCTACTTGTCCAGATCGCGGTTGACGTTGACGGCGCGGATCCCGTCAGCGACGAGGTAGTCCGTCAGCGCCGAGGCGATGGCTACGCTCCTGTGGTGCCCGCCGGTGCAGCCGATGGCGACGGTCAGCGAAAGCTTACCCTCCTCAATGTACATCGGCAGCAGGAAGTCGAGCATGTCCTCTATCTTTTCCATAAAGGTGCGCGTCTGCTGGTAGCTGAACACGAACTCCGCCACGGGCCGGTCAAGGCCGCAGAGCGGGCGCAGGTCTTCAACATAGAACGGGTTCGGCAGAAAGCGCACATCGAACACGAGGTCTGCCTCCATCGGCAGGCCGTGCTTATAGCCGAAGGACATGACGGTCACGTCGATCTCGCGCTTTTCCCCATTTGGGGCGAAGAGCGAGAAGAGCTTGTTCTGGAGCATACCGAGGGTGAGATTCGAGCTGTTGACGATGAAGTCCGCCCGCTCGCGTATCGGCGCGAGCAGATCCATCTCCTTGTGTACGGCCTCCTCGATCGAGGTGCCGCGCGTGGCGAGCGGGTGCGGGCGGCGCGATTCCTTATAGCGCCGCACGATGGTGCGCACGTCCGCGTCCATGTACAGGATGCGTACGCTGCAGTTCATCTCCTTGAGCTGGTCGATTGTCTTGAGCAGCTCACCGAAGCCGTTTTTCTCACGCACGTCCGTCACGAGGGCGACGTTTTCATAGCGCCCGCCGGTGGCGATGCAGAGCTCGGCAAAGCGCGGCATGAGCGCGACGGGCATATTGTCCACGCAGTAGTAGTCCAGATCCTCCATCACGTCCGCGGCGCGGCTCTTGCCCGCCCCGGACAGGCCGGTGATAATCAAAAAATCCATTTATCTCTCCCGTTCAGCTCTCCGGTGTCTCCTGCGCCGCCGCAGCGTTCAGCTCCGCCTCAAGCCCGCCGGTCACGCGGTTGAGCGGGACCTCGGGGCCGTTATCCGTCAGGGCGTAATCCGGCGGCAGGATTATCATCTCCGGCACGAGCACCGTACCGGACTTCTCGTATACGGTCTTTCTTATGTGCATCATCAGGTCATAGACATCGTGCGAGGTCGCCTTTCCGGTGTTCACGACAAAGCCCGCGTGCTTTTCCGACACCTGCGCTCCGCCGACGGTATAGCCCTTGAGTCCCGCCTCGTCTATGAGCGCGGCGGCGTAGCCGTTCTCGGGGCGCCTGAAGGCGCTGCCCGCGGAGGGCAGGTCGAGCGGCTGCTTATCGCGGCGGCGCTGGTTGAGCTCACGCATCTTCGCGGCGATGGCCTCGCCGTCGCCTTTCTTGAGGCGGAACACGGCGGAGAGGATGACGCAGCCGGGAGTCTTCTGGAAAAAGCTCGTGCGATAGCCGAAGGCGCAGTTGTCATGCGGCATCTCGTACAGGCTCTGGTCAGGCAGGTAGTAGAACACGACGCTCTCGACCGCGTCCTTCAGCTCGCCGTCGTAAGCGCCAGCATTCATGATCACACCGCCGCCGACGCTGCCGGGGATGCCGGAGGCAAACTCCAGCCCCTCAAGGCCGTTCTGCTGCGCAAAGCCCGCAAGCTTCGCAAGCGACACGCCGGCCTCGGCGTAGATCGCGTCCTCGCCGATCATAAACAGCTTGCCGAGCTTCGCGGTGCTGATGATGAAGAGGTCATTTAAGCCCTCGTCGGGGAAAAGGATGTTCGTTCCGTTGCCGATTATGTACGGGGCAAGCTTGTGCTTCTTGAGCAGGCAGCATATCTTTGAAAGACTCGATACGTCCGACGGGATCGCGAGCACTCTCGCGGGGCCGCCGATGCGGAACGAGCAGTGCTCGCTCATCGGTTCGTTTTCCCGAAGCTCAAGGCCGGGCATGGCTTCCTTTATTTCGGCAATGGCCTTTTCAAGCTGTTCCATTTACGCTTCTCCAATCATAGTAGTCCGAGGTCTATCGCTCTGTCGTGCTCGGCGGTCAGCGCCTCCGCAGCGTTGTAGCCCATCTTCTTCTGGCGGTTGTTCATCGCGGCAAGCTCCATGATAACGGCAAGGTTCCTGCCGGGACGGACGGGGATCGTCACCTGCGGCAGGCTCACGCCGAGAAAGCTCGCCGTCTCATTCGTGAGGCCGAGGCGGTCGTAGGCCTTGCCATCCTCCCAAGGTTCCATGCTGACCACGAGGTCAATGTTCGTCTCCGGTTTTACGGCGCCCATGCCGTAGAGGTGCCGGACGTTTATAACACCTATGCCGCGCAGCTCCATATAGTAGCGTATGAGCTCCGGGGCGCAGCCGACGAGAGTGTCGCGGCTGATGCGCTTTACCTCAACGGCGTCGTCCGCGATGAGCCGGTGGCCGCGCTTTATAAGCTCCAGCGCCGTCTCGCTCTTGCCGATGCCGCTGTCGCCGATGAGCAGCAGACCCTCGCCGTAGACCTCGACGAGCACGCCGTGCGTCGTCAGGCGCGGGGCAAGGTGTTTGCGCAGGGAGGTGATGACGTCGGCCTGAAATTCCGATGTGTCCTCATGCGTGATGAACACGTTGCGGTCATATTTCTCCGCCATCTCTATGCACTCGGGGAAAGCCGGCACGCTGTGGCAGATGACAAGGCCCGCTATATCGTACTGCATAAAGCGCTCAAACGCGGCGCGGCGCTCCTCGGAAGAAAGCGTGTCAAGATATGTGCTCTCGACGCGCCCCATGATCTGTAAGCGCTTCGGGTCGAAGTAATTATAAAAGCCGGTGAGCTGCATGGCCGGGCGGTTTATATCGGCGGTCGTCAGCAGCGCGGAGTCATAGTCCTTTGAAAGGTGCAGCGGGTGAAGATCGTGAGTCTCCACGATCGTTTTCAGCTTTACGGAATAATTGCCGTTGCGTTTCATGTGCACAGCCTCCTGAGAGATACTTTTACTCATATTATATTTTAATCGTTTCCGGCGTATTTGGCAACAGCTTTTGTGTTTTGTAGGATATAAACATTTTGCCGCAGCCGGTTCTTGACATATATCCCGGCTGCGGCTATAATATATGTAGAAAGAGCGCTGCGACAAGCGGTTAGTTCTTTAAGGACAAATTTCTAAGTAATATAGAAACCGTCACTTGGCCGAGTGGCGGTTTCTGCTTTTTATGATAAACTGAAACATCAGCTTTCGCAGTGTCAAAGTTATCGTAAGCCGCATACGCTTCACCCCCTTTCGGGTGGTGTAGCTAACCGCCTGCCGTTGTGCAGCGCTCCCGGTGCATCAGCACCATGGATACAATATCACAGTATCCGACGAAAAGCAACGGAAAGCGCGGCTGTTTACCGGGCAAAAAGAAATTTGCGCATTTACATAATTTGTTCTTGCAATTGCCCGGCGGTTCTGTTATTATATAAAAGCTGTCTATTCAGCGAAACACAAGCAAGGAGGTGCTTCAAACTATGGCAAAGTGCGAATTTTGTGATAAGGGCGTTACCTTTGGTATCAAGGTCAGCCACTCCCACAGAAGATCCAACCGTGCATGGAAGCCCAATGTGAAGCGCGTCAAGGCCATCGTGGACGGAAGCCCCAAGCATGTTTACGTCTGCACTCGCTGCCTGCGCAGCGGCAAGGTCACCCGCGCTGTGTAATTTAATTTTTAAAATTACCCGAAACGAGCCTGTCTGTAAAAGACGGGCTCTTTTCGGCATCAGCCCACCAGTGCGTCGATGTCAGCGATGCTGAGATGGTGCACGGCCATGTTCACCGCGTAGCCGATCACGCGCGCACCGGAGCGGACGAGCGAGTCAATGCTGCGCGGCGTGACGAACATTCCGGAGAGCGCATCGCCGCCGAAGAGCCCTGCGTCTATCACCGTTGGTATGCCTATCGATACCACCGGCACGCCGAGGCTGCCGCGGCTCAGCTCCTGCCTGTCATTGCCGACACCGGAGCCTGGGGATATCCCCGCGTCGGACACCTGCACAGCGCGGCCGAGCCTGTCGGCATCCGTGCCGGCCAGTGCGTCTACGGCGATGACGAATGAGGGCTCAAGCTCCCGGCACAGGACAGACACCTGAGAGGCCGTCTCTATCCCGGAGGTGCCGAGCACGCCGGGGCGGCAGAGCGCGAGCGAAAAGAAGCCCTCAAAGCCCGGGCTTCCGCTTTTCTTGAGGTGGCGCGTCACGAGTATCGAACCTGCCGCGAGAGAGCCGAGCGCGTCGGGCGTGATGTCGGGGTTTCCGAGCGCCGCGACGAGCACGCTGTCAGCTCCATCGGGGATACATCTGCTTATCAGCGCCGCGAGCGTGCCGACAGCAGATGCAAATTCTTCCGCCCCGCGGTCGAAGTGTACTGGCAGGTCGAGCGAGAAATATTTTCCCGGAGCCTTGCCGAGCGCGTGCGCGCCCGCCTCATCGGTTATCTCGACGGCGGTCACGGCCAGTCCGCCCAAATTTTCCTCGCGCGCGATGACGCCGGGAAGCTCCGTGCTTTCTCCCGCGCTCCGGTTCCACAGGCTGCGCGCCTCATCCGCCATGTCTGTCCTGTATCCAGCTGCCATAATTACCTCCGTGAAAATCAAGATGTTGTATATTCTTCCCCGGAAATTCCACAATAGATGAGCGCGGCAAAAAATATGCGAAAAATGCTGAGAAATTTTGAAAAACCTCTTGCTTTTCAAGGCTTTCTTTGATATAATCTCTAAACGCGAGTCGATGTAGACTCAATTTTATAGGAGGAGGTGGCGATTGAAGCATGGCCAACATTAAATCTTCTGCAAAGAGAGACGTTAAGTCCAAGGAACTCAGAGCGAAGAATCGCGCTGATAAGACCGAGCTCAAGACCATGATGAAAAAATTTGACGCAGCTGTTGCCGAGGGCAACCGTGACAATGCCGTCAGTGCCTATAAAGTTGCTGTTAAGACAGTCGACCGCGCGGCCGGCAAGGGTCTGCTGCACAAGAACAATGCGGCACACAAGAAGTCCGCAATGGCAAGCAAGCTCAACGAGATGGCTTAATTGAAAAGAAACAACGAGATGCGTTCTGCGCATCTCGTTTTTCGTTTATACTTACTTTTACGGAGAATTGATATGCTGAATTTTCTGATCGTCGGCGCGGGCGGCTTTGTCGGCGCTGCGGCGCGGTACGGGATATCACTGCTGCCGCTCAATGAGCGCAGTGTGTTCCCGGTGAACACGCTCATCATAAATGTCGTCGGGGCGTTTGCCATAGGGCTCATAAGCGCCGCAGCAAAGCATACCGGGCTTGACGGACGCGCGGTGCTGTTTCCCAAGGCAGGTATATGCGGCGGCTTTACCACGTTCTCGACCTTTGCGCTGGAAACGGTGACGCTGTTTGAGTAGTAGCACACGGCCGCGGCTCTGACCTATATCGTGCTGAGCGTAGCGCTGTCAACCGCGGCGGTGTACCTCGCGCAGGCAATTGTGTGACTGCGCGCTCGCAGGATCATGTCATAAAATAACTGTCGAAATCAAACCGGCTCCGCTTGTTTTCAAGCGGAGCCGGTCGCGTCTTATTATTCTGCTTTTTCCTGCGGCGGAGTATTGCTTTCAGCCGGCGTTTCGGCTTTATGCTCTTCGGCGTGGTGCTCGCGCAGATTGGGATTGTTCTTGAACACCTTGAGCCAGATACCGAGCGAAATGATAAACGCCGCGACGAGACATATTATCTTTACCGCCATGCTGTCCCCGGCCATGAGCACGGCCAGCAATCCCAGCACCGCAGAGATGCCGTACAGCACCGCAACGACCTGCTTCTGGTTGAGCCCCATTGCAAGCAGCCGGTGGTGGAAGTGCCCCTTGTCAGCCTTGAACGGGCTCTGCCCATGCAGTATCCTGCGGAAGAAAGCAAAGATCGTATCGGCCAGCGGCAGCGCAAGCGCAAGCAGCGGCACAAAGAAGGTGATGATCGCGTGCAGCTTGAAAAGACCCATTATCGACGCCGTCGACAGCACGAAGCCCAGAAGCTGCGAGCCGACATCGCCCATGAATATCTTGGCGGGGTTGAGGTTATACGGCATGAAGCCGAGGCACGCGCCGGTGAGCGCGGCGAGGATGATGGATACCACCGGCTCCGAGACGAACAGCGACACGATGAGCATCGTCATCGAGCTTATCGCCGACACGCCGACGGCAAGCCCGTCAAGCCCGTCAATGAGGTTGACAGCATTCGTGCAGCCGACGATCCACAGCATCGTCAGCGGGATGGACAGCCAGCCTATCTCGATATAGGTTTCCTCAGCGAAAATATTCGGGTTCGAAATAACGTCGAACACGAGCCCGCAGCGGATCGCGACAAGCGCTGCGACTATCTGCCCGGCGAGCTTTACCCAGGGGTTGAGACTGACGATATCGTCAACGCCGCCCATGACCGCGATGATGACCGAACCGACAAGAAGTCCCAGCACCTTTGTTGACATCGGCACGAAGAATATCAGCGAGAGCACAAAGCCGATGAATATCGCAAGCCCGCCCATGCGGGGGATGGGATGGTCGTGTACGCGGCGGTTGTCCCTCGGCACGTCGATTGCGCCGACCTTTTCGGCAAAGCGCTTGACCGGCGGCGTCATGACATATGCGACCAGCAGCGACACGGCGAATGCCAGCAGCATCTTTATCCAATCAGCAAGACCAGGAAACATTAAAATTTATCTCCAGTTCGTTTTATTATCTCAGAAAGGCTTCTCGACAAGGCCGACGCGCTTGTAGACCTTGCGCAGGGTCTTGGAAGCGACATAGCTCGCTCTGCGCGCGCCCTCGGTGTAGACGTCCTTGAGGTACGCCTTGTCGGCGATCATACGCTCAGCCTCCTCACGGATCGGGCGCAGCGCCTCGATGACGGCCTCGCCGACCGCGGGCTTGAAAGCGCCGTAGCCCTGACCGTCAAATTCGCGCTCTATCTCGTCAAAGGTCTTGCCGGTGACGGAGGAGTAGATGCTCATGAGGTTCGAGACGCCGGGCTTGTTCTGAAGATCGTAATGCACACAGTGCTCGGTATCGGAATCGGTCACGGCGCGCTTGAACTTGCGGGCGATCTCCTCGGGCTTGTCCATGATGAACACGCAGCCCTGAGGATCGGACTTGCTCATCTTCGAGGTCGGCACGCCGAGGCTCATTATCCTTGCGCCCACCTTGGGTATATAGGGCTCGGGAACCTTGAAGGTCTCACCGTAGATGTTGTTGAAGCGAATGGCGACATCGCGCGTCAGCTCGCAGTGCTGCTTCTGATCCTCGCCGACAGGGACATAGTCCGGCTGATAGAGCAGGATATCCGCCGCCATGAGCGAGGGGTAGGTGAAGAGGCCGCCGTTAATATTGTCGGCGTTCTTCGCGCACTTGTCCTTGAACTGGGTCATGCGGCTCAGCTCGCCGAACATCGTATAGCAGTTGAGGATCCAGCCGAGCTCCGCGTGCTCATGCACATGGCTCTGGATGAACAGGGTGTTCTTCTCCGGGTCAAGGCCGCAGGCGATGTACTGCGCAAGCTGCGTGACGGAGCGGCGGCGCAGCTCTGCGGGGTTCTGACGCACGGTAAGGCTGTGCAGGTCGGCCATGAAATAATAGCAGTTAAACTCGTCAGCGAGCTCCGCCCAGTTCTTGACCGCGCCGAGGTAGTTGCCGAGGTGCAGGTCACCGGAGGGCTGGATGCCCGAGAGCATAGTTTTCTTTTCAGCAGTGTTGTTATCCACAATAATCTCCCATTCTGCCGTCCATATTTATCGCGCCGCGGCGGCGCTGTCTCCGGAACGGCCGGCGGAGGCTCAGAAAAAGCCCAGTATGAGCGTCTATACATTGTATCAAAATAAGTTTGTCTTGACAACTGCCAATTTGCAAAATAATATAAGAAATGTCAAACGAAGATATTTTGGCGCAGGAGGCACAAAATGAAAGACATGAAGTGGTTTGAGGATATGGAAAAGCGCATACCCACGGGCGAGGTGCGCACGCGGTTCGCCCCGTCTCCCACGGGGTACATGCACGTCGGCAATCTCCGCACCGCGCTTTACACCTATCTCATCGCCCGCCACAATAAGGGCAAGTTCATTCTCCGCATCGAGGATACGGATCAGGGGCGTCTCGTTGAGGGCGCTGTTGACGTTATATACAGGACGATGGAGCAGTGCCATCTCGAGCATGACGAAGGCCCGGACGTCGGCGGCCCCGTCGGCCCCTATGTGCAGACCGAGCGCCGCGGACTCTATAAGGAATACGCGGAGCTGCTCATGGAGCGCGGCCATGCCTACCGCTGCTTCTGCGAAAAGACAGCCTCTGAGGAGGACACCGGCGAATTTGACCGCGGGGACGATCCCTGCCGCTGCATGAGCCGTGAGGAGTCCGACCGTCTCGCCGCCGAGGGCAGACCCTATGTCATCCGCCAGCTCATCCCGCACGAGGGGACGACTACTTTCCATGACGAGACCTTCGGCGACATAACCGTCGAGAACGCGAGCCTTGATGATCAGGTGCTCTTAAAGCGCGACGGACTGCCGACCTATAACTTCGCAAACGTTGTGGACGACCACCTCATGGGCATAACCCACGTCGTGCGCGGCAGCGAGTATCTCTCCTCCGCCCCGAAGTACAATCTGTTGTACGAGGGCTTCGGCTGGGACATTCCGAAGTACGTCCACTGCTCGCCCGTCATGCGCGACGCGCACAACAAGATGTCCAAGCGCCACGGCGACCCGTCCTACGAGGATCTTATCGCCCAGGGTTACCTGACTGACGCCGTTATAAACTATGTCACGCTCCTCGGCTGGAGCCCGCGCGGCGAGCAGGAGATATTCAGCATGGACGAGCTTATCGATATCTTTGACCTTGCCGGTATTTCCAAGTCCCCCGCGATCTTTGACATTGACAAGCTGCGCTACTTCAACAGCGAGTATATCCGCGCCATGAGCCCCGAGGACTTTGCCAAAGCGGCGGAGCCGTATATCCGCCAGAGCGTGAAGAACCCCGCGTATGACGCCGCGGCCATCGCCGCGCTTCTCCAGCAGCGCACCGAGGTGCTGACCGATATCCCGGAGAAGGTCGACTTCTTTGACGAACTGCCCGAGTACGATACCGAGCTCTTTGTCCACAAGAAGTCCAAATCCGATAAGGACAGCTCCAAGGACGTGCTCCAAAAGATCATTCCAATATTTGAGGCGCTGCCCGCGTGGGACGATGAGCATATCATGGGTGCGATGGTCGGACTTGCCGAGGCAATGGAGGCGAAGAACGCAAAGGTCATGTGGCCTGTGCGCATCGCCGCCGCGGGCAAGGCAGTCACTCCCGGCGGCGCGGTCGAGATATGCCGCATCCTCGGAAAGGACGAGACTCTCCGCCGCCTGAATGTGGCGATCGAAAAGCTCGGCTAAGCAATAATCAATAATAATCTGCCCCTTTGACGGTGATACTAATAAGCGTCAAAGGGGTGTTATTATGTCCGCAAAAGCAAAACAGCTTATCATTATATATACCGCCGCAGCGCTTGTGACGCTCAGCGTGCTCTCGGCAGTGCTGTACTCAAAGCTTGCCGTCTACCGGCTTACCGCGCTCTACAGCTCGTCCGGCGCGTTTGAGACGACAGTCTCCGCTGTCGATGGACTGAGCCGCTCGCTTAAAAAGAGCCTGTACGTCACTGACGCGACCTTGGGGCGCAGCATATGCACTCAGGCCTATGCCAACGCGCTGGCCGCCGAGGCCGCGCTCTCAGCGCTGCCATTTTCAACGCAGGAGCTTGAGCAGCTCTCCGGCTTTCTAAACCGCGCGGGGGACTACGCAAAAAGCCTCGGCGCGCAGAGCGGTGATAAGCTCAGCGACGAGCAGAAGCAGCAGCTCAAGGCCATGTCCGATACCGCCGCGGAGTTCTCCGCCCGCCTGCGCGATATGCAGGGGCGTGTAAACTCCGGGGAGCTCATCATGGACAGCCGTGAGGAGCAGCTTCAGAACATCGGCATCGAGGACACGGGAAAGCTCAGCGCCGAGCTTCTGGGCTACGAGGCGGACTTCACCGCGCCCGAGGATTTTCAATATGACGGGCAGTACAGCACCCGCCCGGAGAAGGAGCGCGGAAAGCTGAGCGAGGAGCAGGCGCGGGCGCTCGCCGCCGAGGCCGTTGGCATGGAGCCGCGCGAACTCAAGGACGAATACGGCTACGAGGGCGAGGACGGCCGCCGCTGCTACAGCGCGGGAAACGTGCTCCTGTGCGTCAGCTCGCGCGGACTTGAATCTCTGTCACAGTCGCGGCTCGTAGGCTCCGGGAGCATCAGCGCGGAGCAGGCCGAGGAGATCGCGCAGGACTTTCTGAAAGCGCGCGGCTATGACAGCCTGAGTCTCAGCGAGCGCGGCGGGAACGGGAGTGTCGCCTCGTTCCGCTTTGTCCCCGTGCACGATGGTGCGCTGCGCATCGACGACTCTATCAGCGTCTCCGTTGCGCTCGACGACGGCAGCATATATTCCTATGACGCGACGCGATATTCGGACGATGCTCCGGAAATAGATTGGAGCTGCGATGAGGAGACGGCGCGCGGCAGCCTGCCCGATAACGTGAGCGTGAGCGGCAGCCGCAAGGTGATCGTGCAGCGCCCCGGCGGGGAATATATGGCCTGCTACGAATTTGACTGCACCGGCAGCGAGGGCGAGAGCCTGCGCATCTACGCCGACGGCTCCGACGGACGGCAGTGCAGAATACAGCTTGAGGGCGTATAAACCTTAGCGTTATTTTAACAGCCGCGGCTGGGCGGAGCTATCTTCGCAGCCGCGGTCGTTTGCTTTTGGGCAGCTCCCCTGCCGTTGTATACATTGACGAAACTATGACATATCCGACTTTTTCATTTGTGCAGATTCGCGTTTGACAAGATTCTGTCAATATAATACAATACTGTAGCAGCTTTATATACAAATACGCGGAGTCTGTAAGTTTTTGACCGTGTGCGTCAATTTTGACAAAGTAAAAAGGTAAGTTTTGCTTGAATCTATATGCGCGTTAAGGTATCATAAAGACAGCTTTTTTAATAACGCATTGCGGGATAAAGAGGGGGTGTGCCAATGTCATTTGAAGCAGTAAGCAATATTGCTCAGGCGGAAGCTCAGGCCAAGGTCACGGTAGCTGAAGCCGAGAGCAAGGCGAAGCAGATGCTGGCTGACGCGGATACCGCGGGCAAGCTTGCGATCGATGCCGCCTGCGCAAAAGCCGAGGAGGAGCTCAAGGAGCTCAGCCGCCAGGTCAGCGAGAAGGCAAGGGCTCAGGCCAAGGACCTTTCCGGTGAGCTGGAAAATCAGAAAGCAGCGCTGCGCGCCAGAGCCGAAGGGCGGCTGGAGCAGGCAGCAGCTCTTGTTGTGGAAAGGATAGTGAACAGCTGAGATGGCCATTCTAAAAATGAAAAAGCTCCGCCTTATTGCTGTCCGTTCCAATAAGGAAGAACTCCTGCGGGAGCTTATCAGGCATGGCTGCGTGGAAATTTCTGAGCTTGAGGGCGAGCTTCACGGCACGGATATCGAAGCGCTGGTACATCGGGAGAGCAGCGACGTCGCATCTCTCAAGAGCCGGCACACAACGCTGACGCATGCCATTGACCTGCTGGATCATTATGCCCCGAAGAAGGGCAAGCTTCTCTCCGCAAAGCCGGAGCTTGACGACCGCGTCCTGCTGGACGATACCGGCCTTGCCGGTGCGCTCAAGGTCGCCGAAGGCATCGAGAGCTACGACGCGCGCATCAAGCGCATCAGCGCCGAGGAGAGCCGCCAGCGCGGCGTCATCCAGTCGCTCCAGCCGTGGCTCGATCTCGACCTGCCGCTCGGTACCGAGGGCACGGAACGCTGCGCGGTGCTGCTCGGCACCATACCCGCCCGCACGGAGCTGGGTCAGGTAGAAGCGGCGCTCGAACAGATAGACGCCGAGAGCGAGCTCTTCTGTGTGCATGAGGAGAAGAAGGAGCACTACGTCGTATTCGTGTGCATGCGCGAAAAGCTTGCCGAAATGCAGGAATGCCTGCGCGGCTTCGGCTTCAGCGCGGCGTCCTTCACCGGTGTGAACGGCACAGCTAAGGAGAGCACTATCGAAGCACGCAACACGCTCAGATCCCTCGAAAGGGAAAAGGTGGACTGCGTGCAGTACATCGTCGGCGAAGCCGTCAGGCGCGACGAGCTGAAGCTTGCGGCAGACCGCGTGAGCGTGCAGATATCTCTGGCCGAGGCCGGGGACAAGCTCTACGGCACGGACAGCGCCGTTATCATGGAGGGCTGGTACCCCGAGGAGCGCGAAGCGGAGCTCAATGAAGTGTTCGAGCGCTTCGGCTGCGCTTGGGAAGCGCTCGTCCCCGAGGAGGATGAGTACCCCAATGTCCCTGTAAAGCTCAAGAATAATAAGATCACCAACGCGCTCAATATGGTGACGAACATGTACAGCCTGCCGGCCTACGGCAGTCTGGACCCGAACCCGCTCATGGCTCCGTTTTTCATCCTGTTCTACGGACTCATGATGGCGGATATGGGCTACGGCATCATAATGATCCTCGCGGCGGTGATAGCAATGAAGAAGATGAAGCCGAGGGCAGGCTCGCTGTCGTTCTGCCAGCTGCTGCTCTACTGCGGCATCGCGACCTTTATAATGGGCGCGATAACCGGCGGCTTCTTCGGTGACGCGCTCGTGAAGATCGGCGGCATCCTCGGCAAGCCCGAGGGCTGGGGCGAGCTTCCGAGTCTCTTCACCCCGCTCAACGATACCGTCTATGTCCTTGTCGGCTCGATGGCGCTCGGCCTTATCCATCTCAACACGGGTCTTGCCATCAGCTTTATCAAGAAGATAAAGCACGGCCAGATAGCCGACGCGATCTGGGAAGAGGGCTCTCTGTGGGTCACGCTCGCCGGTATCATCCTCTACGTGCTGAAGATCGGCAATGTCTCCGGTGTCCCGGTCGTGCTCATCATCGGCGCAGTGATGATCTTCTACGGCGGCTCACGCGGCTCCAAGGGCATCTTCGGCAAGCTCGGCAGCCTGTTCGGGACTCTTTACAATACCGCCACCGGCTGGTTCGGCGATATCCTGTCCTATACCCGTATCATGGCTCTGATGCTCGCCGGCTCCGTCATCGCGACGGTGTTCAACACCATCGGCGCTATCGCCAACAGCTTCTGGCTCTTCATACCGATCTTCATCATCGGTCACGGCCTGAACTTCGCGCTGAACCTTCTCGGCTGCTATGTCCACGACCTGCGTCTCCAGTGCCTGGAGTACTTCGGCAAGTTCTATGAGGACGGCGGCCGCCCATTCGATCCGCTTACGGTAAAAACGAAATACTACAACGTAGCAGAATAAATTTAGGAGGAAAATAAAAATGGAATTTCTGTTTGCACATTCCGGTCTGGCAATAGGTCTTCTCGGCGCAGGTCTGGCTGCATGCCTTGCAGGCGCAGGCTCCGGTCTCGGTACCGGCATCGCCGGTGAAGCGGGCGCAGGTCTCGTCACCGAGGATCCTTCCAAGTTCGGTAAAGTCATGATCCTTCAGGTCATCCCCGGCACCCAGGGTCTCTACGGTCTGGTCGTCTTCTTCGTCGCCATTATGCAGATGGGTCTGCTCAACGGCACCGGCGCCGACCTGAGCTTCATCGACGGCTGCCGCTACTTCGCAGCCTGCATGCCCATCGGTATCGGCGGTCTCGTCACCGCTAAGGCACAGGGCAAGGTCGCTGCCGCTTCCGTCAGCCTGCTCGCAAAGAACCCCGACCACTGGGCAAAGGGCATGATCCTCTGCATCACCGTCGAGTTCTACGCCATTCTGTCCTTGCTTGCATCCATGATGATGCTCCTCTCCATCTGATGGGGATCGCTCTTAAAAATTCAAAAAGGCAGGACATACTATGAAAGGCACTGAAAAGATAATCGCACATATCCAGGCTGACGCCAAGGCACAGGCCGATGCGATACTGGCTCAGGCAGAGCAGCAGTGCGCAGAGATCCGCCGGGACTATGAGATAAAGGCAAAGGACGCTTACGCCGAGAAGATCCGCCTCGGCGTCAAGTCGAATCAGGACAAGCTTGACAGCGTAGAGCGCCTGACCCGCATGGAGAGCAGGAAAGCCATCCTCGCTCTCAAGCAGGAGATGGTCTCCGCGGGCTTTGACAAGGCCGTGGAAGAGCTTATCGCGCTGCCGCAGGAGAAGTACATTGCTCTGCTTGCAAAGCTTGCCTCTCAGGCCTCCTCCACCGGCGATGAAGAGATCGTGCTCAACGCGCGCGATAAGGCTGAGATAGGCGCGGCGGTCGTCAAGGCTGCCAACGCCCTTCTCCCCGGCGGCAAGCTCACGCTTTCCGACGATACCGGCGACTTCAAGGGCGGGCTCATCCTCCGCCGCGGAAGCATCGAGGCCAACTGCACCGTCGAGCTTCTGGTGGAGCTGTGCCGCGGCGATATGTCCGCGCAGCTTGCCGGAGTTCTCTTTGAATAACGGCCCGGCCGTAAATCCCGAAACAGGGAGGGAAAAAATTGTCAAATAAAAAAGAAGCGTATCTCTGCACCTCCGCAATGCTTCGCGCGCGGGAGCCGCGGCTCCTGAGCAATGAGAAGGCGGAGCGTATGCTGGATGCCGCCGCCTTTGAGGACGCCGCGAAGCTCCTGACCGACTGCGGGTACCCCGACATGTCGGCAATGAGCGCGGGCGAAATTGAGGAGACTCTGGCGGAGCACCGCTCGGCAATTTTCGAGGAGCTGGGTAAAATGGCGCCCGACAGCGCGCTTACGGATATCTTCAAGCTCAAGTACGATTACCACAACGCCAAGGCCATCATCAAGGGCGAGGCGATGGGTCAGGATGCAAAGCATCTGCTCAGCGATTCCGGGCGCATCCCGGGGCTGAAGCTGCTTGAGCTGTACAATGAAGAGAAGCGCATCATGCTGCCGGAGACGCTGGCAAACGCCATGGAGGAAGCCAAGGCGACTCTTGCCCGCACCGCGAATCCCCAGCTTGCCGACTTCGTGCTCGACAAGGCATACTTCACCGAGCTTCGCGCCGCTGTCGACAAGGTGGACAGCCCGTTCCTGCGCGGCTACGCCGCCATCCTCATTGACAGCGCGAACCTCCGCAGCGCCGTGCGCACCCTGCGCATGGGCAAGGGGCAGGACTTCCTGCGCGAGGTGCTCATACCGGACGGCAACGTCGGCGCGGAGCGCGTCGCGAACGCCACGGATAAGGACAGCCTTGCTGCTCTCTATGCCCACAGCGCGCTTGAGAAGGCCGCCGTTCTCGGCGGTGAGGCGCTCGCCGGCGGCAGCATGACGGCCTTCGAGCTTGCCTGCGACAACGCCGTGAACGACTACCTCAAGGGCGCGCGCCTCATCAGCTACGGCTGCGAGGTGCCGGTCGCCTATATGGCGGCGGTCGAGGGCGAGATAACCGCGATCAGAATGATCCTCACGGGCCGGCTTGCGGGCGTCCCCTCGCAGACCATCCGGGAAAGGCTGCGTGATCTGTATGTATAAAATAGCTGTCATCGGCGGCAGAGACACCGTCATGGGCTTCAAGGCTCTCGGCCTTGAGACATACCCCGCGGCGGACGGCGCGGATGCAGGCAAGCTCCTCAAGAGCCTCACCCTCGAGAACGACGATTACGCCATCATCTACATTGAGGAAAACTTCGCCGCGCAGATCCAGGCGGAGATAGACAAATTCAAGGACAGCCCCACCCCGGCGATCATCCTGATCCCCGGCCGCGAGGGCTCCATAGGCCTCGGCCAGTCGGCTCTGAGAGCGGCGGTCGAGCGTGCCGTCGGCACGAATATTCTGGGAGACTGATCCTCCCCATATCAATCCGAAAGCCGCGGCAGCAAGATGCGCGGTTTGGAAAGGAACATGTAAATGAGCGGAACTATAACAAAGGTTTCCGGACCGCTTGTTGTGGCCGAGGGTCTGGCGGACGCCAACGTCTCCGACGTTGTGCGTGTCGGCTCTCAGCACCTGATAGGCGAGATCCTTAACATGACCGGCGACAAGGCCTCCATCCAGGTCTATGAAGAGACCTCCGGACTTGGCCCCGGCGCCGAGGTCATCACCACCGGTATGCCGCTGTCCGTCGAGCTTGGACCCGGCATGCTGGACAATATCTATGACGGTATCCAGCGCCCCCTGCCCGAGATGCGCAAGCTCTCCGGCGACTGCATCGCAAGAGGCATCGACGTTCCCGCGCTCAACCGCGAGAAGAAGTGGGAGTTCGTCCCCGTCGCAAAGCCCGGCGATAAGGTGCGCGCGGGCGACGTGCTCGGCACTGTCCAGGAGACGAGCGCGATCCTGCATAAGATCATGGTCCCGAACGGCATCGCCGGCGAGGTCGTCAGCATCGAGAGCGGCGAGTTCACCGTCGAGCAGACCGTCGCCGTCGTGAAGGACGCGAAGGGCGCAGAGCACAAGCTCAACATGATCCAGCGCTGGCCTGTCCGTATCGCGAGACCCTATGAGAAGAAGTACGTCCCCAGCCGTCCCATGAACTCCGGACAGCGTATCATCGATAAGCTCTTCCCGATCGCCAAGGGCGGCACGGCTGCCGTCCCCGGCCCCTTCGGTTCCGGCAAGACCGTCGTGCAGCACCAGCTCGCGAAGTGGTCTGACGTGGACATCGTCGTCTACATCGGCTGCGGCGAGCGCGGCAACGAGATGACCGACGTTCTTATGGAGTTCCCCGAGCTGAAAGACCCGCGCAACGGCGAACCGCTGATGAAGCGTACCGTGCTTATCGCGAACACCTCCGATATGCCCGTTGCTGCGCGTGAAGCCTCTATCTACACCGGTATCACCATCGCCGAGTATTTCCGTGACATGGGCTATGACGTCGCCGTTCTGGCTGACTCAACCTCCCGCTGGGCAGAGGCTCTGCGTGAAATGTCCGGCCGTCTCGAAGAAATGCCCGGTGAAGAAGGCTATCCCGCCTACCTCGCCTCCCGTCTGGCTCAGTTCTATGAGCGCGCCGGTGTCGTCGAGTGCATGGGCGCGGACGAGCGTCAGGGCTCCGTCACCGCTATCGGCGCTGTTTCACCTCCGGGCGGCGATATTTCCGAGCCTGTCTCTCAGGCGACCATGCGTATAGTCAAGGTCTTCTGGGCGCTCGACTCCAGCCTTGCCTATGCAAGACACTTCCCCGCCATCAACTGGCTGACCTCCTACTCCCTGTATGTTGACACTCTCCGCCCGTGGTACACCGAGCAGTTCGGCGAGGCCTACATGCAGAACCGCGAGAAGGCCATGCACATCCTTCAGGAGGAGAGCGAGCTTCAGGAGATCGTCCGCCTCGTCGGACAGGACGCCCTGTCCCCGGCTGACCGTCTCACCATGGAGACCGCGAAGATGATCCGCGAGGACTTCCTCCAGCAGAACGCCTTCGTCGACGAGGACGCTTACTCCTCCTACGCAAAGCAGTTCCGCCTGCTGGATATGATCCTCAGCTATGATACTCTCTGCCGCAATGCGCTGACGCTCGGCGCTGACATGAACAGCCTGTTCGTCATCGCCGCGCGCGAGAAGATAGGCCGTGCAAAGATGGCCAACCAGGATACCTTTGAGGAGGATTACGCGGCGATCGCGGCCGAAATGAAGGCTGAGATAGACGCAGTTGTTGCCGGAGGTGAGGAAGCATGATCAAAGAATATAAGACTATAAGAGAGATCGCCAGCCCACTGATGGTGGTCGACGGCGTTGAAGGCGTCACCTATGACGAGCTTGGCGAGCTCGAGCTTCCCAACGGCGAAGTCCGCCGCTGCAAGGTCCTCGAGGTCGAGGGCAACAAGGCTGTTGTGCAGCTGTTCGAGTCCGCGCAGGGTATCAACCTTGCCGAGACCAAGGTTCGCTTCCTCGGTCATCCGCAGCAGCTCGCCGTCAGCGAGGACATGCTCGGCCGTGTCTTCAACGGCATGGGTCAGCCCATCGACGGCGGCCCCGCCATTCTTGCCGAGGCGCACATGGACATAAACGGCCTGCCGATGAACCCGGCATCCCGTGCCTACCCCGCTGAGTTTATCCAGACCGGCGTCTCCACGATCGACGGTCTGAACACCCTCGTCCGCGGCCAGAAGCTGCCGATCTTCTCCGGCTCCGGTCTGCCGCATGCGGCTCTCGCCGCGCAGATCGCGCGTCAGGCAAAGGTTCTTGGCGATAACGAGACCTTCGCTGTCGTCTTTGCCGCAATAGGCATCACCTTTGAAGAGTCCGAGTACTTCATCGAGGACTTCCGCCGCACCGGCGCTATCGACCGTACCGTCGTTTTCTCGAATCTCGCGAACGACCCCGCCGTCGAGCGTATCGCCACTCCGCGTATGGCGCTGACCGCGGCTGAATATCTCGCCTTCGAGAAGGACATGCAGGTGCTCGTCATCCTCACCGATATCACCAACTACGCCGAGGCTCTGCGTGAGGTCTCCGCGGCGAAGAAGGAAGTCCCCGGCCGCCGCGGCTACCCCGGCTACCTGTACACCGACCTTGCCACCATGTATGAGCGCGCAGGCCGCCGTCAGGGCAAGAAGGGCTCTATCACCATGATCCCGATCCTCACCATGCCCGAGGACGACAAGACCCACCCCATCCCCGACCTTACCGGCTACATCACCGAAGGTCAGATCATCCTCAGCCGTGAGCTGCACCGCAAGGGCATCGTGCCCCCGGTCGATGTTCTGCCGTCCCTGAGCCGTCTGAAGGATAAGGGCATCGGCGTCGGCAAGACCCGTGAGGATCACGCCGGCACGATGAACCAGCTCTTCGCCGCGTACTCCCGCGGCAAAGACGCCAAGGAGCTCATGACCATACTCGGCGAAGCCGCGCTGTCGGATGACGATAAGCTCTTCGCAAAGTTTGCCGATGAGTTTGAAAAGCGCTATGTCAGCCAGGGCAACACCACCAACCGCAGCATCGAGGAGACCCTCGACCTCGGCTGGGAGCTGCTGAGCCTGCTGCCGCGCCGTGAACTCAAGCGTGTCAAGCCCGAGATGATCGACAAGTACATGCCCAAAAAGTAAGACCCCATATAACACAAATTAACTGAATTACGGAGGTGATACTTTTTGGCAGGTAAGACGATAACCCCGACCAGAATGGTGCTCAACCAGCTCAAGGGCAGGCTCAAGACCGCGCGCCGCGGCCATAAGCTGCTCAAGGACAAGCGCGATGAGCTGATGCGCCAGTTCATGGATGTGGTCAAGCTCAATAAGCAGCTGCGTACCCGTGTCGAGGAAGGGCTGACCGGAGCCTTCGCGTCCCTTCAGGTCGCAAGCTCCATCATGTCCCCCGAAATGCTGGAGCAGGCGCTGCTCTATCCGCGCCAGAGCGTCGAGCTCGGCATGGATTTCAAGAACATTATGAGCGTCAACGTCCCGGTGTACAGCTTCCATACCAAGAATAACGATCCCTCTGAGGTTTATCCCTACGGCTTTGCCCAGACCTCCGGCGAGTTGGACGACGCGCTGGAAAAGATGGCCAAGGTGTTCGAGGATATGCTGGAGCTGGCGCAGGTCGAGAAGACCATGCAGCTGCTCGCAGAGGAGATAGAAAAGACCCGCCGCCGCGTCAACGCCTTGGAGTACGTTATGATCCCCGAGCTTGAGGAGAACATCAAATATATCTCCATGAAGCTTGAGGAGAACGAGAACTCCACCAAGGTCAGGCTGCTCAAGGTCAAGGAAATGGTGCTTCAGGACGCCCACAAGTACAAATAAGCAAAACCCAAAAACAACACCCCCGCCGTCAGCTGACGGCGGGGGATGTTTTTCTTTTATTCGGTTTTCACTCAGCCGCGGCGCTTCTTATAGATAACTGCCGCCGCGCCTGCGCATGCGAGGGACACCGCCATCACGGCTATCCACAGGCCGAGGTTCGAATCATCGCCGGTTCTCGGTGAGCCCTTGCCGCTCGTCACGGTGACGGAGACGCTGTCATTAAGCTTCTGGCCGCTGAGATCATAGATCAGACCGGCTGCAGCAGCTTCGGTGACAGAGGCCGTGTTCTCTATCACCGTCCCGGCAGCGAGCGCATACTTGAGCTTCACGGTCAGCATGAGGGTCACGGACTTGCCGTTTGCAAGGCTCGCGACCATCCATGTGCCCGTTCCGGTGTCGTAATCACCGGTGCTGTCAGAATAGCGTAGTCTGGAATCGAGCTTATCTGCCACGATGATATCGCTCAGGTCGACGCCGGTGTTGTTCGTCACGGTGACGGTGTAATTCACGACCGAGCCGGGAGTCGCACTGGTCTTATCCGCGGTCTTCGTGATGGTGAGCTTGCTCCAATCGGGCTGGGTATATGTGTTCTCGATCTTCAGCAGGATGGGCTGACGGACGTCGGTCGTCGGCACGGGGAGCGTGAATTTGAAAGTGCTGCTTCCAAGCGCGCAGAGATAACCGGGAACGTCATATCCCGACTGGGTGAAGCTGAAGGTCAGCTCTGTACCGGCCTGGAGGGTGACATTCTTTGCGGAAAACTCGAGGTACGGTACGCCGTTCTCAGTTCCTGGGGTGAGAGCAAGCGGGCCTTGGAAGGCGATCGCATCCTCCGGTGCGCTGACGCAGTTCAGCTTATAGCCGAAGCTGTCGGGCAGCTTCGCCAGACCCTTGAAGTAGGTGCGCACCGTCACGGACGGATAGGTGTAAAGATTTTCCTTGACGTAGCTGAGCGTTATTTCAGCATTGATACCGGCGATCGCGTCTTGGGCAGTGACCTTGATCGGATCGGTCTCCGTTGTCAGTGTGCAGATATAGCCGGGAATGTCGTAGTCCGACTGCGTGAAGCTCAGGGAGTATTCCTGACCGAGGATCACATCCGCTGTGGTGGTGAACGTGCGGGAGATTTGCCCCGATGCGTCTTTCACTGCTGTGCCGAGCGCGATGTTTCCCTTGAGATCGCCCTTGGGGAAAATATTGCTGTCCGCGCCGGTGAGCGTATAATTTGCGGGAACCTGAGAGACGTCTTTAAGCCCGTTAAAGATGACTTTGACGTTGACCGGGACGGGGGTATAAACAGTCGTCTTTGCGGAAGCTTCTTTGGTGGTGGTGATATCGACGGTGTCAGTGCCGCGCACTGCTTTGGTAATTTTTGCAAGGCTGTTGATTTCACCGGAAGCATCGGCATTGACCTTTGCCGTTACGGTATATTTGGCGGCTGCGCCTTTCTTAAGGCCGGTGACCTTGGCGGTCACGGTGCCGAGCTGCGAATCATGCGAGAGCGTTCCGGTCGCCCCGTCGACCAGTGTACTGCCGGTATATGCAAGCGTACCGGGCAGGAAATCTTCAACGTATACCTCGTCTAGATCGGTATCAGTGTTGTTGGTGACTTCTACGGTATAGGTGAGCGTATCACCGGGTTTTGCCGTGGACTTGTCAACGGTCTTCTCTATGGTGAGATTCTTCAATGAGTATACTTCAGCATAAGCTGTGCCGAAGTTTCCGGAAGTGATATCATTGCCTATTCTTACTTCGTATATATCTGCTTTATTCGTGGCAGTTGTAGCCGTCTTATAGTATGAGAATTTTGCGTTTACGTTATAAGAGGCAGAAGTGCCGTCCGGAAGTCCTTTCTCACCGATAAGATTAGCTGACAAAATGGCTGTGGACGAATTGGTATTCAAATGCCACGAGCCCTCAACAGCGCGGTTCCCAAGCCTTTCAACACCGGTAGGCAAACCGTTGCTGACGCGTACTATCTTCAAATGTTTTCCGGTGTTATTGGTAATCTCTACGGTATAAGTAAATTCCTGATTGATATCCGCAATGGACGTGTTAGGGGTCACGCTGATGGTAAGCCCCGGCAAGTCCGAGCCCGGAGCGCGTTCTATGCTTGTCGTAGCCGTCGCGCTGTTGCCGGCACCTTCAGGCATTGTTCCGTATGTGCTGTTTGCCGCAGTAGCCTCGGTAATTTCTGCCTTGTTCACAGCAGTTCCGGAAGCATTGCTGGTCAATGTTGCCTCCACGGAAAAGAATGCGACGTCGTCCGCTTTAAGACCGGTTTGAAGCTTGGCCTCTATGCTGTCCGAGCGAGTGGTATATTTCCATTTAACATTGCTGCCTGTGCCGGAGAATCCCTGAATACACGATGGGAATGTATCCTCAACGCATATATATGACAAATCGCAGCCTGTGTTATTGGTGACCGTTATGGTATAGTTAAGCGTCTCGCCGGGAAGTGCTGTGTCCTTGTCGACCTTCTTTTCGATCGTGAGCTTCGACCAGTCGATTCCCGATAAGGTCGCTGTTGCGCTGGCAGTGGGAGAACCAACAAGTCCTGAATTTTCGTAATCTGCGGAGACTATTTTCGCGGTGTTAATAGCGGTAGTAACACTGCCGGTTTCGAACTTTGCCGTAATATTAAAAGAAGCTTCTGAACCCGCCGTGAGCGTATCGTTGAAAGAAACACCTTTAACGGAAGGATTTCTAGATAAAGCAAAAGTCCAATCATCAGATGTTCCGGGCTCAGCAGAAACATTCGCGGGCAGAGTATCTTCGACAATCACGTTCCTCAAATCAAAGCCGGTGCCGTTTGTAACGGTCACAGTATATGTGAACGGTTCGTTGAGCTTCGGGTTGGCAGGGGCAACGGACATGCTTATGGTCAGACCCGCCCAGTAAGGGGTTTTAGGAGTCGGTTCCCACTGGGCGTAGAGGGTCGTGTTTTCTGTAAGCGTTGTATTCGGTGCAATATTAGTGCCGCTGCCGTCTGCCGCGGTGTTCCACGTGACAAAGAGCCAGCCGTTAGGCGCATGGAATGTTACGCTGCTGCGCACAGTGTGCGTCTCGCCAATGGTGACGGTATCGATGATATCTTCGGGGACAGTTCCGCCTGTATAGTCAGCTTTATAGTTCGCTTTATATGTAACCGTGAACTGCTCGTCAGACTGCACCTCTACCTCGGTCTCTGCCTCGAGGGCCGCGATCTGTGCATTCGTGTCCTCAGCCTCGCCCATGGGGGGGTTCTCAGTATCGCCTATGGGCGCGTCCTTGGCCTCGTCTCCGGGTTCACCTTTAGACGCATCCTTGGATTCGTCCTTGACGGTGTCTCCGGACTTCTCATCTGTCTTGGTCGCGTCGGTCTTACCGTCAGCCTTGGGAGTGTCCCCGGTCTTTTCCTCGACCTTGGGAACATCCTCTGTCTTTGCCGGCTCCTCAGTCTGCGCGGCCGCTGTCTGGCCGTCCTCCGCGAAAGCAGCGAAGGGCAGCATGCTCACGAGCATCGCGAGCAGCAGCAAAACGGACAGAAGCGTCTTCCATGAATTCTTCTTCATATCGTCCGGCTCCTTTCAAAAGAGACTATTTTACTTATATAGTATATCTGGTAACAGTCTCAAATACAAGGAAGATCAGGAAACAAATAGTTACAATATGGTGCGCATACCACAGCGGTGTATATGGTTTATCATTAAAATGCTATGCAGCGTGGCACCCGACCTTGGCTCTCCCTCCGTGAGAGCTCAGCTTGCCAAAGAAGCTTTAAGAGCTTCTTTGACAAGCTGGACCGCCCCCGCCGTCACATGACAGCGGGGGTGTTTTTGGTTTAAGCGTATATTTCGTCAGTCGATGTGAATGACTTTCTGGCAAAGATCGGCGGCGGAAACATTGGGGTTATGGTAGCGCTCGCGCTTGACGGTCGCGCCGCCCATGTTTATCGCCTGCTTCGGGCAGTACTGCAGGCAGCTCAGGCAGCCGATACAGTTCGTGCCGATGCTTGCCCTGCCATTGACTATGCTGATATTCCCGCGCGGGCAGAGCCTTGCGCACTGGCCGCAGCCGACGCAGCTGTCTGTCACGGTCATCTTTGCGGCTTTCTTGCCCGAGAGCATCGGCCATGCCTTTGCTTCGAGGGCGTTCACGGGGTTCGACAGCGGGCGTCCGCTGAGGTGCTTGACATAGAGAATGTCGTCCGCGATCTTCGCCGCCAGCTTCTCGGAGCGCGCCTGTGCCTTCTCCGCATCGAGCGGGGGCAGCATCAGATTGTGCGGCATGAGCCATATGCAGGAGCACTGGTGGGTTATGCCCGCCCAGTAATCCAGCGGCACGATGTCATGGATCTTCGCCATGCCCACGCCGGGGTAACCTGCATAGCACACGACGCCGAAAGTGTAGCTCTCGGGGTCGACGCGCAGCTCGGAGACAAACTTCTCCACATCGCCGGGCAGGCCGCCTGCGTAGCACGGGAACACGAAGCCGACACGCTTTGCGCCGCGCACGTCTTTCACCTCAGGCTCTGCGCGCATCATAACAATGTCCGTGTCTCCAAGGCGCTTTGCGATGTTTTTTGCGATGTCGAGACAGTTGCCGCTGCCGGAATAACAGAATATAACGTTTTTGCTCATTTGTACTCCTCCTTGTGAAAATATTACCTATCCACTGCTGCTATTATATAACGCAGAATTATTCCGGGCAATATACAAAGAATAAAATTTTGTATCACGCGGAGGAAAAACGGTGTTGTTTCTATGCTCTGAGTACTTCGCGGCTTCGGCGCGTCAGCAGCCGCACCGCGGTGAACACCAGCCATGTGCCGAAGCACACGCAGGGGATATACAGCGCCGCTGCAGCGTACCAGCCGAAGCGGGAGGCGATGCCCTTTCGGTAAGTGCCGTTATGACCCGGCCTCCGGCAGCGCAGACCAAAAGCCCAATCGCGACGCCGAGCACCGCCGCTCCAAGGATATCCGTCGGATAATGGACATAGAGATAAAGCCTTGAAAATGCGATGAGGGCAGCAAGCGGTATGGCGGCGAGGCCAAACTTAGCGTTCGCCTTGGTCAGCACCGTTGCGCCGATAACGGACGAGAGCGTATGCCCGGACGGGAAAGAATAGTCGGTGGGGTTTGGGATCAGCAGCCTTACGCTTTCATCCACCCAGCACGGGCGCGGCCTTGCGATCAGCGGCTTCAGGGTCAGGTTTCCGGTCAGCACCCCAAGCGCCAGCGCGACCAGAAGAAGCACGCCATACCTGCGGTATTTCTTCGTGATAAGCAGGGCTGCTGCCGCAAGGAGCCAGACCGCATCGCCGTTTCCGAGCAGCGTGATCTTCGGCATCAGGAAATCCAGCGCCGGGCAGACCAGCGTATCCTGTATCCAGTGCAGGATAGTCCAATCCAAATTCATGTTCATATCCTCTTTCTGTAAAAAATAAGAGCGCCTTATACCATAGCTGTTGTTATGGCATAAGGCGCTCTTAAATTGCCTTGAAAGCAAATTAAAACAGAAATTAAAAAGTATGCCTGCGGAATGATAGGCGGCTCTGTATATTCATCTCTCTACGAACGTGCAGATTTGTTGACTATAGCAGAAACATAGCGCCCATTATTATCAGCAGCTCACTGTCGCCGCTCTCGCGGTACATGAGATAGAGAATGAGCAGGAGGATGATGTCATCCGTTTCCAGCTCGCCTATCTTATCCGGCAGCAGCCGCCCTATATCTCCAAGCCCGTTGAGCAGCCCGCCGGGAGCGGGCTCCGGCGGCTTCGGCCGCACCGGCGGCGGAGGCTGCCGCCGCGGTATCTGCTCCCTCGGCGGCGCGCGCCGCTCCTCCCCGCTCTCTGGGAAGCGCTCAACGCGCCCGCTGTTTCCCTGATAGCGGTTAATCACTGCCGTCTCCTCCCATCTCGCCCATAGCTATGCGCGCTATCGACGCAAGCCGGGCAAGCTTGATGGCTTTATCCATCTTGCTCCTGCGCTTTTCGGACAGGTATGGCTTCATCGCCTCCAGCAGTGCGCGCTCCTGCTTCTTTTCTCCTGCGCCCGATGAAAGCGCGCGGCTTAGCCGCGCGAGCATCGCCGGGTCGATGGCACCGTCGCTGCCGCTCAGACTCTGCATGAGCGAGTCCAGCCCGCCGCCTGCGCTCTTCGTTTTCTCCGCCGGTGCATCCCCGCTGTCACCGCCGCCCATGAGCGACTTTGCCAGCCCCGCGATCTTTTCCATCTGCGCTGGGTCGCCGAGTATGCCGTTTATTTTGTCCTCAAGCTCGCTCACGGCCGCTTCACCTCCCGTTTACTGCGCTGTGCGCCTAATTTTCCATCATCCGGCGCACACTTTCCGCAAGACGCTTTCCCTCCTGAGTGCTCAGCATGGAGCTGAGCAGACTGCGCAGCGCTTCGCCGTCGCCGCTTTTCGCGGCCTGCTCGACGGCGTTCGCGTCGATGAGCTTGGCGAGCTTCGCCCCGTCCTCGGACTCCGCAAGCTGCTTTATCTGCTCGGTCTTGCCGCGGCGCTCAAGCTCCCGGCCAAGCTGTTCAAAATTTTGCATTGCATCTCACCCCTGTTCGTTTTATTATATTCACAGTAAGCGCCCATGATAATTGCGAAAGGATCAAATATATGAAAGTCGCCGTTTTTTCCGATACCCATTCAAACAACGAGCTTATGCTCGAAGCCGTCCGCCGCTGCCGCCCCGACGCCGCGATACATCTCGGCGACCATGACCGGGACGCGGTCGAGCTGCGGCACGAGTTCCCGGGGCTGCCGGTCTACAGCGTCTGCGGCAACTGCGATCTTATGCCGCTCGCGCCGGAAAAGGACGTCGTTCAGCTCGGGCCGGTCAAGGCCTTCATCACGCACGGGCACCTGTATAACGTCAGCTACGGGCGCGTGGATTCGCTCGTCTATGCCGCGCAGGAGGCGGGCGCGCAACTTGCCATGTTCGGCCACACGCATCAGGCCTATTATGAGCAGATAGGCAGCGTGCAGGTTCTGAACCCCGGCACCGCAGGGCGCGGCAGGGAACTGACCTGGGCACTGGTCGAGATATTCGATAACGGTGCTTTCGCCTGCGAGATACGCAAGTTGTAAAGCGAGCTGAAAAAGCTTGGGGTATCCGGAAAAACCGGATACCCCTAACTTTTTTTGGAACCTGCAATAGCGCGAGCAGGCTATTTGCTGCATATTTTTCGTGCTGCAAAGGCTGCAGGAAGTGCTATGATCAGGAAGCACAGCCCACCACATAGCGTCCAGGAGATGAAGTTTTTTATTACCACTGTCCGGATCATTAAAACGCCGCATAATGTGACTGCAAATAAAAGGAGGATCGTCACGAAGAACGTAAGCAGGATCCTATGAATCGGCAGACGCAATATATTCTTTGCGGAGTAGGCCATGTAGTAGATCGCTCTGAACACCGTTGCGACCAGAGTTCCGATTGCAACGCCAAGCAGCGGCTCCCACTTGATCAGGATGCAGGAAAGAATGATGTTGATCAAAGCTTCGCTATAGGCTCCCCAGCGTGTTTGCTTCAAATGATCAGCTGCCACCGGCAGGCTTGAGCAAGGCAGCACCAGACTGTTCACTGCCTCCGCGAGGAGGAAAACCCAGGCAAATGCAGGCTGAATATAATTCACATCGGTTATTCCCTTTGTGTAGAGCCTGATGAACGGGACGATCAATATCCCTGCGCAGGAAAACAGAACCAGTGTGCCTGCCGATAGTAGTGTTTTATATTTCCGGTAAGTTTTCTGGAGAGCTGATTTGTCGTCTTTGGCTATACACTCACCAAATACCGCCTCCATGCCGCCTGAAAGAGCTTCTGTAATGGAGCGAATGCTGTTGATCACCATGTTATGTACGGAGTAGCCCGCAACTAAACGCAAATCCGCCAGCAGAGTAAGAAGCACTATATCCGTGTTCTTATGAAGGAAATATGCGATATGCTGACCGATCCCTGTCCATTTTTGATCCAAGGCAGTTTTTTTGCTGCTCCGGGTAAGAATATAATGCTTCTTGACATAAACCGCATAGAGAACTGGCCGCACAACAAAAATGAGACTGCTACCAAGTTTTACAAACACCAGCCCGGCACCCATTCTGACCAGAATAGCAACTGCGGCTGTATTGATCATCGTGGTGCCAACCATGATCAGATTGTTGACATACGCTTTTTTGTCCGCAACGATCAGGGTAAGGTTTGCCAGACCTCCTACGTACTTTGCTAATGTAGCCAGACCGATAGATAATACAAGCAGGAAAATATACGTCTTTGAGAAAATTGTCACGTGGGCCAAATCGTGATAACAAAGTCCCAGAATGACACTGTAGACAACAAATACGGCCGCGACATGATTGAAGAATTCTCTTACCGCATAATATACCGAGCTTGTTTCTGAAGTGTCATTTTTTGCAAGCGGCCCATAAAGCTTTGCACGGGCAACGCCGCCTAACCCACCCTCAAGCAAGGTAATGTAGGACAGGAACTGGGCGATTGAGGCTGAGATACCGTAAGCCTCAGAGCCATAGGCTGCAATCAGGATCCGCGGGATCAAAATTCCGCAGGCCGTTGTAACAAGCTGATTGAGAAGCTGCGTCAGGATATTCAGTTTTGATTCGTCTGTTTTCCTTGGTTTCGTTATCTGCTCCATCGCTTCTGTCACGCCCTTGCCAGCGCTGCCAGCAGTTTTGCTCTTTCTTTCACAGTTAATCTGGAACTGAAGAAATACCGCATTGCCGTTTTATCGATCTCTTTATTCCACGGATACTGTCTCAGGATCTGACGTTCCTTTGCTGTGCAGCATTTTCGGCAGTTATAATAGACCGATAAGTAATTTTTCAGGTAATAAACAGCAACCTCTTCCAGATCTGCAGGCTCCGTCATCCCCCATGTTTGCATAAATTGGTAAAGGAGCGTAAACATTTCCCCTGCCATCATTCGAGAAATCGTATCCGGTCGGCATTGATGCATCGTACTGTCAGTGCGCTGATGATACTGGTACAGTCGATCCGGAAGATACCAGATCTTTTTTGCGTTCGTCACAGGGTACAGCAGCTGCGCCTTGTCTTCGCCGCAGTGCGTTCCATAAAAGCATGAGTAATCGGTAGTATCTCCGTTAAAGACTTCTCTGCGAAATGCTTTCAGGAAAAGGGAATTGAAGCGATGCGAGGAGATCAGCTGTTTTTTCAGCCAGTGCGCCGAAAGTTCCAGCTCAGCAGATGCTATATCTCCAACACTTCGTCCCGCATCTGCGCCGTCCTTGAAAATACGTCCTGTATATAAGACGATATCCGGATCGTGATCACAAACTGCACGCTGTATCACTTTTAGGCATTCAGGTTCCAACGCGTCATCGCTGTCCAGAAACACAATATAATCACCGGTCGACAAGCTGACACCCTTCTGACGTGCATAAAACTGACCGCAGTTTTCCTGATGGATCACATGAATTCTGGAATCCTTCATCGCATAGTCATCCAGCATTTTACCGCTCTTATCCGATGAACCGTCGTCAATCAGGATCAGCTCCCAATCTGAAGGGAGCTGTGATTCAACTGATTGAATGCAAGAGTCCAGAAAGGGTTCTGCATTATAAACCGGGACGACAATGCTGAATTTCATATACATACCTCATACGTTGATACCGCGAACTGTCATACGACACGGGGCTTCACTATAGCTGTGAAGCCCCGTATGGTTTTGTTTCTAAAAAGCTATGCTCTTACCCCTGTACCATTTTTCCATCTGTGCCAAAACGATACATACCGCCGGTGATGCCGTAGCTGTTGTTTCCGACCCACAGAGTGGTGTCCTTATACATCTTGCCGCTGCCGGCGTTGAAGAAGTAATAGTCCTCACCGACCTTGGTAAAGCCCACGGCCAATACATTATCCTCGTAGTAATATGTATCTCCGCCGCCGGTGACAAAACCGGTCTTGATCAGCTTTCCTTCAGTGTCGAACGCATGCCAATCTCCCTTTTTGGGGATCAGATCGTTCTTCTGGCTGACCCAAATTGTAGCACTGACTACAAGGATGCCATTGGGCTGAGCATAGTAGTACTCGCCGTCCAGCTCGTTGAGTCCGTTGGTCATCTTGACGCCGTCGATCGTAAAGTAGAGCTTGCCGTTTTCACTGACAATCTTTTTGCCGCCGGTCTCCTGGTCAGGAACAAACATCTTGCCGTCGGACTGGAAGTAGTGCATACCGGACTCTACGCCGTAGCTGTTGCTTCCGACCCACAGGTTGGTATCCTTATACATCTTGCCGCTGCCGGCATTGAAGAAGTAGTAGTTCTCACCAACCTTGGTAAAGCCAAGTGCCATAACGCAGTCGTCATAGTAGTATGCATAGCCGTCATTGCCGGTGACAAAGCCGGTTTTCTGCAGTCTTCCCATTTCATCAAAGGCGTACCAGTCACCCTTGTCGGGAATCAGGCCGTTTTTCTGGCTGACCCAGCCAGTCTTGCCGACTATAAGTTCACCGTTGGTCTGTGCGTAGTAGTACTCGCCGTCCAACTCGTTAAGTCCGTTGGTCATCTTAACACCGTCGATCGTAAAGTAGAGCTTGCCGTTTTCATTGACGATCTTCTTGACACCGGTCTCCAGGTCAGGAACAAACATCTTGCCGTCGGGCTGGAAGTAGTGCATACCGGGCTCTATGCCATAGCTGTTAGCCGGGACCCACATGGTGGCGTCCTTTGCCATCTTGCCGTTGCCGCTGTTGAACAGATAGTAGTCATCACCGATTTTGGTGAAGCCCTTGGCGATTACATAATCACTGTAGTAGTACGTTGCTCCATTGATGTCGGCAAAACCATTGCCAATAATGTAGCCGTTTTCGTCGCACCAATACGTACCTATGCCAAGGCTACATCCTCTTTGTTCGGTGGTATCGGAAATGTAGCAGCTCCGATTCCGGTAGACCAGACCGGCTGTTGCGGTGAAGATGATTCCATCATCCACCTTGATTGCGCCATAGAAAGGCTTGCCGTTTTTATCGACATAGTAGAGGCTTCCTGGGCCGAACTCGTCCATGGTTCCGTTATACGTCGCAAAGCCGCTGCACGGGCCGGTCATAACGCCGGTTTCCTCGTCAAAGTGGTACCATGTATAGTCCATGACGTTGTCGAGAACCGTCGGGGCATTGCCATAGGCAACGTACCCATTACGCTCGATCCAGTAGGTTCCCTCCTCCAGAGTTACGAATCTCCGGAACCAAGATTCACCTGCCACAAAATACTTCGTGCCCCGTTCATCAGTGCGGAAAGCACCTCTTATCAGCTTGCCGTTTTCATCGAAAGTGTAGAACAGGCCCTCCACATCCGCTTCGGTATAGCCGGTCAGCATTTTGCCGTTTGTCTTATCGAAGTAATAGAAGTAGGAATTGCCGTCCGCATCTGCAATGGACTGCCAGCCAGTGACCAGCACACCCAGGCGCGCATAGTAGTGGTTTCCGTCTTTCTCAAACAAGCCGGTGAGCTTACCGCTGCACTTGCCGTCTTCGCCAAGGTCATACCAGAACTTGCCGGATTCATCAGCAATATGGCTCGGCAGCTCCTGAGCCCCCGTGAGGGCGGTACCGTCTACGTAGTAAGACCAGCTGTTGTCTTCCCTGTACCAGCCGTTGCGTTCATCCGCGCTGTCCCTGTGCAGGTAGCAGCGATCCTCGAACTGCGCCACGGTGTCCATGAAGTGGGCGCCGGAGTCACCCGGGATATTAGCCGTATTGTTATATGGATACAGGCCGTATTCTTTCTGGAAATCCTCATCTTGTGCAAGGCTCTCCAGAATGTGGAAGTGTGCATAGATATCGTAACTCAGTTCGCCTGCTGCATAGCTTTCCAAATCACTGCCGTCCAGAGGCCATGCGCCGTCATCAGCGACGAACTTCAGGCCGCTCAGCACGCACAGCGGGTTAACTGTGGCAGGATTAATGGGCTCGGACTGTGCAATAAAGTTGCAGACGACCGTCAGAACACCGTCCTTGATCTCGCAGGAGGACAGGGTAAACAGTTCATTGGCAAGCCTCAGGTCGGTCGTATCCGCCGTAAAGCCCTCAGGTACATTTATGGTTATCGTAACCGTTGTAAGCGGGCTGATACGCTCTGCAAGCTGAAGCATGAAGTCCCATGCAGTTCTGCCTTCCTGATCGCCGCCGGGCAGCATATACAGCAGCTTCGTCAGCTTCTCGGGAATGGCTATCTTAGACATATCCACCGCGAAGGTGTAGTCAATTTCAGCCTGCTGACCCTTCAGGTAATAGGTAGCCGTATCATCCTTATAAACGGAGTTGGGAACGGTACGGGTCCATGCGAGCAGGCCGTCTCCATAGGCTGTGCTGAAGTCAAATTCCGCTTCGCTGCTCTTGTACATGTATGCCACGGTCTGGGCAGCCTCACTGAGTGCCTTGCTGAGCGCAGCATTCTGAGCCTGAATGCGTGCCTGCTCTACAGATGACTGATCGGCGATCGCTTCATTATAGGCTTTCTGATACTCTGTGCTGTAGCTGTCATTAAACTCATCGGTCTTATTCTTCAGGATAGCGCCGATGGTCAGGGTCCGCAGGCCGCCGGCTTCGTTTGCGGTAAAGTCAAAGCCTTCGATCGTGCCTGCTTCGGGATAGTCGTATACCAGCTCGTTGAGGTTGGCAGGAACAGTCTCTTCGTTCACCTTGACAGAGACGAGGGAGACCTTCACATAACCAAACACCACGTCATTGGAGTTGATCTTTACCGGGTTGCCGTTGTAGCTTGCCTCCATAGGCAGTGTGCTTGCTTCCCCGTAGACAACGTTGATGCTGCTCTTGGTGAACCGGAGATTCGTAGGCTCGACAACATTCAGCGTTTTGCTGCCAAGGACGGTACCGTCCTCGGAAACCAGCTGAATCAGAACTTCGCCTTGAGCGGCGGCCGTAAACACGCCCTCGGACAGTGTGCCGATCTGCTCATCAGAAACTTTCAGCACGCTGTTTTCAGGAATTGCAGCAGCGCCGCCGGTTGCGGTGACACCGGAAACGGTAATATCTATACTGGTTCCCACAGTCAGATAGTCATACTCCGCAGAGATCACCGCATGGTCAAATACGTTGGAGGGCTTTGCGGTAGAGACGATCATCAGAGAAGAACTGACGGAACGCTCATAGCCATCGGATGGGCGGTTTGCAACAGCAATGGTTTCCGCGCCTTCTGCCTTGGTGGCCAAAGTAGTAGAACCGCCGCCGTCCAAATTCACCGCGGCAATGCAGCCTGCATCCAGCATGATCTGCGCAATTTCAATTGCCGCACCGCCTGCGGAGAAAGGCTCCTGACGGCCGTCCAGAACCATAAAGATCACACGTCCGTCGTACGTAATACCAACGCATGTACGGGACACTCGGGAGTTATAGTAATTGCTGTCTTCGGCGACGGCAACCTTGCCGTCCTTCACAAGAATGATGGACGCGCCAACAGCTTCCTGAATATTGCTCTCGTTGGCATCCCACTCTTCAGCGCCGCCGATGATGGGCGTACCATCCTTGAGGATGCCAAAGAAGTTCTCATTGGCGATGCCGTGGTATTCTACACCCTCCATAACGAGAGCGCCGGAGGGGGCCCCGTTGGTCATATTGTAAAAGTCGCCGTTGATGCCGGCCACCACGCTGTAGTTGGGAATATAGCGGTCGGATTCAGGATCGCTGTGGTTTTCCTCAGCAGCCTTCATCTGCTCAGTGACACGAGTCATGCGCCAGGAAGAAGCGTCGTTGAGGCCGTAATTCGCATAGACATTGACATCGCTCCGGGTAATGTCCGCAGATGCAATATAATAGACGATCTGCTTGCCATCCTGAGTGATGGCCATATTGGTCTCCTGCGTCACACCGGGAGCCAGCGTTGATTTGGTGGAAGAGAACACAGTATAGTACGGGTTCTCAATCTGATCTTTCGCCTGCTCATAGAGGTAGTCTGCAAATGCGTAGCAGCATGCCTTGCGGAGATCTTCATTGACGCCGTTTGGCACATAGCTCTTTTCCAGAGTAAGGATGCCGTCGTTGTCAAGGTAGGTGTCCAGAATGAGACTGCGGAGTTCGCTCTTCGTGGAGACGCTGCCGAAGCGGTTGCTCAGGAAGAACTTCGCCCGGGCGCTCTCGTTCAGGTTCGCATTGAAGTAGCTTTCCATTATGGCGCTGATGGGACGGCCCTCGGGAATCTTTTTAAGGATGTAGAAAGAATCCAAGTCGCCGTACAGATCCAGACGTCCGAAAGAATGGGCATCGGGGTCATCATAGAGGAAATACTTATCGTTGGTCGTGCGGATTTCCTCGGCCATCTCTTCCACAGTACCGGTCACGCCAGCATTGGTGGTCAGCTGCACAAGGTCGCAGATGTCGCCGGCCCAGTTTCCCAGATCAGCGGTCTTCTGGATGCCGGAATGGTAGGCCATGTCCATGCAGCCGAACATATGGGCAAAGTCCACTTCATCGCCGTTGGGCAAGGTGAATTCTTTCAGCGCGCGCAGACGCTGGGCGTCTTCCCTCGAGCCTTCCTGCGCTGCAACATAGTTTACAAAGGCCGTATTTTCAGGTCCGCAGAAAGTGTTCCACGAAGTGGTGGTGTACTTTTTCACACCTGTGCGGATGTAGTTGATAACCAGAGCCACAGAGTCCTCGTCGGGATGCTCAAGCGCGTACTGGCTGGCATAGATTTCAAGCTGCTTCAGGCAGGTGAGGAAATCACTGTAAGACGTGATCGGCTCAAGAGGTCTCTCCAGTTCTTTCCACTGTGCATAGAGAGTGATATCAGCATCGAGATTTATCAATGCGCCCTCATTGTCATAGGTAGCGCCACTGCCGTCGGGCATGGTGTTCCAGTTCAGGAACTCATGGTATTCCCAGGCAAAGGCGTTGGGTCTCAGCGTCTCAGATACGCCGACACGGAACACCTGCGGCTCCATCGTTCCCTCGCCGCCGTTTGCATCAAAGCTAACGGTGTGCTTAACGAAAGCCACAGCGGTAAACTGTGCGGTGTAGGTGGTGTCCTCCATCGCCGCGGTCAGCTCCGGTGCCCAGCCGCTGAACTCGTAAGAGCAGTCGTTATCATAGGGCTTGGTGGGAGTGCTGCCCGTATACTCAGGCATATCACCCTGAGTTACCTTATCCTCGGCAAGCACGGTGCCGTCGTAGTTCACCCAAGTGATGGTATACTTGTGCAGCGTCTTTTCAAACACAGCGGTGAATACCGTATCCTCGGTAACTGCCGCAGGCTCGGGATCCCAGCCGGAGAAGGTGTAGCTGTACTGTTCATCATCTTCCTTCACAGGATCCTCGCCGGTGTATTTTGGAACCGTTCCGGGAGCGACCTTTTCGGTCTTCAGAACTGTATCGCCGTTCTTCCAGGTGACAGTCAGCTTTGCGGTCTTGGTGAACACCGCCTTATAGCTTGCGTTACCCTGAACGCTTGCAAGTTCGGGATCCCAGCCGACGAATGTATAGATGAAATCATCATCCTCGGCCTTTTCGGGCGTTCCGGAATAAACCGGGAGCTCGCCATAGGGAACCTTGGTTTCGCCCAGCAAGGTCGTGCCGTCCTCATCATACCAGGAGACAGTGTATTTCACGGTTTCGCTTGTGAATACAGCCTTATAGGTCTCATCTGCCATGGCGGGGCCCACTGCCGGAGTCCAGCCGGAGAAGGTATAGGTATACTGAATATCCGCCTTGCGGATCGGGGTCTCGCCGGTATAGGCCGGGGTCTCGCCCTCCGTTACCGTGGTGGTGCCCAGAACGGTATCGTCCCAGTTCACCCAATTGATCGTATAGCGTCTGAGTACCTTATCGAAAATTGCGGTATAAGCCGCATCACCGGTAACTGCAGTGACAGCGGGACTCCAGCCGGCAAACACGAACTTTCTGTCTCCCTCGGGAGCCTTGGAGGGAACCGTGCCGCTGTAGACGGGCAGCTCGCCATAGGGGACGCTATCCGTTTTCAGGACTGTGCCGTCCTCATACTGCCAAGTGATGGTGCTCGGGATGCCATTTGCGGTATAAGCGGCGGTATAGACGATGTTGCCGCTCTGATCCTCCGACGCATCCCAGCCGGAGAACGTGTAGCTGTAATGTTCGTCAGCGTTCTTAACAGGAGTCTCTCCACTGTAGGAGACTATCTCACCGGCCTTGACGTCGCTGACAACGGACAACTCTGTGCCGTCGTAGTTCACCCAAGTGACGGTATGAGTCTCGGCGGGTGCTTCCGCGGCGTACACAGCCTGATAGGAAACATCACCCGTGACGCGGGTCAGGACGGGCGTCCAGCCGATGAAGTAATAGGTGGTGCTGATCTCTTCGGTGGTAAAGGTCTGATCCGCTTCCCCGGTCTCGGCGTCCGCGGCTTCGGCAGCGGGAACCTCAACAGTTTCTGTTACGGTCTTCTCTGCAGCCATTTCAGGAGCCGTGGGGAACTCACCGTAAACAACAGTATCGGTGGACAGGACATCACCGTTCTCGTCGAGCCAAGTGACGTTGTAGCTTCTCTCCGTCTTTTCAAAGACAGCCTTGTAGATCATGTCGCTGTCGTTGGGTTTCTCGACGGGCTCCCAGCCGGAGAAGACGTAAGCATACTGCTCGTCGCCCGCTCTTTCAGGCGTGACGCCGGTATACTCGGGAGTCTGCTCTGCCGTCACCGTGGCTCTGTCAAGCTCGGTGCCGTCCCAGTTCACCCAGATAACCGTGCGGTTATTCACTGCGCGGAAAGTAGCGGTATAGCTGGCGGCCGCGGTCACCTTGGCAAGGGCAGGCGTCCAGCCATTGAAGACATAAGTGATATCAGCGGAGCCGGTCTTGGTGGGCTCTCCGTCGGGATACACGGGGATGGTACCGTATTCCACATCGCTGACAGCGAGAATCGTGGTGCCGTCCTCGTCATACCATGTGATGGTATACTTGTTGACGGTCTGGTCAAACTGTGCCCTATAGGTCGTGTTTGCCTTGATGGGTGCAGGCTCCGGGTTCCAGCCCTTGAAGGTATAGGTATACTGGGCAGTCGCAGCCTTTGCAGGTGTGTCACCGACGTATTCCGGAGTCTTGCCGTACTCGACTTCCTCGGTATAAAGGGTGGTGCTGCCGTTTTTCCATGTGACCGTGAACGTTGTGACCTTCCACTGAGCATACAGGGTAATATCCTCAGCGAGCGTCACCTCCGCCTTATCGGTATAGCTTTCGCCCGTGCCGTCTGGCTTGGTGTTCCATCCGGTGAAAGTAAAGCCCTCATAGACGAACTCGTTTGCTTTCAGCAGTGTCGCGACATTGACGGCAACCTCCTGAGTCGAGGTCTTGCCGCTGCCATTGTTGGCATCGAAAGTCACGGTGCATTTGGACGCTGCATCCAGAGTCCACTTGCCGTCTTCGTAGTTCCAAACATCATTGACTACAGCATCCTTGGTCTCCTCATAAGTGCCGTCAGCGTTAAGCAGTTTGGCCGGCGTTATGGGGATCTTATGTGCAGTTACAGCAGAACCGCTCTGCGTGTACTGGTAAGTAACCGTCTCTGTACCAACAGAACCGCTCTGCTCATATACACCTGTGCCTTCGCTGGAGCAGATATTTGCACCGCTCTCAGTGGTATACAGAGATCCTCTGACGGTCAGCGTACCGTTAACGTTCATCATTGCGTCAACAAGGTCATTCTCGGTGCGGTTATAAGCCTTACTGGGGGCGTAGCCGACAGCCTTGAATTTCAGGCTATAGGTATCACAATAGCCGCCCCATTCATCCTGGTCATAGGTATAGATAGCAATGCCATTGGAAATCACCAGATTTGCGCCAACTGCGATATTGGCCTGAACGCCGGGCAGAAGCGCTGCGGTCTGGTTAACTGTCAGGTTGCTGCCTTCCGCCAGATTGATGGTCATGTTATTGGTGATAGGCAGAACATAGTTCTTGGAGTTGACGGACGAACCCGCCAGCTTCAGGTTCAGGTTATTGATCTCCGCCTCGCCGTTGACGGTATAAATGATGCGGTCAGTCGAGCCGTCATACATTTTGGTCAGGCTGCCGGAGACGATTTTGAACATACCGGAATCGCCGATAAAGGGGATGGCAGAAGCATTGATACGGCTGCTGGCATAAACCGCTGCATATGCGGTTTCTGTCGCGCCCTGCTCCAGAGTCATTGCGGACTCCACGTTCTGGATATCATACTGGCTGAAAGGGAACACCTTGTTGCCGATACCCATAGTTGCGCTGCCGCCGCGGAAGTCCAGAATCTGATACCATTCATAGACATTACCGCCGGATTTTACCGTGACGGTACCATCGCCGGAGACAAAGCCCCATGCATACATGCTGCCGCCGCTATTAACCGTGATATTACTGCCCGCTTTCAGCCAGACCTGGCCGTAATTACCGGACATATAACTGTTGCTGCCGCCGGAGGCAGACTGATACTGACCGCCGACACTGAGGCCGCCCTCCACCGTGAGAGTAACACCCTCTGCCAGCGTCAGGGATTTAAATTCATTCTTTATCGTAGCTGCCTGCTTGCCGGGAGTCAAAGCAGTGGGAGTCGTAGTGAACAGCGTTTTTGCTGCGTCATGAGGTACCAGCAGCGTAACTCCGGCCGGGATCGTGCAGTCCTCTGTCAGCGTCGCATTCTTGCTCAGAAGCGTGACTTTGGAAATACCGTGTTCCTTTGCGTAGGCGACTGCTGCGCCCAGATCTTCATATGTCTGCGTCCCTGCTTCGAACAGGTTTGCATCCTCAGAAAGGAACTTGGCAGTGATCGTGCAGTCACTTTCAACATTCAGAGTGAGCGTAGTGTCCGTTCCGAGATATTCCCCGGTCGTCACATTGTACCAGCCACGGAACTGATAACCCTCGTCGGGCTTTGCAGCCAGCTTATAGGCGTTCACTGCATTCTGGGTATGGCTGTATTCCTCGGTAACAGGAGTCCCATTCACATTGTAAGAACCGTTTTCTGCGGGGAGGAAAGTTACGGTCGCTTCAACATTGGCAGACAGCGCAATATTGGTCAGCGTGACCTTGGTGGGTGCGCTGGTGCTGTTGGACTTGATGTATACATTTACCGTCCCGCCGGCGGCGATCTCTTTTGAGAATGTGCCGCCCGCAGTAACAGCAGTTCCGTCCACCTGGATCGTGCCGCCCTGCTGGTCGATCGCATAGTCAAAGCTCAGCACCGCGGGGATACTGCGTTTGTTGGTAAGGGTAAGCGTGGAACTGTAATGCGTTGTTCCACAGCCGCTTGAGCTCTGGATCGAGCCGGTGACCGTCGTGCCGTTGGCCGACCAGGTATCTTCCTTGTCACCGCTAAAGCTCAGGCCGACGTTGTCATTGGTCAGCCCCGTCACTTCGCCTGAACTGGCTGCGGATGCTGTTATGGTCACCGCCGGGACCATGCTCAGCAGCATGGCAGCCATCAGTATAAATGACAAGAAATTTTTGAGAATGCGTCGTGTCATTTGTTCAGTCCTCTTTTCTCAAATTTTTCCTTTTTGCTTATTTCAACATAAATACTTATGCCAATACATAGGGAAACCACAGCCCAGAAGTGGCTCAGATGAAACAGGGATGTGGTGTTCTGGTCACGGAAAAATTCCACAATAAAGCGGAACACGCCGTAGGCCATCACGTAGACCGGGTATGCCCTGCCGCCCGTCCGGCCGCGCCATATTTTAGGACACAGCAGGATCAGCAGCACCAGATAGAATATCAGTTCAGCCTCTCTCGTGGGAAACCGCTCTCCGTTTACTCCCGGGATCGGCAGCCCCATACAGCATCCGGACAGAATACAGTTGATCCGGGCGCACATAAGCGTCACAACCATAACCGGGGTGAAAACATCGGCGACCTCTCCGAGCGGGCGCTTAAACAGCTTCGCTCCCAGAATATAGGTCAGGGGCATGAAGAACACCCCGCCAAACAGGCTCATAGCCCCCGCGTCGGCACCTTCAATGAACGCAAAAGCCTTTACGGAGAGAACGCCGATCAGGGTATGGGCAATTCCCAACAGTACTGCCGCCCACCATGACGTTCTCAGACGCTTGCGCAGAAGCTCCAGCCAGATGACGCTAAGCACCGTGCCGAGCGTCAGCAGAGAGATGAGCGGATGCTGGCTGACCCGGATTATCAATTGATCCACCGCGTCATTGCTCCTTTCCGATTATAAGAAGCTCAGCCGTCTTCACGGAAGCCATCCAACGCGCGGAGCTGTTCGATCAGGTCATTCACGCAGCCCTGCATGCTGTTTATCTGAGAAACCTGATCCTCAGTCCATGAGTTCTCAGGCTCGATCACACCGATGTTCAGCCAAAGCTCCTGCATTGTGCCGTTCTCATCCGGTGCGCTGCCGAGCCGGTAGCCAACACCGCCGGTGCCGACAGAAAGCTCGAAAAGAAGAACTTCGTCCTTGCCTACGCTGCCGTAGAATTTTTCGGAATACAGGCCTCTGGATGAAGCGTCTTCCGTCCAAACGCGGCCGGCCCACTCCGTCGGGAACGTCAGCGTGCCTACCGGGGTCACGATCTCTCCGTTCGCCGTTTCAGCAACGGAGCTCTTGCCCATCGGGACGCCGTCATCCCTGCCGCTTCCGTTCAGCGCGAAAATCAGCACGACGGCAAGTGCGGCAATAACGATGACCGCTGCCACGATCAACCACTTCTTTTTCCCGCTCTTCTTTTCAGCGGTGCCGCTCTGTCCGATTTTTTCCTCCATGTGTAGATCCTCCCTTTTCCAAATGCTGAAGAACTTTCGAATCAACCGCCGGAATGCTTTATACGGCTGATGCCAAAATTCTTATATTTCAGCCCCGCCTGCCCTGTTCATTGCAATGCCGATGTGACGGGCAGAGAGATATGCAGCTGTTTATTTTACGCCTTGCTTTCTGATCACCGCTTCGACGGTCTGGAACAGTATCTTAATATCCCACAGGAGCCCGGCATTCTCCGCATAGGCAAGCTCCATTTCCTGCCGCTTTCCCGTTTCATAGGAAGCGTTGTTTCTGGCGTATGCCTGCCAGTATCCGGTCAGTCCGGGCTTCACAGACAGTAGAAGCTCCTGCTCCTCGCGCGTGTAGTGCTCCTCCAGTTCCTGCCGAAGAATGGGTCTTGGACCAACCATCGACATTTTCCCCGTAAGAAAGACATTGAACAGGATCTGCGGAAGCTCATCCATCGAGCTGCGCCGCAGCTTTGCACCAAAGCAGCGGCTGCCGTCGCCGGGCTTTTTCCAGCCGATCAGGCGCGGGTCATCATCCAGCTTATATTCTTTTTGATACTCCTGCAGCTGCCGCTCGTCCAGAACATCTCCCAGACGATCCGCCCCCTTTTTCATGGAGCGCAGCTTGATAAGCCTAAACTCCTGACCGTTTTGCCCCACGCGGGACTGGCCATAAAAAGGATTTCCACCATCCTTACACACGATCACTGCCGCAAGAATCCCCATTGGGATCAGCGACAGGATACCAAGCGGAAAGGACAGGAGAATATCAAACACTCGTTTTGCTGTGCGGTAGCCTCTCTTTTCCTCTGCGGCATAGGGCGCTGTGCGCACATCCGTCATCGTTCATCTCTACGCTTTCTTCATATACTTTTATGCTTCGAGCATAATTCCTGTATTCCTATATACACGTAAGCCGGGATCAGGAACAGCTCATCAAAAAACAGGATATCCACTGCTATCCACGGAAGGATCGCACCGGCGGCCAGCATGGCTGTGCGTATCGCCTTCACGTCTGCCAGACGCTGACTGCCAATGATCTCCCGGTAAAGCCCCCATTGCCACGCCACGAGCAGGGTACCGCCAAAGATGCCGAACTGATAGACCAGCTGTATCAATGTGTTGTGCGAGGCTTTGGGCGCGATAAGTACATTTGTAAAGCCCTGCCCCAGAAGAAGGAGCCTTGGGCTGTCAAAGATCGCGGTCAAGTATATCTTCCAAAGATCTGTGCGCCCGGTCGTGAGCTCGGATACATTGTCTGCCCAGGAAAACCGCGTAAGAATCACGTCGATCTTATCCCGAAACAGGGAGGAGGACGCAACATAAACAAGAAACACCAGCAGGCCGAGAATCAGCGCCGCTTTCCTTGTGAGCTTCCCTTTGGTCTGGCATATCTCGATCACCCACAGGATCATCAGGAAGACCCAGATCAGGAAAAAGGACTTCGAGCCGGACAGGAAGCCGCAATACACGAGAACTGCTGCCAGAACCAGCAGGACAGCTGTTCTTGCCCGCCGCTGGCCATCAGCGACCAGAACGAGACAGCCAGCAATAGCAGCGGTTATATGCGCCGTATAGAAGTTCGGGTCACCGTAAAAGCCGCATCTGCGGGTGATCGACAGGTAAGAGTCCACCTTTATGTATTGGGCAATATTGGGATAACCGGCAAATCTCTCCGCCGTCAGTGCTGCGATGATAATTCCAATGGCAAAGGAAACTGTGAGCCAATAGAAATCATAGCCTCGGTTTTCAAAATCCAGCATGGGGAACAGCACCAGCATCGCGAGAAACATCAGGTAGCTGTTTGTAAGGCGATAGCCGCTTATGATCTTGGCAAGCAGCGAAAGAACAGCAATCACCAGTGCGATAGAAACATAGTAGTTCTTGAGCTGGAATTTGTTTTTAACGATTTCAATGCACCCAACCATCAGCAGCGCCAATGTATAGAACGAAATGCTGTCGGGAGAAAAACGCAGAAGCGCTGTCCATGGCAGGTAGAATAAAAGCACCGGTAATTCATAGTTGTGAATGCAGGTGTATGCGATATGGAGCAAGAACAGTCCTAAGCAAAGGAAAACCAATATGCGATTTTTATGAATTTGTGCATAGCACAGGAGCACCACCTGAGCGCAGCAAAAAAGAAGGGCTTGTTTCCTCATATATTTCCCGCTGATACTACGTGAATATCACGCCTTGTTAGGTCCGCATTTTGATTACTTTTGCCGGTACACCCGCAGAAATAGAGAACGCTGGAACAGCCTGTGTCACGACCGCGCCGGCAGCAATAATGCACCCATTGCCAATATGTACCCCGGGCAGAATGGTCACATTATCTCCGATCCAGACACCGTCCCCGATCTGAACCGGCTTCTCAGGTTCAAAGCCTTGCTGCATCATGGGAATATCCGTCCGCGCATGGCAGTGATTGCGTGTGATGATCGTGCAGTTTTCTCCCATCATTACATATGCACCGATCTCGCAGGCGCCATGAATTCTGGCATTAAGCCCGATCCCGGAGTAATCTCCCAAGGATACCTTTGGAGAAAAATAAGCATGACGCTCAATATTCACATGCTTTCCGCAGTGGCTCAGCATCAGCCGGCCGCAAAAGCGTCTCAGCTGAGTCTGTCCGATCTTGAAGCCGGAATAGGACGCCGGGAGATGCTGCGCCACAGTATAATACAGCAGCGCTCCTATCTTTCGTTTTATTTTATGAGATGCTTCCACAGCTGACTCTCTCTTCTTTCACATACTCGCCGCCATGCGTGGTGTAGTCCCGTATGCCTCTTCTCATGCTCCGCAAAGCACCGATGAAGCTGCTTTCCTGCCATACCTTTTTGTGGCGCAGCAGGTAAATGAAGCTCCAGAAGAGCGCCAGACGCGGATACATGGCCCGGTACAGAGCGCCGCGGCCCATAAGGAACTTTTCATCATAGCCGCTGAACCATGAGGACGTGCTGTCGTCCACATCTGCCAAGGTAATGGGCACAGCGTAGATCTTCAGTCCGGCTTTCAGACAGTCACGGAGAAACAGCGTGTCCTCACCGCAGGGATATTGGGCGCCACCGCCAAAAAGCAGGGAAAACGAAATATGATGCTGGAAAATGCTGGTACGCCGAACGGCTATTCTGGCTGCGCCGTAGCGCTCAAAATTATACCAGTGGATGCGCTTTGGCTTTGGGATCTGGTATCTGCGTTTCCTTGCGCCTATCGACTGGATATTGAACACAATAACATCGGCGTCGGGATGTTCCTGGAAAGCTCTCCCGATTTTTTCCACATAACCATCGCGGTAAACAAGATCATCGTCCGCGAACAAGCAGATGTCTCCGCGGGCGCGCATCAGCGCCGTATTTCGGCTCAGGCCGATGCCCAGCTCCTCGCAGCAGAGGAAGCGAATAAGGTGGTCGTCCTGTCGGAATTCCTGCCATTGGAACGGGCTGCCCTGATTGATCACAACCGCGTCGCTCTGAACGTGCATCCGGTCTAAAACGGAATCGTCATTCTGGCTCACGGTCGCGATCATGAGCTCGACGCTCAGCGGCTCTTCACGCTTTATCTTTTTATCGGATGCTTTCATAGAATACCTCTATTTTTTTTCCTTTTTGGTATCCCAGATACTCCGTATACGGGCGATCCACATCAACGAGGAAGTTATGCTCCTTGCATTTTCTGGCTTCTTCGCTGGGCAGGATCATATAGTCTCCATATAATCTGCTCAGCAGCGCGTCATAATGGGCGGAGACCGGGTAGCTGCGCCCCTCAAAGGGCATCATAACCGTCTCCTCCAGCCACGCACGGGGAAATACATTTTTCTGATACTTGGAACCGGCGGCAAAAAAGGTATGTACCATCTCTGTCTGAGGGTGTGCACGGTTCAGCACATACTCATGTATCTGCCGATTCACCACGTCCGGGATCAATGTGCTCATCCCCATTGCGGCTTTTTTCAGGACACTGTCTGTCGCCATGCCGCGCTGCCGAAGGCCCTTTGCTATAACAGCCTTTGACGCGCAGAATTGCAGCTTGCGGCAAGCGCCGCAGTCTGACAGGTTGTCATAGGGGAAAATATCTATATAGATGCCCTGGTGCATCAGCGGGTCCTTTGGGACGAATTTCTCCATACAGGCGGTATCGTTCAGCCGAAGCTTTGAAAAGAACATCGGCCAATGCTCGGAGTATTCGCCCTGCACGAAGAAAGTCTCCGGCTCCAGTGTTTGCGGCGCGACTTTCAGGAAGCGCTCATACGCGGTTCTGGACATTATAATGTCAATATCATCATCCCATGGGATAAAGCCCTGATGCCGGACTGCACCAAGCAATGTCCCCGCATAAAGCTGAAAAGGAATATCATTCTGCTCGCATACATCCGCGAAAGCGTTCAGAAGTATTTTCAACGCATCCTGATGCTGCGTCAGACTCGATCCGGCAGAGGCTTTTTTCTCGCCGGTATCTTTATTGTGCATATGCGGTCAGTCTTTCCATTAAAAATAGTACTTTTTGATTCCGTTGATAGTATATTGGGTGAAGTAATACAGGCTTCTGAATATATTCATCCCCAAGAATTCCCGGTAGATCCGCCAGCGTGAGGCCGCCGCACGGAGCTTGTTGTAGGAACGGGATCCTTTTATCAGGCGGTAATGCGTCAAGACCTGCCTGTCTGCTGCGACCAGAACGGGTATTCTGAAAAGCTCCAGCCACAGGACATAGTCTTCATGCAGATAATCCCGATGAAACGGATGTTCTTTAAGCAGGGACGCTTCCACGCATACCGACGAGCACAGCACGATGTTCTCTTTCAATATGGTCTGAAAGTCAATTACGCCAGGGACAAGATGGGGCCGCAGAAGCGGCTGACCGGCTTCGTCGATGAAATCATACGAGGCACAGGTAAACTGTGCTTTGGTTTTTTCCAGCAGCTCGATCTGCTGTTCCAGCTTGTTCTCAAGCCAGACATCATCGCTGTCAAGAAGAGCGATATAATCACCATCGGCCGCTTGAACGCCAGCATTTCTGGAAAAAGCGACGCCTTTGTTTTCCGGGTTTTCGATCACTCTGATACGCGAGTCTGCTTGTTCATAGCTCCTCACGATTGAAAGAGAATCGTCCTTTGAGCAATCTTCTATAATAATAAGTTCGTAATTCTGGTAGGTCTGCCGCAGCACAGAATCCACGGCATCCCGAATCGTGCCGGATGCATTGTAGACTGGCATTATGATGGAAACCTTTTTATTCAGCTCTCCCAAGTTCCTCTCCTATGCCTATATCATTTTAGCGCCGGACGACACCTTTGACTTGGGGACGATCGCCAATGTGGGGATTCCGGCTGATACTTCAATGTCCTGCGGTTTTCGCGGACGGTCATCAAATGTGAACTTCAGAAATATTACACATACAGCTAAGGCCGTCCCCAAAATAAAGCCCATGGCCGCAAAGCCTTTTTGCCCCATGCCGGAGCTTTCGCCGGGCGGGACCGCCGCCGAAAACAAGACCGGCTGCGGAATGTCCATCGCCGCAAACATAAACTCCCGGCCTGCCTGCGCATAGGCGTTTGCAGCTTCTGCTGCCGCATTGGGATCTTCGCTGGTATAGCTGATATACAGCACCCGGGTCCCCACCGGGTTGCTGACCTCCACCTGCTCAGGCCGGAGGAGCTGACTCTCCGAGCCAAGGAAATCCGCAGCGTTCTCCTGGACCTCCCAGGTCTTGAAAACTTCCTGATAGTCAACTGTCAGGAGAGTCCCGGTTCGGATAGACAGCAGCTTTAAATTGAGGGTTTCCTGCCCTGTAATATAGAGTTTGGCAGTCGCGGTATAGCGCGGCGGAACCATCATTTTGAAATAACACAGAGACAGGCCTGCTCCGAGAAGTGCCGCCAAAACTATATACGGGGCCTTTGAAAGCAGCAGAAGAAAGAACTCCCAAATCGAAAATTGCTTTTTCTGCCAAGCTCCATCTTTTTTTATGCCAAACTTATTTTGCGTTCTTCGAATGATCATAAAATGATTCGCTTTTCTCTGCACATTTTGCCGGATCACGAAATCAGGTGCCTGAACCCGTCGATTGCATCCGAGTTTGTAAACACCATCTGTTTCATACTTTCACGCTGGTCTCTCAGAATTTCGGGGTTTACAAGAAGCCGCCCTAAGCCCTCCGTTATTCCCGCCTGCGTGTTATCGCAGACCCAGCCGTATCCCGGGCGGACGATCATTTCCTCTGCCGAGGAAGTCCTGGTCGACAGGACCGGTGTGCCGAGACTTGCCGCTTCGCCGATCACCATCGGCGCTGCCTCAGAAAAAGAGGGTATCAGCAGGACATCCACCGCTTTCAGATAGCCATACGGATCGGGCATCTCTCCTAAAAGAGTGACACTTGCTTCAAGTCCGAGCCGCTTCACCATCGCGGTGGCCTGCGGATACTCCACACCGGTTCCGATAATATAATAGTGCAATAGCTTTCCTGCTCTCTGCAAATCAGCTGCCGCCTGAATGCCACGGAGGACTCCTTTTTCCTTTCCGAATCGGGATAAGGTCAGAACATTCACTGCAGCCTTTGATAAAGCTACCGGGGTTTGAGCAGCATCATGCCGGAGCTGCGCATAATCATGGCAGTTGCGGACGACCTGAACCTTTTGTTCCAGCTCTGGGAATACCGCCGAAAATGCCTCCTTGCACCCGGCTGAACAGGCCGCAATCGCATCGAACTTTTGATAGATATCTGCGTTATATCGAGAACCGGCGTGTATTTTTTCATAGTCGCAGTGGAGAAAGCTGATTTTCTTTTCCGCTTCTGTACAATACAGAGCGAACTCATTGCATCCGCCGTAAAACACGTGGTCATTTCCGCTGTGGAGATACGAAATGGCAACATCGTATCCTCTCAGCTTTTTCTGAAACGGGAACAGGAACCTGCATATCCATTTGCGGCCGGCTATGCGTGTAACTGCCGCGGAGAACGCCCTTGAAAGCCGCAACCGCAGCCCGGCAGCATCCTCCCGGGTCGCTCCCCAGCCGCGAAGCGCCTTGCACGCAGTGATAACCTGTACATTTTCCGGAACATCCCGCAGCAACTCTCCGCCTTTGTAAAAGAGGAGCAGAGTCACTTCATATTCGGAGGCGATCTCCTTCAGCAGGTTTACCAGCGCCTTTTGGACACCTCCAATATGCATGTTGTTGTTGACGATCAGGATACGCTTTCTTGGGGTATCCGTAGCACAGCCCTCCTCAATCAAGCTGATCCTCCGTGACGAACATTTTGAGTGCCTTAATGTTTTTCCTTTCCGTGAAAAATTGGAACGCCTCTGCCATTTTAGGTGGGCGGGTCGTCAAGTTGTGGGCATCTGTTGCCCAGATATCCACAATTTGGTTCTGAATAAGCCGGCGGGCGAGCAGAGACGCGGATAGTCTGCGCTCCAGTGCGAAACCACAGTTCATCTGATAGCACACATCGTACTTTTCTTTTATGTCTTCCAAAAAAGACTGCTCCTGCCAGAACAGCCGGTAACGCTCCACATGGGCAATAACCGAAAGGAAGCCATGGCGGAACAGCTGACCGATTGCGTCTTCAAATGTATCCCGGTCAACCCTCTCCCAAAACTCCAGGAGAACATATTCGGAATCTCCCAGCGTCGGGAGCTTATGATCTAAAAGCATGGAAAGCATCATCGGCGTGTACCGGATCTCCGCCCCGGAGATAACGCGCAGCGTAAGATTTTCATCGGAGCAATATGCCTGAGCTTCTTTAAGCCGCTGCCAATATAGCTCAATATCAAAAGGACGCACGCCCGGCAGAGCATGAGATGTCGCCGCGACGATTCCGATGCCCTGCTCTGCATCTCTTTGCAGAAGAGCGATCATCTCCTTACGGCTCTTTGGACCGTCATCTATCCCCCAGAGGACATGCTGGTGCAAATCGACAAACCTATCCATGCTTCACTTTTTCTGAGTAGTTTTCTTGCTGCTGCGCACGCTGTATTGGTTTTTGTAATAATAAGTGTAGCGTTCGGACTTGTAGTAATATTTGCGGTTGCTGTACGCATCAAAATCTACATTGTTCAGAACCGCGCCCAATACCTTGCAGCCCGTTTTTTCGATCGCTGCCTTTACGTCGCCGATCTCCTGCTTCTTTCCTCGGTTATAAGAAACCACGATCAGCGCTCCGTCACAGTATTTCGCAATTTCCACTGCATCTACAATGACGCCTGCCGGTGGGGAATCCACCAGAACAACATCAAAGGTGCTTCGGAGCTGCTCCATAAGCTCAGGCATACGCTCGCTCGACAAAAGCTGCAGGGAGCTGCTCACCTCGCGCCCGATAGGGATCATATAGGCGTTCGGAATGTTTGTTCCGTATAATATATCTTTCATCTGGCACATACCGGCCAAGTATTGAGCAAGGCCCATAGGTGCGCTGGTATCGAAACGGATACGAAACCGGCCAACGATTCCCGAGCGCCGTAAATCGGTATCCAGTAAAACTACGCGCTTATTGAGGCTGGCCAGTGTCCGCATCAGGTTCATAGAAACAAAGGACTTTCCCTCTACTGCATACCGGCTGGTTATCAGGATGGTTTTTATGTCTGTTCCACAGTAGAACAAGCTGGTTGACAGCGTATTGAACGCTTCATTTGCGGCGTACTCAAGAGTCGGGAATTTGGAAATTTCAAGTTGGTTCATGCTTCAGCCTCTTGCTCTTTTTGTATTCTGAGGTGTTGACGGTATAATTGCCAAAGTAGGAATATCCGCGCACTGTGAAATATCCTCCGGAGTCTTTGGCCGAGTATCAAGCAGCTCTTTCAATAAGATCACCAGAACTGCCAGCGCAGTTCCCACCAGCAAGCCGATCGCAACATAGCTTGTCCTGCTGATGCCTGTAGCCGTGCCGGGAACCAGTGCCACAGAGAAAGTGCTGGGTTCCTCGGAATCCATTGTTTCGACAATGAATTTCTTCGCGGCCTTGGCATAGGAATTTGCCATCTTCGTAGCCAAGTTAGGGTCTGTGTTTTTGACGGTGATATAGAGAACGCGCGTGTCGGACGGGTTTGTTACCGTCAGCATCTCCTGCATGTCCTTATAGGTGTAGGGGAGGTTTAATTCCTCCCGCACCATCTCATGGACTTCCCAGGTCTGAAAGACCTCCTGATAATCCTTCGTCAAGTATGAGCCGATTTGAAGATCGGCAAGGATGGAGCTGCTGTCCTGCCCCATAATATAGAGCTTTGCAGTTGCCGCATACACGGGATCCATAATAAAGAACACATATGTTCCAACAAGAACAGCACACAGCACAGCGCTAAGAAGAATATACTTGAACTTGGATAAAACCAGATAGACAAGCTCAACTGAATCCTTGCCGCCCATGCCTGTACCGGAGGCATTCTCAGACCGCTGATTCGAGGCGATTGCTTTTTCCGCCATCATCAGGGAACGAGAAATAGCCTCGGCAAGCTTTTGTGTTTCACGCTCTGTTCTGCTCTCTTGGAAATCATTGTTTCTCTGTTCAGCCATTTAAGTATCCTTCCCATGGCAGACTCCCTCTGCCGTATCTGTTTTATCAGGTCAACGGCTCACTCAGCACAGCCAGCAGTGCAGGGTGCTCCTCCATGACCTCCAAACTGACCTGCGGGAAGGTAATATCAACATAGCCATCTTTCACTTCTGCGCGCAGTGCGACCCAGTCTAATTCATAGCCGTCGGTATTGGTACGATTTTCCCGCTCCAATCCAAGCATAGCTACGATGGTCTGGCCATCCTTAAACGGTGTTGCAAAGCTGAAGCGAACGAGCACATCTCCGTATGTGTGTTTATAGTTCACGCAATCCACGCTCAGGATTTCATAGGCGACCAGGCTATCCATATCAAACCCGTCGGGCAGAAGCAGCTGCGCCTCGCGCTGAGCTGTAAGCGGATAGAAGCTGATAAATGTTTTTTTCTCAGCCCGATGCGAACGCATTTCCGCGACCTCTTTGTTAATGGCCTCGGTTTCCACTACATGGCGAACCTTAAAATCCTCCGGAAGCTTTGTTCCGCTTTCTCCAACAGGATCCTGAACAGTGACTGTATCTTCAGCCGTCTTGCTGGGATATGTAATGATGATCTCCCCATCTTTATAGTGGATCACTCCGCCATGGGTCCCGATACGGTCTGTTAGAACAGAGAAGATGATGTCGTCGCCTTCCACCTTCTCCAAGAGCTCCGCGGGAAGCACGAATTCAATTTTCCCTACTTCCGTAACGGAAGCCTTGAGCGGCGTCCATTCGATCGCGTCAAAATCCTGATCGTCCTTGCACGCCTGGCGGTCTCCTATCATTACGATCACGAGACGGTTAGGGACATAGTCTGCGTCAATAATTACGGTTGCTTTAGCATCGCTGTTTTTATCCTCTGTCTTTTCAAGGAGGACCTGCATAAACTCCGTCATGTGCAGGATATCCTCGCTGACTCCATTGGGCAGCAGCTCCTCCACCGCTTTCTGTACCTCTTCGTCAAAGTAGCGAACGGGCTTGCGCTGCTCTGTCTGTACAAAATTATAAATGTCAGACAGCGCGTTGCTTGTCAGTTTATCTGGTTCCTCCACCGTGACGTCATAGGTTTTCTCGTTCTTTACATCTTCAAACGACAGAACGAAATCCTGCGTCGGCATACCGGGGACATCGGTATAGCGAATGTCGTTGGGCTCAGCCAGAATCTCTGAGGAAAATTCATAGTTATCCTCCAGAGTCGTCTGCTCCTCAGATTTTGAGGAGAGCGTCTGCACACCCGTCTGCGTCTGCGGCATTGCCGCACCGTCCATACTCTGCGCTGTTTTCCCCGCGCACCCGGAAAGTGCTGCGACGAGAACAAGCCCGGCTGTCAGCAAAGCAATAATTTTTTTCATTTAAATCCTCCTTACATTGAGTCGAATCATTCAAAAAATGTATCTAAAATGAATGTGTTTAATGATTGCCCATCTGGATAAAATTCTACAAAGCCATCGTCTCCAATGCGGTGAGTTCCGGCCAATGTCAAAATATCGCCGCAGGTATACCGGCTATATTTATATACTTCGTTGATAAGGACGCCTCGTTCCATATCTGTTGTCAGTTCCCCGCTCATCGAATCGTAGAGATTTCCAATGAAGTCCAAATCTGACGACGTGCGCTCCAGAAACAAAGAAAGGGCTTCATCCATGTACAACCGCTGACGCCTCATTCTCATGGCATTTGTGCCGTCAGACACATCACGGCGATTGCGGACGAATATTTCTGCCTGCTTTCCCTGAAGGCGGATCGTTTTGCCTTTGACCATTTCAGGATCAAGCTGAGAAAAGTCATCTTCCAGCGTCACAGTCACGCCTCCCAGCGCATCATTGAATGTGGAAATGCCGTCCAAATACATCGCCACATAGTAGTCGATAGGGATGCCCGCCAACAGATCCGATACGGCTTTTTCTGTGTTTTTGCTTCCCTCCGCGATGTCACTTCCATAGGCCTGAGCCAAACAAAGCTGCATCACTCTGCTTCCGGCCGAATCGCCAAAAGGACCGTATATCGGTACGTCTGTCATCGTGTCGCGGTCAATATGGATTGGGGTAATACTCTTCTCCTGTTTATCAATACAGAGCAGCATCACGAAGTCCGCCTGGCTTCCATATCTTCCGTCTGAATACTGCGTGTCGCTTCTGGAGTCAATACCCAGCAGCAGAATGTTGACCAGCTGTTTTTCGCGGTATTCGTAAACCTTTCCTTTATAATTTATGGAATACTTGGCTGAAAAACGCTCAGTCAAATCTCCGTAACCGCTGCTGTCATTATCTGGGGAAAGACCACGGTCGATATGGTGGGCGGCCAGCAGGATCGCGCAGTATATTAAAACGATGCCCGTTACGATCCAAAGCAGTCGTTTTTTCTTGTTGGTGTGGTGTTTCATTTTGACAAATCCACCTTTTCTCAATTCGAGAGCTGCTCCTTTGTGCAAGCAGAAACAGCACCATCATCAGCCAAATTACGTGCTTTCTATATGTAAAACAGAGGCTTTACTTTTATAACGGTCTTCTATTTCGTAGGGCTGCATCAGACGCTGTAAGTGATACTGCAGCAGTCCTGATACCCTCATCTTTATATATATATATATATATATATGGATAGTATACTGCGCTGTACCAGCTCTGTCAATACAGATTTTCCTGCTTTCCATATAATATCAGCATATCAGCGGAGCGGCATTGCTTAAAGCATCTCCGAAAAATTAGACAAATAATTAAGGTGCAAATTGTTCAATTTGCCGAGAGGACTTGTTGCCCGTGAATAGCAAGCAGCAAACCATTTAGTCCTGCTTTGACCCTGTTGGTTTAATCCAACAAGTGCAGAAAAAGTCCTGAAACCTTACGGTTTCAGGACTTTTTTGCAGTTATGGGAAACAGCTTATCTGTTCAGCTCCATGTGCAGATCGTAGCGCACGGGGTTATAGAGCATATCGGACAGTTCCATGGCGATATTGGATGCAGTATAGGACACGCGCTCAACGTGCAGAAGGGCGCTGCCGTCTTGTATGCCGAGCATCTCCGCTTCCTTACGGGAGGCATTTTTCGCAGAGACCGTCTGCGCGGCGTGGACAAGTTCAAACCCGTTCTCCTCCAGCAGCTTGTACACGGAATCGGCGTGGTACGTCTCCGTGAGGAAACTGCCGCAATACTTCAGCGGGTACCAGCAGTCGTGAATAGCAAGAGGAATACTGTCCGCCGTACGCAGGCGGCGCAGGCGGAAGACCGGCGCGTCCACCTCAATATTAAGCTTAGCGGCGACATAGGGAGATGCGGTTTCACGCGCGCATAACAGGATCAGCGCGCCGGGGGTGTGCCCCATTTTTTTCAGGTCCTCAGACAAACCCGCAAGACGGTTGGTCTGGCGGCTCATATGCGGGTATGCAATGGTAGGGCTCTCGCCGCGGACACGTTCAAGCGTACCGTTATCAATGAGTGTCTGAACCGCTTTTCTCGCAGTCACACGGCTGACTTTATAATTCTCCGTGAGCCATTTTTCCGTCGGGAGTTTGTCCCCTGGGTTGAGCACACCGTCTGCGATCTGGCGCTTGATCGCCTCAGCGACCTGCCAATAAAGCGGAACGGGATATTCGTGATCAACTGGACTGCGCATACATTCCTCCATGCGGCGATGCCGCAATATATCAAAAAATTATAAATAAAACATATATAAATATATGTAAGCATAAAACAGGTGAAAAGTCAATTTGAAAATTAGAAAAAGCGCGGGTTTCCCGTCGAAAAAGTGAAAATTCGCAGAATAGACAAAAACAACACAAAATTTTTGGCAATTAAAGATACAAGAATAATACAATTGTGGGCTTGTATTATTCTTGCCATTCTGATACAATACAAAACGAAGACAATTTAAGGGCCATTAAAAGATATAGCAAATACGAAATTATACTCAAACAGCCAAATGCAGGGAAAAGGAGACGAACATGACAGGATTGATAATCGCAACTCACGGTGACCTTGCGGCAAGCGCGCTGGAAGCGGCAGAGCTGCTCGTGGGCGAACAGGAGCAGGTCGAAACAATAGGCTTCCGTCCGGGGGACAGTCTTGAGCTGCTGCTGGAGCGCTTTACTCAGGCTATAAAACGGCTGGAAGAGTGCGAAGAGATTCTCGTGCTTACGGACATCAAGGGCGGGAGTCCCTGCAACGCGGCGACTGTAATGAAAGCCAAGAACCCGAAGCTGAGAGTTGTGGCGGGGCTGAGCATCCCGCTGCTGGCGCAGTTTTTTGAAAGCAAAGCAAACGGAGAGACTCTTGCCGATTCCATAGACGAGCTTATCGAGATAGGCAAGTTCTCCATCCGCGAAATAACATTATAAAAAGGAGAGGAGCCTTTACCAATGGAAAAAATAGGACATGTCAGAATAGATGACAGGCTGATCCACGGGCAGATTGTTGCGTCATGGATAAATGTACTGCGGTGCAGCACGATAATCGTGGCGGACGACAAGGCAGCAAAAGACGAGCTTCAAAAGATGATGCTTGAAATGGCGTGCCCGCCGAACATTAAGCTGGAGATCAAAACCATCGATCAGGCGGCCGAGCTGCTGACGAGCGGCGGTCTGGACAGATCAAAAGTGCTGCTGATCATGCGCAATTCCGCCTCGGCGCTGCGCCTGATGGAGAAAGATGTCGGCATAGACAAAATAAATGTCGGCAACGTCAGCTCCGGCAGCGGGCGGAAGAAATATACCAAGAGCGTATGGCTCAATGAGCAGGATATCGCGGAGTACAAAGCGCTGAGAGACAGGGGAATAGAACTGGAGATTCAGATCGTCCCGTCCGAAAAGGCGCAGAACATGGCGGATATGCTCAAATAATTCTGTCTATCTGGGTCCTGTTCGGGAGAAAGGGCGGGAACTCGTTTAGAAAATAGAAAAGGAGGACTGAAAATGCTTTTCGTCCAGGCACTTCTTGTGGCGCTGTGGGTCACATGGGCAATGATCGATGAACAGACTTTACAGCTGCAGACCACGAGAGCAATCATCACCGGTACCGTAGTAGGTATCATCATGGGAGACCTCAAGACAGGTCTTATCGTCGGCGCGACCGTCGAGCTTATGTTCCTTGCGTCCGTGTTCGTCGGCACTGCCGTGGCACCTGATGTCACGCTGTCTGCGGCAATAGCGACGGCGATCGCCGTACTCAGCGGCGGCGGCACCGAGGTCGCCATCGCGACAGCTATCCCCGTGGCACTCATCGGCCAGACCATGAACACCCTTCAGTACAGCGTCGTCAACGTTGCGATCCTGCACTGGGTCGAGCGCGGCAGCAAAAAGGGCGACCTCAACCGCGTCCGCTGGGGCAACTACATTGCGCTGGCACTCAACGCCGTGTTCTACGGCCTGCCCACGTTCTTTGCCGTGTTCTATGGCGCAGAGTACGTCGTGGCATTCATCGACAAGCTCCCCACTACCCTTCTCGCCGGCTTCGCAAACGGCGGCGGAATGCTCGCGGCGGTCGGCTTTGGTATGCTGCTGACCACCATCAAATGCAAGAAACTGTGGCCGTACTTCGTCATTGGTTATATTGCCGCGGCGTTCCTCGGCATCAACAACGTGGGCATAGGCGTCATTGCTGTGGCTTGTGTTTTCCTGCACAACTACTTCATCGACAACAAGTCCGCGCAGACTACATGAAGGAGGCGGCTTAAATGAAAAACACGGATCAGAGACTGACCAGAAAAGACCTTTGGCACGTATATCGCGGCCAGTTCTTCATCAGAAGCTGCCTCAACTTTGAGCGCATGCAGAACATCGGCTTCACCCACGCGATGAGCCCCATCATTGAGAAATACTACGACACTCCCGAGGAGAAGCAGGAAGCCATCGACCGTCATATGCAGATGTTCCTCACCCAGCCCATGGTCGCCTCCATCCCCATCGGCGTTTCCGCTGCAATGGAAGAGCGCCTCGTTGTGGACAAGGACATCGAGCCTGAGAGCATCGACTCCACCAAGACCGCGCTTATGGGACCGCTCGCCGCGCTCGGCGACAGCCTCATCAACGGCACGGCGCGCCCGATCCTTGCCGGTATCGCCTGCTCGCTGGCACTTTCCGGCAGTGTGCTCGGACCGCTGCTGTTCCTCATCGGTATGTCCATCATCACCCTCGGCGTGCGCTATCTCGGCGTATTCAAGGGTTACGAGAAGGGCGTCCAGCTTGTTGCTGACCTCCAGAAGTCCGGTCTCATCAACAAGATCACGGAGCTTGCTTCCGTTGCGGCGTATATCGTCATAGGCGGATTCGTTGTGTCAAATGTCGCGTTTAATCTGAACATCGTCTACACCGCAGGCGACGCGACCATCAACATCCAGCAGACCCTCGACTCTCTTCTGCCCGCGCTGCTGCCCGTACTGCTGACCTTCGGCGTGTACAAGGTGCTCAGCAAGCGCAAGGTGTCGGCAATACTGCTGATGCTCATCATCATGCTCTTTGCCATCGCCTGCACCTATCTCGGCATTATGTGATCTGTCCCTCCCATGTATCAGCCGAAGAATCGGCTGATACATGGGACTTTTCAAAGAAAAACTCAGGAGGTATGTAAAAATGATCAATGATTTCCATGTCCATATGGGTAAAAGCAGCCGCGGCACGAACTATACCGTAGACGATCTGCTGCGTTCAATGGATCGCTTTGACATTGAGAGATCCGGACTGTCCATCCTCAACGGCGTACTCACTCCCGAATTGAACGACCGTGTGATGCAGGCCGTTAAAGACCACCCCGACCGCATCGTCGGGTTCGGCTATATAAATCCCAGAGAGCCAAAGGCGATAGACGAAGTACGCCGCTGCCTGGATACTCCGGGTATGCGCGGCATCAAGTTCCACTCATGGAAGCACGGATATTTCCCCGACAACAACAGCGCTCTCGACGGCATCATAGAGGCGATCGAGCCCTATGACGTCCCCATCCTCTGCCATACGGGCACGGCACCGCTGTCCCTGCCGCAGCAGTGGGCGGCGATTGCAAAGCGTCACCCGAAAGCGACGTTTGTCTTCGCGCACATCGGCTACCTTGACTTCGGCTACGGCTGTGTCGAGTGCGTCAAGGAACTGCCGAATGTCTATGTCGACACCGCAGGGCAGGTCGAGATTCCTGTTATAGAAAAAGCGCTTGATGAGCTTGGCCCCGACCGTATCATCTTCGCCACCGACTGGCCCTACAAGTATCCTGGCAGCGAGATCGTGAAGTTCGATTACTATGAGCTGGACGACGCGGCAAAGGACAAGATATTCCGCACGAATGCGCTGAAGCTCTGGAAGCTTCTCTGAACCAGTCTATCACACCTCTCTTTTCTCTCCATCATTGCGCGCCGCTTCCCGCAGGCAAAAGCGGGAAGCGGCGGAAAGTATAAGTAAAAACGCCCTCGACATTTTGATAATTTTATGATGTATAGATATTTTATTTTCGACATGGACGGTACACTTCTGGACAGTACCGATGGAATAATAGCCGCGCTTCAGGAAATGGAGAAGCGCATGGGGCTTGCACCTCTCAGCATGGCGGAGCTTCGCGGCTTTATCGGCCCGCCGCTGAAAGAGTCCTTCATAAAATACTACGGTGCGGCACCGGAGGAGACAGACGAAATGACGCGCGTCTACCGCGATTGCTACCTCGACGTGGGTACGGACAAGACCAGAGTCTTTGACGGTGCGTTCGAGCTCCTCCGGAAAATACGCGCGCTGGGCTATAAAAGCGCCATTGCAACGCTCAAGCAGCACCAGCTCGCCACAAAAACCTTGCAGTCAACAGGTATGGATAAGCTTACCGATCATATATGCTTGGATCTGGACAACTCCCTCACAGACAAAGCAGGGATGATAAACGAATGTCTCACGGCACTGGGATGTGCCGACAAGAGAGAGGCCGTCATGGTAGGCGACAGCCCCAATGACGGGCAGTCGGCAGCAGCGGCAGGCGTGGACTTTATCCCGCTGATGTGCGGCGAGGGCTTCAAAAAGCCCGGTGCGGCAGACTCCGTCCCATGCGCGGTGCGTGTGGGCTCACTGAGAGAGCTGGCAGACTACATAAGCTGATACGAATAATTATTAAACAGGAGAGCACAGGCATGAAATATCAAGGATGCGCCGCATCGCGCGGTGTTGCGATAGCGAACATATTCTGTTACAACGACCAGAGCCTGCCGGTGGAAGAGAAGCACCTCGATGAGGTGCTGCGCCGCGAGGAGGTAGAATGTTACCGCGCGGCGATCGTGAAGGCCGGGCAGCAGCTTGAAGAGGTATACGAGCACTGCGCCCGGCACGACGCCGACAAGGCCAAAATTTTCCAAGCGCACATAGATATCCTGCAGGACGTGCAGGTGCGCGAAGAAGTCGAGACCGCGATACTCGAAGAAGGCAAGTGCGCGCAGTGGGCAGTCGCGTCGATATACGATATGTACGCAGAGGTGTTCGCGGGCATGGAAGACCCGCTCATGCGCGAGCGTGCGGCGGATCTCAAAGATGTGTCGGACCGGCTTCAGCGGGTGCTTCTGAACGCTCCCCCGGCAGTCAGCCTCGCCGACCTGCCGGAGAACACCTTACTCGTTGCGCACGACCTTATCCCGTCGCAGACCGTCACGCTTGACAGTTCACGTGTTGCGGGCATTGTGACGGAGGTGGGCGGCATGACCTCCCACACCGCGATCCTCGCCCGCAGCTTCGGCATTCCTGCAGTGCTCGGCATTCCGGGCATACTCGGCGATGTCACGGATGGCATGGAGGCAATACTCGACGGTATAGAGGGCATACTCATCACAAAGCCGAGTGCAGAACAGCTTTCGCTTTACCGGGATAAGCAGGAGGAGTTCAAGCGCGTTCAGGACTATGAGCGTGCGTTCCTGCCCATGCAGCCGGTAACTCTCGACGGAAAGCGCATCAGCGTCAACCTCAATATCGGCGACCCGGATGACACGCATTACCGCCCGTTTTTGCCGTATGTGGACGGCGTGGGGCTATTCAGGAGCGAGTTTCTGTATCTGTCGAGAAAGGAGCTGCCAAGCGAAGATGAGCAGTACGAGATATATTCCCGTACACTCCGCTACTTCGGCACGCGCCCGGTAATACTGCGCACGCTGGACATCGGCGGCGATAAGAAGACCGACTGCATAACCATTCCGCAGGAGGACAACCCGTTTCTCGGGCTGCGTGCGCTTCGGCTGTGCTTTGCAATGCCGGGGCTGTTCCGCACTCAGCTGCGCGCGGCGTTCCGCGCTGCGGTCAACGGCAACCTTTGGATAATGTTCCCCATGGTCAACAGCATTGAGGATATACGCAAGGCAAAGGCATTCTGCCGCGACGTCTGCGATGAGCTTGAGCGCGAGGGCACGGCGTACCGGCGCGATGTGCCGATAGGAATAATGATAGAGACGCCGTCCATCGCCCTGATGGCGGAAGAGGCGGCAGAGGAATGCGATTTTTGCAGCATCGGCAGCAACGACCTGTGCCAGTATACAATGGCTGTCGACCGCATGAGCCCCATCGTCCGTCCGTATTACATGAGCTATCACCCGTCAGTGCTGCGTCTCATCAATATGATAATCAAGGCGTTTGCCGCAAGGGGAAAGACTGTCGGTATCTGCGGCGAGCTCGGCGGCGACCCGAAGATTGTCCCGGTTCTGATCGGCATGGGTATGGAGAAGCTCAGCATGAACCCATCCACCGTTGCGTCCGTGAAATCAGCGATATGCAATCTTGACTCACATAAGGCGCGCCAGCTTGCAGAGAAAGCACTGAGCTGCACCACAGAGGAAGAAGTAAAAGCACTTTTATAAGGAGGAGCACCATGACCGTAAAAGAGATCGTCATCAAAAACCCCACCGGGCTGCACGCCCGTCCGGCGTCCGAGTTCACCCGCTGCGCGGCGGGCTTCAAGTCGAAGATAACCGTGAACAGACCCGGCGAGAAGCCGGTGAACGCGAAGTCCATCATCATGGTACTTGCGCAGAGCTTCATTATGGGTACGACCGTCGTCATCTCTGCCGACGGGGAGGACGAGCAGCAGGCAGTGGACACGCTTGCCGCACTCGCTGACAGTTTTTCCGAGTAACACCGAACCGGCATTTTCTAATTCCGCACACTGATACAGAGGCAGCTTTGAAAAAAGTCTCTAAGTATGCGGAAAAATTTTAAGCATCATTGTATTAACAATAATACAATTTTCAAAATCAGAAGGAGAAAAACATGAAGACTTCAGTTGCTGCGATCAAGGTACTTGAAGAACAGGGAGCAAAATTCGTTTTTGGCATTCCCGGTGGACAGACGCTGTATTTCACTGACGCGCTGCGTAAATCAAATATACGCTTTATCCAGACCCGGCACGAGGGCGTAGCCGCCGGTGCTGCCGACGTGTACGGGCGGCTCACCGGCAAACCCGGTCTTTGCCTCGCCACAACAGGTCCGGGGGCGACGAATCTTATAACCTCCATCGGCGGCGCGCTGAGAGATTCCAGCCCGCTCATAGCGTTCGTGTTTCAGAACACGCTCGCCGGTGCAGGGCGCGGCGACGCGCAGGAAGCTGACCATGAACAGCTGTTTTCCAGCATAGTGAAAAAATATATCCCCGTGCGCCATCCCGACGCCGTCGTCTGGGCAATGCGCGAGGCATACCGCGTAGCGATGACCGGCCGTCCCGGCCCTGTCGTTGTCGATTTTTACAGAGACGTTATAGAAAAAGGCGAGTGTGACTACACATCCCAGAGCGTGGAGAGCTACTGTGCGGACATGGCCATAGAGCCCTCCGACGCGAAGATAGATGCGATAATAAGCAAGCTTGCAGGGTACAAAAAAGTCTCGATCTGGTGCGGCAACGGTGTGAAGATAAGCCATTGCGGCGGCAAGGTCATTGAGCTGGCTGAAAAGCTCAGTGCGCCGGTCGTCACCACATTCAACGGCATCTCTTCCGTCCCGACGGAGCACCCCCTTGTCTTCGGCGCACGCAGCCGCCACGGCACGGAGCTCAGCCGCCGGGTGCTCGAAGAAACGGACTGCGTGCTCGTGCTGGGATCCAGTATGTCCAGCGTTTCCACGAACAGATGGGGACTCAATCTGCCCGACATTATTCAGATAGACTTTGCCCCGGAACAGATAGGCCGGCAGTATCCCGTGTGCCTCGGCGTTGTCGGCGAGCTGAACGCCGCGCTCAATAAGCTGAACGCGCGCATTGCCCCCTGCGAATACCCCGAGCGTGCGGCATGGGTCAAGGCGCTCCAGAATGACCGCGCGGCATGGCTCACGTGCGTATACTCTGGTGCGGTCAACGACCCCGCCGCCACTCCTGCCGCGCCCGTCGCGCTTATGGCAGAGCTCAACCGCTGCTTCCGCGAGGACGACATTATCTGTGTCGATGCAGGCAATCCGGGCGCATGGTCGCACCTTTTCAAGCTTGCGCCCACGAACCGTTACTTCAAGCCCGTCAACTATGGCAATATGGGCTTCAGCATCCCCGCCGCGCTTGCCTCGTCAATGGCGGAGCCGGACAAACGTGTCTTCTGCTTCATCGGCGACGGTTCGCTCGGCATGACTCTCGGCGACCTTGAGACGCTCAGCCGGTTCACAAAGAACGTCACCATCGTCGTGTTCAACGATCATGCTTATGGCAACATAAAGCAGGAGGAGCTGTTCAAATTCGGCGAGGGGCATTACTACGGCGTCGATCTCTTCCGCGGGGCGGACTATGCGGGCGTGGCAAAGGCGCTCGGTCTCGGAGCGGAGAAGATCGCCAGCGCCGCGGAGCTGCCCGCAGCAGTCGAGCATGCCCAGATGCACGACGGGTCATACATGATAGAAGTGGACTTCGACGGCAGCTACACAATTTGGCCGGAAGCCTTCCTCTGGAACAAGGAGAAATAAAATGGCAGAGAGAACATCAAAGCTCTGCACGCTCTCTGAGCTTGTCTCCCGGATACCCGACGGCAGCCGTGTCGCTTTCGGCGGTTTTGCCGTATATCAAAAGCCCATGGCGGCAGTCAGGGAGCTTATACGTCAGGGGAAAAAGCACCTCACTATCGTCGGCACGGTACACTCACTGGATGTGGATATGCTCGTCGGCGCCGGGTGCGTTGACTGCGTGGAGACCTCTTATGTCGGACTGGAGCGCTACGGGCTCGCGCCGAACTTCCGCCGCGCCGTGCAGGACGGCAGGATCAAGCTCGTCTCCTACCCGGAAATGCTGGCATGGGACCGCTTCCGTGCTGACAGAGAAGGCTGGCCGTTCTGGCCGTGCTACTCGCTGGGAGGTAACGATGTAATACTGAATAACCCGGATATAAAGGAATATACCTGCCCTGTCACAGGGCGCAGAGCCTGGGCGCTCCCCGCGGCGAAGCCGGATGTGGTCGTAATACACGGCTATCAGGGCGACAAATACGGCAACGTGAGGCTTCAGGGGCACAGCATGCTGCCGCAGGCAATGGATGTGGAAATGGCGCGCAGCTGCAGCACGGTACTCGTGACGCTCGAAGAGCTGATAGACAACGCCGAAATACGCAAAACACCGGAGCTTACACAGATACCCGCTATGCGCGTGAGCGGCGTGACACCGGTGGCACACGGGTCGCACCCGCTCTCCACGCTGCTCAAGTGCCGCGAGGACGAGGCGCATATGCGCCTTTATGCCGAGGCGGCAAAGACCCCGGAGGAGTTCAGGGAATACCTCGACAGATACGTATACAGTACGGCGGATGAACAGCAATACCGCCAAGTGATAGGCGAAGAGCAGCTTGCCGGACTGGAGGAGGAAGAATGAACTGCACAGTTGAGGAAATGCTTGCCGCACGGCTGGCCTCCACCTTCAAAAACGGAGAAGTTGGATTCACCGGACTTGCGACGGGCAAGGCAGCGTCAATGTATATCACGAGCATCCCGCTCGCGGCGATGCGCCTCGCCCAGCTCACGCACGCACCGGATCTGACCATACTCTTCAACGGCTGGTGCGTGAATCCTGACCTCAGCGCGCTGACGGCTATGCCCGAGGCAGAGTACGACAACGCCCTTCTGACGCTTCCGTGTGAGGCACACATGACCTCATGGCCCGGTCCATGGTCGCATCACCGCGGAGAAATAAGCTTCGGGTTCTGCTCCGGCGCACAGGTAGATGAAGCAGGAAATGTCAACTGTACGCGCATCGGCAGTGCGGAGCGCCCGAAGGTAGCACTCGTAGGGCCAATCTTCGTACCGGAACACATGGCTGATTTTGGCAGGGAGTATGTGATGCTGCCGCATCACGAGGTGCGCGCGCTTGTGAAAAAGGCCGACTGCATCAGCGGCGTAGGCTACCCCGGCGGCAGAGAGGGCAGGGCAAGGCTCGGTCTGCGCGGCAGAGGCCCGTGCGCCGTGTACACTCCCAAGTGCATCTTTGCCTTTGACGCAGAGGGGAAAATATATGTGGAGTCCATCCACCCCGGCGTGAGCGAGCAGGAGCTGCGCGACGCGACTGGCTTCGAGCTGGGTGATCTCAGCAATGTCCCCGTGACGCCTGTCCCGGATGACGAGACGCTGCGCATCCTGCGCACGCAGGTCGATCCCAACGGGATGCTGCTGGGAACAACGCTTGAGGCGTGAAGGAGGAACACAATGAATAACGGAATACTTGAGGGCATAAAGGTCGTCGATCTCTCGCGCTATATTTCGGGGCCGAACGCCTGCTCGCTGCTGGGGAACCTCGGCGCGGACGTGATAAAGGTAGAGTCCCCCGACGGTGAACCGGTCAGAGAATACGAGCCGGCGCTCAATGGCGAGAGCTTTTACTATATGGTCTTCAACCGCAACAAACGCGGCGTAACGCTCAACACACGCACAGGCAAGGGTAAGGAACTACTGCGCGCGCTGCTGGCGGATGCGGACGTGCTCGTGGAAAACTACCGTCCGGGTACGCTTGAGAAGATGGGTCTGAGCTGGGACGAACTTCACAAGCTCAACCCAAAGCTCATCCTTGCGTCTATCTCCGGCTTCGGTCAGAGCGGCCCGATGGCGGGCAAGGCGGGCTTTGACAGCATACTTCAGGCAACGAGTGGGCTGATGAGCCTCACCGGTTCTTCCGATGGAGAACCGTATCTCATGGGTACATTCGTCATTGATTACTGCACGTCGATATACTGCGCCTATGCTGTGCTTGCCGCGCTCATCCAGCGCGAGAAAACGGGCGAGGGGCAGCGCGTGGAGCTGTCGCTGATGGACACCGCCGCAAGTCTCCTGATCGATGCGATACCGGAGGATATACTGCTCAACAAGCGCCGCAGCAGGATCGGTAATCTCGATAAGTGTACCGCGCCTGTCGGCTGCTTCAGGGATAAAAACGGCGAGTATGTATATATCATTGCCGCGCCGCAGGCACACTGGCTCAAGCTCGCCGATATCATCGGGCGCCCGGAGCTTGCGGATGACCCACGCTTCAAGACCGTGCCAGTGCGCCACGCGCATGCTGCCGAGGTGAATGTCTACGTTGAAGAGTGGACGGAGAAGCTCACGGTGGAAGAGATCATCGCAGAGCTGGACAAGGCGGGCATACCCGCGGCCAAGGTGCTCAGCGTACACGAATTTTTGCAGCTCGACCAGGTAAAGCACAACAAGCAGATAATCAACGTACCTTACACCGGTCTTGGGGATATACCCATGCAGGGTTTCCCCACGGCGTTCTCCGCGATGCCGGAGCAGCTTTTCCGCGGCGCGCCGAATCTCGGCGAACATAATTACGAGATATATGGGCAGCTTGGCTATACGAGGGAGCAAGTGGACAAAATGAGGGAGGCACACGATATATGAACTTTGAAACTCTATTCGGCGGGCAAAAGCCGATCATCGGCATGGTGCATCTGCGCCCGCTGCCCGGCGCGCCGAACTACGGCGGCAGCATGGAAGAGATCTGGGACGCGGCTTTGGCGGATCTTGAAGCGCTCACCGAGGGCGGCATTACCGCAGCGATAGTCGAAAACTTCGGCGACGTGCCGTACACCGGCGCGATAGAGCCCATAACAGTTAACGCCATGGCGATAATGCTCGACAGACTCATGCACGAAGCCAGTATCCCGTTGGGCGTGAATGTGCATTATAACTGCACGGATGACGAGTGGAATCTCGCGTACCTGACGGGAGCGGCATTTCTGCGTGTTGAGACATTTTCCGAAAACCGCATGGGGCCGAATGGAATATTCACTGCATCCGCTCCTTCGCTCATGCGCCGCCGCGCGCGGTATCCCGGCAAGAGCATGATATTTGCCGATATACACGTAAAACACACCTTCCCCATGGTCGATCAGCCCACGGCATTCACCATCGATTCCGCCATTGAGTCCGGCGCGGACGCGCTCATCGTGACGGGGCTCCAGACCGGCTCTGCACCTACGCTCGACGAAGTACGCAAAATGAAGAGCCTTGCCCATGGCAGGCCTGTACTCATCGGCAGCGGCATAAAGGACAGCACAATCGCCGGTTATCTCAGCGTCGCAGATGGCGTGATCGTCGGCAGCTCGATAAAAAAGGACGGCAACGTTTGGAACGCAGTCGATGCGCAGCGCGTGCGCCGTCTCGTTGACAGCGCGCAGGGGAAATGAATCGCGGGGCATTCCATAGGGAAAACGGAGGTTTGCAATGAAGCTTCTATCCATGAATACAGCAATATACTCCTGCACACGGCTCGAAGAGTTGGCGGCAGAGTTTTCGATCGGTCGCGGGGATGTCATACTCACGAACCGCTATATATTCTCCGGAGCTGCGCTCGACGCGATGAGCGGCGCGAGCGTGATATGGAAAGAGGACTACGGCAAGGGCGAGCCGACGGATGTGATGGTGAACGCAATACGCGCGGAATGCCCGCGCGACGCAAAGCGTATTATCGCCCTCGGCGGCGGCACGGTAATGGATGTGGCAAAGCTGCTGGTCCTGCCGCTGGACAGGCCGTTGGAGAGCTTTCTCGCTCCGGATGCCGAGTTTATCCGCGAGCGGGAACTTATCCTTGTACCCACTACCTGCGGCACAGGAAGCGAGATGACCAACATATCCATCATCACATTCACCGGCATACACTTCAAAGGCGGCATCGTTTCCGACACGCTTTATGCCGATGCCGCAGTACTCATCCCGCAGCTGCTCGAAGCGCTGCCGGCAAAAGCGTTTGCGTCGAGCCTCATAGATGCGCTTGTCCACAGCGTAGAGTCGTATATCTCGCCCAAAGCAAACTCGTTGACACGTATGTTTTCTGTCCGCGCTATGGAGCTTATAATCCACGGCATGAAAAAGCTCACGGCACTGGGGAGTGAACATCGCATGGATTTTGCCGGAGAACTGCTGCTTGCAAGTACGCTCGCCGGGGTCGCCTTCGGGAACGCGGGCTGCGGTGCGGTACACGCGATGAGCTATCCGCTTGGAGAGAAATATCACGTGCCGCATGGGCTTTCAAACTACTGCCTGTTTCTCGCCGTGCTGAGGGAGTACAAGCACGCAGACGGGGGCGCGCAGCTTGCAGAGCTGGAAAATATGCTTGCCGCGGCGCTTGAATGCGGACCTGAAGAGGTATATGATGAGCTTGAGAAGCTTTTGGAATGCTTTTATCCGCGAGACGGCATGAACTCGTTCGGCGCAGCGGAAGAGGACATTCCAGCGTTTATAGAGAACGTGCAGCAAAAGCAGGGGCGGTTAATGGCGAATGCCTGCGTTCCGCTCGACGCGGCGCAACTTAGAAATATATACCTGACATCCATGTAAAGGAGAACGAGTATGACCGTAGCCGAAGCCGTAAAGGACAGCAAAAGCGGCGGACTCTTTAATCGGGCGCTGATAGAATATGGACAGTCTCAGCTTCGTGAGGATGAGGATCTGGTGTGTGCCGCCATAGTATATGTGACACGCCGAGCCGCGGACCGTGACGGTGCGCAGTCCGGGTATCTTGCCCGTGCCGGGGTCAGCAGCAAGATAAAAATGCTGCTGTGCGTTACGACGCGGCGGTTAGTGTTTTTCAACTATATGTTCGATAGTGCTCTTGCGTACGAGCTGCCGATGGACGCATTGCCTGTTCTTGATGCCTCCGGCAGCAAAACTGGCTACGGCGTGGGAAATCTGCGTCTCTCCTGCCGCGGCGATGTCTATTTCATTGAGGCAAACCGCAAACTCACAAACCACCTGAAGTCCGGTATCATGGCAGCCATGATGATATACAGGGATAAACTGTCCGGAACGTAACAGGGGCTGCCGGGCCGGAAGCCTCGGAATAAGGTGTATGCAAGATAGACTTAGCTGGATTTCGGTGAAAATAGGCAGACCTTGAAGCGCAATTGAATGAACTAAAGGCAGGCACATAAAGCAGAGTGCGGGAATTCTCTCGCTCTCTTGACATTGCGCTGGCAGTCGCATATATTCACCATCAGGGGCAACGGCCTCCATGTAATGCGGGCTAAGCGTCCCGGCGCAGCTGACGAGCTGTAAGGCCGGTTAGATTGGCGCTTTCCCCGCTCCTGGCATTACTACGATTTCGAAGTCACCCGAAAGGGCAATAGTGCTGTCTAATGTAAGTACTGGGCTTGTTTTGTGCTGCGGGTTCGGTCGTCATGGGCGTAAAGGTGTGGGCTGGTGTACCAGCATTCACCTCCGAATCGGCAACGTCAGTGGAGAAACAAGAGACGTTTCGGACGTTACTTAGGGGCTTGCTGGTACTGTCAAGATTTATGCGCAAATTTATTTGCAGGCTCCGGCTGAATGAAGTCAGCCGGCAATAGAGACGTCGTCCAAAGCCGCCTCTAAGTGCTTCATGCTCATGTATTTCTTGTTGCCCCACTGAGTTCCCGCTACATGGCGCAGCCTCGCGCAGACCAGCATCAGAGCAGAGTTCCCATCCGGGAATGTCCCCACCACGCGAGTCCTACGGCGGATCTCTCGGTTCAGCCGTTCGATCACATTGTTTGTGCGGATACGTGTCCAATGCTCGCTTGGGAAGTCGCAGTAGGTCAGCGTTTCTTCGATGCCGTCCTCCACTTTCTTCGCTGCTTCTTTCAGCTTCATTGCTTTCAGCTCGGCAACTACGGCCTTTGCTTTTTCACGAGAGGCATTTTTACTTTCCTGCGCATGGATCGCCTTAAGCATTTTCGCCACAATTTTAATCTTGGATTTGGGAACAACTGAGAAAACATTGCGGTAGAAATGGACAACGCAGCGTTGGTACCTGGCATCCGGAAACACTTCTCCCACGGCCTCCAGCATTCCCATACACTTGTCGCCGACGATGAGCTTCACACCGTCCAGGCCGCGTCCACGAAGTCATATTCGAGTCTGGTCGCCTTCGACAGGTTAATGTTATACCTCTTAAAAACCGAGCGAAAGTACTTGATAAACTTCTTGTCCTCCGCCGACAAAGGAGACACCCAGCCCGTCGCAGCACCAAGGTCTTCAATTTTTTCAAGTTCGGAAAAATTCATTTTTGCCATTTAGATGTTCTCCGCAACAGCTCGCTTTAGATGCGTACCAAGCAAGTTTATTCACCTGCTTTGTATACGCAGTTTAACATTTTCATTTAAGGTAATTAAGTATTTTATCAGTATTGCAAGGTCAGCAAGACCAGATATGGGAAACTCAAAATGAGCAGTAAATGAGCTTAACGCGAATCCCACACATCCAAAGCGTTGGATTCGTGTTAAACGTGTTAGTAGTAAACATGTTGCGTTATGAATATCAGTTTTTTAGGCAGCCGATTGGCACGACATATACACCGTCCTGACGGCGATAGGCATAGTCGCCGGTGCCTGTCAAAACCATAAGGAACGACGGTGCATTCATCTTATCAGTGTCAATTTTGGCTTCCATTGCCTTTAGGCTCTTTGCTCCTTCTTCAATGAGTCTATCTCCGCCCAGCTTGATCTCAATCAAACCGTATTTCCCGTTTCTTAAATGAGCAACGGCATCGCATTCCTGACCGTCTCTGTCACGATAATGGTAGACCTCACCATTCAAGGAATCCGCAAAAACACGCAGGTCTCTGATGCAGAGTGTTTCAAACAGAAAACCAAAGGTTTTGAGATCATTCACAAGGTCATTAGGTCCGATGCCCAATGCCGCGGCAGCAATAGATGGGTCAATATAATATCTGGTGTCAGAAGAACGGATGGCAGTCCTGAAGCGAAGATTCGGATTCCACGCCGGCATATCCTCTACAACGAAGATCTTGCGGAGAGCGCTGACATATGCAGCTACTGTTTCATCGCTCATAGAGACTTCATCGTTTGCGGATACATCCTGCGCAAGCACTGTATTCGGTATCTGACTGCCTTGATTTCTGGCGTAGGAACGCATTAGCCGATGCACTTTTTTGGAATTTTTCTGCACACCGTCGGCACGGTTAATATCAGAACGCACCACGGCATCATAGTAATCCATTGCCTGATCCAGAGCAATCTCGTCCCGCATATCCACTGCCTGCGGCCACCCACCACGGCACACAAGGAATGCCAAACGATCAATGTCGAGTTCGGAAGCGCCATCGATCTCCGCTGCTCCATCAAACAAATCTTTCAGGCTGACTTCGCCTGTGGAGTCCCCGGACTCATAAAGACTCATAGGCCGCATGGTCAGCCTTGTAAAACGACCTGTGCCAGAGTGAGTAATCTCCTTGGTATCAGCTGGAACAGCAGAGCCGGTAAGCACAAATTGTCCCAACTCTCCACGATGGTCGACCTCAAAGCGAATGGCATCCCACAGCTTCGGCGCGATCTGCCACTCGTCAATCAGCCTTGGCGCTGCACCTTTCAGCAGGCGCTTTGGATTCAGTTCGGACATGGTGATGTTCTGCTCTTTCTTCTCAGGCTCATCCATATACAGAATGCTGGCAGCGATCTGTTCCGCCGTAGTGGTTTTGCCGCACCACTTTGGCCCCTCAATCAAGACAGCGCCTTTGCCCTCCAGCTTCCGCGCCAATATCTCATCGGCAATCCTTTTCCGATACTTCTTCATTCAGAACACCTCGATCCCGCTCTCAGTGTTCTTTAAAGTGTACCCAAAGTCAAGGACAAAAATAGTTTTTTAGACACGGGAACGGAGCTGAGAAAACAGTAAGATTTCAGGAGGCAGCAAGGCGGAGATTAGCGGTCTTGCTGCTTGCCTTTAGGCTTTGGGATGGTCAGTGGGTATACTCCGGTAATGCAATAGAGATAGAATTCTCGCGGAGATAGCTTGGCCAAATCCCATTGGTAACGATCATTGTTGTAATAATCAGTCCAATCGCTCACCACCTTACAAACCTCTTCAAAGGTGGTACATTGAGAGATATCTATTTCATCTTTCATGTGCCCGAAAAAAGACTCCTGCGGTGCGTTGTCCCAGCAGTTAGCTTTTCTGGACATGGATTGACGAAGATTTTTGTCCTTCACAAGCTCAATAAATTTTATGCTCGTATAATGGGCACCTTGGTCAGAGTGAATAATAGTTTCCTCTGTGAGTGAGATATCATGCGTATAGCAGAGCTGAGTAACAGTGTCGAGCACGAAGTCCAGAACAAGAGAATCACTCAATACCCATGAAAGAATCTCTTTCGTATATGCGTCAATTATTGTGGACATATATACTCTTGGCGCTTTGCCGTTTATGATGTAGGTTATATCCGTCAAAAGTATTTTTCTGGGGCCATGCTTCTCAAACTCACGGTTGACAAGGTTCGGGGCAATGTTGTTTGTTGCCATAGCCTTAGCCATTCGCCTATACGGATTTGCCTTCCGGATAGGACAGAACAGTCCATATTTTTTCATCAGCCGACGTATCTTCTTGACGTTCATATGTATCGGCGGATCCATATGCAGCAGCCGCATATATATGCTGCGTGCCCCTTTGTTGTAGCCGCGGAAG